>Ga0080006_1181085_pt1 | contig 112908 bp, 98 predicted proteins | sample RS3BMetagenome_FD_69209 | JGI IMG/M metagenome (GOLD analysis project Ga0080006, IMG submission 69209) | Ferric oxide microbial mat and aquatic microbial communities from Rainbow Spring, Yellowstone National Park, USA - RS3B (SPADES... ...
GGAGCGCGCCATTACACGCTTCCTGGACCACTGGAACCAAAGCGCTAAGCCCTTCCTCTGGACCAAGACCACTCAGCAGATCAAACGAAGCATCTTGAATGCTAAACTTATTTCCGAACCGTGACACTAGCTTCCTGGACTGCCTCCACATTTGCAGTGATGGCCGCGAGCGCTCGTTGCGTTCCCTCCAGAAACATACGGCCAAGCTCGGTGAGCGTGAGTCGACGGTTGCGTCGGTCGAAGAGCTGAACGTTAAGTTCGTGTTCCAGAGATTTGATTTGGTGCGTTAGAGCAGGCTGAGTTAGATGAAGCTTCTCGGCTGCATGAGTGAAACTCAGTTCTTCAGCCACGGCTATAAAATAATGTAGTTGGCGAAGCTCCATATAACGAAAGACTTTGATCGCCGCTGTTCAACATTAGCGCTTCTAAGTTGCGACCCAACGGTGAAGCGCATCTTGCCGAGTCATCGGTAACCACACATGAATCGCGGGCGCTTGGCCAGCTTCAACTCGAGCACCGGCAGATCGGCTTCCAGCGTTCCATCGCCAATGACCTGCTTGATGATCACCGAACGAACTCTACAGAACGGCGGCGGATGGAGGCAACGCGACTGTTGCGGCAGGGACTCAGACAGTGCGAGTTGGGTGTCCATCGGCAATCGGTTAGCCGCTGGCGCAACAGCGGGAGCAATCGTGAGTGCATGGATTGCGCAAGGCGGCGCCCGCGGGTCGGCCAGCTAAGTTGGTTCCCAGCCAACTGACCAAGGTCGAGGAATCGAGGCGCCCCAGGGCGTCCTCCGTCGCATGCGCTGCCGCCAACCGCTAGTGCGCTCATGCTGGCGCCAAGCAAAGCTGTCACTATGATATGCAATTTATCAATAGTGGCGCCGGCTCGCTATGGGAGTTTCAGGCGAGCCGGCTGCCTGCGGTACCGCCGTCAAGCCGTCGGGGCGGCTGCTTTATTTCTTTTGCAAAAATTTGCCCACCAGGATCGCGGCCGGGTAGAGGACCTCTTCTTCGGTCTTCGCGTGCAACGCGAGTTTTTCCGCAAAGCGCTCGTATTGGGCTTGTCCCTCCTCACGGGCCACGGCCTTGAGGCGGTCGAGAGCCGCCACAATCGCCCGGTGCTCGGCCAGCATCTGCGGCAGGTCAGCCTTGAGCCGCCTGCTCATCTCCAGGACTTCGGGCGGCGGCGTGGAGATCCGGCCGTCAGCCAGCGCCGACAGCAGGCTCAGCGGCGGCATCGCGTATTGCTCCTCTTTGACGAAGTGCGAATGGAGCACGGCGGCGACCGCCTTGGCGGCCTCGCCGATACGCCCGGGCACCTTGGTGGCGCGCGCCAGTTCTTCGTGTAGTTCCTGATGTTCGAGCCTAAGGGATTCGGGAGTGCCTATTTCCATCGGTTGTCGTCCTTCCTTCGGCCCCGCGCCAGGCCGCTGTTGGCCGCGATTCCATCGTCTGTGACTGGGCTATGCGATCGCTGTGATCAGAAGAATCGCGGCATCTTCAAGCGCCTCGACGCTGTGTGGAACTTCGCGATCCAGACCCAGCAGCATCCCAGCGGAAAGGGCGCGCTCCTGGTCGCCGCCCACGAACCGGATCTTACCGGAGAGCACCTGAACCGCGATCGGCCCCTTGGTCTGATGCGAATGCAGGTGGATGCCCTTCTTGAGCACCATTAGCAGCACGTTCAGAGCCTTGTCCTTGACCAGGCTGACGCCGTGCCTGCCAGAGTGGGCCAGTTCGGGACTGGACTTGATACGTTCGATCTCATCGTTGATGGTGACTGCCAACAGGCCGCCCGGCTGAGGCCGGATAGCTTCTTTGTTGCCCTCGACTTCACTCATTACCTTTAACCTCCGTATCTGGTTTGCCGTTGAACCTATTGCTCGTGACACGGGACGATTCTTGTGATCAGCAAGGGCCGTGCCGGACCGTACAAGATGTTCGGTCACCGTCTTCCCGCCAAAAGCCACCACGACTCACTCGAAAGAAATCACCACCACCGGGCGGGGGGATTCCCGCAACACCTGTTCGGTCACGTTCCCGATTAGCAGCCGGCGCACGCCTTTGCGTCCGTGCGTGGCCATGACTTCGAAATCTATCGCAACCAGAATTTTCTGAAACGGTCTGGACATTTCATTGTTTCCTCGGATTTGCGGACTGGGTTGACTGTTCAGCGGCGCGCCCCTGACGCCATCGCGGCAATCGCCAACGGATGATCCGTTCTGCGCTTTCATCCTCGCGCAAGCGCCTGCGATGCGCCGACAGGATGTCGCTATGGGAAATGATCGCGACTAGTCTGTGCGGCTCCTCGAGACTGGTTACGGCCAGGCGGTGGACGCCTTCGCGAAGCATCACGTCAACCGCCGTTCGCAGGCTGTTGTCTTCGTGGACAGCCGCGCTCTGGCTGTGGGCCAATTCACCGGCTGTCTTTGTGAGCGGCAGCTTGGGATCCAACAGGTCCACAGCGGTGACAATCCCGATAAATTCGTTGCGGTCATTGACAACGGGGAAATCATGATGCCGGGACTCGGGCCCCCGGCACGTCAGGAAAGCGCGCATTTGTTCCACAGTAGTGCCGCCCTGCAACGGGGCGACCCGATAGGTGGCGCTATCGCGCACCTGCATATAGGCCAGCGGATCGGGCAGGTAGGTGGCGGGAACCAGGATGCCACGGCGCGCGATCTTTTCGGTCATGATGGTATCGGTCATCAGCAGGCTCGAAACCAGGTAGGCGGCCGTGCATCCGGCTAGTAGCGGCAGCAGGCCTAGCGGTTCCAGGGTGGTTTCGAATGCGAACACGACCGAGGTAAGCAGCGTACGCGAGGCGCCCGCGAACATCGCTGCCATCCCCACCAGCGCCGCGATATCCACGTTGATGCCGACGTGGGGGAAAAGCAGCACGACAGCTTCGGCGATTATCGCGCCCAGTGCGCTGCCGATCGTGAACAGCGGGGCCAGAGTTCCTCCGGACGTGCCGCTGCCCAACGCCACCGCCCACGAAATGAACTTGAAGCCTCCGAGCAGGACGATCGTGCGTACCGCGTAAGTGCCGGACAGCAATGCTTCGATGTTGCTGTAGCCGACACCCAGCGTATCGGGAACTAGATATCCGGCCACACCTACTACCAGCCCGCCCAGCGCCGGCCACCACATCCAGTGGACGGGCAACTTGCCGAATCCGTCCTCGATCAAATAAACGGCCCGGGTCACCACGATCGCCGCCACACCGACGATCGCGCCCAGTGCAGTGTAAAACAGGAGATGAACAAGGCGGGGATGCCAGAGTTCATGCATGGCAAAGATTGGTGTGGTGCCGCGCAATTCCCTGCGTAGGGCCGCGGCCATTCCGCTGGCGATCGCCACCGGAATCAAAGAGCGGATTCCGAACTCGAACAGTAGAAGTTCAATCGCCAGCAATACGGCCGAAACCGGACTGCCGAAAGTGGCTGCCATTCCGGCGGCCGCACCCGCCGACAGGAGGATCTTTCTTTCCTCCGCGGTGGTCTTAAGGAGCTGGCCCACCAAAGAGCCCAATGCGCCGCCGGTCGCGATAATCGGACCTTCCGCTCCAAATGGACCACCCGTCCCGATCGAGATCGCCGAGGAGGTGGGTTTGAGGTAGACAAGCCGGGGCGGAATCCGGCTTTGGTTGAGCAGGACTTCTTCCATCACCTCGGGAATCCCGTGGCCGCGAATGCCCGGCGAGCCGTAGCGCGCCATCAAGCCAACCAGCACGCCGCCAATCGCTGGAATAGCGATCACGAACAGCCCGAAATGATTACCCGCGGGTGAGATAAAGCTGGAATCGAGGCGTCCGTAAAACGACAGATTGGTGATGATCCCGATAAGCCTGAAGAGTCCTTCGGCGATCGCGGCGCCGGCCGCGCCCAGTGCCACGGCGAGAACCGACAGAAAAAGCGTTCGCCGATCCACCATCGTCGCCGGGTCGCCCGGCCGCAAACGAGCATGGCCAGGCGTGGTTTCGCGTGCATCCGGCGGGAATGGGCTGCTTGAGAAGTCGGTCATTTTACGTTCGTCACCGATCGCCGCTCTACTCGCCTTGATTCGTGCTTATCTCGATCCTGGTCAACCGTAAAGTCCCGATTATCCCTGGCACCGGAACGATGGTTCCGGATTCGCAGACAGATTAAGAGCGCCCCTGATGGCCGAGCGCAAAATCCGCGCCATTTTGGGCTACTTACGGGGCTGATGGTTGCGTTCTCGGCGCGAAATCCCGAACGAATTGTAAGGAGCATGCGCCAACAGTGTCGAATGCCCACCACAAGCTCGTCATCGGATCCGCCGCAACATACGATAACCGCAAGCGGCTTGTGCCTGCATTTTCTAGCGCGCGGTGAAAAGCTCGACGTTCGAATCACGAATCATTAAAACCGCGGGCTCGGACAGAAAATTTGCGTTCGGTGACATCAGATCGTAACAATCGCAAGCGCGCCGTCGGCCTTTTCGGTTCCGTCATAATCCAGTTTGCCTCCCTAGCACGGCCGCTGTTTTGCCGGAGCACGTGGCGCTTGATCTAAAACTTTTCAAGCGTTAACGGCATAGTAGCGGTTGAACCCTGCGCATGATGCGGTCGGGCGGCGCGGGCAAAATCGGTGGTTCGTTCCGAACTTGCGAGGGAAGCTGCGGCGCGTCAGCGCCGCAGCCGAAGACGCGCGTTCGTTGCCGAGCAAACAATCGCGTCGAAGGTGAACCCATGCCCAGATACAAATATTTGATCGTTGGCGGTGGGATGACCGCTGACGCCGCGATTCGCGGCATCCGCGAAATCGATCAACAAGGTCCGAAGTGGGTTACGAAGCCGTGGGAGAACTTGATCCGCGGCTGGAGACGGTTGCCAAATGGAATGAGCAGTTCCGCGAAGGAGTCGTCTATTACCTGCGCGACGGGCCCGTGAGGGGGAGTGCGGCGGTGGAACGTATGGGAAAAGGTCGACGCCGCCAGGAAGCTAATCGCGGAAGGCAAAGCTTTTACACCGGCGGAATTGGACCGGGCAATCGATCTCACGGCATAATCGACAGAAAGAAAACATTACCGATCAGTATGAACCACAGTGAACCGGAATGAACCATAGTGAAGATGGGGAGGGAATTTCGCGACGCCGGCTGCTGGGCTTGGCCGGTGGCGGCGTGGCTTTGGGCCTGAAACTTGCCGCGCGCCCGGCGATGGCGCAGCGGCTGAATCCCGAAGCCGTTGTGCTCGCCGCTCAGGCCTCGAAAACCGGCGGCGTAGTCGCTGATCCGGCTCATATTCCGCCGCCGATCGATCGCAGTAGGCCGGCGCATCACGAAATCCTGCTGGAGGCGCGCCATCTTTGGGCCGAGATCTCGCCCGGTGCGAAATATCGCTTCATGACCTTCAACGGCCAAGTGCCGGGACCGATGATTCGCGTGCGCCAGGGCGACACGGTTAAGCTTACGTTCACCAACCGCGCGCAGGACTACCAGCATTCTATCGACCTGCATGCCGTCTATGGCCCGGGCGGAGGCTCGGACATGACTCGCGTCGGAGCAGGCCAAGCCAAGACGATCGAGTTCAAGGTGCTGTACCCGGGCGCCTTCGCCTACCACTGCGGAGTGCCCGACCTTGACTACCATATCAGCAGCGGCATGTACGGCCTGATCCTGGTTGAGCCCGAGGCCGGAATGCCCAAGGTCGATCATGAGTTTTACATCGGCCAGAGCGAGGCCTACACACGCGGCCCGTTTGGCGAGCACGGTCCGAATTACTTCGATTTCCAGTCGCTCAACCGTGAACAACCCACCTATGTGATCTTCAACGGCGCCGTGAATGCGCTCACGGCTCAGCGGTTCGGCGCGATGCAGGCGGACGTGGGGCAGACCGTCCGTGTCTTCATGGTCAATGGCGGTCCCAACCTGTCCTCGAGTTTTCATCCGATTGGCAACGTATGGGCCAGTGCGTGGCTGGGTGGCGCCTTGGCCAACCCACCGCTGCGCTATGTGCAGACCGCGCCGGTGCCGCCCGGCAGCACGTTCGTGGGCGAGTTGGAATTGCCGGTGCCCGAAACGATCCGGCTGATCGACCATGCGATTACCCGAATGGGCAAGGGCGCGTTGGCCGAACTCGTGGTGACCGGCAAACCCGATCCCGAGGTGTTCCGCACCTCCTGAAAGCCCTGACGCGAAGAAACAATAGCCATGATTACGATAAAGCACGCATACGAACCCCAGGCTCGGAGTGACAACACGCGAATTCTGGTGGATCGGTTGTGGCAGCGAGGAATCAGGAAGGAGGAGGCGCGCGTCGAGAAGTGGATGCGGGACCGCGGCCCAAGCAACGAGCTGCGGCGCTCCTTTGGCCACAATCCTAAACGCTGGGATGATTTCCGAAAGCGTTACCTTACCGAGCTCAAACGTCCCGAGGTCCAATTGCTGCTGGACGAGACTCGCGCAAATAGCGCGCAGACATCGGTTGACCCTGGTTTGCAGCGCGAAAGACGAGGAACATAACCAGGCCGTCGTGCTCAAGGAACTGCTCGAAGCGAAACTCGGGTAGAAGCTTTCGCAAAGCTGAGCGAAACTCTTCAACACGTCTGAAATGAGGGTAAGCTGAGATCGGGTGTCGTTGAGTCTGGCAATGTCGCCAGGACATCACAGCATCAGCTAAATCGTCCGGCTGAATAACGAGGCCGAGATTTGCTTCTGGACTACAGAAGCGCCAACCTATAGGGAAATGCGCATCAGCCGAACCACACTGCTGATTCTGCTCATACCCTTCGTTCTGGCTGTGGCGGTCGCCTACGTACAATGGATGGTCGTCGGGCTGCCCGCGGTGCCTCCCGTATCGATCCCACCGCCGGCGCTGACAGCGCAGCCGCACGGCTTTCCGGCCTGGCTGCGAATCACTCACTGGGTGAATTTCTTCTTCCTGGTGCTGTTGGTCCGCAGCGGCCTCCAGATGTTGGCCGACCATCCGCGCCTTTACTGGAACGTGCACTGTACGCCCGGTTCGGAATGGTTGAGGCTGACGCCGATCGAAGTCCCCAAGGATCGCGTTTGGACGGCCAAGGACGACGCCCGTTATCTGACGCCATGGATCGGCCTGCCCGGCTACCGGCACACGATCGGCATGGCGCGCCACTGGCACTTCATGAGCGTATTGTTCTGGGTCGGCAACGGGCTGGCGTTCATTATCCTGCTGTTTCTCACCCCCCAATGGCGCCGCCTCGTCCCGACTTCGTGGCGAATCATTCCCGATGCCTGGGCGGTCTTCGTTCACTACGCGACCTTTCATATGCCTCCCGAGCCCGATGGTTTCTACAGCTACAACGCGCTTCAGCAACTGGCTTACTTTGCCGTGGTGTTCATCCTGGCTCCGGCCGCGATGCTGACCGGCCCTTCGATGTCGCCGGCCTTTACCGCACGCTTTTCCTGGTATCCAAAGCTGCCCGGCAACCGCCAAATCGGCCGCTCGCTGCACTTCCTGATCATGTGCGCGTTTGTCGCGTTCGCCGTCGTGCACGTCGCGATGGTAGCGGCCACGGGCTTCACGCGGAACCTGAACCATATCATCGTGGGAACGGACAACCTCGCGCCGCTGGGGATGTATATCTTCGTCGCCCTGATCGCGGGCGTCGTGCTGTTCAACGCCTTCGCCAACTTCCTGGCGTGGCGCCGCCCGCGCGCTGTCCAGCATTTCGCCGGGGCGATTGTCCGGCCAGTGATGTGGTTTCTGCTCGATCGTGCGGTGCCGCGGGCCGAATTCCCGCGCAGCGAAATCTCGCCGTTTTTCTGGGCCAATGGCAAGGTGCCCACTTGCGAGGAATGGAAGCTGCTGACGGCCAATTCATTCCGAGAGTACCGCCTCGAGGTTTTCGGCCTGGTCGGAAAGCCGGCGAAATTTTCCCTCGGCGACCTGGCGGCGCTGGGAAAAAAGAGCCAGGTGACCTTGCACCATTGTATCCAGGGTTGGTCCGGGATCGCGGAATGGAGCGGATTGCCGCTAAGCCGCCTGTTCGACGTGGTCCACCCGAAGCCCCAGGCGCGCGCGGTGGTCTTCTACTCGTTCGGCGAAGGTGGCGAGGGCGGCGAGTTTTACGACAGCCTCTCCCTTGAGGACGCGTTGCATCCGCAGACCCTGCTGGCCTACGAAATGAATTCGCAACCCTTGAGCGAGTTGCACGGCGCGCCGCTGCGCCTGCGCGTCGAAAACCAGCTCGGTTTCAAGATGGTCAAATGGATTCGGGCGATCGAGTTCGTGGCCGACATCGGGCAGGTCTACAAGGGCGAGGGCGGCTACAACGAAGATAACGAGTACTTCGGGGAACTGGCCAATATCTGAAGCCACGGCACCGCGGCCGCGCGATCGGGTGAAATGATGAGCAACAGCGAGTCGAAACCGGCAACCAGAAAAATGTCGGCCTACCTGGTAAGCCGGCGGACCTCCGGAGTCGGAGTGTCGGAAGAAGCGGGTGCGTTCAGTGACAGTTTCGCGCTGACACGCCTGGAGGACGCCGTCCAATGGGCGCGTAAATACTCGTTCTTCCCGTATCCCTTCGTGACGGCGTGTTGCGGAATGGAGTACTTCTCGGTAGCCGGTCCTCGCTACGACATCGATCGGTTCGGGGCGGCCCTGCCGCGCTTCACTCCGCGCCAGGCCGACCTGCTGTTTGTCGTCGGCACCATCACGCAACGAATCGCCCCCGTGCTGCGGCGCATCTACGAACAGATGACCGAGCCCAAGTGGGTGGTCTCCTTCGGTGCCTGCACCAGCTCGGGCGGGCCTTACGACAACTACGCCGTCCTGCAGGGGATCGACCGCATCGTGCCGGTCGATATCTATATTCCCGGCTGTCCGCCGCGTCCCGAGGCCGTACTCGACGGTCTGCTTAAACTGCAGTATCGGGTGCAGAACGAACGGCCCGGCAAGCCTTTCCCGATGCTCCACGGCAGCGGCCGAAAGCTCGACTGAGATGGCCAACAGCGTACATGTGGAAGTGAACGGGCACGGCCTGGAAGCACCCGAGCACACCACGCTTTTGCAGGCGATGCTCGACGCCGGCCTCGACATTCCCCATTACTGCTACCATCCCAAGCTTTCGATCGACGGAAGCTGCCGGCTGTGCTCGGTCAAGATCGAGGGCATGCCGAAGCTTCAGATCGCCTGCAACACGCAGGTTCGCGACGGCATGATCGTGCACACCGACGACCCCGAGGTGGCGGAAACCCGGCGAGGCGTGCTCGAACTGCTGTTGCTCAATCATCCGCTTGACTGCCCGATCTGCGACAAGGCTGGCGAGTGCTGGCTTCAAAACTACTCGATGCGCTTCGGCAGCCGCGTGGCCCGGACCCAGGAGCCGCGCCGCAAGCATGGCAAGCGGCTGGATATCGGCGAGCGGATGCTTCTGGACCAGGAACGATGCATCCTGTGCCGGCGTTGCGTGCGGTTTTGCCGTGAAATCAGCAAGACCGGCGAGCTGGTGATCTACAACCGCGGCGATCGCTGCGTGCTTGACATCGGGGACCGCCGGCTCGACAACGCCTACTCGATGTGCACCTCCGACATCTGCCCTGTCGGCGCGCTGGAGACCAAGGACTTCCATCACCGGCTGCGGGTATGGTTCTTCACCGAAACCGCAAGCGTGTGCCCGAGCTGCGCCAATGGCTGCAACATCATCATCGACGAGGCCTACAACCGGATTTGGCGGCTGATGCCGCGGCAAAACGACGAGGTCAACAGCACCTGGGCGTGCGATCATGGCCGGCTGAATTATCGCTTCGTGAACAGTTCCGCGCGATTGCGCGATCCACTGCTCGCGGCCGAAGGGACGCTTGCGCCCGCGCGATGGACTGACGCCCTGCAGCGGGCCGCCGACGGCTTGCACCGCGTGCGCGACACCTATGGTGGCGGCGCGATCGGCGCTCTGATCTCGCCGCATCTGACCACCGAGGAAATTTTCCGCTTCGGCGAGCTGATGCGTGCGCTGGGAGCCGAAACGGTCGCGATGGCGGTGGTAAAGGGCGAGGGCGACAACTTCCTGATCAAGCCCGAAAAGGCCGCCAATGCCGCCGCAGCGCGCGAGCTGGGCCTGGTTTCGGGCGCCGACGACGGTATGACGGCGTTGATCGAGGCGGCCGAAGCCGGACGGCTCAAGGCGATGTACGTGTGCGGCGATGACGTGAGAAGCGCCATTCCAGCCCCGCGGCTGGCGGAGATCCTGCAACGGCTTGATTTTCTGGTGGTCCAAACGTTGACGCGCGTGCCGGAATTCGCGCGCGCCGATGTGACCTTTCCGGCCACGACTTTTGCCGAAAAGAACGGAGTGTTTATCAATTGGGCCGGCCGCGCCCAACGCATTTGGGCGGCTATCGAGCCACCGCCTGGATGGTTGAGCGACGGGGAGATCTTCACGCGGCTGATTAATCTGCTGGAGGAGCGGCGCGAATCTTTCGACCAGGAAGTGATCTGGCGGCAAATCGTCGAGCAATATCCGCGCTTCGCCGGCTTGTCACTGGAGAAACTTGGCACTCTGGGCGCTCGGATCGGCCCGGCCCAAGCAAGGTCCGAAGAGGCGCGCCCGTGAGGGAATCCGATGGCGTCAACGGTTAAGAAGGTCCTTCGGCCGCCGCCGCGGCTTGCCTCGCGGCTGTCGTGGACCGCGCTGCTTGCAGGCCTGTGGGTGAATATCCGCCATTTTCTGGTCAACCTGGCGCGGATGGGCCGCGGCAAGCAGGATTTCACCGTCTATTTCCCCGAACAGCGCTTCCTTCACGCGCCCGCCCTGCGCGGCATGCCGGTTCTGGTGCGGATGGACAATGGCAAGGAGCGGTGCGTGGCGTGCGGCCTGTGCGAATGGGCCTGCCCAACCAGTTGCATCACTATCTTTCCGGCCGAGACCGATGACGAGGTCGAGCGCTACCCCGAAGTCTTCGACATCGACATGTCTCGCTGCATGTTCTGTGGCTTATGCGAGGAAGCCTGTCCGGAGGAAGCGATCGTGATGAGCCGGCAGGTGGAAATCAGTTGCTATTCGCGCAAGGGAAGCCTGTGGCACAAGGACGATTTGCTGGTGCCGGTGGCGCAACTGCGCACCCGGATCGACTTTCTGAGGGAGCATTATGGACGTTAAGGACGGTCCGCCCCCGGCGGACGACGCGCTGTCGGCGCTGATGACGAAGGTGCTCGACCGCTTGGGTGATCTCGTGCTCGAACATCACCGCGAGCGCGGCGACGACCGTATTCACGTGGCGCGCGAGAACATTGTTACTGCGGCACGCATGTTGCGCGATTCGCCCGAGTTGGCCTTCGACATGCTGCTCGACGTTACCGCCGTCGATTACCTGGGCCAGTCCGACGGCTTCCGCCTGCCTCCGGTGGTGTGGGACCAGAAGCACAGCTTCTCCCGGCGCTTGGGCCAGTCGCGTCACCGGCTGGTACTGCCCGAGCGCGGCTCGATGCCGCGGTTCGCGGTGGTTTATCACCTGCTGTCGACCAGATTGATTCATCGGCTGCGGATCAAATGCCGGGTGCCCGAGGACGATCCGGCTATCCCTAGCGTGACGCCGGTGTGGGCGGGTGCCAATTGGCTGGAACGCGAAACCTACGACTTGTACGGGATTCGCTTCACCGGCCACCCGGACCTGCGCCGCATCTACCTGTACGACGAGTTTGTCGGCCATCCGTTAAGGAAAGATTATGCCAAGCACGACGAACAACCCATCCAGGAATATCTCGGACCCGGCGCAAATTTACCCCGGCGACCGCTATCCGTACGGCCCGAGTAAGGTTTTCACGCCCGACGATTTGCGCACGCCGCCGATGCGGCTGCAGTTCGGGCCGTCGCATCCGGCCACTCACGGCACGGTGCGCATCATGCTGGAGCTGGACGGTGAGCGGATCCTGAATGCCGACGTGCAGGTCGGCTACCTCCATCGCGGCTTCGAAAAGGAATGTGAGACCGGATATTACTACCAGAACATTCCATATACCGACCGGCTTAATTACAGCTCGCCGATGCTGTGCAATATTGGCTATTGCATGGCGGTCGAGAAGCTATTTGCCCTCGAGGTTCCCGAGCGCGGCCGCTATGTGCGCGTGATTGCCGGCGAGCTCTCGCGCATCGCCGATCATCTGTTATGCATCGCGGCGTCCTCCATGGAGCTGGCGGCGATGACGCCCTTTCTGTTTCTGCTCGAGGCCCGCGAGCTGGTGTGGGACTTGCTCGACGCCCTGTGCGGTTCCCGTGTCACCACCAACTATATCCGGATCGGCGGCGTGGCGGCGGATCTGCCCGAGGGCTTCGCGCCCTTCTGCCGGGAAAAACTCGACGGCGTCATGAAGCTGCTTGAAGATTCCGACAAGCTGCTGACCGACAACCCGGTGTTTCGCGAACGGATGGAGGGCACGGGTGTCCTGCCGGCCAGTGAGCTTATCGCCTATGGGGTAACTGGACCGCTGCTGCGTGCGGCGGGCGTACCGCTGGATCTGCGCCGGGTGCAACCCTACCTCATCTACGACCGCCTGGAATTTGAAGTTCCGATCGGCGTGCACGGCGACAACTTCGACCGCTATCTGGTGCGGATGGCAGAAATCGGCCAGTCGCGCCGAATGGTGCTGCAGGCGCTCGAGCAGATCCCATCGGGCCCGGTGGACGTGGAGGATCCGCGTTTTCGCTGGCCGGGCAAAAGCCGTGTGTTCAACCGGATGGAGGAACTGATCGACCAGTTCAAGCTGGTCGTAGAAGACAGCGGCGTGATACCGCCGGGCGAATCCTACTTCGCCGTCGAAGGCGGCAACGGCGAAATCGGCTTTTATCTGGTAAGTGACGGCACCGGCAAGCCCTACAAGTGCCGATGCCGGGCACCCAGCTTTTCCAACATGCAACCGCTGGCGGCGATGATCGTCGGGCGGCAGCTCGCCGATATCATTCCCACCTTCGATATGATCAACATGATCGGCGGCGAGTGCGACCGGTGACATGATGGAACTATCGAAGGCCACGCTCGACCGAATCGCAGCAGAGCAGGCTCGCTTCCCCAATCTTCGCGGCGCGCTGCTGGAGGCGCTGCATCTGGCCAGAGCGGAGGCGGGCGAGCTGTCGATGGAGGTCTTTCGGCAGTTGGCCGGGCGCTTCGAAATGCGCGTGGCGGAAGTCGCGGAAGTTGCTTCGTTCTATTCGCTGTTCACGCTGCCCCGCGCCCGGGCCGTCTTCCAGGTCTGCACAGGACTTCCTTGTTGCTTGCGAGGCGCGCGCGGGATCGTCGGCGAACTGGAGCGGCGGCTGGGCATTCATGCCGGCGCCGCTACCGCCGATCGGCGCTTTGGCCTGGCGGAGGTTGAATGCCTGGGATCGTGCGCCACCGCGCCAATAGTTCAGGTCAATCTGAACTCCTATCTGGAAAACGTCACACCGGAATTGATCGCCACCCTCACCGCAGCGCCCGAGACAGCGCTGGCCGCGCAACGGCCCGCACCGATTATTTCCTCGATTCCACGGCCAATCGAAGGTTATCTGCTGCCGCCCGATGGGGAGCGCTGGAGGAGCCTGGACGACTATCGGCGCAAAGGCGGCTATCAGGCGATCGGTGCGGCCGTACGGATGGCACCCGACGATTTGCGCAAGCTGATCGAACAGGCGGGCTTGCGGGGCAGAGGAGGCGCGGGCTTTCCCACCGGCCGCAAATGGGGCTTCATGCCGCCCAAGGACGGTGGCCCGCGCTATCTGGCCGTCAACGCCGACGAAAGCGAGCCCGGTACCTTCAAGGATCGCCAGATCCTCGAGCGTAATCCCCATCTCTTGCTCGAGGGAATCCTGATCGCGGGCCATGCGATTGAGGCTGACGCGGCCTACATCTACGTGCGTGGCGAATACGTCGACGCCTACGCCTGCCTGCAGGCGGCGATCGCGCAGGCCTACCAGGAGCGGCTCTTCGGCGAGAAAGCCGCCGGCCTGGCCCGGCGGTTTGACGTTCACGTCCAACGCGGAGCCGGCGCCTACATCTGCGGCGAAGAGACCGGGATGCTGGAGTCGATGGAAGGAAAGAAGGGCCAGCCGCGCAAACGTCCTCCCTTCCCGGCGCTCCACGGCCTTTGGGGCCAGCCCACCACCGTCAACAACGTCGAAACCTTGTCCCATCTGCCGGACATCGTCTCACGCGGCGCGGCCTGGCTGCAGCGACAAGGTGCGCCTAACAGCGCCGGGCACACGCTGTTTGGCGTAAGCGGGCATGTGGTGCGTCCCGGAGTGTTCGAGCTGCCCTTGGGCGTGAGTCTGCGCGAATTGATCTACGATCATGCCGGCGGGCCGCTTGACGGGCGTGCGATCAAGGCGGTGGTGCCCGGCGGCGTCTCGATGCCGGTGTTGCGCGCCGATCAGCTCGACGTGGCGATGGCGCACGACCCGCTGGTCAAGGCCGGCACGATGCTCGGTACCGGCGGGGTAATCGTGATGGACGACCGTACTTGCATGGTACGCGCGGCGCTGGTGGTGTCGCGGTTTTTCGAGCACGAATCGTGCGGCCAATGCACGCAGTGCCGCGAAGGGACCGGCTGGACTACCAAGATTCTGTTGCGCCTGGAAGCGGGCGAGGGCACGCAGCAGGACCTGAAGACGCTCGCGGACTGCTGCTTTTACATGGATGGCAAATGTATCTGCGCGCTCGCCGACGGCGCTGCCTGGTCGGCACGCGCATTCCTCAATCAATTTCGCGCCGAATTCGAACGCCATGTGACGGAACACAAATGCCCGTTCGCCGAAAGCTTCGAGGTGTGACTCTCGCGGACCGGATTAGAGCCAGCCACCTCCGGGGTGACCTCGGATAGTAGCAGGAAGCATCAGCAAATGGCCGAGTACAACAGTAACCTGGAAACCCACGGTCCCACGGCACAACCGACCATCACCCTCAGGATTTGGCGGGGTGACGCCAACGGCGGTGCTTTCCACGACTTCCAGACGCTGATCTCCGAAGGCATGGTCGTTCTGGACGCGATTCATCATATCCAGGCCGAACAGGCCAACGATCTGGCGGTGCGTTGGAACTGCAAGGCGGGCCGCTGCGGTTCCTGCTCGGCAGAAATCAACGGTCATCCTAAACTGATGTGCATGACTCGGCTGAAGGATCTGCCCCTGGACCAGCCTATCTTGGTCGAGCCCCTCCACACTTTTCCGCTTATCAAGGACCTCGTCACCGACGCGCGCTGGAACTACAAGGTCAAGAAGGACATTGTGCCCTTCAAGGCAGCCCGGCCCGATTCTTCGGCAGCGCCCTGGAGAATCATGCAGGACGACGTCGAGCGGTTGCGTGAGTTTCGCAAGTGCATCGAATGCTGGCTGTGCCAGGACGTCTGCCACGTACTGCGCGAGCATCGGCTATACGACCGTTATATCGGGCCACGCTTCTTTGTCGAAACAGCCTACCTGGAGATGCACCCGCTGGATGCCGGCGACCGCGTGGAAAAGCTGCGCGAGGCATGGGGCCTGGGATACTGCAACATCACCAAATGCTGCACCAAGGTCTGTCCTGAGGAGATCCATATCACCGACAACGCGATCATCCCGCTCAAGGAACGGCTGGTCGACAAATATTATGACCCGCTGATGCGTCTGCTTCGCGCGATCGGCCTGGGAAAGTCGGCGTGACCGCGGGCGGCGGATAGCCGCGACGTTCCGGTATCCGCCGGGAGACAATCGTGATGCCATGGGTAATAACACGGCTTTGCATCGACTGTCTGGACACCGCTTGCGTGAGTGTGTGCCCGGTGGATTGCATCTACGAATACGTCGGTGCGGACCGCGCGCACTTCCCTAACCAGCTTTACATCAACCCGGACGAGTGCATCGACTGCGGCGCTTGCGAGCCCGAATGTCCATGGCAGGCGATTTATAGCGAGCCGGCCGTTCCCGAGCTGTTCAAAACCGACGTGGAGCTTAACCGCCAGGCGGCCGAGCGGCGGGACGAGTTCCGGGTAAAGACTTTTGAACACAAAGCACAGCCGACGGCCGAGGAAGTCGCCGCCAACAAGCGGAAGTGGGGACTTAATCCCGATACATAGCCGACAGAGTGTAATGTGAAAATTGTGCGTGGAGGAATTGGCGGGGGCAACTACCGGCTCTGCCGGACTAAGCGGCCGTTGCCGCCTGCCGGTGAAGCGCAGATGAGAAAAAAGAAAAGCGAAGTTGCGGAGTGGAAGTCTCGCCGCGAATAACGCAATAACGCCAGTGCAGATTTTCGCCCCTTGGCGCAATCTATCGGGAGGAAGCAAGAAACGATGGCCTCGTACATAGTACTGTGTCATTACACCCACCAAGGTATCGAGCACGTCAAGCAGAGCCCCGATAGGGTCGATACGCTGAGAGAAATCTTCAAGCGCCATAATGCAAAGCTGAAGGATTTCTACGCGCTGCTCGGCCAGTACGATACAATTATGATCCTCGATGCGCCCGACGACGAGACGGTCGCCAAGCTTTCGCTGCACATGGCCGAACAGGGGAACGTCCGCGTCGAGACCCATCGCGCATTCACAGAGGGCGAGTTCCGCAAGCTGCTTGCGGACATAGATTAGCGTCCATCCATGTTCAACTGAAGCTTTAACCTCGGCGCCGGCCCAAGGGCGACAGTTCGCGATGCGTACTCGCGTGGAAGAAATGGCGGATTTCGTTTGCCGCAGTTCCTACGACCGTCTGTCCGCTGCTGCTCGCGAGCAGCTCAAGATTCGGTTCCTCGATGCCCTCGGCTGCGCGATCGGCGCTCTCGGCGCGCCGCCCATCGAACTGCTTCGCGCGCAGATCGAGGATTTCGGCGGCACCGGCCTTTGCGGCTTGATCGGAGGCGGACGGACCGCGCCCGACCGGGCAGCCTTTTATAATTCGGCGCTGGTCCGGTATCTGGATTTCAACGACTCCTACCTGGCTGTCGGCGAAACCTGCCATCCTAGCGACAACCTGGGCGCGGTTCTTGCCGCCGCCGAGTACGCGGGCACGAGCGGCAAAGATTGTCTGGCCGCGCTGGCCGTTGCCTACCAGGTGCAATGCCGTCTGAGCGATGTGGCGCCGGTCCGCGCCAAAGGGTTCGACCACACCACGCAAGGCGCTTATGCGGTCGCCGCGGGTGTCTCCCGGGCACTCGGGATGGATCCGGTGCGGACCGCCAACGCCATCGCGATCGGCGGCACCGCCTTCAATTCGCTGCGCGTCACCCGCACCGGCGCGCTGTCCAACTGGAAGGGATTGGCCTACCCCAATACCGCCTTCGCCGCGACTCATGCGGCCTTCCTCGCGATGCGCGGCGTTACGGGACCGGCGGAAGTATTCGAGGGCAACAAGGGCTTCATGGAGTCGATCGCGGGGCATTTCGAACTCGACTGGTCCACCGAAGACCTCGAGCGCGTCACCCACACGGTGGTCAAGAAATACAACGCCGAGGTGCATTCCCAATCGACGTTGGAGGGCGTTCTGGAATTGAAGCGTGAGCATCGCTTCGAAGCACCGGAAATAGACAAGATAGAAGTCCAGACCTTTGACGTCGCCTACAACATCATCGGCGGGGGCGAGGAAGGCGACAAGCGGCGCGTAGAGACCAAGGAGCAGGCCGATCATAGCCTGCCTTACATGGTGGCGGTCGCGTTGCTCGACGGCCAGGTAATGCCGGTGCAGTATCTCCCAGCCCGTGTCAGCGCTCCCGATGTCCAGGACCTTTTGCGCAAGGTCACCATCAGGCCGTTCGCCGAACTTTCCCGCCGCTTCCCGGCCGAAATGCCCTGCCGAATCACGATTACGCTTGGCAACGGCGCGCTTTTGACGAAAGAAAAAGCCGACTACGAGGGGTTCAGCAGCCGGCCGACACGCTGGGACTCCGTGGTGGAGAAGTTTCGCTCGCTGGCCGGCGAACGTACCAGCCGTCCTCTGCAGGACGCGATCGTCGAAGCGGTCGCCAAGCTTCAAGACGTCGAGTTGTCCGTCCTGGTCCGGCTATTGGCGCAGGTTGCGAGCAACTGCACCTGAGGGTGGCTTCAAGGGGAGAAATCCACATGGCGAGCAAGGATTCCAGGGACAACGAGCGGGGGTTTTCCTTCCTGCGCATCAACCAGCGCGAGGCCAAGCCGCGCACCCGGGGTGTTACCGAAATCCGCGGCCCCTATTACACGCCGATGGGCCGACGATATCTTGAGGACATCCTGGACACCATGGGCGCTTGGGTGGATTCGCTCAAATTCGCCGGCGGCTCTTTCAGCCTGATGCCACGGCGGGCGGTCAAAGAACTGCTCGATCTCTGCCACAGCCATGGGGTGAGCGTTTCGACCGGCGGCTTCATCGAGCACGTGCTGACCCAGGGACCCGAGGCCGTCAGCCATTACATCCGCGAATGCAAGGAGCTGGGCTTCGACATCATCGAGATATCCTGCGGCTTTATCACTATCCCCACCGATGACTGGTTGCGGCTGATCGAAAAGGTTCAGAAGGCCGGGCTCAAGGCCAAACCCGAAGTCGGCATCCAGTTTGGCGCCGGCGGCGCCAGCGCCGCGGCAGCGCTCGAAGCCGAAGGTACCCGCGATCCGCAGTGGGCAATCGATCAAGCTAGCCGCTTCGTCGAGGCCGGCGCCTATATGATCATGATCGAATCGGAGGGTATTACGGAAAACGTCAAACAGTGGCGCACCGATGTGGCCGCCAGATTCATCAACGCCCTGGGTTTGGAAAAGTCGATGTTCGAGGCCGCTGATCCCGAGGTCTTCGCCTGGTACATCAAAAATTACGGACCGGAAGTAAACCTCTTCGTGGACCATAGCCAAATCGTTCAACTCGAATGTCTGCGCTCGGGGTTGTGGGGCACGAACAGTCTGTGGGGACGCGTGCTAACCTATAAGGGCTGACAGCGCGAATCACTATGGCATCCAATCAAGACTATCCTGCCGGCTCGCAGCCGGCGCCGCTTACACGCAACAGCGTGGTCTGGCTGCTCAGCACCCCGGATAAGACCGAAGGCAGCATCAACGATCCCACCGAACGGGAGGAGCACGCTATCCGCTTCAATGAGAAATGGACGTACCGAGACCTGGAGGACGACCCCGCCGGTGCCCGCGAGCGACTCGTCTACTGGTTGCGCTACGATTTTGCCGGCACCGTCGTCCGCGCATCGCCGGATGCCAACTGGATCGTCGACCACGATTTGGAAAACGCCTGCCGGACCGGGGCGCACCGTTTTCCTGCCGATCGGCGTTCACCCGAGGAGCTTGAAGTGGGCCTGGCCGAGTGTGGCAGCCGGGGTCACCGCGTGGGGTACAGCAATCCAGCGATAACACCTTCCAACTATTACCGCCCGGTGTCGAAATTTGAGGGCGAGCCCGACCTTGGCGGCCACGTACAAAGCTCCGGTCCGCGCCGCTCCTGATGCGGCCTCGGGCTTAGGCGACGGAGGAACGGGAAAAGAGCAGGTCAGACGGCTCATGAGACACGAAGCCAGGGCCTGCGGCCCGCATGATTCACTCAATACCGTAGCGCAGATCACGTGAAAGAAGGTTTGCGGCTCGGTCCCCGTCGTTGACGACAATTACCGGCCGATCGGATTTCTGATCGATCGCGGTATTTTGCATCCCGGCTTCTACGCAAATCGGCTGTGCGCGTGCAGTTTTCTGACGATTTTGTACTTCTTTATGTCATTATCTCAAATCCTCTTTTTTCATTCCTACAAGCCGAGGGTCGCTGGTTCGAAACCAGCACCGCCCAGCACGGGAAGAAAACGGAATGGTTGGTGCGGTCGACCGCGGTGACCCGTACCGGTGCGTGCCGCAGCGCATGGGCCGCATTGGTACCGGCGAATCCGCCGCCGAGAATGATGACTCGAGCGGTCGCGCCCCTCATGAGAACTTGGCTTTACGAGCTTCCAACAGCACCCATTCGTTGCCGGTCCGGCCTAACACGCGAAGCCGGCCTAGTAGTTAGAACAGGTGCTGTCGGAGGCGAAGAACGAGTTGATCAGGAACTGGCTCGGCATTTAATCGAACCGCCGACAAAACAAACCGCGCTTACAGGAGTTCAGCCAGGGGCATGCATCGGTGGGATCGCGGCGGCAGCATGTAATTTTGTCGATGTGTAGTCACCAGCATTTTGGTGAAGCCCACGTCCTCGTCGGCCAAGTGATACTTCTGCTGCAACTCGACACTGTCCATCTGCAGGCGCATCTTTTCGAAAAACTGCGCTGAGGGGGCCATGCCGACGAAATGTACCCCTGCCTTGGGGACAGGATCGATCGGTGTATCGTGCGAAAACTCGAAAGGGTTTTCGATCGTGTCAAAATCCTGGCGGAGGAAGACCACCGTCCCCTTCGGCACTTTCTCTCCGTACACTGTGGTTACGTCCTTATCGACGCGTGAGATGAACTGCATTTGGGCGTTGTGGCCAACTACCTTGCGATTGGCTGCGTCCTGCTCCAGATCGGGTTCGTAGGTGGTCGTATCGGGGGCCTGCGAAGGCGACAGAGTGCCTTCGGCTTCGGTCCGCCGCGGGTTGAACATGCGATGGAGCCGCTCCTTGTAGCTGAAGCGGTACCACAGGTCGAGGTCCATGACGATATGCGATAGATGCATCATGCAGCCATTTGCAAAGTAGCTGTTTGGCTTCGCATCGGTGTAGCCGGGGACGGTCTCGAAACTCGGCAAACAACCCGCCGCCAGGCCGTGGACGTGGCTGGAAGTGAAGCCCATGAAAAGCATCGCTCCCTCCGGGATCTTGTCGTAGCCGGGAATGCGATGAAAAGTGGCCATCTTCCTGGGCATCGAGCGACCCACGAAGCCACGTCGGATGGAGGTGAGGACAAACAGGTCTCCTACATAGGTTTGCTGGACGGGAATGCCGTTGAGAAGGCGATCGCCCGGGTAGAACAGCGCGTTAATTGCCTCATCGATGTGCTCCTTGAAATCGCTCTTGAAGTGGAAGCAGATGTCGTTCTGCTCCAGCACCAGGTTGGGGGGATCCTTGGGATACTTGATCGAATCGATGATCGCCCAACGCGCCGGAGTTTTGTCCTCGTACATGGTCGCCTTGGGCATGTGTTTGTCCGTGAGCTCGTGGCCGACGAACCGCTCGAAGTAGCTCATGCCGTACGCCACCTGGGTGAGGAGGCCGGCTGGAACAAGCGGGAAGATGTCTTCCAACTCTGTCAGCGCACCATCCAATCGTTGTTGCGCGCGCTTGAGCGCGGCCCGCTCGGGCGCAAAAGCCAGCTTGGCGGTCACCACCGCGTGCCAGATTGGCGGCACAGCCACTGGCACGCCCAGATGGACTTCCTGAGTCACGCCCGGCAATTCGTACTGGGTTTTGGGAACTGTCACCTGGTATCGCTTCGCATAATTGACGACGCCTGCCCAATCGAAAATCGCTGCCATGATCAAGCTCCTTCCCTTAAGTTCAGTTGCTTTAGCTTCTGCTACGAAAGCCGCCGATCACCGATGGTCGCAAGGAGATCATCCCATGACTTGGCGAAAGCTTCCGCGCCGTCACGCTGTAATCGGGAAGCCAGCGTGTCGAGGTCGACGCCGGCTTGGGTGAATTGACGAAGCACATCCTCCGCATCACCACCATCGCGCGGGAGCATCGTGCCGATGTCGCTCTGCTCGGCAAGCGCGAGCAGAGTCTTATCGGGCATCGTGTTCACGGTGTGTGGTGCAGCGAGTGCCTTGACGTACAGCACGTCGGAGGCCGTCGGATCCTTCGTGCCCGTGCTGGCCCAAAGGAGCCGTTGCGAACGAGCACCCCAATTGAGGAGCCGAAGCCAGCGGTCCGAGGCCAACAGTTCGCGGTACGCCTTGTACGTACGTTTGGCCATGGCAATTCCAAGGCGATCGTGCAGATTCGCCGGTACCTTTCCAGCGACTGCGACGTCCCATCGGCTTACGAAGAGTGAGGCCACGGATGGGACGTGCGGGTTCAAGCCAGCCGCGACGCGCCGTTCGATGCCGCGGATATATGCATTGGCTGACGCGAGGTACTGCTCGCGTGAGAAAAGAAGCGTCACATTGATTGGAACCCCGGCAAAAATCGCCTCTTCGATGGCGGGCACTCCATCCGGTGTCCCCGGAATCTTAACGTACAAATTTGGCCGGTTGGCCCGCGCATTCAGTGTCTTTGTCTGCTTTATGGTCCCCGCCGTGTCGAAGGCGAGCTTAGGTGACACCTCGATGGACACCCAGCCGTCGACCCAGTTTGTACGCTCGTAAACGACCCGGAAGAGATCGGCGGCCTGGGTCAGATCTCGCAATGCGAGTTCGAAGAAGACCTCTTCATTGGTGCTGCCATCAGGCCCTTTCTCGTGAATGGCCGCGTCGTAGTCTTTGGTGTTCTTGATGGCATGGTCGAAGATTGTTGGGTTGGAGGTGAGACCGGTGACCGAGAACTCGCGGATATATCGTTCCAACCCACCGGAATTCAGCAGACCGCGGGTGATATTGTCTAGCCAAATACTCTGACCACCATCGTGGAGCAGTTGTGTTCCCTTCATCGCACGTTGTTGTGTTTCCATTGACATTCCCTAGGTCCGGCAGTGGCCGAACAATACTCACGGCATCGCAGATGCCCTGCCTGAGATAACCGCTGCGATGATGCGGCCCTCTCGCCGACGAACGGGAGGTGGAGGTGAGGTCGCACCGGGGGCCGCGGAACCGCGAATAGCTCAGCCAAGTTGACTCCCCAACGCTCTTGCCTTGCGCGAGAACCGGGACCAAGCAACCTTTTGGTGTGCCGAATGCGCCACCTCGTTGCCAGCATCGGATCTCCAGACCTACATTCGAAGATCATCAGAAACGCCTCACTGCTTTGTACCCCGTATACTCGGGGCCCGGGTTCGACGCCGGCCGGACAACGTCGCAACCGGAGCCTCGCCTGCGTCCTTCCTTGAGCCAACCCGTTCGTGTTCAAGGGCGAGCAGCTTCTCCTTGACTCCCAAGCCCCATCGATAACCCGTCAGCGAGCCATCCGAACCAATTGCCCGATGGCACGGAATCAGGATTGAAACCGGGTTCGAACCAATCGCACGACCGACGGCGCGCGCTGCGGAGGGGCGGCCCATGCGCGCCGCAATTTGGCCGTAACTCCGTGTCGTACCGACGCGAATAGCACGCAATTGCCCCCACACCCGGAGCTGAAACGGTGTACCCTGCACGTCCATGGAAAGTCGCATTCCTTCGATTTACCGCGTAGATAGCCGAGAACCACCTTGACCGCTGGGCGCACGGCAGCGGGGTCATGTCGGATTCTGGCTTCGCGGAAGTCGCGCTTCAACTCGCGTACCTGCCAGCGGTCAGAGCGATGCAGTGACAGTGCACAAATCCCACGCTCGGTCACGGCGACCAACATGCGGCCTAGCGGCGAATCGACAATTCCGTAGGCTATGTCGGCGCCTCGGCCGCGCGGTCCCCAGGAAGCGGACATCTCCCTTGGTCGCATCGCTGAACCTCCGTTCGCTAATACGCCGCGCTGAACGCACTAGTCCGGGAATTTCGCGCGCCCGGTTCTCCGTTGCCATTCGCGCATTAATCCGACCAGTTGCTTTGCCTCATCGACCTTTGCCGATCCACAGCCGACGAGTGCGGCAAGCTCGGACCACAGTGACACGATCGCCGGAGCGAGCTTGTCTTGTGCACGCAGGACAAAGATCGGCTCATCCTGCGCGACCTTTCTCAGACATTCGTTATTGTCTCGATATGCCACGGAAGGTACCCTCCTCTGCCCTTCGGCCTAACGTCGCCACGCTGTTGGCGCCGGTGATTCGATGTTTATGTTCGATTCACAGTTTGTCCCAGTTGAACCGTCTAGCTGAGCTTAACCGCTAAAACCCTGTAACCGGGAGAGCAGAACCAGCATATTGTTCGAAAAGCGGTAGAAAGACTTTCTCCTCTTTCGCCACGCGCATTTGCACTACCGCCTCGAGCTTCACCGCGAGCTGCTTCAACAGGATTTCCGGGATTGCCTCTGTCTCCTGAGCTTTCTTCTGCTTGCGACGTTGACCCTGTTCGCCCTAACGAACCCACGCTCAGCACCTTTGCGTTACATGCATACGTTGATGACCTGGCAACATTCCAGAAGGCGGGCACACCCGAAGTAGAGCATTTGGCCCGTCAACTCGTGCTCCGGCGATCAAATGCCGGATCTCAATCAACCATGATGATGAAGTCCTTTCCTTCCCACCGTTTGCTGCGCCTCCAGTTAAAGGTAAAGCGCACCGGCCTGTGGTCTCCTGGTTCAAGCTCTATATCCGCAAAGTCAATACCAATGTCTGTGTGAGTCGACTGTGTATCGAGCACCTCTTCCCACTGTCCTCTTCCCCAATGCAGGACAAACGGTTCCGTTACTTGAATTCTAAGTTTTGACCCGGAAGGAATCCTCGTGATACGCCGGTTGAACTTCCATACGTTCATGCGCGGGCGCCTCGGCGTGGCGCGGTATCGTTCCGCCACTTCTGGAATCAGGTCGAAGACCGTGCCGTCCTGCACTGAGCGCAACAGCTTGACGTACTCTGCGTGGGCCCACATCAGGGGCATGGCGCTTCCGGTTGGTCCGCCCAGATGTAACAGTAGTTCCGGCTTGTCCGGTCCGTCCCAAATCTGTTCAGGCAACAGACGGGTGGGGGTAGCGAAATTCTCCATGGCGTACAGATACGGCCGTGCATCACGCCCGGCTGCCAGTTCGTAGTGCCCTCTCTCGCCGGTCAGAAGCGGCCATGGGCGTCCACGTCCCCATCCAAGGTACGGCGCTCCGTCGTCCCGCTGGCCGTATCCGTCGTGCGTATATCGGCGCCAGCATGGACCGCCTGGAAAGTCGGTCTTAAGCGCTTGGTCCACGACGCGCAGCGAATTTTCGATCAGCGGGTCGTTAGGCTGGCGGATTCCATAACGTACGAGCTCAAGAAAGCCCGCATCCACAATTTCAGCCGCCGGAAATGTGTACGGCGCGCCGGGAGCCTGATTGCGAAGCGCGACTTCGCCATGGTCAGGGCCTTCGTGAGGCACTGGATCGTTCGGGTCTTGCGGATTGATGCGAACGTAATGACATCGACTTTGGGAAATCCAGCGGCTGTCGTTTGTGACGGTCCAATCCTCCACGTGACTCTCAAGAAAATCCGCGTAATCCTCGAGGAAGCTCGCGTCGGCCAGGTCATGGCGCTGGCGCGCGAAGCAAGCCGCACAGACGAGAGCCGCTATGTTGCTTGCCAGGGTTGATGGCGAATAACCGCTGTTCTCCTCCCATCGTTCCTGCGGCGTAGCGGGGCCGTGGGTGATCAGATAATACGCCGCCCTTCTCACCATCGGATACGGATCGAAGCTGCGCAGTCCGCCTACCTTGTTGAGACGCCAGGCGAGCATAATGGGGAACGCAACCTCGTCGAGTTGGATGCCTGGCCAGTAGGGTTTGCCGTCTATCCAGAAGTTCTGGGGAAAACCGCCATCCGGTTGCTGCGTGCAAGCGAGGTAGATGAGCGCGCGTCTAGGCGTAGTCATGTCGCCGGCGGCGAACAGACCCATCGCACTATTGACCAGGTCGCGAGTCCAGACCAAATGGTAGCCGCCCAAATCTTCGTCTCCCCTCTCCTCGCCCCAGGGAATGCTCAGCGACGCGATGAGGGCACCCGAGTACCTTTTGTCTTCGTGAGCAAGAAGCAGTTCACAACTCTTCCTGTAAAGTGCACCCCGATCGCTCGATAACCTGCCTAAGGGCAACAAGTGCTTACATCCCTGTTTCCATTGGTCGATAAAGCGGTCGCGGTGCTCGCTAAAAGGAATATCGAGAGACTGAAAGAGAGAGGTCACTGCCCTGTGCAGCGTCTGGCCGAAGCCAACTGCAAGCGTGAAACGCGGGCCTTGGCTTAGGTCCACTTCGGCGGTCAGGGCTATGTTGCCATTCGGTGCGGACGCAAACTGGTAGTCCATGTGTAGGTCGTTCATGAGGTCATGCCACCCGTCCGTCGTGCCCACATAACCGCATGAGCGACCAATGAACGGCACAGTGGCGCCCAGCGCCAGCCACGTCCCAGCTTTGTGCGCGGTGAGGAACTCACGCCCTTCGATGCGTCCGACATTCCCGTTGTTGTCCCACCCGCCGACCTCCAGATGCGGTGCCAGCAGAACATACAGATGGAGCTTTCGTAGGAAGTCTTCCTCGCCCTCGAGCCAGGTATCGACCAGAACACATGGCTGGAAAGGATCAGCGATAATTTCCTCGATAAGCCGATAGCGTCCGTCTGGATCTGAGTTGATGACCCGGACGCCGAGACCGTGTTCTGCAAGATACTCCACTGTCGTATGCAGGCGCCGCCGGACGTCATGAATAAATGTTTTGCCGTCGCTTACGAGATACTGCAGGTCACGAACCTGGGGATGGTCGATCGTGGGGTAGTAGATTTCGCTCAATATCCCGCCCGACACCGTGAACCACACATGGCTCGGCGTCGAATAAGCAGTGCCCACGACCTGCTTTGCGCTACGAGTCCACCGCGGAGGTATGCCCGGTTCACCGGTGGCCCTGGGGTATTGTTGAATCGTTGCCATATCGCCGCGTTAGCTTCGTTCGACGCACTGTGGGAACTTTTCTCTACCCGTCGCTGGCGTCGTATCTCTGGTTAGACGGTTTGTGTGCTGCATATGTGTGTCCTGGTCTAGTGCCTGATGGCTACATGTGTCCCGTTCCAGCTCATTCGAAGTTACAGTCTCGGAATCTTGCGACGGAGAGATAACCTTGCCCTCCTCGCGGACCGAACAACGCAATGCAGCCGGCAGCGCTGGCTCAGCCAGCTCTGGACTTCGTACCGGGTTTTGGCGGAGCTGCACGTCGCGACCGCTCGTAGAAGCAACGACCTTCTCCCCATTTGAACGAGCCCCGCTCGCTTTGATGGCCAAACCTCGCCGGCTCACGATGCCGGCTCTGCGTTAAGCTTCGTCACTTGAGCTTCGAGCAACCCCTCCGACACGCCCGTTCCACGGTGGTTGCTGTCCTGCCCGGGTACAAGCACTCCACGCTCATCCAGGCCTGCAAGAAGCAGGTGAAAATAGATGAGGCCTTGGAAAGGGTTATATCTCCGTAAAGCCCGCTCGATTCTGTCGTACAGAGATCGGCCGCCGCGTTCTTTGATCCCGAGCCAGCGCCGCAGGCCAGTTTGGGCGGCTATATCGTCACCCGGAAAGGAGTTCAGCCTGCCCATTCCACGCAGCAAAATGTAATCCGCGCTCCATCGCCCAATGCCCTTGATGTCCAGCAGGCGGGCACGCGCCGAGTCGTCATCCAACGACGCCAATTTCTCGAGGTAGGCCTTATCCTCGATCAAAAGCCGCGCAAGACCAAGCAGAGCTGCAATTTTCTGTCTACTGAATCCCAACGCGTGCAGTTTCTGTTCTGACAGACCTACTACCTCATAAGGCCGTGGAAAAGCGTGCTCGATGTTCCGGGCGTCAGTGCATGCGGCGGCTGCAAGCCGGTTGGACAACTCAATACCGACCTCGAGGCTGAGTTGTTGGCAGCAGATCGCATTGACTGCCGCCTCGAACACGGTCGGAAAGCACGGAGGATGGAAGCCCCTGAACTTGTCGGTCAATGTTTTCAGGCGCGCATTGGCAGCAACCAACTTATAAAAGTCCGACATGTCCACGCTGAGACCCAACAGGCGGCCAACTATCGCACGAATCCTGCTCGCTGAGACCGCACGGCCATGGCGAATTGCGCGGATAACCAGCTTGGGATCTTCCGGCGGACCGCTTTGCTTAACGCCGAGGTCAACCAGGGTGCCGTTAAGGTAGAGACTCCGCGAGTACTCCGAACCATCCCATCGGTCGATCGCGTTTCGCGACCTCCGGCGCAACGCCCAGGCGGTCAGATCAAGCCGAAATGGCGCCGTCGGCCGCAGACAGATCTGCGTCGTCGTCATCGCCGCTCTTCACATCGCGTCGGCTCTTTTCGCTAACTCTATCGCCATAGCGCTCAACGTCAGTGGGGATGTTCCTCGACTGCCGCCATTGCTATGGCGCTATGGGTGAAAGCCGCGCCGGCGCGCATCTCCATGGCAACGAACACCGCCTCGGCGATCTCCTCGTCGCTTGCGCCAAGCCGCATCGCCGCTCTAGTGTGACCGTCGATGCACCAGGGGCATTGCGTTACATGACCGATCGCCAGCGCGATCAGGTTTTTCGTCTTGCTGTTCAGCGCGCCATCCTTGAAAACGGCGTCGCTGAAGTCCGAGAACGCTTTGGCCAGCTCGGGCTTCAATTGCCGAAGTTTCTGGCGATGTTTCGCCGCATCCTTCACATAAAAGTCAGCCATTTCCAAATATTCCTTTGAGCAAGAGTTTAACAATCAATCCCGGCACGGAATCGGCTGAGGGCAAGCATTTCCGCCGGCGTTGTAGTGGTAAACCATCCGCCCGCCGAAGTCCGCACCGATCGTCAATCCTCCCATCAGCACAAGGAGCAGGACCACAAACAACACGCGCCCTTTGGTAGGCACCGGCCGCACCAGTAGGGCCCAGATTGACAGCGCCACCGCGAGGCCAAGCGCACCGATCATGATCCGCTTGTGATAAATGAGCAGATGCTATTTGACCGAAGGGTCGATCATGACTCCCTCCGCTCTGTACAGGACCGGTCACAACCGCGGCGGCCGCTCCGAGAGCGCCCAACCCGGGCAGCCACAAACCGGCCCACGCCCACGACTCTTTACCCCACAGCCACGCCAGGACGTAAAGCAACAAGGCGCTCGGCAGTAGAGCGAGCGGAAAATGGACTACCAGGGGGTGGATGTTCTGAAGATGCGCCACACCTGGCAGCAGTCTGTTCAGCAGAGCGCTCACTTCACCGATTCAACCGTCAGAAAGGTCATCCCACTCTTTGTGTACCGATTCCCAGTGACGGTTACTTCCTCTTCCATCTTGTCGGTTATGCCGCTGGGTAGGGATTGCTTGTTCGAAGGCATCAGGACGAAGTACTTGTTGGTTTTGTCCTGCTCAAGCAAAACCGGTATCCCGGCTTTTGCACATGTGACGGCGCAATCATGATGGCTGGGGCCATCTGCTCCCATGGTCAGAAAGCAAAAGCTGTCGCGCAGGTGGCCGGTTACGCTGGTTTCCGCCGCTGCCGCTGGGCTGGCTGCAATACCGAAGAGCAAAGCGAGCAGAATTAATTTTCTTACTCCCATGATCTAACTCCTGCGTCACGGTTGTAATGGCGTTGAGCCACAGGGCCCTATGTCTGGTCAACTGCAAGGGAGACCCAGCTTCTGGTCTGTTCACGAAGCGTCATCTCCGAGAGAAGCCGGCAGTACTGTTTGGGAACATGCTCGCCGTTGATTTGCGCGGTGACCCAGCTCGGGCGCGAGCCTTCGCCACCCGCCAGTATGATAGCGGCACGTTCCGACCAAGTTCTCGCACGGGGATCCATAGGCCCCACTCTCCTCTCTGCCAATTCCCGGTAAGTTGATCAGGCTCGGCGTGGAAGCTCATCGGTTAGCGCCACTCTGGAAGAAGTGTAAGAGCCGGGCCCCGTTCCCTGTTACCCGGTTATTTGTCCTTGCCGCAGCACTCCTTATAGAGCTTTCCCGATCCGCAGGGGCATTTGTCGTTGGGATTCCGCATGGGACTTACCTCTTGATCGCATCTTCGTCCAAAGTTAAGCGCTAAACGTGAGGACCGATCCTATGGTTGGAGGAGACCGAATATGACCGAACCACTGAGCCTGGCTGACAAATGGCAGGGTCAGCGCATCAAACATATCCACGAGCATCCCCCGGTGCTGAACACGAACGTGGTTCATGATCAGACCCTGAGCTTCGGCGACCGTCTGGCCGATTCTTTCAAATTGATGGTCGGAAGCTGGTCGTTTCTGATTGCGCAGTCCATTGTTCTGGCCCTTTGGATAGCCGCAAACCTGATCGGCTATCTAAGGCACTGGGACCCCTACCCTTTCATCCTTTTGAATTTGGTACTGAGCTTTCAGGCCGCGTACACAGCGCCAGTCATCATGATGTCGCAGAACCGGCAGGCAGCTAAGGACCGCATCGCCGCCGAGCAGGACTATCTCGTAAATCTCAAAGCGGAAGAGGAACTTAAGCAGATCATGCGCCATCTGGAGCAGCAGGACGAGATAATGATCGACGCTCTGCGCGCCATCAGCCGCCAACATCAGGAGCTGGTTGAGCGCTCTACTCATAAGTTCGGATGATTGGTCCACAGCGACTTGCAAAACTTGCAGCCTCAACTTTGCGACAGTTTTCTGTCGAGCAATTCCTTGATCACGACGGCCTGGTTGTGCTCCTCATCTCTGGCGCTATAGACCAACGTGAGGGTTCCGCCGTTCGCGATTTCGAGCAGCTCGCTCAGCATCGGTGCAGCCTCGGCGCGCTTGAGTTCGACCAAATAACGTTTGCGAAACTCCTGCCAGCGCGCAGGGTCGTGCCCAAAGAAGCGCCGCAACTCGTTGCTCGGACCAAGCTCACGAATCCATTTTTCAATGTGGGCCTGGTCTTTTTTCAGACCGCGAGGCCACAGCCTATCGACCAGAATTCTGGTTCCATCTTTGCGGCTGGCCGCTTCATAGGCGCGCTTAATCGCAATCATCTGGTCCTCACGCTTCCCTTCACTCGCAGACGTTTACGCCGAACGGGCCAGGCGAAGCGCCCTCGCGACGACGTTGGCCGTCGTAAAGCCGAAGTGCTCGAACAATTGGTTCGCCGGGCCGGATGCTCCGAAATCATCCATGGCGATAACATCGCCCTTCGGACCAATCCATTTGTGCCAGCAGAGCGACGAGCCCGCTTCTATCGCCAGCCGTTTGTGCACCGATGCCGGCAGGACCGCCTCCTGGTACGCTAATCCTTGCTCTCTGAACAACTCGAAGCTCGGCATGCTTACCACCCGGGCGGCGATCCCGTGTTTCTCAAGCTGGGGTTTGGCCGCGACCGCCAAATGGACCTCTGAACCGGTTGCGATCAGGATGACGTCGGCGCGACTTCCTTCACTCTCGGTAAGAACGTAAGCGCCGCGCCGGAGTTCGCTCGCAGGCGCCATCGCATTACGGTCAAAGGTCGGGAGGTTCTGGCGGCTCAGTACAAGCATGACCGGACCTTGCTTGCGGAGCATCGCGACCCTCCACGCTTCCACCGCTTCATTCGCGTCCGCCGGTCGAATCACCGTAAGGTTGGGCATCGCCCGCAGCGCCGTCAGCTGCTCCACCGGCTGATGGGTAGGACCATCCTCGCCCAGGCCGATCGAGTCGTGGGTAAAGACGAAGATCATGCGCAGACGCGTCAAACAGGCAAGTCTTATCGATGCGCGGCAGTAATCAGTGAAGACCAGGAAGCTGGAGCCGTAGGGGATAAAGCCGCCGTGAAGTGCGATGCCGTTGAGGATGCCGCACATCGCATGCTCGCGAATGCCGAAGTGGAGGTTTCGCCCCAGATAGTTGTCACGCTCGAAGTCACCGCCCTCGGTCACCTCCGTGAACGTGGATTCGGCGAGATCGCCGGACCCGCCAAAAAGGCTCCAGACCTTCGCCGCAATGGCGTTTTCCGCTTCGGCTGCGGATCGTCGCGTCGCCATAGTCTGATCAGGCTTGAACGAGGGAAGGTCGGCATCCCAACCCTGCGGCAGTTCACCGGCCAACATCGCCCGAAATTCGCGCGCTTCAGCCGCATACTCGTGGGCATAGCGTTCAAACCTGGAGTTCCATTCGTTCTCGAGAGCCGCTCCACGATCCACGCTGCGGCGGAATTCCCGCAGCGCTGCTTCCGGCACAAAAAACGGCGGGGCCAACGGCCAGCCATAGAACTGCTTCGTCAGCTTGACTTCCTCCTCACCGAGGGGCTGGCCGTGCGCCTTCGCCGTGTCGTGGCGATGTGGACTCCCGTAGCCGATGTGCGTGCGCAGTCGAATCAGGGATGGTCGATCTGCGACGGCACAGGCGCGGCGCAGGCTCTCTTCGATCGCCGCCAAGTCATTCCCGTCCTCGACGGTGTCTGTATGCCAACCGTACGCGGTGAAGCGCTGACAGACATCTTCTGAAAATGCGAGTCGTGTGCTGCCCTCAATCGTGACGCGGTTGTCGTCGTACAGGTAGACAATGTTTCCGAGCCGCAGATGCCCCGCCAATGAGGCGGCTTCGCTCGAAATGCCCTCCATCAGGTCGCCGTCGCTCACGAAGCCGAAGATGCGATGGGCGAACAGCCCAGATCCGTCGCGCTCGAACTTGGCTTCGAGGTGCTTGGCGGCAATAGCCATGCCAACACCGTTGGCAAAACCCTGGCCGAGCGGCCCGGTCGTGGTCTCGACGCCAGGCGTCACGCGGTTTTCTGGATGACCGGGAGTGCGACTGCCGAGTTGCCGGAATTGCTTGATATCGTCGAGGGAAAGCTCATAGCCGCTCAGATACAGAAGCGCGTAGAGCAGCATCGAGCCGTGGCCGGCGGACAAAATGAAACGATCCCGCCCGTACCAGTTCGGGTTTTTAGGATTGTGCCGCAGCAGGCGCGTCCAGAGCACCAATGCAGCAGGCGCCATGCCCATCGGCATGCCTGGATGGCCGGAATTCGCTTTCTGAATGGCGTCTATCGCCAGCACTCGGAGCGAGTTGACGCAAAGTTGTTCTACTCCAGCGCTCGCTTCGCGTTCGACAGGCTCGATTCGATTAGTTTCGGCCATAACCGATTCTCACCTTTTGAGGTTCGTTCTTCGCGGATTCGCCGCACGATTCCTTCAGCGCCTTAGAACGGAATCAGAGAATCCAGCTCGCCAAGGCTGAACGTCTTGCCCCCGGCGATGAGCGCGCGAGCGCTTTCAACCTTTTCCCACACATTCCACAGCAGGACTCCGCGTACCGTGCCCGCTCGCAGGTAGTAGACGATTCCTTCGCGATACGGCTCCTTCCACTTGCTCACCGTTTGCAGCCGCGCGTCGATCTCCCCGATGGCTTCGTAGCCAAGGTCAAAGAGGTCGGAATAGAAAAACGGCAGATGGGTATAGCGCTCGGATGCTCCAGCCATGTTCCGGCCGGCGGCGCGTCCCATCGTATTGGCGTTGTCTTCGTGTTCGACGCGCAGTCGCCTGTTCAGCGCCGGATTAAAAAACACCGCGACATCACCGGCCGCGTAGATATCCGGAACACTCGTGCGCAGGAACTCATCAACCGCGATTCCATCCGCCACCTCCAGGTTTGCCTGTCGAGCGAGGTCGATGTTTGGAACGATCCCGATGCCGGCAACGACTCCGTCGACCGCAACAGCCTCATGACCCGAAACGTGAACAAGAAACCGTTTGCCGTCCTTGTTGACAGCGTCCACCGCGCTGCCGGCCAAAACTTGGACGCCCTTCTCTCGGTAGTATTTCGTGACGGCTTGGGACAGGTCGGCGGGAAAAGCATTAGCCGCAATGCCGGTTTCGGGAAACGCCATCACGACCTGCTTGCCGTTCATCGTCAAGGCTGCCGCGATTTCAGACCCGATGAAGCCCCCGCCGATGACGGCAAAGCGCTCTCCTTCTGTCGTCATGGCCCGGAGCTTTCGGTAGTCTTCAACGCTTCGAAAATAGATGATCGAGCCTTCGCCGAACGGCAGGTGCCGCGGGGATCCGCCGGTTGCGAGGAGCACTTTGTCATATGAATGTGCGCCGCCTGCTCGGTCCGTCACCTGGCGACCCGCCACATCGATTCGCGCAGCCATCGTCTCGAGGTGAAGTTCCACGCCAGCGACCTCGGCAGTTTTTCGCCAGATGTTTTCGAGCTCTTTCCCTTTCCACAGGTCCTTGGAGAGCGGAGGTCGATCATACGGCCCAACCGCCTCGGCGCTGATCACTCCGATTGAGCCGTGGCTGTCCAGCTCCCGAATACCGCGCACGGCCGAATCGGCTGTCATCCCTCCACCGACAATCAGATATCTATAGTGCGCCATTTTCTTCCTCCTGGAGGTCGTCCGTTCCGCGCACGAATGAACTCGTTAGAGTCGCCAAAGTCTTCGTAGGTTCCATGCTCTGTAGAGATCGGCGTGTGCGCAGTGCACACTTGACGGGAGTTATAGAAGACGCCGAGCGCCGCGCCCGGGACAACGCTTTCGAGGTCGGCATCGCGGAAGATGACGTTGGGAGACTTGCCGTCAAGTTCCAACGAAACACGCTTCAGGTTCCCCTCCGAAGCATGGTGGATCAGTTTCCCGACCTCGGTTGACCCGGTGAAGGCGACCTTATCGTCTGGATGCTCCGCGATTGAGCTTCCCGCGCCGGGACCGAAGCCGGTGACGATATTGACCACTCCGTCAGGCAGGCCGGCATCGAGAATCAACTCGCCGAGTCGCAGCGCGGCGAGCGGCGTTTGTTCCGCAAGTTTTTCGATCTCCCCAAGCCGGGTGTGGCCCCAAGATCCCGGCATCGTTCTCACCTCCTTTCGATGCATTTCACTTTTTCATTCAAGCTCATTGGCAAAGCTGCCTGTCAGCGCTTGCTCGGGTTCTCGCCCCTGGCGAATCTAGACATCACATCCCGACTCCGGAGCAGCACCGTTCGGACGAGCCAGCAGTGTGAGATAGCGGCGATGGAGCACCTTGAGGTGGCGCTCAATCTCGGCTACGGCCTTGGCCGCATCGCGCGCCCGCATGTGTCGTAAGAGGCGCCGGCGTGAGTGGATTACATCCATCCCTATCGCGAGGCCGATGCGCTCGACGAAGTCGCGCAGTACGCTGAGGATGGCTCCCATAATCAGAACCAGAACCTGGTTGCCGGTCGCGGCGGCCAGCAGGTCGTGAAACTCGATGTTCAACCGGGCCTTCTGGGCCAGATGTCCGGCGCGGATCTCGCGTTCGGCCAAGCGCAGATTTTGCTCAAGCGTATCGAACGCGGCATTGTCGGCGCGCTCGCATGCCACCTGCACCACCAGCGACTCGATCCACAGCCGCGCTTCAGTAAGTTGTTCTAGCGGGATGCCGCCGATCATGAAGATGCCACGCATCACGTCGGCAACCGCATCGGGGCGGCCGGCCGAAATGAAGGCGCCCCCGCTAGCGCCCTTGCATAGGCGCACCAGCCCGACCGACTCCAGCGTGCGCAGCGCCTCGCGCACGGCGTGGCGGCTGACCTCGAGGGTGCGGGCGAGTTCACGCTCGTTGGGCAGGCGGTCGTCGATCTTGAATTCACCCGCGGCGATACGGTTGTGGATCTGCCGCGATATCGCCTCGAAGGCGCGCTGGGTCTTGACAGCGCTGAGCCGACGGCGCAGCGGTTCTGCGATTTGCTTCGGAGATAGGATCAATGATTGGACCATTTGAAAGGATGTGCCTTTGCGGGGCGGCGAGCCCTTGCCCTCGCCCGTACGCTCTCTTCAGGTTGTCTCCTTTATAAAAATCCGTACTCCCGGATACTGGCTCCTGTCAAACCAGTGAGAGCTTGAGGAGGCTGACTAGTTCCGACTGCTAATCGTGGAGGCGATTTTCCGCAAAAGCTCTATGGCGGCAGCCAGCGAGCGAGCGAGGCTTGAAGCGACGCCGGCCGAAGATAGTTGATTGTCGACGCCGTTGTGCGTAAGCCGCGCTTGAAAACTGATTATTTGTCGTGGGTGCGAGCCATTCTGATTGTGCTCCGAACGCTCGCTGGGTTAGTTGGTCAGTCAAGCCATTTCTGAACCGAACCAAACCGTTGCTCGCCCGCAGCTCGCCCCGACTGCGCACCAGTTCCAACGTTCTGAGTCTGCCCGGTGCGTTGTTAAAACCGCCGCCGTTCGCTTCATAAATCCGGCCCTGGCTGCGACCTCGTCCTTGCTGGGCGTACTAAAATACCTCTGGGTTAATCTTTCCAGGATCAGTCGTTCGGCCTTGCCCAACCGAATGCGCCAGTAGCCGATGAGAGCAGGACCTGCCGGCAGCGGATCCCACGTGCAAAGAGCCCGAATTCCTTAATGAGCCCATTCTCCGTCACCTTGAATGAGCCTGTGCGAGGAATCGACTTGCGCATGTAGGCCGACCGAATCGACGTGCGCGCTGTCGGAGAAGGCAGGCGCAAGCCGGGCAACCAGCCGAAAGCTGAGATTTTCGTCAAGCAGCAGCTTCACGCTGCGGAGCCGCTTGCGACGCGACGTTCGCGGGCGGCGGCGAACGTGATGTTCGGAAAGGTGCGAGCGGCTCGTGATTTCGAGGACCAAAGCGGCGAATCAAGCTGATCGAGGGCGGGAGGCCTTCGATGGGGCGGGGCACCGTACCCGCCGTGGTGTGCGGGCCTGAACGTTTCGCGACGAGGCCAGGTATGAGAAGATGCAAGCGATGGTTTTGGGCTGCGGATTGAAGGAAAACCTGCGGATTGCGCGAGCACTATGCGGATGGCCGAAGTTTTCGCTGACTTCCTTCCGGATGGTTGATGCGTTGCGCCGGCAGGATATCCGCCCACGCACGGTAATCGACGTCGGCGCCAATGTGGGCCAGTTCACCGTCGCCGCGGTCAAGCTGCTCGCCCCCTCCAAGCTTTACGCCTTCGAGCCACTCCCCGAAGTCTGGGAAAAGCTCAAGCGCTATACCGCGGCACTGCCCCAGGTCGAAGCACATCCGCTGGCGCTGGGCGAGGCCGCCGGAGAGCGTCAGTTCCATCTCAACGCCCACAGCCACTCGAGTTCCCTGCTGCCGCTGGGCCGGGGCCATCGCGAGGCCTTCCCCAGCGCCCGCGAAGTCGGATCCATCCTGATCAAGGTCTCCACCCTCGACCAGTTCTTCAATTCTCTGGAGCTCTCGCCGCCGGTCCTGCTCAAGCTCGACGTCCAAGGTTACGAAGCCAAGGTGATCGAAGGTGCGAGCGCGACCCTCGCCCGGGTGCGATGGGTGGTCGCGGAAACCTCGATGCGCCCGCTATACGACGGTGAGCCGCTCTTCCTGGAACTGGTCGAAATAATGGCGCGGGCTGGTTTCAAGTTTTTGCGCCCGGTGGGATGGCTGGCCGATCCGCGCAACGGCGAGATTCTTCAACTCGATGCGCTCTTCGAGCGTGCGAGCTGACAGCACCTTAAAAGGCACCAAGCTTAAGCCAAGGCAGTTACCCACTGACTCGTTTGACAAAAGGCGAATAAAAAACGAAAATGATCCGATGGCCGCACCGCTCGCTCAGCTCTCGGATATCTCAAGTATCGCTGGAGTTTTTCGCGGGCGCGAACTGACTCGCAAACAGCGGCGCCTGGGTGCGGCAATCGCCCCTATCGATCGCTGGCTTGAAGGCGGCATCCCTCGCGGCCGGATCAGCGAATTTACCGGCGGTCCCAGCTCGGGTAAAAGCTCCCTGGGAGCCAGCTTTATTATCGCCGCCAGTCGCGCGGGCGAGACCGTGGCGATAATCGATCTGCCCAACGCCTTCGATCCCGCCTCGATTATCGCGGGGGGCGGCGACCCGCGCCGAATTTTGTGGGTCAACCCTCCAATCTGCGCTCAGGTAGGTCCGCGCTCCCCTTCAATCTTAAAGAATTGCTTGAAGGCAGCGGAGTTGCTCCTGGCCGCCGGTGGCTTCGGCCTGATTGTACTGGACTTGGATCTGCGGCGGGCGCCGTTGCCCTCCAGCGCGGGGATGCGGCTGGCGCGGTTAGCTGAGCGCGCCGGCAGCGCGCTGGTGGTCCTGGCTCGCCGACCCTTGTGCGGTACTTTCGCCGCCCTCAGCCTGGAACTTAGCCGCGCCCAGACCTTCTTCAATCGCGACCATATAAAGGGTCAGGTGCTGTGGCCATCCCCAAACCATCTTCCCGGACCGGGCGGGCGCATTAGAACCATTACTGCCGGCATCCGTCCGGCCCTGTTCAATGGGATCGAAGTCGCGGGACTTATCAGCCGCAACAAGCTGGGCCCCAGTGCGCGCACCGTCCAATGGCATTGCCTGACAGCGCCGATGGAACCCTCGGCGCGCCGCGAGGATGGTCTATCACGCGCGCCGGCGAGTCGGGCTTGAGGTTGTCCCTGCCATGCTCTCGGGCCGACGAATCGCCTGTCTGCTGGTCAAAAGCCTACCTCTGGCGGCGCATAGCCGGGCCACTCCGGAGTTGCGCGAGGCCGCCTTCGCGGTCAGCCTGGGGACGGGGACGCGAGCACCGTTGGGATTTGTCGCGCCTGCCGCGGCGCGCATGGGAATTGTCGCCGGCATGACCGTGGCTCAAGGGCGCGCGGTCCTACCCGATCTGATAGTGGTCCCGCGCGCACCTACCCTGGAGCAGGCCGCCGCAGCCGCCCTGTTTGACGTAGCCACCTCTTTTTCACCCCTGATAGAAGTCGCGGAGCCGGGCAAGATCTTCCTGGACTTGGCCGGACTCGCCACCCTATACGGTCCCGAGCAGGCCCTGGCACTCGAATTGGCCCACCGCGCGCGCAAGGTCGGGGTGGCGCCGACGGTGGGAATCGCAGCCAGCAAGAGCGTGGCCGCGCTGGCTGCCGCGTGCGGTCCGCTGCGGGTTATCGATCCTGGTCGGGAAGCGGAGTTCCTCGACTGGCTGCCGCTGGAGATGGTGCTAGCTAACCCCGAGCTGGAAGCACGACTGGAGCGGCTGGGTATCCGTCGTCTGGGCGATCTGAGGCATCTGGACGCAGCCGAACTGGGCGGCAGGATGGGTCCCGAGGCGCTGTCTTTGCTCCATCTGCTGCGCGGCGATCGCGACGACGCCCTGATCTGCGCGCCGGCGGCAGAAGAATTTATCGAGGGAATGGATCTGGAGTACGGGTTGGAGGGCCTGGAGCCGCTTGGCTTTATTCTGCGCACGCTTTTGGAGCGGCTGTGCGCGCGGCTCAGGATACGCGGCCTGAGCGCGGGCGCGCTGAGGCTGTCACTGGCTCTGGCCGACCATCGCCGCGACGAGCGTCAGATTGCGCTGGCCGCACCCACCCACGAAGTGCGTCCCCTGCTGGGGCTGCTTTTGCTGGCGTTGGAAAAACAACCACCCCTGGCCGCAATCGAGGGCGCCATCCTCACGGCGCAACCCAGCCATCCGCGCCCGGCCCAAAACGATCTCTTCCTGCCGCCCACTCCCGCGCCCGAACGGTTGCAAACCACGCTGGCGCGATTGGCGGCGTTGTGCGGCCCGGATCGAGTCGGCACCCTGCTCCCCGCCAACTCCTATCGGCCCGAGGCCCTGGAACGCCACCCTTTTGCTCCCCCTCCTCCCAGCCCGCAACCCAGCGCGCCGGCGGCCGAGTTCAATCGCATGGTGATCCGCGCGCTGCGCCCCGCCCATGAAGTCGAGGTGTTGTGCGCGCGCGGCCTGCCCGAATTCGTGCGCGGCGAGGGAATAAGCGCGCGGGTGGTCGCGATGGCGGGACCGTGGCGACGGCAGGGCGAATGGTGGGATCGGCCGGCGACCGGCGGTTTTGCCCGCGATTACTACGAGATGGTCCTGAGCGACGGCGCGATTTATCGGCTTTACCACGATCTCGCCACCAGCCGCTGGTTCATGGACGGAATCTACGACTGAAAGGGCCGCGATGGCAGTGCCCCCATATGTCGAGTTGCGCGCGCGCAGCGCTTTCAGCTTCCTGGAGGGAGCCACGCTGCCCGAAGATCTGGTCGATCGCGCCGCGACCTTGGGTTACAGCGCCCTGGCCCTGGGCGATCGCGACGGGCTTTACGGCGCGCCGCGCTTTTATCACGCTGCCCGCGCTGCCGGAATCAAGCCGCTGGTGGGCGCCGAAGTCAGCCTCGAGGATCAAAGCCGGCTTTACCTGCTAGCCGCCCATCGCGCCGGTTACCAGAATCTATGCCGGCTTATCACCGCCGCCAAACTGCGACCGCTCAACGAAGACGCCAGCGCGCCTATTTATCCGGCCAAGGGCGAGGGGCGAGTACGGCTGGAGGATTTGGAGCGCTTCGGCGCGGGCTTGGTCTGCCTGGCCGGAGGCGCGCGCAGTCCGATTAGTCGTCTCCTGCTGCAAGGTCTGGACCCGCGCCCGCTGTGCGCGCGCCTGAGCGCTGCCTTCGGGCGCGGCAATCTCTATCTCGATTTGCAACGCCATCTCGATCCCGACCAGGAGCGACTCAACCGCCGTCTGCTCGCCCTGGCCCAGGCGAGCGCGCTGCCGATCGTCGCGACCAACGATGTATGCCATGGCGGGCGCGAGCGGGCGCTGCTCGACGTCCTGAGCTGCATCCGGATGAAGACCACCCTGGACGGCGCCGGGCGCGCGCTGTGGATCAACCACGAGCGCCATCTAAAGGCACCGGCCGAGATGGCGGCCCTGTTCGCCGACCTTCCGCAAGCGCTAAGCGCGACCCACGAGCTGGCGGCACGGCTGGAGTTCACGCTGGCCGATCTCGGCTATCGCTTTCCCGATTATCCGTTACCGCCAGGTCAAACTCCCGACAGCTATCTGCGGCTGCTGACCTGCGCCGGCGCCCGCGAGCGATGGGGTACGCGGGTCGGCCCGCGCGTACGCCAGCAACTGGAGCACGAACTGGCGCTGATCGCCAAGCTCAAGCTGGCCGGCTACTTCCTGATCGTGTGGGATATCGTCCAGTTCTGCCGTGAGCACAATATCCTGGCCCAAGGGCGCGGCTCGGCCGCCAACAGCGCGGTCTGCTACGCCCTGGGAATAACCGCGGTGGACGCGGTGGGAATGGAATTGCTGTTCGAGCGCTTTCTGTCCGAAGAGCGGGGTGAATGGCCCGATATCGATCTCGATCTACCCAGCGGCGAACAGCGCGAGCGGGTGATTCAGTATCTCTACCGGCGCTATGGCAGCCGTGGCGCCGCGATGACCGCCAACGTGATTACCTATCGTACCCGCAGCGCGGTGCGCGAGGTGGGCAAGGTCCTCGGGCTGGCCCCGGAGCAGATCGATCGAATCGCCAAGTTGGCCCGGGCCTACGAATTTCGCGATGACCGCGACGAGCTGGCGGCGCTGCTGGCGGCCGGCGGCGTGGATCTCGCCGCCCCGCGCATCGGGATGCTGGTGGAATTGACGGCCGCGCTCCAGAATCTGCCCCGCCATCTCGGCCAGCACAGCGGCGGAATGGTTATAGCCGCCGGTGCGTTGGACGAAATCGTGCCGCTGGAGCCGGCCGCGATGGCGGGGCGAGTGGTGATCCAATGGGACAAGGAGGATTGCGCCGACCTGGGAATCATCAAGGTCGACCTGCTGGGGCTGGGGATGCTGGCGGTGCTGGAGCAGGCCCTCCCGTTAATCCGCCGGCACGAGAACCTGACGATCGATCTGGCCCATTTGCCACCCGACGATCCCGCCACCTATCGGATGCTGCGGGCAGCCGATACGGTGGGCGTGTTTCAGGTCGAAAGCCGGGCCCAGATGGCGACCTTGCCGCGGATGCAGCCGCGGCGCTTCTATGACCTGGTAGTCGAGGTCGCGATCATTCGCCCCGGCCCGATCGTGGGCAAGATGGTCAACCCCTACTTGCAGCGCCGGGCCGGCCGCGCCCCGATCAACTATCCCCATCCCTCGCTGGAGCCGATTTTACGCCGCACCCTGGGCGTCCCGCTCTTTCAGGAGCAATTGTTGCGGATGGCGATGACGGCGGCGGGCTTCAGCGGTGGCGCGGCCGAGGAATTGCGCCGCGCGATGGGCTTCAAGCGATCGCGCGCGCGGATGGAATCCTTGCAGGCGCGGCTGCGCGAGGGAATGGCGCGCAACGGCATCACCGGCGCTCCGGCCGATGAAATCATCGCCAGCATCGGCTCCTTCGCGCTCTATGGCTTTCCCGAATCGCATGCCGCCAGCTTCGCGCTTATCGCCTACGCCTCGGCCTATCTCAAATGTCATCATCCGGTAGCATTTTATGCTGCTTTGTTAAATTGCTACCCGATGGGTTTCTACCATCCGGCCACGATCGTCAAGGACGCTCAGCGTCACGGCGTGGAGGTACGCCCCGCCGACGTGAATCGCTCAAGCTGGGAATGCACGATCGAGCGCGCCGATCGCCATCTGGCCTTGCGGCTGGGACTGAAATATATCGGCGGCCTGCGCGCCCGGATCGGCGAGCGGATCGCGGCCGGCGCGCCCTTCGCCTCGCTGGCAGATCTCGCCCGCCGCGCCGCACCTAATTCCCGCGAACTCGACACGCTAGCCTACGCCGGTGCGCTGGCGACGCTGGGGCTGGGACGCCGCCAGGCGCTTTGGCAAGCTGCTGCCCTGCCCCGCGATCCCAACAGCTTATTCGCCGGCCGCCAGCCGCCGCCCGCTCGAAGCCAGCTACCCCCGCTGTCGGCGCTGGAAGAGACCCGCGCCGATTATGCTGCAACCGGCCTCACCACCGGGCCGCATCTGATGACTCATCTGCGCCCCAAGCTGGCCGCTCGCGGTGTGCTGAGCGCTCGCGACCTGGCCTCAGCCACCTCGGGTTCGTTGGTCAAGGTCGCGGGCTTGGTGATCGTGCGCCAACGGCCGGGCACCGCCAAGGGTTTTCTCTTTTTGACCCTCGAGGATGAAACCGGGATCGCCAATGTGATCGTAACTCCCGACCGCTTCCAGGAAAATCGGCCCCTGCTCCATCGCGCGCCGATCCTGTTGATCGAGGGGGTGGTGCAACGCCAGGATGGGGTGAGCGCGCTGCGCGGGCGGCGCTTCGGCGAACTGAAGCTGCCCGCAACCCTCCCCGCCGCGCACGATTTCCGCTGATCCCTCCCGCGCGCCCTCACGGGATGGGTCGATCGGAGAATTTCGCTAATTTCAGCTCTTGGGTAGCTGACCCGCCGCCTGCAGCGCCTTCAGATCCTCTTCCCAGGCCCAGCTATCGAACCCGCCCAACTCGTGCTTCTGGTTGAATTCAATCGCCGAAATACCTTGGCCGGTGACTTCCTTGGCGTCTTGTTCGGCAAAGTACAGCGCCAGTGGAACCACGGAATCGGGCCGCAATCGACGCGGCAGCGCACCACCGGCGGCGCGCCGGATCTGCACCTGCTCGTCGGAACCGGTGCTGCGGGTCGCGCTGGGCATCAACACGTTGACCGCGATGTTATAGGGCCGCAGTTCGTTGGCCAGGTACATCGACATCTGGTACAGCGCCGCCTTCGCCATCGGATATGGTCCCTCGCGGGTGTTGCCGTCGGGATTGATCGGCCGACCGGTGCCGACGTTGATAATGCTGCCCGAGCGCTTCTCGATCATCGGCTGGGCAAAGGTCTTGATCACGCGCAGGCTGCCGAAGACGTGGGTGTCGAACATCTTCTGCCACTCACCGACCTCGGTCTCCATAATCGTTATCTGGCCGCCGCGATCGGGATAAAGATCGCGCGCGCGCAAGCCGGCATTGTTGATGATGACGTCGATCGTGCCAAAGCGCGCCATCGCAGCCTTGAAGACTCGCTTGATGTGCCAATCGATCGTGATGTCCATCGACTCCGCCATCACGTTAGGACGGCCCTTGAGCTCGGCGAAGAAATCCACCTCGTCGCCGGTCAAACCGCTGGGCACCCAGGACAAATCGGCGGCAATCACCTTGGCTCCCTGTTTGAGAAATTCGCGCACATACTCGCGCCCCATCCCGCGCGCAGCGCCGGTAATCAGCACCACCTTATCCTTGACTGGCATAACGCACTCCCCTCTCGCCTGGCGAATAATCTCTTGTAGCCGCTCAAGCGACGCGCCGCAACGCCGAAGGCGGTTCATAGGGGTGGCGAGCCGCGGTGTCCGCCATTGCGACGGCGAAGCGGGAGATGTCCCGGACATTCAGCCGGTCGCTGCGAACTGGCGTCAAACGTCATTCCGAACAAAGTGAGGAATCCGCCGAAGGCGGTTCACAGGGCTAGCCTGGTAAGAGCTTGGGAATAATCGCGCGGAGGAATCGCGCGGGGATGTTTCGACATGGCTCGCGCCGCTCGCCAGCTCAACATGACAAGAAAAAATGTTAGGATGACGCGAGGCGCGCCCTGAATTTGCGCGACTCACGCGAGAACGCGCTTGCCTTGTACAGGGAGCCAGGCGCATCGTTTTGGTGAAAACCCTCGGTGGAGCGCATAACCATGGAGCGAGCAGTGCTGGGTAAAACCGCTCTTGAAGTATCGCGGCTGGGCTTTGGCTGCGGCGCGGTCGGCGGCCTGATGGTGCGCGGGGATGCCCGCGATCAACTCCGCGCGGTCGAGCGCGCCCTCGAGCTGGGGGTCAATTACTTTGATACCGCTCCGCTCTACGGCAATGGTGAATCGGAGAAGAATCTCGGGCGCGTCTTGACCACCCTCAAGGCGGAAGTGCTGGTAGGAACCAAGGTCCGCCTCGGGACCACCGACAGGTCGCGCATCGCGCAGGCTATCGCCCTCTCTTTGGAGGCGAGTCTCAAGCGGTTGGGGCGCGAGCAAGTAGATCTGTTGCAACTGCACAACGCGATCGAAGGCGAACTGAGCGCCCAGCAGGTGCTGGAGGAAGTACTACCCGCGATGGAACGGCTGCGCGCGCAGGGCAAGACCCGCTTTTGCGGGATTACGGCGGTGGGCGAGGCCAACGCGCTCCATCAGGTGATCGACAGCGGCGCTATCGATACCGCCCAGGTCGTCTTCAATCTGCTTAATCCCAGCGCCGGACGCGACTTGGAAATCCCGTCGCCGGCGCGCAACTATCGCAATCTTCTGGCTCACACCAGCCAAAGCCGAGTAGGCGCGATCAACATCCGAGTGCTGGCCGGCGGCGCGCTCGCCGCGACTACCCAACGCCATCCGCTGGGATCGCCAGCGGTCGAGCCGATTGGCACCGGCGCCGACTATGCAGCCGACGTCGCGCAGGCCCGCCGCCTGATGCCGTTGGTGGAGGAGGGGCTGGTCGGGAGCCTGATCGAAGCCTCGATCCGGCTGGCGGTAGGTCAGCCTCGGATCGCAATCATTTTGGTCGGCTACTCCACGCTGGAGCAGCTCGAGTACGCCGCTGCCTGCGTGGCCAAGGGTCCCCTGCCCCAGGCCGCTCTCGATCGCCTGTCCGCGCTATCGGGCTGGCCGCGCGCTTCTGGCCTGTGATTTATCGCTTGGTTCCATGCTGCCTCGCGCCCTTTTCACGGCCGATGTCGGCTGCTAGTTAACCCTAAGCTTGTGCGCCGCGGGAGCCTGCCTGCCTGCGCGCCGGGAAGGACAGGCCTCGGGCCACGCTCTATTCGCGGCCCGTGTAATTGCCGACTCAATGATGAAATCAATTCGCCGGATAACTCTGCTCACCTTGCTCATTTTCTGCGCCACTGTCGTCTGCGCGGTACGGGCTCGCACCGCCCTGGTGGCCCATCAGGGAATGGTTGCCGCCGAGCATCCCTTGGCCGCACAGGCCGGGCTCAAGATCCTGGAACAGGGGGGCAATGCGATCGACGCCGCCTGTGCAACCGCGCTGGCGGTCGGAGTGACCAATCCCTCCTCGTGCGGCATCGGCGGCGGCGGTTTCATGCTCATCTATCTGGCCCGCACGGGTAAGATTTATGCGTTGGATTATCGCGAGCGAGCGCCGCTGGCCGAAAAGCAATCGATGTACGTGCGCGACGGCCGGCCCGACGAGCAGTTGCTGCGACGCGGCGCGCTGGCGGTAGGCACTCCGGGTGAAGTCGCGGGCCTGGACAGCGCGCTCAAGCGCTTTGGCACGATGAAGTTCCAGCAGGTGGCCGCACCGGCGATCGCACTGGCCCGCGACGGTTTCCCCTGCGCCCCCCATCTCGCTTCCGAAATCGCCCGCACCGCGCCAGCGCTGGCCCAGGAGCCGGGGCTCAAGGCGGTCTTTCTTCATCCCGATGGATCGCCGCGCCGGGTGGGGGAGCCGATCGTCGAGCGCGAGTTGGCGGCTACCCTGCAAGCGTTGGGCAACGATCCCGCGCGTGAATATTACCGCGGCTCGATCGCGCGCCAGATAGTCGCCTATCTGCATAGCAAGGGCGGGCCGACGACGATGGCGGACATGCGCAGCTACCGGGCCATCTGGCGAACCCCGGTGATGCGCCCATACCATGGCTACGACGTCTATTCGATGCCGCCGGAGAGCTCAGGCGGCGGCGAGCTGCTCGAGGCGCTGGAAATTCTGGCCCCGGGCGATGCCGCCGGGTTGGGCTTGAACTCCCCTGCTTATCTGGCGCGGCTGATCGAGACGATGCGCCAGATCTTTCTGGATCGCGCCGCCTACTATGGCGATCCCGCCTTCGTTCACGTCCCGCTCAATTATCTGCTCTCGCCCCAGCATATCGACGCGATTCGAAAGCAGGCCTTCAGCCATCATGTGGCGCAGCTCCCGCCCATCCCGCGCGACCACGGCACCTCACATTTGTGCGTGGTGGATCGCGAGGGCAACGTGGTCTCGCTCACCACCACCGTCAATACCGCCTTCGGCTCCAAGCTGATGGTGCCTGGGATCGGCGTCATCCTGAACAACGAGATGGATGATTTTTCGATCGCACCGGGTGTGGCCAATATCTATGGCCTGCTGAGCAAAGGGCCCAATTCGATCCAGCCCGGCAAGCGGCCGGTCTCCAGCATGTCGCCGACGATCGTAACCAAGCGGGGCAAACCGGTCCTGACGCTAGGCGGTTCGGGCGGCCCGACGATCGTCACCGCCAACTTGCAGGTGCTGCTCGACGTGCTGGATTTCCATCTCGACCCCGAGCAGGCGCTGGCCACTCCTAGAATTCATGAACAGGCCAATCCGCCCACCGTGGTGATCGAGCAGGCCATCCCGACCGCGACCCAAAATGCCCTGCGGCAGATGGGCTACAAGCTGCGCGTGGTGCGCCAGATTGGCTCGGTGACGGCGATCGAAATCACCCCGGGCGGGCTGATGGGCGCTTCCGATCCGCGCAAAGGGGGCGCAGCGGCCGGCTATTAGCACGGACGCCGTTATCCGCACCGGCGATCGCGGCGAAGGTTGTTCACGAAACGGGTCATCCAACCGGCCCGAAGGTCACGAAGGTAAAACCGCTCGGCGCGATCTCAGGACTGGCGCAGGCGGGCCCGCCGGCGCGAGGGCGGGGCGGGAAGCGCCAGCGGCGCCGGCAATTCCCGACGGGGTCGGGCTCGCCCTTGTGCGAGGCTGACGATCGCCTGATGCATGAAGTCGGCAGCCGAACGATAGGCTCCTGCGCCATCGGCCCGCGTGGTCAGAGCACGCAGCTCCTGATACGCAATCGGCGCCCCGATCCGCACCTGCACCGGATGGTAGCGGGGCAACAGACGTCCCTTGCCGAGCACGTCGAAGGTGCCCTCCAGATGGACCGGAAGCACGTCGCATCGGCTGCGCAGCGCAAGATAACCCGCGCCGCTCTTGAACTCCTGCAAACTGCCGTCGGGCGAGCGCGTGCCTTCGGGGAACATCAAGACGCTGCGCCCGGCCGCCAGTTGCGCCAGCGCCTGGTCGAGAGATTCCAGTTGGGCCCGTTCACGATCGAAGGGAATGAGCGGGGTAAGGTTGTGCGCGATGAAACGGCGGGCGGCGGTGTTGAAGAAATAATCGCGCGCGGCCAGCACCACCAGCCGTTCGCCCATCGTGCCCAAAGCCCAGCGCACGATCGCGAAATCCACGTGGCTGCAATGGTTGGCGATCACCAGCAGGTTGCGATTGGCGGGGATATTGCCGCGCCCCATCACGCGCGGCTGGAGCCATTTGCTCACTAGCGCGTTTTCCACGCCATCCGCGGCTCGCTCGCTCAAGACCCGCAGCGGCCAGGGCAACGCGGGAGTATAGGGCTCGGCCAGTTGCGCATAGGAGGGCAAGCGCGGGCGCGAGGGGCCGCTGGCTATCGCCTTTTGCAAGTCCTCTACGCTGCGCAGATTGGCCAGCTCCTCGGGCGTCAGCTCGCGTTCGGTGCGCTGCGCCACCTGCTCGCCCAGTTCAGCCAATGCCAGCGAATCTAGTCCCAGATCCTCTACCAACCGCGTGCTGGCGTTAAGCCGCACGCCGTTTCCCGCAACCTGAGCGATGGCTTCAACCAACCAGGGTTCGACGTCGATCTGGGAGCTGTGGCTATCGGCGCCATGCGCGATCATCCGATCGAGCAGCTGCTCGACCTCGGCGCGCTTGATCTTGCGGGTACGAGTGCGCGGCAGCTCGCTGTCGGTGAAGCGCAGGATGCGGATGCGTTTGTGCGCACTGAGGGTTGCGGCCACCTTGGCAAAGTGAGCGTTGAGTTGCTCCTGAACCATCCGCCGGCTCTGGCCGCGCGCGTAGGCGGGAACCACCAGCGCCGCGACCTGTTCGCCGCCGGGGGTTTTGAGCCCGACCACCGCTATCTCTTTAAGATAGGGAGAGTGGCCATAAGCCTCTTCGATTTCATCGATGTAGATATTGTTTCCGCCGGCATCGACGATAACGTCCTTGGCGCGGCCGACAATGTACAGCCGACCCTCCTCATCGAAGCGCCCCAGATCGCCGGTATGCAGCCATCCATCGCGCAAGGCGGCCTGCGTCGCAGCCGGATCGCGATAATAGCCCGCCATCACGTTGGGTCCGCGCGCGACGATCTCCCCTACGCCGCTCTCGGTGGTTTCAGCCAGCCTGACCTCGATGCCGGCCAAGGGCTTACCCACCGAGCCTGGCCGCGGCGGTTCATCGGGATAGGCCACGCTGAGCACCGGGCCGGCCTCGGTCATTCCGTAACCCTCCAGCAGGCGCAGGCCAAGGTCGTTGTAGAACTCGGCCACCCGCACCGGCAGCGCCGCGCCACCGCTGACCAGCAGACGCAAGCGTCCACCCAGCGCCTGATGGGCAGAGCGAAACAGCCAGGCGCCCAGGTTGAGGCCAAAGTCAGCGGCAAGCCGGCGATTGAAGGCGAGCATCTGCTCGAAGGCGGCTTGAAAAAAGACTCCGCGCCCCTCGACCTCCTCGACAATCCGGCGATGGATCGCCTGCCAGAGCGCAGGGACACCGATCACGGCGGTAGGTCTGACCTGCGCCAACGTGCTGGCCAAGCTGGCGGCATCCACTCCCAGGGGATAAACCACCCGCGCGCCGCTGTTGAGCGGCAGCAACATCCCGCAGGTGAATTCGAAGGTATGATGGAGCGGCAAGAGGGAGAGCACGGTGTCCTCGGGCGAGAGCACGAAGACCCGCGCCAGCATCGAGACCTCGGCGCACAGATTACCGTGAGTGAGAACCACGCCCTTGGGCGCGCCGGTGCTGCCCGAGGTGAAAAAAATCGCGGCCGGAGTCTTGCGCTCCGGAGTAACCTTCTCCGGTGGCGTGCCGCGCAACAAAAACGGCCGACTTAGCTCCTCCAAACCGACGATCGCGGGCGGGGGCGACAGCTCACCCAGCGGCGCGGCCAGTCGGCCGCGCGAAGCGTCGGACAGCAGCGCGGCACCGGGCTGAGCGATGCGGCAGATGGCGGCTAGTTCGGCGGGTGTGATTTGCGGATCCAAGGGCACGGCAATCGCGCCGGCGTTGAGAATGGCGAAAAAACCCAGGACCCAGTCAGGGGAATTTTCGCTGATGAGCAGCACCCGATCGCCCGGACCAACGCCGCGACTGGCCAGTAGCATCCCGGCGCGGGCGGCCCGGTCGCGCAATTCGCGGTAATTCAGCGTGCTCTGGGTTCGACCGGCGCGATGGGCCTCCAAGGCGGCGCCCGAAAAACGTTCGGCGGCGCGCTCCAGCAGCTCCAGCAGATGGCGATGGCGGCGCGGCGCGCGCTTGCGGCCGCGAGTATGCAGCTCAAGTTGGGGAAAAATGTGGCGGCGCAGGCCGGGCAGATGCACCCGCGTCCAGTAGGCCAGCCAATCGATCGCCTCGGGTCGATAGGGATGGCGCGCGGCCTCGGCCGGATCCAGACGGGCATAGAGCCGGCGTACGTTGCGGCCGTGAAACGTGTAGGTGAGATCCTGAATATAGGGACGATAAACCTCGACCATCGCGCGCGCGATATCGATTTGCTCGAACACTCGATCCAGCTTCTGCTCCAATTGGCTGGCGCGCCGCTCCTGGCCGCCGGCAGCTCCATGCCCCATGCGCAGTGCGCTCTTGAGCATCTCGGGCGCGGTGCGACTGACCAGATCGTAGGCGCGCTTGGAAACCACCACCGCCTCCAGATGAGGCGCCAGGCGACCCATCGTGCCGTTGCCGTCGCGCTGATGCTCGCGATTACCCAGCGCGGTCAATTCGACCAGGCGCCGCATGGTGAGCGGATTGCAGTCGGAGGTGCCCAGTTGGTAAATCGGCGCCTGCGCGCGCCGGAGCAGCGCAGCCAGAATCGGCACCATCGCGTGCGCCACCATGTCCACCGGGATTACGTCGAGGACCAGGTCGGGCCGCGCCGGATAAAAGCGGAAGCCTTCGCCGGAGAGATAGGTCAGCGGAGCGCTGGTGTTTACCCCCTGATTCCAGCCGGGAAAGGGATCGGCGAGGGCGCTTTCGATCACCGCCGGGCGCACCACGCTGACCGCGAGCTCGTCACGGGCGGCCAGCACCAGCTGTTCACCCAGGCTCTTGGTATAGCTGTAGGTATTGGGCCAACCCCACTTGAGCGAGCGCGCGAGCCCCTCCGCCTTCAACCGCTCCTCGATCCAGCGCTTACGCGCCCCCTCCCCTGCTCCGGCACCCTCTTGGCCCAGCTCGGCCGCGACGACCGTGGCCTGTTCGCGCGAGGCCCTCTCGATTCGTTCGATCGCGGCGCGCGCATCCTGGATCTCCCGTGCGACATCGAGCGGTCCGCGCGGCGACCAGTTGCTGGGCAGATCGTCTTCGTAGCGTTGACCGTCGGCCTCGCCCGCCGAATAGCAGGTCGAAACATGAAGCATCGCCGCCCCGTGATGGCGGCAAAACTCGATCACGTTGGCCACGCCCAGGGTATTGGCGACCAGGGCTTTTTCCAGCGAAGCTTCGAAGTTGACCAGTCCGGCGCAATGCACCACTACGTCCAGATGCTCGGGCGCGGAGGCGTCGGCGTTGAGTAGTCCGGGTTGGGAAATATCCCCGGGCAGCAGCGCGATCCGCTGGGCGAGATATGCCTCGAACTGCTCCCCCAACTCTCGCCTCAGCGGCTCCATCACGGGAGATTCCAAAATTTCGCGCTGATAGCGAGTAACAGCCGCCCGCCGATCGCCGCGCACGAGCAGATAGACCCGTGCGATTTCGGGATGATGGCGCAGCAGGACATAGAGAAAGGTCTTGCCCAAAAACCCGGTGGCGCCGGTCAGCAGCAAGCAGCGGCCGGCGAGGGTCTCGGCCAACGGCAAGCTGGCTTTGGAATGGTTGAGCGTTGGTTTATTCGACATCGGCGATAACCAGCGGTGGCAAATGTAAATAAGTAATGGAAGCGGAGCTGCCGGCATCCGCGGTCGCCATCGCGATCGCCATCTCCAGGCTCTCCGCCGCTTCCCACCCCATCCGCGTCGCGACCTCGGGCTGCTCGCAGCCGGCCGCGATTATCCGCCCCACGTGCTGGCGTCCAGGCTCGCCCCAATACCACATGTAGAAGGGATGGACGCCGTGATAGGCGTTGCCGTAGCGATACATGTGGGTATAGGTCGGGTTGTGCGCGAACTCGGCCTCGAAACGCCGTTCCAGTTCCTGCGAGTCGTTGGTCTCGGCCAGGCATCGATGGAAAAATTCGATGTAGCTTGGGTGATGCTCGGGATGGAACTCGTCGCGCAACGGATGGCAGATGATGAGGGTACCGCCAGGCCGCACCAGCGGCTTGTTGCGATACATGTTGAAGAGGTAGCCCAATCCCGTGCACTGGACCAGAACCGGATTCATGATCGAGTTGACGTTGTAGGGACAAATGTAGGGCACGCCCACGATTAAAATGTCCGACTGTCCCTTGACCGGCACCGCATACTGTTGAAAAACCCGCGCCAGCGCCTTGTGATGGACGCTCTCGGTCTCGCCTGCCCACACCCCGGTCAGGCCGTAGGGCGCGGCATAGCGGCGCAGCGCCTCGCGGCGCAGAGTCTCGCTCAGGTTGCGCTGGGTCCATTGCAAAGTTCCCAAGCGCGCCCGGTCCCAATCGTTAAAGCGGTCTTCGTTTTTGTGGAGAAAATCGAGCAGCCCGCCGTACATTCGATTGTTGATCGCGGTCTCGATCGAAAACACGTTGACGTTGCGATTGACGACGCGTCCCATCCGATCGGCGCTGCGATGCAGTCCCGAGCGGGTTGGATCCATATAGGAGTGACTGTCGCGCAGCGTGGCCGGATTGTGGTGATGGCGCAGGCTCTGGTAGGGCGCCAGTCCGACCGCGACCGACTTGTGACCGCCGTCCATCGGAACCAAATTCAGGTTGAGATAAATCAGGAGATCGGATTCGGCCGCGCGCTTGGACAACCACACCTCTTCCTGGTGATCGGTCTTGCCCAGCATCACCAGCTCGGCGCGGTTTTCGGCGTCGAAATTGTACAACCGATCGGGCCAGTAGGCGCGAAAGATCCGATCACCGACCATCCGCCGCACTTCGGCCTCGGTCATCCGCCGATGGAGCGAGTTGGCGACGATCAAATGCACGTCGTCCACACCGTAGTCGGCCAGGGTCTGCAGCACGATAGTGAGCATCCGTTGGCGCAGATCGGGCCGCTGCATCGGGGGCAGCGGCAAGCTGATGTCGTCCAGGGCGATCGTCACCCGCATATTGGGGTTGAGCTGAGCGAACAGTGGGTCGGCGTTTTCGGGATGGAGCAAGGCGTAGCGGATCGCCAGGTCGGGGTCGGCCAGTTCTTCCAATGGTGGCGGCGGATAGATCACCCGGGTCCCAGCCGGCAGCTTGGCCAGCAGAAAATCGTCGCCGTAGGCGATCAACCGCGGTTCGGAGCGGCCATTGAGGGTAACAACCAGATCGCGCCGCGCTTCGACCTCGTGGCGCAGCTCATTGGGGTTACGTTCACTAATCGGGGAGCGAGGACGCGCCATCAGGCTTCTCTCCAGGCGGTCAGCGGATTGACGGCCATCGGATGGCCGAAATGCACGATCGGCCATTGGCGGACCCGTGCGGTGGCGGCCAGCCGGCGGTCGGGATTGACCGCGACCGGATGGCCTAAAGCGACTAGGAATGGGAGATCGTAGTAGGAATCGGCGTAGCCCCAGCAATCAGCCAATTGCAGCCCCCCGCGCCCTGCCCACTGCTCGCACCAGCGAGCCTTCTCTTCGCCCGCCATGATTGGTTCACATAGCCGGCCGGTGGCAATGCCGCGGCTATAAGCGGGCTGATTCACCGCGCTGTGCTCGATTCGTAACCGCCGGGCCAGCGGCTCGACCAGAAAATCGGGCGAGCCGGTTACCAGCACCGGCTCCAATCCCGCGCTCCGGTTGCCCTCGAGCAGATCCAAGCCCGACTGGAACAGGTGGCGCGTAAGGATGCGCTCACAGTATTCCTCGCCCAGGACCGTCAAACGATCGCGCGAGACGCCCTTGAACAAGGCAAACAGCTCTACGTTGAGCAGCCGGCGATCGTAGCGCTCAGCCGCATAGAGAAGCGGGATCCGCGCGGCCAGGGCGGCCAGGCGAGTCAGGCGGGCATGCCATTCGCCGAGGTTGCCCAGAATGTAGCCGACCGCGTGCAGAAGGTTGAGATCGATCAAGGTACCGTCGAGATCGTAAAAAGCGGCCCGCCGGGTGGCGCGCGGGCGAGGAGTGCGATGGGGGTTTTGAACTGACATGTCAGTCTAGTCGCCGGTCAAAAAAAAAGCTCAATCTGGGCGCCCGCCGCCGGCCTCTGGTTCGAGGGTTTGCAATAACGCCGGCTGCGCCACTCCGCTCAGGCCAAAGCGCAAGATTTCTTCGACCAAGGCTGCGATATCGGGAGGAGCCTGGCGCGAAAGTTGAACGATGACTTCCTTGACACCACCCAGGATACAGTAAGCGGCGGTACGACTGTCGCAAGGCCGCACCAGCCCCATCCCGATGCCCAAATCGAGCGAGCGCTGGATCTTTTGCGCGATCTGCTCGTAAAAGCTCTGGATGCGACTGTCCAGGTCGGGATCGAAGCCCTGCGAATAGGTCAACAGGATGTCGCTCAGGTCGGGTTCGGACAACACGAACTCCACGACGCGGCGCAGGTTGGCCCGCAACTGATCGGCCGGTGGCGGCTCTTGGGGCCCCAGCCGCAAGCGCCAGATGCGCGTGGCAAGTTCGTTCAGCACCTGGTCGAGAAGCTCCTGAAACAGGTCACGCTTGTTCTCGAAATAGAGATAAAAGGTCCCGCGCGCAATCCGCGCCCGGCTGATGATGTCGGAAACGTTGGTCTGATGGTAGCCCTTACGGGCGAAAATGACCTTAGCGTGCCGCAGTACTTGGGCTCGCCGCGCCTGCCGCTCCATTGGGACCTCGGAGGAAAACCTATTCGCCCCAGCCCGGCTAGTCAAACCAGGAAGCGCCCAAAAGACAAAAGCTTAAGCCAAAGCAGCGGCCGGTCGGCGGTTTATATGGCTTTCAGCCGCCTTGGGGTTGAGCAATCGTGGGCTCGATCAACTCCAATTCAGCGATATTGAGCGCGGGGCGGATGGTCGCGACCGTGACCGCGCCCAGCACCATGCAGGCCGCCGCCAACTCGAAGGGTAACGCATAACTGCCGGTAAGGTCGAACAGCACACCGCAGATCCATGGTCCAAACGCCATGGCCAGGGCCGATGCCATGTTCTGGACCCCGGTCAGGGTGCCCAGTCGGCGCAGCCCGAGCGATTCCGCCATCAGGATTGCGATCAGCATCGGCACGCAACTGGCTCCGCCGCCAAAAAGCGGAGCGAACAGCGCGATCATCGCCACGCTCAAGGCCGCGTTGGAAGCACCTAGCAGTGCCAGCGTTCCGCCTGCCACCGAAATCATCGCTACCATCAGCGTCTTGCGCGCACTGATCCGATCGGCGATCAGACCCATCACCACGACCGCGGGCGCGCTGACCAAGGTTTGGGCGCTAAGGATCAAAGCGCCATGCTCGGCGCTGTAGCCGACTCCGATCGCGTAGGCGATGGTATGGAAAAAGACCGCGGAGAAGCCCAGCCCATAAACGAATTGAGCGGCGATAATGCGGCGGAAAGCGGCGGTGCGTAGCGCCGGAGCGACCTCCAGCCCGGGCAGCGCGACGGCGTCGTTGCGCTCCTGCGCACTGGGTGGGCGAGTGCGCACATAGATCAGGATCAAGGGTAGGGAAATGACGATCGCCGGGAGGGAAAGCGCGGCCAGCGAGGCGCGCCAGCCCCAGCGCGCGATCGCCAGGGTAAACAGCGGCGGCGTGACGGTGAAGCCGAGCGAAACCCCGAAGGTGACGATCCCGGCGAAGAAGCCGCGGCGCTCGCGAAACCAATTGACCACCACCACCATGATGGGGAGAAAACTGGTCAACGACACGCCCAAGCCGATCAGGCCGTAGAGCGCGACCAACTGCCAATGTGACGAAACCCGAGTGACCGCCAGATAACCGCCCGCCACCAGCGCGCAGCCAAAGGCCATCAAACGATGGGCCCCGACGTTGTCGACCAGCCAGCCCATAACCGGCGCCAGCAGACCACCCACCAGCGACAGGGCGAGGGCGGCTTGCGCAACCTGGCCGTGGTTCCAGTGAAATTCCTTGATCCATGGAGTAAACAGAACGCCGACCGCCACCATGGCCGGGCTGGACACCAAGGCCATCGTGGTAAAGCAGGCAATCACCACGCCTGCCCTGCGAGTTTGCCGCTCCATATACGAACCTCCAGCCCTCCGGCCAGAACTCGGCTGCGCCGGCATGAGGAAGTGCGGGGCTCACGCTAGTGCAGGACGGGCTTCGCCCGCAAGGAACTTAATCAGCGGAGGAGGCGGCCGGTCCGCCTAATCGCGAGGGGCGATCTTGGTGCGGCGGAAGCGATGGCTGAAATCGGGGGCGTAAAGCCGTGAATTGGCGAAATCCGTGGAAGTCAGCACGCGTCCGACGATAATCATCGATTGGCTGCTGATTTTGGCCTCGCGCACCCGCTCACAAATGTCGCCCAGAGTGCCGGTCACCACACGCTGGTCCGGGCAGGTGGCCTTATACACTACCACGACCGGGCAATCGGCACCGTATGCGGGAATCAACTCCGATGCTACCTCGCGCAGCAGGGTGATACTCAGGAAGAGCGCCAGGGTCGCATGATGGCGGGCCAGGTCGGCCAGTTTCTGGCCCTCGGGCATCGGCGTACGCCCCTCGGCACGGGTCAGAATGACGGTCTGGCTGAGTTCGGGCAGGGTCAGCTCGCGCCCAAGCACCGCGGCCGCGGCGCTGAAGGAGGAGACTCCCGGCACCACTTCATACTCGATACCCAATTCGGTCAGCCGGCGCATCTGTTCGGCGGTCGAGCCGAAGATCAGCGGATCGCCCGTGTGAACCCTGGCGACGTCGTGGCCGGCATCACGGGCTTCGACGATTACCCCGACGATTTCCTCCAGCGTCATCCCGGAAGAATCCAGCACCTTGGCGTCGTGGCGCGCCCTTGCGATAGCGGCTCGCGGGACCAGCGATCCGGTATAGAGCACCACCGGGCAGGAAGCGATAAGCTCGGCGGCGCGCAGCGTCAGCAACTTGGGATCGCCGGGACCAGCACCGATTATATAGACCTTCATTACTTCACAGGCATCGCAATACGGTATCGCGCACGATATCCCAGATTGCAGCCGGCATTTCGGTCAGCCAGCGCGCCGGCACCGCATCCTGCTCGGGCGCTTCGTCCTGTCCGCTGGGATCCATGAGCAGCCGCCACAGCCGATCGCTGACCGAACCGTTGCGTTCGATGAGCAAGCGCTGCGCCAGCATCGCAGCCAGCGCCTCGCCCTCCATCTCCATCGTCAGGTAGGGCGCGGCCAGCTCGATCGGGCCGCGCGCCGTCAGCTTAAGATAGGGCCGTCTGAGCGCGTCTATCTCGCCGGGCGGGGCAAAGCCCACGGCCTCGAAGTCGCACGGCTCCTTGGTGTTACCTACCAGGAAGAACTCGTTTTGACTCGCGATCAGAATCGCACCAGCCAGACGTCCCGCGCGTGCCATTATCGCTCCTGAGCCGGCCCGGCCGGTTCCAGCACCAGCGAGAAGCCAGGACGTTGCCCCGGTCGCACTTCGCCGTCGGCGGTGTATTTATTGGTATAGCCGCGCGGGGTAACCATATAGCCCTCGAAAACGTAGCTGTTGCTGGAACCGACCAGCACCGTCGTGAGCATCCCGATCTCATAATCGAGAAAATTATCCAAGTCGGTCAGAACCGTATGCTGAAGCTTGCGGTAGGCGCTTTTGACCAGAGCCACCGGCGTCTTTCCGTCGCGATATTTCTTGATGATCGCCTGCGCCTCGACGATTTGGCGAGTGCGCCGGCCGCTGGCCGGGTTGTACAGTCCGATTACGAAGTCGGCCGCCGCCGCAGCCTCGATTCGCCGCGCGATAATCGGCCAGGGCGTGAGCAGATCGGAGAGCGAAATGGCGCAGAAGTCGTGCACCAGCGGCGCGCCCACCAAGGAAGCGCAGGAGCTGAGCGCGGTAACTCCTGGGATAATATGCAGTTCGGGCGAATCGCCCCGCTTCCAGCCCATCTCGCGCAGAACTTGGAAGACCAGCCCTGCCATTCCATAAACGCCGGCGTCGCCCGAGGAGATCAGCGCGACTCGACCGCCGTCGCGGGCGCGAGTTACCGCTGCGCGGGCCCGACCGATCTCTTCGGTCATGCCGGTGCGAACGATCTCCTTGCCACGAATCAGCTCGCTGACCAGCTTGATATAGGTGGTGTAACCGACGATCAGATCGGCTTCGAGGATCGCGCGACTGGCCGCGGGGGGAACGTGGTCCGCCGCGCCCGGCCCGATCCCGACCACGGACAAAACGCCCTTTGCTTCAGCCACGGCTCTCCTCCATGCGATGCGTGAATGGGATTCGCGCGAGCGCTAGTGTCATCGAACGGCCGGCGCCAGGTTCGGTGTAGCTTTGCTTGGGCACCAGCAGCCGCGCGGCGCCCGCGCATAACAACGCAGCGGGCTCGGCCACACCGCGCGTGCCGACATAGCGCTTGACGGTCTCCGAAGGATTCTCGATCCCCTCAACCACGTCCAATGCCGCCGCCGGATAGGTAATCAGGGGCCATCCAAAGCGCTCGGCCAGCGCGAGGATCGCCGGCTCGTCGCGCTTTTGGTCGATGGTAGCTAGCGCCTTGACCGACTTCAGCGACAAGCGGTGGCGCTCCATCAGCGCACGCAGGCCGCGCTCGACCAGATCGGCCGGAGTTGCCTTGTCGCAGCCGATTCCCACCACCAGGCTTTTGGGGCGGTAGATAACCGCATTGGCCCAATGCGCAGGATGAGTGGAACGGAACTCGCGGTCGCTGGCAATGAGCAAAATCTCCCACGCCGCCGGATCGACGCCTTCAAGCGAGGTCGCATAGGCAACCCCAGGCGGAAGGGGTTTATCCAGCGGCCACCAGTCAGGCTCGCCGGTTTCCTGCACAAAGAGGACCTTGGAAGCGTTGACCACGGCGGCGCATCCGCGAGTGACATTGCGATTGAGGTCGTCCAGCCGCCAACCAAAATCCCGTCCCAGGATATCGACGGTCAGAGTGCCAATCACGTCGGAAGCGGTCGTCACCACCGCTTGCGCGCCGAGAGCCTCGGCTATCCGATCGGTGAAGAAGTTGCCGCGCCCCACGTGCCCCGAGAGCACGCAGATCGCAAAGCGCGCGGCGTCATCGACACAGACCACGGCCGGGTCGAGTTTCTTGTCCGCCAATAGGGGCGCGATCATTCTGACTACAGCACCCACACTAATGATGAAAACGTGGCAGTCGTAGGCAGTGAAGGTGCGCGCCAGCACCGGCCCCATTGGCAACTTCAGCTCCAGAGCCTGAGCAAGCGCGGGGTTAGCGCGGGCCTGGTCGAGCAGCTTGTGCGAGACGTAAACCTCGGCGCCATCCAGTGACTGCGCCAACCGGGATGCGATCTCGACGCCATGGCGAGTGATGGCGTAGAGGGCGAAGGGTTTGCGATCGTTCATGCGCCCAGCTTGAGCAACGCCGTCTCGGGCGCGATATCGCCAGCCAGCACGCCGCTGCGCTCCCTGCGTGTCACCAGCACCATCGCAAAACAATCGCCGCGCTCGGCGCCCACCGTGCGCAGATCGAGGACCACCCGTTGCTCGCGCATCGTCGCCTTGGAAACATAAACCGCCTTATCGAGCAGACCGGTGCGTTCCAGCGCGGCCACAACCTTGGCCATTTGCGAGCCGATCTTCATCAGGATGGTGGTGTCGAAGCTGTTAAGGACCGCGATCAGATCTTCCACGCCGTAGTTCGCGGGGATAATCGCAATCCGCTCCAGGCCGTCGGCCAGCGAGCGGCCGACCATGGCCGGAACCGCGGCGATCGATGAGACGCCGGGCACAATCTCCACCTTGATCCCAGGCCACCGCTGCGCGGCTTCGCGCTGCAGATAGCCGAAGGTGCTATAGAGCGAAGGATCGCCCTCGGTGGCGAAAGCCACGCTGCGGCCGGCCTCCAGCTGCTCGCCTATCTTGGCAAACGCGATATCCCAGGCCTGGCGCAGGCGCGCCGGCTCCTTGCTCATCGGAAAGGTCAGGAACAGGCGCTGTTGTCCGGCATTCTTGCCAATTACCGGTTCGATAATCTTCCACGCCATCGAGGCGCCATAATCCGAACTCCTGGGCAGAGCCAGAACCTCGGCTCGCTTGAGCGTCTCCACCGCGCGCAAGGTCAGCAGATCGGACGCGCCGGGCCCCACCCCTACGCCATACAAAACCGGATAGCTCATTGCGTCGCACCTCCGGCGTCTGCCGGTTTTTCGGCCGCGAAAATCTGGATCGGGTTGAGAGCCTCGAAGCGCAGGTAGCGCGCCAGCGGCTCGGCGCGCGAAACTTGCAGCAAAGTCACCTCGGGCACGATCCCGCGCTTGCGCATCGCGCTGTATACCTCGGCGGAGTTCTCAAGCGTGATCGCGTTGACCACCAGCCGCCCCCCCGGACGCAGCCTATCGAGGGCGACTTCAACGATCTCGTCCATGCTGCCACGGCTGCCGCCGACGAATACCGCGTCAGGAGTTTCCAGGTCGGCTAGAACTTCGGGCGCGCGGCCGGCGATGACACGTACATTGTCGATTGCATGGGTGAGCAGATTCTCCCGGCAGATCTCGACGCCCTCGGGATCGAATTCGATAGCATATACCCTTCCCGCCGGCGCCAGCATCGCGGCTTCGATCGAAATCGAACCCGAACCCGCGCCGATATCCCAAACCACGCTGTCGGGCCGCACCCGCATCGCGGCCAGCGAGAGCAACCGCACCTCGCGCTTGGTAATCAGCCCCTTTTTCGGCATCCGCTTGGCGAATTCGTCTTCGTGCAGAAACGGGATCGCGGTGGGCGCGCGCCAAGCGCTATCGGTGCGCTCCAGGATTAGCACATTGAGCGGCCCGATATCGGCGCAAGCGGACAGCTCTTCGATGGAAAATCGCCGCACGCGCTCATCGGGACCGGCCAGATTTTCGCACACCCATGCTCGCCATCCGCTCTGACCGTGCGCGAGCATCCGGGCGGCCAAGCGCGCCGGCGTGTTGTCGGGATCGGTAAGAATTGCCGCCTTGGCGCAACTGCGCAACCGGGTCAGAAAGCCCTCGGCGCTACGGCCGTGCAGGGAAATAAGCGCAGCGTCGTCCCATTTCAGTCCGACGCGCGCAAAGGCCCATTGAATCGCGCTGGGATGAGGAATGATATCGACGTGCTCGGCACCCAGCCGCTTGATTACCGACGCGCCAACCCCAAAGAACAGCGGATCGCCGGAAGCCAGAATACAGACGTTGTTCTCATCGGCCGCCAGGGCGATCCGGTCGAGCGCCGCCGCCAAACCATTCTTGAACACGATCCGCGTACCCTGGAATTGGGGAAAAAAGGCCAGATGGCGCTCACCCCCAGCCAACACCTGAGCACCCGCGACGGCGCTGACCGCGCGGCTGGAAAGCCCAACGCAGCCGTCGTCGCCAATGCCCACGACGGTTACCGCGCGCGCCCGGCTCACGCTCGCACCTGCGTCGAAAGGAGCAAGAGGGCATGGATTATCGCCACCGCGATCGTGCTGCCGCCTTTGCGCCCGTGGGCCACGATATACGGTGTCGCCAAGCCTAGCGCGGCTTGCTTGGACTCGGCTGCGGCAACGAAACCCACCGGCACGCCGATTACCAAGGCTGGCCGCGCGCCCTCTTCTTCAATCAGGCGAACGGTTTCCAGAAGCGCGGTGGGCGCGTTGCCGATCGCCACGATCGCGCCGTCGAGCAGGCCCGTGCGCCGCGCTTTGCGCATCGCCTCGATCGCGCGCGTGCTGTTGGCCGCCTTGGCGGCGTCAATCACGTCGGGATCGGAGATAAAGCAATGCGTCGCGCAGCCGTAGCTCTGGAGCCGCTCCTCGTTGAGTCCGACCGCGATCATCTTGACGTCCACGACCACCGGGCAACCACCGCGCAAGGCGGCGATCCCTGCCGACACTGCCTCGGGATGGAAGCGCATCAGCTCCTTGAATTCGAAATCGGCGGTGGCGTGAATCACGCGGCGCACGATTTGCCATTGCTCGGCGGCAAAACCGTGAGCGCCTGCTTCCCGATCGATAATCGCGAAGCTGCCGTCTTCGATATTGCGTCCCAGCGCGGTCATCTGACGCATATCGTTGACGCGAGCGGGGTCTTTGACGTGAGAGGGATCGTTCATTGGCTTTGCTCCGCGTGTGTCGGCACTTCGGTAGTGTCGGCCGGATCGCAGCCGAGCAGCTTGCCGTTGAAATCGATCAAACAGGCGCGTACCTGAAGCTCCGGGCCGGCGTAACGGCTCCCCTGCTCCACCACGCGGTGGCAGACCTGGGTCGCGATCGGAATATTGCGCGTCGAGCACAGCTCCAGCACGTGGCGCGCGGTGTTGGCGGAGCGAATCTCGGCGCACAGATCGGTGCCGGCGCCCAACTCGGAAGCCAGCGCGGCCAACAACTCCATATCAACCTCCGAACCCGCGGCGTGGGTCTGCATCCGCCCATCGGCCATCTTGGAGAGCTTGCCGATCATGCCCACGATGATGGCAAGCTTCAGTTTGCGGCGGGCGCAGTGCTTGAGCGCGATCCCAACGAAGTCGCCCATCTGGATAAACGCGTCCTCGGGCAATTGTGGAAGGAGCTGCATCGCGTAGGCTTCCGACTTGCCACCGGTGGTCAGGACCAAGGTTGTCAAGCCGCGCTCGGCCGCGACGTCGATCGCCTGGATAACGCTGGCCTTGAAGGCCGCTGTGGAATAGGGACGTACGATCCCGGTCGTGCCCAGAATCGAAATGCCGCCGATCAACCCCAGCCGAGCGTTGATCGTTTCCTTGGCCATCTCCTCCCCACCCGGCACGCTGATCGTGACCACGGCGCCCTGACGATCGCTGCCGGCAAGTTCCTGCGCGACCATTTCGATGATGTTGCGCCGGGGAGGCGCGGTGATCGATGGAGCGCCGACCTCCAGCCCCAGCCCAGGCTTGGTTACCGTCGCCACCCCTTCTCCGCCACGGATTTCGATTCCCGGCTCGTTTCGCAGACTGACCTCGGCGACCAGTTCCGCGCCGTGAGTGCAATCGGGATCGTCGCCGGCATCCTTGATGATGCTGCACAGCGCGCGGTCCGCCGCGCGTTCGCAGCGTTTGAGCGCGAAGCGCACCTTGGTCCGGTTGGGCAGCGTGGTTTCAATCTCGCTAAGCGTGGTGTTCCGCACCAGGCAGCGAGTCGCCGCCTTGGCCGCCGCCGCCGCACAGGCACCAGTGGTAAAGCCGGTGCGTGTGCCCTTGGGATTTCGCGCCGGCACGTCGCTTGTTGCCATGCTTGCGCCCGCTCCTCAGGAGGCCACTCTACGCTCGGGATTATTGAAAAAGGCCTCCAGTTGAATCTGCTCCCTGGCCATTCCAAGCTCGATCAGCTTCTCGCGCAAGGGATAGATCACGGCGCCGTCACCGGCCAGGTACGCACTGGCTGGGATAGCCTTTCCCAGAGCGCTTTCCAAGGCGAGGTGCGCCGCGCTCAGCCGCGCGGCCTCGCCCGGGGGTGGCGCGGCGGTGACGCTGAAGCGGCGGCAGCAGCTCGCGACGGCCTCGTGCGCGAAAGCTGGCGGAAGGAAGTAGTCGGCCGATTGCACGAACCACAACGCGGTGGTAGCTGCCGCCTCGACACGGCTAAGCGTCCCTCGCAACAGCCCGAGGGCGGCGGTGATGCCGGTATCGGTGGCGAATAACAGCCGCTCGCCCGTGCCCACGCCGCGACTAACGAACTTACCCCATGGACCGCTGAAGGCCAGCTCGGCGCCCTCGGCGATACGATGCATGAAGTTGGAGCCCGGCCCCTGGCCCAGGCGGCGCACCGCGATCTGAAACTGCCGCTGTTCGTCATCGGCAGAGAGGATCGAATAGGCGCGCTTGGCCACTTTGCCGCCGCCCAGATCGACTCCCGTATTGACAATAATGTATTGGCCGCCCGCAAAGCCCAGCTCTCCTTCGGCCAAAGCGAAGGTCAGCAGCCTGGCCTCCGGCCCCAGGGTTTGCGCTCTTATCAGGCGCGCGTTTCGCGACTGCGCCATAGCCTAATCCGCCGGATAGATCTCATGGACAAAATCGTGCATCTGCTCGAGGTCGTGAAACAGCCGGGTCAGGCTGTCAATCTGATTGACCAGCTCCATTTCCACCTTCTTGGTCAGGATAACGAGGCTGCGCAGGTAAGGTAGCTTGGCGTCGGCGGCAGCGGTGTTGGCCACCCGCTCCTCCAGCATCGAGACTGCACTTTCGTAAAACCGTCGCAGACTGTCCAGATCCTTCGCCTGGCACATCGAGCGCACCGGTCCGGGACGCTCCGCGCCCTCGCCCAGTTCCGCCAATTCGTGCTGGCGGGCGGCCTCGTCCCGCAATCCCAGCAGCCCCATCAGGCCCAGCCGCAGTCCCGCGATCTCATGACAAGCCATCGCCGCCTCGTTCCAATTCGTTATGCTGCTGCAATTTAATTCATGATCCCGTCAACCAGGCGCGCCACCAGCCGATCCCGCAATAGATGCTGCTCGACCAGTTCGCCGGCGTCGTCGGGATTGACGCCCCGGTACCACACTCCGTCAGGGTACACCGCCATGGTCGGCCCCTCGCCGCATCGCCCCATGCACGAGGTCCGGGTGACTCTGATTTCGCGCTGGCGCCCGGCGCGCCGTAGCATCCGGCGCAGGCCCGCAATAAGCGCGATACTTCCACGCGCCGCGCAATCGACGTTGCCGCACACCAGCACGTGCTTGCGGATGGCGGGATGGGCATGCTGATGAGGCATCGCCTGGGTGTGAGTCTCCAGATGGCGGGCGCTCCACAACAAGGAGCGAAATCCGCCAATCCGATCGGCAATCGCGCCCACCGGCCGGCGATACTGACAATTGTCGCAAGACAGCGAGGCGCTCCGACTCAACGTCTCCTCGATCCGCTCCTCGATCACTTCGAGCAGGCTGGGATGAATACCCAGGTGATCGGCCAAACCGGTCGCGATCCAGGGATAGCGCTGATTGAAGGCGCGCAGCTGCTCACCGAGGCGCCCCACCAGGCGCCCGCCAAACAACAGGTATGGCGCCACGACGATGCGCTCGGGGCGCGCGCGGGCCACCAGCTCGAGACTCTCTTCGAACAGCGGCCCGGTGATTCCGATAAAAGTCGGGACTACCCAACCGAGCCCTCGCCCCTCGCCGATCAGCCGAACCAGTTTGTAGAAATCGCCGTTGGCGTCGGGATCGCTGGCGCCCCGTCCAACCACCACCAGAGCGGTACGCTTGGGGTCGGAAAGATCGCTCGCCGCGGCCGCGCGCTCGAAGGCCAGCGCGGCCAGCGCGGGATGGACCCCAAGCACGCGGGCGGCTTCGAAAATGACGGCTGGGAACTTGGCGCGGGCCATGGCCAGAGCCAGCGGAATATCGTTTTTCGCGTGACCGGCGGCAAACAGGAAGCAGGGCACCACGACCACCCGCGCATGATCGGAGGCCACTTGCGACAAAGCGTCCGCCAGCGCCGGCGCGGCCAACTCGACGTAGGCGTGACTGACGTCGAACTCGGGCTGACGAGCTTGGACACGCGCCACCAGCGCTTCGAACTCCAAGTTCGAGGCGGGCTCGCGACTTCCATGGCCGAGCAGCACGATGGCTGTGCGGCCCATCGTGCTACCGTCGCGGGGCTGCGCCAAGCGCATTCCCCAAGCCGCCCAAGAAAACCGATGTCATCAAAAAACCCTCGCCAGGCGTGGAATCGAGGGTCGGGAACAGGCGGGACAGGCCGGACTCTCCGTTTCCACGCGGAGTCGAAACGTCCGGTCGCTTCGGGTAGGTCTCCTGACTCGTGGGTTCAGGGGGTCTTGCGACCCCTCATCGCAGCCTCTCGCCCTTCCCCGGAAGAACCGTCTTCCGAGTGGATTCATCCAAAGGCAGCTTCCCACATACAGTGGCGGGACCGTGCCGGCCTCGCACCGGCTTCCCTGTTATGCCCTGACGGGCACCCGCAACGACCAATGGCATGATTTGTAGCGTCGGTCCTCGATCAAGTCAAATCCGGGCGCACGCGCGCCCTTTAGACCATATCGATCGGCAAACCACGCACCGCCCGCGCTTCACGTCGCGCAGGCGCCGCTCTCAACCAAAGCCACGGCGCGCCGGTAGCTTTCGGGAGTGTCGATTCCCAGGCAGTAGCCGTCGATCAAGTGAGCATATAGGGGCAGTTGCTGAGCCAGCAACTTGGGGAAGATATCCTTCGCAAAGTCACAGAACTGGTCCGGGGGTATCTGCGCCACCACCGCGGGCTCGATCAGATAAACCCCGGCGTTGACCAGCGAGGAGAGTTGGTCGTCTGCGCCCTCGACGAATTGGATGATGCGGCTATCGGAGTCGATCGTCACTCGACCGCCGGCGATCCCGGTGTGCCGATGGCGGTTGCGGTCAAAGACGGCGACGCTTACCGCGGCTTGTCGGCGTCGATGCTCCTGATGCATCGCCGCCAGATCGAGGGCGACCAGGTTGTCGCCATATACGACCAACACGCGATCATGCCACCGGCCGGCGATGTTGCCCACGGCGCCCGCGGTACCCAAAATCGTTGGTTCTTCCACGTAGGTAATCCGCACCCCGGCCAGTTCGCCTCCGATCGCCTGGCGGATTTTTTCGGCTTGATAGTGGAGATTGATCCAAACCTGCCCGATTCCTTGGCTTGCCAACCAACGCAGGTTGCGCGCCAAAATCGCTTCGCCAGCCACTGGGAGCAAAGGCTTGGGCAGACCGCCGGCGACGGCGGCAATCCGAGTACTCTTACCCGCGGCTAGTACGACTGCCCTCAACTGTGGCTCACGCTCGTTTTCGGCTCCAATTCGCCTATTCCATGCCGCTTGTAATATTCCACGAAGCTGCGCAGGCCGGTCTCGAGATCCACCGTCGGCCGCCAACCCAGCGCGGTTGCGGCATCGATATTCGCCAGGGTCTCCTGCGCTTCGCCCGGCATGTCCGGTTTGTAAACGGCCGCAATATCGCTGTTCAGGATCAGGGCAATTTTTTCGTAAATCTGTTTTACCGAATGATTTTGGCCACTACCCAGATTGAAGACTCGGCCGTCCGTGCGCGGATCGTCGATACAGAGCAGGTGAAACGAATTGACGTCGTCCACGTGGATAAAATCGCGGCGCTTCTCCCCGCTCCCGTAGATCGTCGGCGACTGGCCCCGCATCAGTTTGAGGATAAAGGCGCTCATCACCGGAGGAATCGTGCGCCGGTAGTCTTGGCGCGGCCCGTAAACACAGAAGTATCTCAACGCGGTCATACGCAAGCCGAAGTAACGCTGGTAGGCGTCGGCAAAAAGCATACTTGCCAATTTACTCACCGCGTAGAAACTTTCGGGTCGCAGCTCGGTCTCCGGCGTCGGCAGCACCTGCGACCCCTCGTAGAGCGAGGAAGATTCCGCGTAAATAACCTTGCGTGCCCGTGCCCCACGCGCCGCCTCGAACACCTGAACCGTCCCCGTAACGTTGATTGACGCCGTCTCGACCGGATCCTGTTGGCAGTCGGCGATGCAATTCTTGGCGGCCAGATGAAAAACCACGTCCCCTTCCTCAATCAGATCGCCTAATTTGGCATCCCTGATATCGATCCGGTGGAATTCCACGCCGTCGGGAATCTGCTCTGGCACTCCGTAGGCCAGATTGTCGATGCCGACCACTCGATAACCTTCGCTCAACAGACGATCGGCCAGATTGCTACCGATGAACCCGGCTACGCCGGTGATCACTACTCGCCGTTTCATAAGTTGTTACTCAAGTTCACTCTTCAGTAGTTTACCGACGGAATTTATCGAACAACGCATTCATATGCGTGACCCGCGACATGAGCGCGAACACAATTGATTCTGGTCAGCCTTAACAATCGCGGTCATGTCGACTCAATAACTTGCGCTGACCACACGGCACCTGACTGCGTAGCCAACCGAGCGAGTAGCCGCCATATAAGTATCGAACGGATCTAATCCTTGGACTTGCCTTTGATATCATCGAGAAAGGGCTTCAAGGTGAACTGATCGATTCGCCTCAAAGTAAACCAAGGCAACGACGCGACGTCGCGAATGCGGGCCTCGTCCCAGCTCTGCCAATCATCGTGCGGAGCGGAGATAAGTTTGCCCGAAATGCCAGCGGATTCAGCGCTGGCCAGAAAGACCGCCAACTCGGCCGGCAATTCACGTGGGACCCCGCCTTTACCGCTCTCTCGCAGGGCGCGGATCTGCTCCAACAGCCGCCCTGCCCTATCACCGGCCGCCAACACCTCGTCTTGAAGCCTGGTGTCGACGGCTCCCGGAGCGATGGCGTTGACCCGGACCCCGTACTGCTTGACTTCCTCGGCCAGGGTCTCGGTCAGCCGCACAACTGCCGCTTTGGAGACGCCGTAGGCCGAGAACCGCGGCAAGGGAGCAGTCGCTCCGCCGCCTGAGAAATTAATTATGCTGCCTGAGCGCTTCTCCACCATCCGCGGCAAAACCGCGCGACAACACAGGAACGTACCATAGAGATTGATATGCAACGCCTGGAGCCATTTATCCGGGTCGACCTCCCACATCACTCCGATTGGGCCATAGACACCGGCGGCATTGACCAATATGTCGATGTCGCCGTAGTTATCTATCGCTGCCTTGGTCAATTTTTCGACGTTGGCCGGGTCGGTGACATCCGCGACCACGGCAACCGCCTCGCCACCCATTTGCGCAACACTGCGCGAGACTTGTGCCAATTCCGTTTCGGTGCGAGACGCGATTACCAAGCGCGCGCCCTCACGAGCGAAGGCCAGCGCGGTGGCCTCGCCAATGCCACGGCCAGCTCCCGTCACGATCGCAACCTTGCTTTTGAACCTCAATGTCCCTCCTCGCCAGTTGCGCGGTGTTGCGTCGTACTTATCTTCCGATTCCGGAGTAGGAAAATCCGGCCTTGCGCAGCATCTCCGGATCCAGGATGTTGCGCGAATCGATAAACAGCGGCCGGCGGGTGACGTTGCGCAGACGCTCGAAATCCACGCTGTCTATCCCGTCCCACTCGGTTACCAAAACCAGCGCGTCGCTATCGCTGCCTGCTTCGTAAACATCAGCGCACATCTTGAAAGGAGGAAGATTTGGAACTTCATCCAGACGCGCCAACGGGTCGAATGCCGTTACCGTCGCCCTTCCTTGATTGAGTTGGCGGATGATTTCCAAGCTGATCGCGCGCCGCAACGTACTGGTGCCCGCCTTGTAGGTCAGGCCCAGGATCGCCACCTGCAAGCCCTTGAGCGACCCATAATGTTTGACCAGCTTTCGCGCGATCAGGCCGGCGCGAGAATCATTGACCGTCACCGCGGCGTCTACAACCGCGGTCTTCAGCTTGCTTCTGCTGCCCAACTCCTGCAATGCCCGTAGCTCACGGCCCAGCGTGCCTCCGGCGAACCCAAGCCCCGGAGAAAGAAATGCGTATGGGCCGATACGCCGGTCCAGCTTCATGATTTTAGCCACTTCGGTGGCGTCGGCGCCCAACTCCTCGCATAGATCCGAAATTTCATTGATGAAACTGATCGACGTGGCAAGAAAGGCATTCGAGGCGTGCTTCGCCATCTCCGCAGAGGCCAAATCCGTTGTCACGACGGGACGATTCAGAGGCCGGTACAATTCGGCCAGGCCTAATGCCGTCGCCTGGTCGTCGCACCCCACCACGAACCGGTCGGCCTGGCGAAAGGTTTCGACCGCGGCGCCCAAGCGCAGAAACTCCGGCACGTAAGCAACCCTCACCGGACTGACCGGATTCTTTTCACTCACCAAAGCGGCCAGCTTACGACAAGTGCCAATCGGGACCTGGGCCGTAATGACCAGGGTGAGATTACCGGTCCTGGAATCGGCGATGCGTTGAGCGGCGGCGAAGATCGTTTCCAGGTTGGAGCGATCGCTCGCATCGACCGGCGTGTCGATCGAGATATAAGCGTAATCCGCGCCGCGTAAGGCCGTTGCATAATCGCTGGTGAACTCGAGCCTGCGCGCCTTCAGATTGCGACGCAAGAGCTCGCCGAGCTGTGGCTCGTGTACCGCCGGTTCTCCACGACTCAACGAATCCACCAGTTGTTGCTCGTCCACGCCACAAACTTTATGTCCGAGATCCGACAAACAGGCGCTGAGAACAGCACCCTGATGCCATAAACCCACGATACAGATGTTAGCCATAACCACCAGTCGATTAACGAAGAGAGTCTAACGGCTCGTCAATCGCGAAACCGTGCCGCTGCCCGCCGATCTGTAAACCGCCTCGATCAGTTGCAGTGCCTTGAACCCGTCTCGGCCGTTACCCACGGGTTGAGAGTTACGCTCGATCGCGCTCTTGAATTCCTGCCACTCGGCGATCCAGGAACCATCCTTACCTGGATACTCGATAGTCTCCTCCTGGGGAATGCCACCTTCCATCCGCCGATGGCCAATTACCAGTCTTTCCATTCCATAGCTTCCACCCAGGCCTTCCATCAGCAAATAGCCGGTCTGACCGAACACTTCGAGCGAAAAAAGATTTTTCCACTGCGTCCAACTGACGTGGAGCGAGGCGACGCGACCGCTGACACTGCGAAAAATCGCGAATGCGTTATCCTCGGCCTGCGCAGTGTTCGATGCAGACTTCCAGGTATACGTCTCGGTGAAGCCAACCGCTTGCTCCAAGTCCGGGGCAAACCAATTGAACAGGTCGATAAGATGAATTCCCTGGTCAAGCAGCTCCCCGCCTCCCGAAACCTTGACGTCAACTCGCCATTCCTTTTCGTAGCCCGGCCTACCCCCGTGACCGTAGCGCCCTCGAAGAAAGAGCAAATCACCGATTGCGCCTTGTTCGTAGAGTTCATGCGCGCGAAAAACCGCCGGATGGAACCGATGGTTAAAGCCGACCTTCAGCACCAGCGAAGAGTTTCTTTCTTGAGCGGCGATCACCGCCTGCGCCTCAACCGCATTGCGCGCCATCGGCTTCTCGACCAACACGTGTTTGCGATGAGTCAGCGCTTCAATCGTGACCGGAGCGAGCCAATTATTGGAGGTCGCCACCACCACTGCATCGACGTTCCCCCGCACCACCGACTGCCAATCGACCGATGGTTCGCCTCCGACCTTTTCCGCGACCTGACGAGCGCGGCTCAAGTCAGTGTCCGCAACTGCCACTATCTGGTCGCCGCTCTCCAATGCTATCTGGGCGCGCCTGGCCCCTATCAACCCACAACCGACTATTCCAATTTTCATTTATAAGGATTCATCGTAAATTAGATTTCGTATGTTTGCTACTCCGGAGTTATTGCTAATACGAAGGAATCAGTATTTTGGATCTGCAAATCGAGCTGCGCAAGCTGGCCCACGACCTCACGCCCTGCCACAATTGGGAGGTCGGCAACCAACGGCCGCGAGCAGCATCGCCGCTAACGTTAATGGGCACCCTTGCGTCGCAACACGGCGGGAATGGTTCGGAGCAGAATATTAAGGTCGGTCTTGATCGACTGATCGCGGATATACTCGATATCCAGTGCGGCGCGACGGGTGTAGTCGACGATCGCGCTGCGACCGTTGACTTGCCAGTTGCCGGTAAGTCCTGGCTTGACGGAAAGGAATAGCGCTCCGTATTCACCGTATTCCGCCAGTTCCGGTGGCACGATTGGCCGCGGACCGACCAGGCTCATGTCACCCTTCAACACGTTGAAAAGCTGCGGCAATTCGTCCAGGCTCAACGCACGCAACACTTTGCCCAGGGCCGTAACTCGCGGATCCTTGCCCTTGGGCAGTTTGTATCCGTTGGCGACGTATTTCTGGTAAAGTAGCGGATCCGACTCCAGGCGCTGCTGGGCGTCCGCGTACATGGTCCGAAATTTATAGATGAAAAACCGTCGGCCGCCTTGTCCCAAGCGCTCCTGGCTAAAGAAAACCGGGCCCGGCGAGGAAAGCCTTACCAGCAGAGCCACCACGGCCATTACGGGCGCCAGCATGACAGCTAGTAACGCCGAACCAACGAGATCCATCAACCGCTTGGCCAGCGCTTGGAATTCATCCAGCCCGGGGCCGCCGACCGAAACTACCGGCACTCCCGCAAATTCGTCAAGACTTTGCCGGAACAGCTTTACGTCAAAGAGCCCGGGCACGATATTGATCCGTTTGCCCTGCTTGAGAAGGCTCAGCGCCAGGCTCTCGATTTCCGGTGGGCTGTCGGGCCCGATCACCAGAAAAGCTTCATCGAACGGACCGCTAGGCCGCCATACCATGTTGTTACCGTCCGTGGCCACCGACTCGCCCGGGACCAGGCGGAACCCGCTTGCCGCCTCCTGCTGAATTAGCTTGGAAAACAGGGCCGCCCGCGCCGGGTCGCCCAGCACCACCACTCCGCGCTGATTGTAACCTTTGGCGCGGATCCAGCGCAGCACCAGATCGATGACTATCTGACGGGCAATCAGCAGCAAAGCCGCTATAGGAAAGAACCGCAAGAAAAACGGCCGCGTGATCGCGGATAGCTTGAACACGAAGACCAGACACCCCAACAGCACCGCCCAAAGAATTGCGCACTTCATCTGAGTGCGCACCAGGGGCCACAATCGCTGGCCGCGATGCGACCGGTAGGCCTCGTTCCATTGCGCCATCACTTCCCATACCACGAGGCTCAGCACCAGTAGCAGCACATACTGATCGCCGCTGTGGACCGCTCCAGGCCGGCTCGCGCCGCTCATCCATAGCAGCGGCCCGATACCGTCGCGATAGCCGCACCAGGTGGCAGCCGCGATAAATGCTACCGCCACACAGGCAAGATCGACACCGCGCGACAAAGCGGAGATAGTCGTTGCGTTGTTTCTGAGCATGGCGTTACCGAGAGGTTAAGACAGGTCCGGAATGGCACCCGCGCACTCATGGTGAAGGCCGTTTCCCATTTTTGCCGGCTGCCTCATCATGCGGTTGAAGGCCTAAGCGGAACCTGGCACTGACGAGTCCCGCAATGTCAATTCTTCTCTCGGAGGCTGCCGGCGCCGCCGCGAATCAGATAGTTGAAGAACGTGAAGCTCTTATGGAACTAAAGGTTTTAACGCGAGCTTGGAAAGCCAGGCTTTGACTGGCGCTTTGATGGCCGCCATGCCCGGCATGCGTCCAAGCCGCGAAGAATTCGCTCTGAGGGTCAGCAACCCTCGATCGAACATTGACTTTCGCGCCCCCTTGATCGCGTAAGTAATGGTATCAACATTCCCGATCTTACCATATCCGACTTGTCTGAAACTTTCACTCATCGCACGAGCTACCGGCTCGCCGTCACAATCGTGGAAAGCGATTATACCCCCATCGACTACCCACGGACTGAAAAGATCGAAGTCGGCTTTCGCGCCTTCATAGCTGTGATCGCCATCAATCCATAAGAAGGCAATTGGTTTGTCCCAGACTCGTCCCACCTGATCCGAGCGCTGCACAATGGGCGTTACCATCCGAGAAGCACCGGCCCGATCAAGATTCTGACGAAAAATCTCCTCGCTGGAACGGCCGTTCAGCTCGCTGAGCTGTTCGACCGAACCGATGTGCGGATCGATTGCGTAGATTGGCAGTTGGTGGCCGGCACGCGTACCAAGCGCCAGCACCACCGTAGATTTGCCACAAAAGGAGCCGATCTCGACGATCGCACCGCCACTGGCACGGAGCGCGCACCTGTACAAAAATCCGATCTGCCGATCGGTCAACCAGCCCTGGATACCGTGGGCTATCTCGAGCACATCGTGCAACCACGGCTCGCTATCTCTCATTACCAGCTCTCCTTTGGACTAATCAGAAACCGATAAGAACAAATGCGCCGCTTTGACCTCTCGCATCGGCCACGGACAAAGCGCTTCGGCGCCGTCAAGCACAGCGTTGGCGTCCTGACAATCGCGAGCATCGCACATGCACCATCAAAGCCGTTCGCCAAGGCACTACAGCGCGACAATACCCAGGCATTTTCCCTTTATTCCACGACTCTGACGTTATATGCGACCGCATTGGGAGTGGTTCCCACCGCCCCAGCGCAAACTCGCACCGTCACCGTCGCGGCGGCCGACACCCAGGCACTCCAGGTCACCGCATGAGTAGAATCAACCTGAGGATCCGAAACCGGCGAGGCCGCCGCCGCCATCGAGGTTGTCGCTCCAGGAACGGATACGCTGCCGCTGGTGCAGGCTCCCGCGGCAAGCGCGCTGCCACCGATCGAGGTTGTGGTCCCGCTCAGCGGCGTAATCCTTAAGAGCTGACCGTAATTGACCGCCTCGTCGTTCGTCGTGGCGTCCGCCAGCCCAATGCCGTTGGCGCCATTAAAGTTCAAGTTGCCGCTCACGAGCGTAGGTTCCGAGACTTGCAACGCGTTGCCGGATGCCGCATGGCCCTGGCCTTGGCCCCAACTGCCGCACTCGAAGGCATAGTTTGAACCAAAGTAATTGCAGCCGACGACGGTATTGGTGCCTGCGTCCGAAATCGGGACCGTGCTGCCAAGGTTCCAATTTTTGAAGCGATTACCGTTGATCAGCGTCCGCGAAACGCTGGAATTCGTGATTTCGATCGCACTCTGGCTTCCGCTCGGAATCGCGCTGTTGACAAAGTCGTTGTCGCTGAAATCGATATCTTCGCAGGTTCCCCCCGATACGCAGTTGAAGTACACGTCGGTGTTGCTGCCGGGGTTTATATCGTCCGAGATGGTGTTGCCGGAGATTTTGATGCTGCCCAAGTCCGCCGGATGGCCTAACGCACCCGCCACCAGGAGGAAGGCACCTGCGTTATCGTGGATATTGTTGCCTTCGACCAGCCCTTTCCGCGTACCCGTGCCGCCGACGGCTTCGCCGGCATCACCGATCTGGAAAGCGTAACTCTGGTTATTCCGGATGTCGTTGGCCGCCACGACCCAGCCTGCATCATCAACCCCCCCGCACTCCGTGTTGATGTCGATGCCTTCGCCGGAACTGCCGTCCGCGGTGTCGCCGATGAGTTTCCAGTTCGATGCTCCGCAACCCATCACGTAGCCTCGGTACTGGCCGTTCACGTCGTAGCCTCGGCCGCAACTCGAAGCGCGGCTGTTGCTGTAGCTCCAGTTGGAACTGCCATTAACGATATAGTTGCAGTCGGTTCCCGTGTTGTGGACGTAAATGTCGGAGTAGGCACCACCTTGAACATCGTCGAGATAAATACCGACCTGAACCGTTTCGGCACCTCCGCTCCCGACATAGCCGTCAGCGAATGGGACGGCGTCATTGTTGCCATCCACCTGGAAATCGCGCATAGTCACATTGGTCGTCTGAACACTACCCACGCCGTTGTACTGCACTCCATTTTTCGGATAGAGCGTGTCCTGCACGCTTTCGGCTTGTATGCCGCTGCTCCAGCCCGACCCTTCGATGGCGCAGTTTGAGTAGAACAGCAAGGCCAGGTTCTTGAAACTCGCGCTGCTCAGATATGGCGATCCACTGTTGGTCACTGGCGAAATGCCGCTGTTTGCCAGCCTCACGACGCCGCCCCCGGCGCTGTTACAGGCATCGAGAGCATTCTGAATCGGCGTGGTATCGTCATGCCGGATCGTGCCGTTGGTTACCGCGCTGATCGCCGCCGGCGAGATAGTCAGCGTGGCCCCATTGATGGCGGTGACCTTGGAAATCAGTCGGTCTGCGTGAGCCACCACGGGTGAGGCCAAAGGCAGGTCGTCCACCTGCGGTGTCGCAACCGCCAACGTGCCGTCGTCCACCCACTTGCTGGCAGAGCCGTTGGGCTGCGAGTAGAAGCCGATTAGCCCGACCGTTTGCGAACTCCCGTTCGGCACCGCGGTGCGATACACGGCGTACCAGATGGCCCCGGTGACCGTGGCGCAAGTGACGGTCGCGTAAGTGGTCGCGGTCAGGGTGGCGACGCCCACCACCACCGATCCCGTGGGACTGCTCGCGGTGTATCCGCCGAACACGTCGCCAGCTACGCACTGGTAGCTGAACGTGTCGCTTCCCGCGCAACTTGCGCCACCGCAGCTCACCGTTGGCGCCGTGCCATTGGCACCCAAGGACGGAGCCGCGCCGCCGCCCGAGATATTGACATACATTCCAGGGCTCCAGCCGCTGGCACTCGCCACCGTCAGACTGGTACCGCCGGCGGCGACCGCTCCAGTGGTCGTAGCCAGTGACCCGGACGCGCCGTAGGCCGCCACATCGAAGGCACCGTTGACGTCGACGTTGGCGACCACATCGCTACCGTTGCTGTTACCGGAACCTACAATGGAAATCGGGCTGGAGACGCCGCTCAGGCTGGTCACCGAAAGCCGCCCCGGCGTCGATACGCTGGGGGAAATGTCGCCGCTTAGCGAGGCCGGGACCCACTGCGTCGCCGCCGCATTCTGGATCAGAAATTGTCCGGGATCGGGCAGGGTGGCCGACACCGGCACACCCTGCAAGGCGATGACGTGACCAGCTTGCAGAGTCGCGGTGCCAATCGCCCCGATCCCAGGATTGGTCACCGTCATGCCGAAATCGCCGCCGCTGCCAATGTCAAGGGCGGAGAGAAGCGAAGGCGGATCGGTGTTGGCCAGTAACAGAGTGCTCAGATCGGCGCTGGTGGCCAGGGGTATCTGGAGCTGAACCGGCTGACCGGAACCCACGGTAGCCAGCACATATGCACCCTGGGGAATGGTCACTGGCGGGTTGCTGGGGAGGTTTCCGTTGGCGTCGGTAAGGACCGAAAATGCTGAAAACGGGATAATTGTCCCCGCCACATTCTGAAGCTGCAAGCTTTTGAAGTAAACCCTCGTGTCAGCGGCGGGAGTCCCGTTGATATTCATTAGCTGACCGGTGAGCGTGCACAGGTTGACTGCGTGAGCTGCGCCCAAGTCTGCCATAATCAGGGTCGCGGCCAGTCCAACTCTCAGGCATCTTCTCACCCGTCTCGCCATCCCGCCGCACCTCCCAAATTGTTCTTGGCGAGCAACCCGAGGGCTGCTCGAAAGCAGTCACGACGCCGGCGATGGTCGGGCTGGTTTTAAAATCGCCAGTCCAACCCCCTGGCTCCGTCCCGCCTCGAGGTGTAGCGCGATTCAGTTCAGATTCGCACCCGCTGCCACACCTTTCCAAGTGCGGTTCAATTTTACCATTTGTCGAGCGCGCCTCGCCAATTTCCCACAGCCGCCGACCTCACACTCTCGCCGCGACTATCCCTCCCGGTTAACACCAATTGGGTCTTACCCAAATAGCGTCAAAGGTTTTGCCGGCTTTTTTGGATCTCGGCAAACATACCAGCAAGGAGATTCGGGGCGTAGGTATTGCTCATCGCGCATAAACGATCTCGGAGCGCAAGCGCAGATTCAATGACCACAGGGCGCGGACCGCCGCGGCCGGAATGATTACTAACGGCAAGCCCGCCAGATAGCCCAGCGTGCTACTGCCAAATAACCCGCTCATGGCGCCAAGAAACTCACGCCTCTCGCCGTTGGCCAGGTAGGCCAAAGCCAACTTAAGCCGCATCTCGCGCACCACCGGAGCGACGCTACATTTTATATTTTCAACCACCACGGGTTTGGGCATCAGCCGCTCCAACATCTCGATGGCGTTGCGCTTTAGCTGCGGCTGGATGGCCATGGTGGTATTGCTCCCCGGGCGCGATTCGACCACCACCAGGTCCTCGTCGATAAACCCGAACTCGTAACCTGCCAGCGCGATTCTAAGGTACAGTTCCCATTCCTCGGGGAAATAGCGCGTCTCGTTAAAGCCGCCAACCCTTTCCCAGACTTCGCGGGCCAGCATCACCGCGTTGGGATTGATAAAGGAATCCCGCATCAACTCCGGCAGGATGTTTCCTGAGCGGCCTTTCGACTTCACTTTCAAAAGCCGGTCCGCCTGCCCGGAATAAAAAAATCTGACCCCGCAGTATGCTACCCGGTAGTGCGAATGTCGCTCTAGAAATTCGACCTCGCGTTCGACCTTGGTGGGCAAGTAACAGTCGTCCGCATCGAGAAAGGTAATGTAATCGCCGGTGCACTGTCGCATCCCGCGGTTTCGTGCCGGCCCCTGTCCGGCATTGGCCTGCCATAGGTACCTGATCCGGGGATCCGCAAATTCCTCCACCAGCTCCCTGGTGCGGTCGGTCGATCCGTCGTCGATGACCACAACTTCCAGCCTGCGGTAGCTCTGCGCCAGCGCGCTGCCCAGCGAACGGCCAATGAATTTCTCGCTGTTATACGCGGGCAGGATTACCGATACCAGGGGATCCATTATGGCCTCCCTGTTGAGCGTAAAGCGTGCATGCGTCCGAACCCACGGACACCTGGAAGCCGAAACTGGTAAGGACCTCCTTCAGCGCGTTGACATCGCCATTGGGATGGTATTCGAGCACGACCGTTCCGATCTTCTTCAGCTCCGCGGGCCGATTGAGAATAATGTCGTACTCCGCCCCCTCGCAGTCCAACTTCAGGCAGTCGCAGTGATCGATGCGCGCTTCCTTGAACAACTCGAACAGCGTGACCACCGGCACAGTCACCCGTTTTACCTCAGGATCGCCCTCCCATTCGCGATGAACCGATTGGTAGAGCGTCGAGCCGCCGGTGTCGTTTTCGCGCCACATAAGCTCTGCCGTTCCCGCCGCTCCGGCAACCGCGACTTCGTTGACCCTGATCCTGTCCCCAAGCCGATTGAGCTGCGCGTTCTGCCGTATCCTCGGGACGTTGGGTTTAAACGGTTCGCAGGCAACCACCTTCGCTCCGCGCGCGGCGGCTGCCACGGCAAACAATCCGCATTGAGCCCCAATATCGATGACGACACTTCCCGGTCTCAGGCCGTCCAGCGCGGCCTGGTAGACCCGCTTGACGAAAACCTCGTCCATTACCGCGCTATCGCTGGTTCCACCGCGCATCGCAAAGCGCAAACCGTTGCGAAGCACCACGGTATAATCGTGTCCGGCGGTAATCAGGCCCGCATAGTCGGCAAACCGCAACCAGAAATTGCGATACGTCCTGACTATCCCTACGGCCAACTGCACCTTGGTCATGGACCTTGCCCTCGCAATCTCAGCCGTGACCGAGCTGCCGGTTCTCGAGCAGACCGCAAAGTTCGAGCACCAGGCGGACCCGATTGGTGCTCAAATGGTCGGCTGCGGCTCGCGCCGCACCTTTGCGCTGAATCGCCACGCGCTCCTCTTCGTGGCTAAGATAATAACCGATTTTGTCGATCCAGTCGGCGGGATCCAGCCGCGCCATCACCACCTCATCCTCCGTAAAATACTTGCGTATCGCCGGCACTTCATCGCAAAGCTGAAAACCCCCGCACGCCGCAATCTTGAACGTACGTTGATTCACGATGTAGTGCGGCTGCGACCCGTCATCTTCGCGCTCGTGGAAATTCAGACACACCTTGGCGGAGCGGTATAGCTGGCGTTCCTCCTCTTCCGAGATTGCGATACGACCTCGGTCGATTCGGCCAGCCAGCCGATATAGCCTTGCACCCCTTAAACCCCTGCTCAGCCCGCGTAAGGCGTTGTCGCGAATGGTCCACCCAGGGCCAAACAGTCCCAGCTTCCACCTCTTCCTCACCTCGGGCAATACTTTGTCCACAAACCAGCGCTTCTTCCTGAGGTTTGCCCCTAAATATACTACGTCGTACTGGAATCTCGGGTTAAGAGTGCCCGGATAATGCATTTGAGGATTCGCCGCGTTCGGTACGACGTGATATTGCTTCCCGGTCTCTTTCGTGAACGTTACCATCTGTTCAGGCTCGTTTTCCCCAAAATAGATATCTGCGATATCTTCGGACCTGAGTACCGGCTCACGTTCCTTTGGAAAGCTCGGCGGCCACGGCCAGGCGACCTGAAGCATAACCCGGGTTCCTCTTCGCCGTGCCGAAAGCAGCTCCGCCCTAACCCCGGCATCCGCAATGTCGAGTACGTTGGCCTGGCTCATGAACAGGTGCGGGCGAATCTCCCGCAACCTGGCTCCGAGTTCGTGCTCATGGGTCAAAACGGCGAATTCGTGGCCCATGCGCACAAAGCCCTCTTCCCAGGCCCGGCATATCCAACGATCGGCTCCGACTCCCTGCAAGTACGGCTGATGGTAAAGTATCCTCATATCCTTAGCCGCCCATCCGTCACACGATGGGTTTCGGCTTGAACTTCGCAAACCTGCGCTCGACACATTGGAAGTGACAGTAACTCACCAGAATGGTCCCTGCGAAAAATACAAAGACGCCAAAGGCGGCCGCGGGCATTGGCACCGACATGGCACCGAAGCAATGGCGCGTTAAACCCTGACTCAAAAAATAAAGGAACTCAGGCCGAAAGACCGCGAACCGAAATTGTTACTTTAGTCAACACCAATAAGCCGATCTTTGTTTGCGGGCTCTTCATCGATCGCTAATTAGGCCACAGGGTGCCCGGCCTCTGGGGCGTCAGCAGGCGTTTGAAGAATCCCAGAGCCCAGGCAAAATGCATACAGGGGAAAGCCACCAGCAGACGCCAAAACAAATAAATTTTTCGGCGACCAAACGCGAGCCAAAGAGACACCGTAAGGTCGGCGATAAAATACATACCAAGCCATGCCAGCAGGTAGGCCAAAGATTTCGGCTGCAACAACGACAGTACGGCCAACAGCACAGACGTCGCGACGAACGCAGGCGCCACCACCTGGCGCCAGGAAGTCAACCGACGATGCTTCATCAGATTTCCAGCGCGTGCTCCGCCGTAGCGGAAATAAAGCTTCCAAAACTCGCGAAAACTTTCTCGCGGATAGTATCGAGTCGCAATCTGGGCGTCGAGATAAACCTTGCCGCCCGCGGCCCGAATCCGCTCGTCAATATCCGAGTCCTCGCTGACGATGCTTGCGGTCTCGTCGAAGAGTCCAATCTTGTCGAAAACCTCCCGGCGAAAGCAGCCCAAATATACGTGCTCCACGTATCCCGTCCTGCCACCAAGCCGATACTGCGAGTTGCCCACCCCGAAACCCGTTGCCAGCGCTATCCCGATAGCCTCCTGGGTAGGCGTCTCGGCCAACGGCTCCAAAACCCCGCCGGCGTTGTCCGCACCGCTGCGCTCCAGGGCACGCACACAGCTTGAGATGTAGTCAGGAGGAATAATCGACCTGGCATCAACCCGCGCGATCAGCTCACCCCTTGCCGCTCTAATTGCGAGATTCAAACCTTGCGCGCGTCCCCGCCCCGGGTTGTTCAGCACCCGTAGCGCAATCGGGCCGGAGTCGAACGCCGCGATTACGGCCCGCGTATTGTCGTTGCTCATGCCGTCGGCAATGAGAACTTCCAACTTTTCGGCGGGGTAATCCTGGCGCAAAACCTGCGTCAAACATCTACCGATATTCTTCTCTTCATTGTATACCGGAATTATGATCGAAACGCTTGGCGGAGTACTCACCTGCCACTACCTTCGATGCTTCGACGGTTGCCAGCAGGCACATATTCCGATTCTCCCGCGGCAGACACATCATAAAGAGCTAGGCCGCGACGACCTGCCTCGCCGGTGACCTTCCGAATGTGAGCTTCGGCAAGAAAGCCTGGCGCAACACTACCGCTATTACCCAGGTCAACATCCATGGATCATCAAAGAAGCCTTCACGATAAGTCAGGAGGAGGAAAACCCAACTCAAGGCGCCAATTTCCAAAGCTAGAATGTTGCCGCTTCTGACCGCTCGACGAAAGATCCAGCTTGAGTACCAACCCATGAAAAACGACAAACCCACCGCCCCGCCCAAACCCAGGTCTCCATACCACCATCCCATCGATGGGCAGGAGTTATAGAATTGTTCCCCAATCACCAGATGAATATCGAATCGATGATTGCCCTCGTTGCTTTTGTACAATTCGGTATTAAGCACAAGGCGTGAGGCCATATTGAGGAACTTGTAGGGCGTTGAAAAAGTATAAAAACCCGGAAACGGACTAGTGGGAGGGTGGTCAACCGAGTCCTGCAGAGCGGCGATGGTCGCCCCCGTGTAAAGCCCGTCGTAAAGCACCGTTGTGTCGCCCAAGGCATTTCCAGGGTTGGCGCTCCTGAGGTGCGCCTCCAACGTCATCGCGCCGATAACAATTACGATGGCGAGCGCAAAGGCGACCACATGCCTGTAGGAGAGCCGTTTTTGTCGATGCAGTGTGCAAAGCAGATACGTAGATCCGAAACAGGTACAGGTCATGAATATCATGCCGCCGGTTCCCATACTGTGGCCCAGGAACAGCATAAGCAGGCCCCACGCGACGGCGTGCCGCCAATAGCGGTGGTCGAGGAACACCGCCAGGATAATCCAATCGACTATCGCCGTGTAGTTCGCGTATAGCAAAATTGAAATCGCGGGATTAATCGAGAACTGGTCACCAGTTGCATTGGGCCCCGAGAGCTGATTGCGGACGGCCTCGGTACTGGTCAGGGGATTGCCGAACCGTGACGCAATCAGCAACGTGAGCGCCACCGCGCCCACCAGACCGAGACAACCCACAAACCAGGCCCAGGGAATCAGCCGCCGCAAGTCTCCCACGGTAGGTTTATGTGGCCGCCACGCGCGTATGATCGTCAGCGGCTCAAGGAAGCAGCCTAAAAGGAAAGCACCCCATGACAGATAGAGAAGCGCACTGGTGGCATTGGAAATTCCATCTAACCCCAGAACGCCGAATTTTGTCAGAAGGAGAAAGACAGTTGTCGTTACCAGGTACACCAAAAAGTAGGACACTGGCGGACTGAGGAACGTCGAATAGGCGAGTCTCGACGCCGCCAGCGACACAACCAAGAAAGCGAAGCAAACGGCAATCAGGGTCATCTTGTCCAGTCAGAGCCGCGATACGATGCCGAGGAGGCAAGCCCCCGCTCTATGGAATACCGGTCTTGAGACTGTACATACGTCGATAGGCACGGTGAATGTGCCGGTAAAAGCCGGTCCCGAAAAAGGAGGAGGCGTATTGCACGTACGCCCGGCCATTGAACGGATGAGCCGCAATCGCCCGCATGATTCGACGGCGCCCCTCGGCCACCTTGCCGATTCGACACAGCTTGCCGCCGATCTTCTGCAGATAAAAGCTGCGCAGCGCCCGACTCATGCCCGCTCCGTAACGCGCCAGAACCAACTCTTCCAGCCACATCTTGTCCGCGACCCGGTCGCCCAAGCGGGCACCCGGATGCTGGCGGATGCGCAGTACCGGCTCTGGCGTATAGTCCACCTCATAGCGCTCGGCCAACCGCAAATAGAGCTCCCAATCCTCCCCCGTGGTGATACGGTTGTCGTAGCCGCTGATAGCTTTCAGCGCCGAAGCTCGCATCATCGGGTTGGAGGCCGAACCGGTGAACGGATTCTGGGCAAGCAAGCCGTTAAGCACACGCCCGCGCAGGTTGGGCTTAAAGCCGCCCAACTCACGTCCCACAGGATCCACCCAGACCAAGCCGCCATAGACCAGCGCGAGCCGTTCGGAGCCTTGGGCAAAGACTCCGAGCTGCAGCTCCAGTTTGCGCGGCAGCCACTCGTCGTCGTCATCCAAAAACGCTACGTATTCGCCCTGGGCCTCGCCCAACCCCAGGTTTCGCTGTTGAGCAATGTTCATCTCCGGATGGCGAATATAACGGATGCGCGCGTCGGGAAATTCGGCGACCAATTGCTCGGTGCCGTCACTGGAGGAGTTGTCCAGGATCAGCAACTCGAAGTTGGCGTAGGTCTGCGCCAAGACACTGCCGATCGCCAAGCCAAGGAATTGCTTGCGATTGAAGGTGGTAATTATGGCGCTGACTGTAGGCACGGTGGTTCCTTATCGCGGGCGATTGGCCTCAACCGTCCGGCGCAAACCCTCATCCAGGCCGACCTTAGGCTCCCAGCCCAGCTCACGCCGAGCTTTAGAATTATCCAGGCAGTAGCGCATCTGCTCTCCGGGGCGATCGGGATGATAGATGGGCCTGGCTTCGGCGCCGATAATCGCGGCGATCTTTTGGTACACCGTATTGAGCGTGGTCTCGATGCCGGTACCGATATTGAACACCGGCTTGGGATGGGTACGCGGAACATCGAGCGCGAGCAGATTGGCCCGCACTACGTCGTCGATATAGACGTAATCGCGGGTCTTGGTGCCATCCCCCCAGATCTCGGCTTGTTGGCCGGTGGCCAGCTTGCGAATGTAGTCGGCCATCGCCCCAGTCACCTGGCGCGGCCCATAAATCGCGGCGTAGCGCACGATGGTATACGCCAAGCCATAGGTTTTCCTGTAGAACTCCAAATAATTTTCGATCGCGTGCTTGGTCACCACGTATGGCGTGATGGGATCGATCGGAAGTTCTTCGGTCGCCGGAAGATGGGGGGTATTGCCGTACAGAAAACCCGAGGAAGCGAGCACGATTCGTCCAACGCCCAGCTCCGCGGACTTTTGCAACATGCGCAGACTGCCCTGCAACACGTCCATGTCCAGCATCGGGTTCTTGAGCGACTCAGGCACTTTGACGAAATAGGCAAAATGAAAAATCACCTGCGGCCGTTCCTCGGCCACAACGTGCTCCAACTCCGCATCCGCCAAATTCAGCAGGTAAGCGCGTGCCCGAGGATTCAGATTCTGCCGATCACCGGTCGAGCAGTTGTCGACAACTGCGACTTCGGCACCCCCTGCGATTAATGCATCGACGGTATGCGAACCGATAAAACCGGCGCCGCCGGTCACTAGCACCTTAACCCCGCCCAAATTCATGATTGTTTATCCCTCATCCACTTCTCCCAGGTTTGCGGTAGCTACATTCACCGCCCGATTTTCGTCACGCTTCGATCTCCAGGCTCCCGAGCGTTAAAGGCTCTTCAAGATCGCCGCCGATCGCGGACCAGCCGGTAGCCATATCAAGCCGGATCAAAGCGAACAGACAAAGGCCATAAACCAGGCCGCCGAGCGGCATGGTCAGCCAGAGGTTGTATCCAGCCAGCCGCATTACCAGGAAGGCCGCACCCGCCGAAAGCAAGCAACCAACCAGCGCCCCGGCCAGCACGCGGTTAAGCGGCCTGATCGGGGTACTTTTGACGGTACATAAATATAACCCGCATAGGATAAAAAAGTGAGTTGCGACCGTAACCCACGCCGCGCCATACATGCCGTAGAGCGGAATCAATACCCGGTTAAGTCCGACGTTCACGATCATCGCCAACGCCAGCACCCAAAACAGCCGCCCCTGCTGATCGAACAGGATCAAGGCCTGGTAGCAGGGGCTGTATACGTAGAGCAGAAAGATCGTCAGCGCCATGATTTTCAGTATCGGGCCAGCCGGCGCAAACTTGGCCCCGAAAGCCAGCGTTACCATCCAATCGCCGCCCACTATCAAAGCGAAAGCGCTAAAACTCGCCAGCGCGACCATCGATGCCGTCCATTGGTCCCAGCGACGCCGGAAGGCTCGGTCGACCTTGAGCGAACTCGAAGCAAACGCCGGCAGCAGGACCAGCGACAACAGGCTCATCGGGATCGTCGCATAACTGCTCAGGCGGTCGGCCGCATCGTACCACCCGACCAGCTTCATGTTGCCCCACCAGCCGAGCATGACCGCGTCGATATTCATGTAGAGAGAACCGACGCCACCCGCCAAGGCCAGCGGCAACGCGATACGCATCAGGTGCTTCCACACCTCCCAGCGAAGGGCCAGTTTGACGCTCCCGCGCAAGCGTCGTAGTGGCGCCAACAGCAGCGCCAGCGTGATCAGGGCGGCGACGAGGTACGCGACGCACAGATTCAGCGCCGAGGGGTTTCGCCACAGGACAACGACCACCGCGCCGAACATGGCAATTGCCTGCACCACCCTGACCAGGCATTCGAACTCCATCCGTTGGCGGGCGCGCAGAACTGCGAACGAGAGGTTGACCCATTCGTTGCAAAAAACGCTGGCGCCCAGCACCATGATCATGGGGCGAAGCGCGGCATCCCGGGTGAAGAAGTAACTTCCAGCCCAAATCGCCGCAAAACCCAGGACTCCGAGCGCGCTCTTGAGCGCGATCACGTCGCCCAAGAGTTGTTCGTTGTCGCGGTCGCGGGCGAACTCGCGGGTCAAGGTCAGCACCAGACCGGAATCGAATATGATCCCAAACAGCGTGACGAAGGCCATCGCCAGGGCGAAGCTGCCATACGAGGCGGGGCCGAGATACCTGATTATCAGGAAAAATTGGCCGACCTTGAGCCCCCTGACGACCAGTTCCGCAACTACCTGCCAGAAGCTGTTTTTCAGGACGGTTTGCCGCCAACTCCGGTTGCCGACCAGCAGCCGCTTGAGGGCTTCCATCAGCTCACCGTTGCGTTGTCCGGTCGCGCAATGCGCGCGAAAAGGTCGGAAAACCTCCCGGCCAACGCCTGCCACGAATGAGCCCGGGCCAAATCCGCCGCGCGCCGGCCCATCGCCTCGCGCTCGCTTTCGGGCAAGCCGAGAAACTCGCGCATCCTGGCGCTCAAGGCCTGCGCGTTGTCGGGCTCGGAGAGCAGGCCGAAGCGATGGCTTCTGACCAGCCTGCCCATTTCGGAAACGTCGCTGGCGATTACCGGCATCCCGTAGGTGCACGCACCTTTCATCAGGGGCCCGCTGCCGTCGCGGTAGCTGCCGTTGTAGGGCAATACCAACGCCTGGGAACTGAAGAAATAGTGCGGCAGGTCCTGGTCGGCGACGTAATGCAGGTGCAAAATAACCTTGTTCTCGATTCCGAGACGCCGAACCAGGGCGTGTACTTCGTCCGCGTGGTATTCGCTCGGATGGCCGGCGACGAGCAGTTTAAAATGCTCCGCGGAAGCTAACCGCACCGCTTCAAAAAGCGTTTCCAGGCCCTTGTCACGCCGCAGCATTCCGAAAAACAGCAGCAGCGGTCCCTGGAACTCGATCCCAAGGTGAGCACGTGCCGCCGCCCGGCTCACAACGACGGGCGGCTCGCTGCCGCCATCCCCGGTCAGGACCGCCGGACACGAGGCATTGAGCTTGAGCTGCGCGGTCAGTCGTTCCCGATGCCATTCGCCCAGCACCGACAGCGCGCGTACCTGCCGGCCCAGCGTGCTTCTGAAGATTTCTCGCTGCAATACCTTGTAAGCTTTCTTGACCGCCCCGCCGCGATAGTCCTGGAACGAGAAATTGGCCGCGCTCACCTGCATCACGGCCGGCGGAACCGCCTTGCGGTAAGCTTTCAGCAACAAGGAGGCGACCATGAACTCGGCGTCCGTGATGAAGACCGCGTCGAACCGCTGCCGGCGGCACAGCCGCAACGCGGCGCGGGTGATCAGGAAACTGTTGCGATAATAGGCCCACCAGTAATGGGACTTACGCCGCTCCGCCAATTCTTCGAACCGCTCAAAGTTCCATCGGCCGCCGTCAACCTCATGAATCTCAAATGATGGCGGGCGATCCAGATATCGCTCCGGATGAGCCTTGTTGGTGCAAAGGGTAACCGCGAGCCCGCATTCGGCCAGAGCCTGACACAGTTTGATGGTATAGATGCCGTAGTGGCCCATCTTATCGCAGCTCGGCTGCACCACCAACAGCTCTAATTGGTTCATGTGTTAAAGACGCGTTCGGGACCTTTGGGTCTGGCGCGAACAGGCCGCGCCGCGAAGAGCCTTCGCGCCCTGGACGGCCGCACTTGCGCGGGATTGGGCCGACCGACCCCCTGGCTCGCCGATCCCCTCACGCGCTGTCGCGCAGTCGCGAGCGGCCCGATCCCGTGCGCACTGTAGGGTGCAGCCCGCTCACCTTTATCACTCCGGTCTCGATCGCATAGATCGTTAGCGCGGCCGTGGAATGGAGGCCCAGCTTCTTCCGCACATTCTCCAAGTGGACCCGCACGGTCTTAGGAGCGATTGAGAGGCGCGCCGAAATGGCCTTTGCGGTGAGCCCCTCGGCCACGAGGCTGAGAACCTGACGCTCCCGTTCGGAGAGGCCGCCTTCCCGTTGCGGGCGCTCGCCGACGACACCGCGAATATAGTCAAAGGCCGGGCCGACGGCCGAAGGGCTAACGTAGCGCTTACCGGCGACAACCGCGCTTATCGCAAGCTCCAGGTTGCTTGGATCGTCGCTTTTGACGACGTAGCCGCGGGCCTTGGCCCACAGCATGCTCTCGATAACGCGCCGTTCGTCGCACGAGCCGCTCAACATTACGGCTTTGGTGCGCGGGAAGTGCCGCGCGATCCAGCGGGCCGCGGCGATGCCACTCATCCCGGGCAGGTTCACGTCAATTATCGCCACGTCCGGCCTGCGGCTGGATACCACCCTCAACCCCTCGAGAGCGTCGGCGGCCCTTCCCACGATCTCTATGCCGCGGCTGGTCAGTAGAGCGGCCAAGCCATCCAAGAGCATGGGCTCGTCGTCCACAACTACGACCCTGCTCGGCATGCCGGACCGAGGCTTGCGTGGCGCCGCTGAGCGCGAATGACCCGGCCCAGCGCGGGATTCGTTTACTGGTGTTGCCGCCACCGGTTTGACGTGAGCTAAAAGGCTCGCGATAAACTAGCTGCTCGCGCCGTATTTGGCAACCACGTTCTATATTTGTTTTTAAATTTAACAATTTGAGGTGTCTTTTTTGCGGAAGCTTTGGCCCAGTCCCGCGAACAGCAGCTCGCTGCTGTTTAGCGCCGCTTTCTTCTTCGTGACCCCAGGCTCCGTGAGAGGGCGCGCGGCCCGCTGCCCAGCGTACGGGCGTCAGCTTCTCACCCCGCCCTCAAGGAGCTACTGTTGGGCGGCCGGAGGGTCGCCGTTTAATGCTTGAAGTCGTAGTCATCTGCTCGGTTTTTGTGGCGATTTCCCTCGTCTGCGGCCGATCGCTGCTAGGGGACGGCGCGGTAAATCCGGTCGCGATCTTTTTTGGAATCTGGCTGGGAGACTTCGCGCTATTCTCGGCTAACCGCTACCTCCACATTTTTTTCGTCGGTCTGGCCGACGGCGGCCAGCTGCTGTTCCAGTCGAGCTTCCTCGCGTTCGGCTTGGCCGCTCTCGCAACGGCGGCGGCGCTAGGGCCGCCCGGGCGCCGGCCGTCGCGGCTGAACCGCGTTGCGCCCCGACTGCAGTGGGTGAGCCGCCGGATCGCGGCCGTTTACGCCGTCGGTGCGTTGTCTAAGTACGCGGTCCTGGTCCACGCCTTCGGGCTGAGCCCCCGGGTTCTGTTTATGAGCCGCGCCGCGGTGGCTGGCGGCGAATTCACGTACCCTTGGATATGCGAGCTCCTAACGACGTTCGGGTACCTGTTGTCTCTTAACCTGGGCGTGCTCGCGGGGACGAGGGCCGGTTGGCGCCACTGGGCCTGGTTCGCGGCGCTGGAAGTGGCAGCCGCGATCAACGATGCGCCGACTGGGTACAGGGGCCAAAGCATGAACTTCGCCATCTTCTTCGGGTGCGCCCTGCTCCTGGCCCGGTCGCTATCCGGATCACGCCTGCGCCTGCGCCATCTCGCGGCTGTAGCGTTGGGCTCGGTCGCGCTTGCGCTCAGCCTTGAGGCCGTGCACCTAGCCGCGGACTGGAGCGGAAGCGGGCTCGTCCCGCCGGCAGAAGCCGGAATGGACCCCGCGGGATCTGCCGCGCTCCGCCTGGCCCTCAACTACGTCGACGTTGTCGGCACAATACCCGCCGTTGAGTGGTACCTTGCTTATCCGCGCGACACAAATCTCGAGCCAAGCTCGCACCCGGCGCTAAACACCTTCCGCGGGCTGTACCAGCTGGCCGACAAGCTCGGCAGGCCGCTCGGTTACCCTGTGCTTCCAGACCAGGAGATGCCCAGCGCGCGGACAAATTCCCTGAGCGGGGATACGTTCACGGCGATCTGTTACCTGACGATGTTCGATGCCGACTTCGGGTTCTGGGGCATGGTTCTAGCCAGCGCAGCCCTAGGAAGCCTGTCCGTGGCCGTCGTACGGCTGGCGTTTGTCGCTCCGTCGGTGGCCACGGTGGAGGTGGGCGCCTCCGTGCTTGCGCTGCTGGCCGGGAGCTGGCGTGAGTTCTACCTCGCTGATCCCTTTTTCTACGTCACTCTGGCCTTGATTTTCGCCCAGCGCGCCTGGCTCAAAGCGCCCCCGCTGGCGCAGCCCGCGGCGGTGGCAGCCCGCGGGCGGCCCTGACGCCAGTCGCGCTCCCGAACGCCCCGCCCGCCTGCCCCCGCGACCGTATATTGGCGGTCCATTCGTTGCAGCCGCCTCAAGCCCGGCCCGTCGGACTCCGTGAGAATGTTGTCTCCCAAGCACTGGGGTGAGTGTTACGACCGACGCTAGCCTGAAGGGGCACCGGGGGACCAATGCGCTTGAACACACATGCTCGCGGGTTTCGTTTGCTCTTGGCACTTGCCTTATGCGCCGCCCTTGGGTGCCAAGCCGGCGCCTCCCCGCCCTCCTCGTCCGCTCAGGCGGCGCCGCTGGCCCCGCAGGCCTCAACCCCGGACCCGCCGACCGATCCATCGGACGGCCCGGCCGGCACGCCAACGGCCGCTCCCGCCGCGCCGACTGTAACCGCTGTAGCCAACGCCCCAACGGCGCCGCCGGCTCCGCCGACCGTAACGGATGTAGCGAGCACCCCAACGGCCTCTCCAACAAAAACCCCGGTTCCGACCCCGACCGCGTCCCCATCCCCGCCAACGCACGGGGCGCTTGGCGTGGTCCAGTTTGGTGGGAGCGGGGTGGCCCTGCAGCCGGGCCAACTCTACAGCCCAACCATGCTCTTCCCGCGAACCAGCGAACCGATGGGCTGGCTCATGGTCGCCACGTGGTGCGTAAACAACTCTTCCAACCCAAGCGTCGCCGTCGTAACGCCGGTCGACGGCAGCGTCACCGACGACAACGTCTATGAGGTCAGCGCGGTGGCCGCGGTGGACAACTACATCGCGGCGGCCTCGACAGGGTGCGTCACGCAGAGCTTCGTTTTCAACATTGCTCAGGATCTCCCCGACCCCATCCAGCCGGACGGATCGGTCCCTGCCGACAGCTATAGTCCGAGGCTCAAGAACAGCGGAAGCGTTCCCGTGACCGTCACCGGACAATTCTCGTACGTGGGCGTACCGCTGGCGGTAAACCCTCGCGTTCCCGACCCGTTGTGGGGCGGCTGGCAGTGACGAGCCAATCGGCCCGATCCGCGCATGTCGTCGGACGGCGATCAACGGGCTAAAGCCGACGGGCCCGGCTTGGCAACGATCAGCAGATGCCAGCCCAGTCGCCGTTCGAGCCAGCGGAAAAGCGGCATCGGCATCCACCTCAAATACCACACCCACTCATATTCATACTTGACGTATTTATCGATCCGGTAGGGAAAAATATGATCCTTGCGCAATTCGACAATTTGATAGTCATGCAGCAGCTTCCTGATGTCCCGAAACGAGTAGCAGTAAGACACCGGGCAACCTTCCTGAGCCTCCGAATATTGGCTCACCAGCTCCGACATCCGCCAAATCCGCCCCTTGCCGTAATTCGCCACGATCCAAAGCACCTTCCAGGACCATTTGGCGTAAAGCATCAGGCGGATTTCGGTGCCGGGATGGCAGAAGCCCTCCATCTCTCTGAGTACCTGGTCCGGATGCGGGGTGTGGTGAATTACCCCGAAGGAATAAATCAGGTCGTAGCGCTCGGCCGGCAGAAGAGCGCTAAGCTCTTCCGCGGAGCCATTATAAAAGCGCGCCTTCAGGCCAAATACCTCGAACCGCCGCTTGCACAGCGCCAAACTTTCCTCGGACAGCTCGACAATCGTTAGATCAGCGCCTGCCCGCGCGAAGTTGATCGAGTCCGTGCCGATGCCGCAACCGATTTCGAGAACCTTCTTGCCCCGCCACCGCTCGAACTGGGCAAAGCCTGGAATATGCGGCTCGACAAAGTACTTGCGCGCCTCGACTTCGTCGAAATATTCCCGGCTGCCCACCGGCCGGGTGGAATGCCGGATGTTGCAAGGGCGGCGGTTCCAATAGGTTTTTACCGCCTCGATGCCGTTCACGACGCATACCCGACGGCAACATATTTGACGCCTTTTTTGAGTTTGCCCGGATCGAGGAAGCGCCAGCAGTCGATGATGGTCATGGGGTTGTGCGCCAACTGTTCAACCGCCCGAAATTCCGGCCAGGGGGTCGGAATCAAGCACAGGGTCGCATCCGCGACGCACTCGGCGACTGAAGCTGCGTACGTCACTTTGTCTCCCAGAAAAACCTTGGCATTATCCATAGCCAGCGGATCATAGACCGTAACCTGAAGCCCGTTGGCGACCAACGCCTCTGCCATCCTGAGCGCGGGTGACTCCTCGATAACCGGCGTGTGGGGTTTGAACGACAAGCCCAGAAGGGCGACCTTTTCCTGGGACTTGACCGAGGTCAGGATGCGCTCGACGATCCGATCGGTGTTGGCGATATTCACCCGATCCGTGGCTTCCGCCAGCGGAGCCTCGCAACCGCTATTGCGGGCAAATGCAACAAAGGCGCGGTTGTCGCGAGGGAAGCAGGGCCCGCCGAAGCTCAGCCCGCCCTTGAGGTAATGCGGAGAAATGCGCCGATCGGCCCCCAGGGCGCGAGTTATCGCATCGATCTCCGCTCCCGGGACCTGCTCGCAAATGCCGGCCAGCGTATTGGCATAACTGATCTTCATCGTGACGTAACTGTTGACACTGATCTTGGCGATCTCCGCGCTGACGATCGACATCCGCGCGATCGTCGGCTGATTTTCGCAGGTTTGGCGGTAGATCGCTTCTACCGTATCGCCCGCGCGCGCATCGCTCTCGCCGATCAAAACCAGATCTGGTCGCAAGCTGCCCTCAATCACATTGCCCAGCGCGATGAATTCCGGATTGTAACAGACGCCGAAATCGCGGTTCAGCCTTCGGCCCGACACCGACTCGATAAGCGGAATCAGGCTCCCCGCGGTGGTTCCGGGCGAAACCGTCGAGGTAACTACGAACAAATGATAAGCCTTGCCCGAATGGCGGAAGGCCAAGGCCAGTTCGGACAGAACGCTGCGTACAAAGCGGTCCGAGAACGAGCCGTCGGGCAAGCTCGGGGTGGGCACGATCAGAAAAGAGACCTCGGACTCCGCAATCGCGCGCCGATAATCATTGGTCGCGCACAGCCGGCCCCCGGCGGCGCTGATCAGTTCCTGCAGGCGCGGTTCGACTACCGGCGCCACTCCGGCGTTGATGGCCGCGACTGTCGCCGGATTTACGTCCACGCCGACGGTAGGAAATCCCCTGTGGGCAAAGCACGCCGCCGCGCAAGCCCCCAACTTGCCCAACCCAATAACCGAAAGATTCACTCATGACCTCCGAAGCAGTGCGGATTTGGCCCGCACTGCGCCACCCGCGGATGCGAGCGGCGCGAGCGCGATCTCGACAACCAATGTTTGGGGTCCGACCAGGTCGCTGGGCTACCCGAGCCCTGCGGCAAGCGCCAGCGCACCGCAATAACGCCGCGTCCAGCGCTTGAGCGGGTCAAGCGGCTTACAGGCGCCCGGGCGCTTCGCGCCGATCGATACGGCCGGCCTTGCTAAGCTGCTCGCAAATCCAGCGGTAGGTAATTTCCAGACCCTTTTCCAGCGAGGTTTCGGGCTGCCAGTTCAGAACTTTCTTCATCAGCGTCAGGTCGGCATTGCGGCCACGCACGCCCTGCGGTTTGCTCAGATCATGGCGCTTGCCGATCCGCTTGCCCGCGATCTTGGCCACCATATCCACGAGCTGGTTAATGGTGACCAGGTGATCCTGTCCGATGTTGAGTGGTTCGTGATAATCGGAGTGCAGCAGCCGATAGATGCCATTGACGCAATCGGTTACAAAGCAGTAGGAACGGGTTTGTTGTCCGTCACCCCAGACCTCGATCTCATCGCCGCTTCTGGCCAGCGCGACTTTGCGGCAAATCGCCGCGGGCGACTTCTCACGCCCGCCGTCGTAGGTGCCGAGATGACCGAAGATGTTATGAAATCGCGCCACGTGCGTGCTCAAACCATAATCTTCCAGGTAATGGCGGCATTGGCGCTCCGAATAGAGCTTTTCCCAGCCGTAACCGTCTTCGGGATCGGCGGGATAAGCGTCGGCCTCTTTCAGCGGCGTTACGTCGGCTTCTTTCTGCAGGTAGCCGGGATAGATACAGGCCGACGACGAATAGAAATAACGCTTGACGCCGTTTAGCCGCGCCGCTTCCAACATATGCACGTTGATCAGAACGTTGTCGTGCATGATCACGGCCTTATTGCTTTCGATAAAGCCGATTCCGCCCATGTTGGCGGCCAGGTTGTACACGTGCTCGACTCCGCGCGTCGCCTGCAGGCACTCCGCCCAACGGCGCAAATCCAACAGCTCGAATTCATCCGCCGAACTCGGTTCGTACTCGGGAAGCTTGACATCCACGCCACGTACCCAGTAGCCACGTTCCTTTAGAAGCTTGGTCAGATGGTGGCCGATGAAGCCTCCAGCACCGGTTACCAGGACCCGAGTTTTGTCCGCCACGTTTTCTATTGCTCCTTCAAAGAAAAGATTCGATTCCCTAAACCGTCGACCGGCTTAACTTCGCCAGCCAGGCTCGCCCTTTCGAATTCACCTCGGCGCTTTCGCCGCCACATTAAACCGCGGTTTTCAGCGGACCGATTCCCATTTCATTTCCGCGGCCATCAAGTCGGGGTGGGAGACCAGCAAATGCCAGATCACGGCCTGAAAAGCCTCGGCGTGAGGCGTAACAGTCTTGGGGTTCAACGGCGGCACGATCACGCAGGCGTCGGCGACTTGCGCGGTGAAGCCGCCGTCGCGCCCCACGATACCGCAAATCGAGGCACCGACCTCCTTGCCGTAACGCAACGCATGCACCAAGTTGGCGCTGATGTTGCGCTGCGCATCGCCACCGCCGACCGAGAACACGAGCAACATGTCCCTGGCACGAAGCCGGCTCGCCTTAAGCCAATTGCTGAATACTGATTCCCAGCCGTCGTCATTGGTCCGCGCGGTGAGTTCCGACACATTGTCGGTCGGAGTATAGGCCTCGATTCCGACAATCTTGCGAAAATCGTTGACTGCGTGCGAGGCGTTGCCGGCGCTGCCGCCCACGCCCAGGATGAAGAGCCGGCCGCCGCCGGCGCGCAGCGAAACCAGCATCCGCACCATCTTGTCGATCGCCGGCCGATCGAGCATTTCGATTATGCGGCTAGCTTCGCCCAGGTACTCGTCAATGTATGGCATAAGCTTTCTTACCAACCGACCACGACTTCGGCCTCTTCCCTTTCCCGGTCGGAGCTGACATTCGCGCACCCTTCGCGATCAGAGCGCCGCGCTCGTGCATCTTAATATTGTTGGGTCAGCAACCGGAGCGCCCGCTCCGCGCGATATCATCTCCGCCTTAACGCGCCTCCAGCTTCGGCCTGACACACTCCAAGTCCGCTGGCGGGTCAATCCACCAAAGCTCGCTCAGCGCGAGTCTGCGCCACCGGCGCCGCGCCTACTCGCCTCTGCGCTTGACGCCGGCCGTACGCTCCGCGGACGCTGTCAACCCGCGCGCGCCGCGGTTGTCGAAAAAAATTATCGCAAAGCCGCCGATGAGTAGCGTGAGCACCGCCGCAAACAGGCAGTTGACGCTGGTGTGGGGCCAGTAGGGGTGGTCGGGTACGACCGGCGGCTCGATTACGAGAAAAACGAAGTCGGCCTGCACCTCGGCGAGCCGTTCGCGCTGGACCTGTTGGGCGATGAATTCGTAAAGCCGGTCGGCCAAAAGGTTGTCGGAGGTATGACGAACCTCGTCTTGAAGCGAAGCTATTGCGGCCCTGGCCTGTTTGATTTCCTCGGCGCGCAAACGTCCCCGGAGCAGGTCGAGGTAGTCCACGAGAATGCGTTGGGCCACCGCCGGATCGGGGTCGGCGAAGCGTAGGCTCAGCATCTCGTCGATGAAGCTGTAGCTCACGCTGAGCTGCCGCTTTAGGAGCTGGTACTGATCCCACGGCGATTTGGCTTTCGGCGCCTCGCCGCGCAGCATCGGCTCCAATTTATAGGTGCGAATGAGATCAACAGTGAAGTCATAGCTTCGCAGGATGGCAGTCAGCGTCTGTTGGTCGTACATCCCGCCACCGCTGCCGAGTCCCAAGCCGCTCAACAGCGCGCTGCCTCCCTGGCCGAGCGCCTCGGCGCCCAGAGAAGCGCCGGAAGAAAGCGAGCCAAGCGGCTTGATTTCGGCCTGGGCCATATACCAGGGGGTCAGCCATAATTTGCTGACGAGGGCCGTCGCGGCCACCACGAACACGGTTGACAGTCCCAATAACCGCCAGTGCCACCAGAGCAGCTCCAGGTACTCCCGGAGGCCGCCCTCGTCGTCATTCGCCTCGTACGCCGCCCCGGCGCCGGCTGCCGGCTCTTCCGTCAGGCGCTGATGATACGCCAGTTGTCGGGGAAGGTCGCTCATTGTTGTGCTCGCCCCTTCACCCTAACCATCACCATGTCCACGCCAGGTAATTCGCGGCGGGTTGGAAATTGCCCGACAAGGAAACCAGGGCTCGCACGCTGACAGCGCCCTGCTGGTAATTCAGCGCCTGGGCGCCTTCGATGGCCGCTTGGAGATGCCATCCCGCCAGGATCTGGTGAAAGCCATTGATGGCCGCGGGCAGCTCGAGCAGGTCGATGGCTAGACCGCCGCTGTGTTCCTTGGTCAGCGGATAGGGATAGTACTGGTATGGGTAGTAGATGTTGGTGCTGTAATTGGGTGCCTCTTCGGTATAGAAGATGTCCGCGCTTAGTTTGCGCCGCAAATTCAGCCAGCGCCCCACCTGGATATCGACCTCGGTGGCGTTCGGCCCGATCGCATCGCCCATCACCATGTTACGATAGTTGAAGTACAAGGTGTCGGAACCGTGGGTCGAATAATTGGGTTCGGTGATAGTGTACTCGAATCGCAGGTCGGTCTTGCCATCCGAGGTCAGACGCGGGAGATAGAGCCCGCCCTGATAGGAGACCGAAAGAAAAGGCAGAAAGCGGCCAATGCCGGGAATCTCGTAGTTTAGGTTATCGTCCCCGACCATCTCCTGGTAGAGCTGAGCGTTACGAAAACGCGGGAAATAGAATCGCAGATAGATGCCGCCCTGCTGATGGGTATTGCCACTCGATGGACTTCCAGTCGCGAAGCCGGTGGCCCGACCCAGGAAACCGGCAGTAGTATACTGGTCGTTGTGGAGGCCGCCAAAGAGAATCTCGTGAGTCAGACCAAACTCGAAATTCGGCAAGGGCTTGAAGGCGAAAATCTCACCGTCGATCCAAGGGTGACTGTAATAGCGGTAGCTGTCGAGCTGACCGAAAAACCCTTGAAAACGGAACTGCCCCAGGTAGCGCAGGAATCCCGGCAGCACGACGGGATGAAGGAGCTGAATGCGCAGGGCCGGAAATGGCGGCGCGTTATTGCTGAAATTGAGCGCGCCAAAGTGGCCAGTTCCCCACCACATCTCTTCCTGGCCGAATGACAGCGCAAAGTTACCCAGACTGACAACGCTCTCGCCCCCCAAAAGGTTGAATCGACTGGGACCGTCGGGCGGGCCGTAAGGAGGATGAGTCATTGGACCGGCGGCCGCGCCCTCGGCATACAGGGTCAGAAAGCTGCCGATTCCACCCCACCCCTGCCAGCGAGCGATCTCGTTACTGCCCTGCGAAGTCGATAGGCCGTCGTTGTTGGGCAACAGCGGCGTGCCCTCTTCGGCATTGAGCATCGTGCTCGAGCTTGGCGAATTGGGCGGGCTGGCCTGCCAGGTGCGCCGCGGGCCTTGCGAATAAACGTACTGCAGCTCCAGCCGCTGCATCGGACGGACCATCGTCGGCAAGTCGTCCGCCTGATGATTTTCCAGCCAGCCCACTTCAACGCTTAGCTCGGCGCGCAACGCGCTGACCATCGAGGAGGCCACGGCATTGGGCTTATCATCGACCTCGCGCTGGGCTTCCAGGGTCAGTCGGGCCGCCTCGATTCGGCTGATGGGTTTAATCTCGGACAAATAGGTATCGAGATACCCCAGGCCGTTAAGCGTATCCAACTCGTTGTATATTGGATCATCCAGGGGAATGTACACCGCGTAGGTCGAAGCCCAGAGGGGCGATGGACGTCCAAGCACAAAGCTCAACGCCAGCAGCATCAAGCAGCAAACCAGGAGCATCCCGCGCGGCGCCCACGATGCAGCGCGCATCCATCGAGCGAGCGCTGCCCGTCGCAGTCCCGCCATCAACTTCAGGCCAGTCCCACCGCCGCTCGATGCGCCCTGTTCACTCGATCCCGCGCTTTCGCTCCCAAGGAGCAAGCTTTGACTTGGAAGCCGTGCCCGAATCCCCCAGGGGACAGTTCACATATGACTGCAATGGCTCAAACCTGCCTGCGCCAAGTTATACCTCAAGCCTGCCGGCCGATGAGACGGCCTCAGTCCAGACGACCGGCTTTGCGCAGTTCCTGCTCGATCCAGCGGTAAGTAACGCTCAGCCCCTGCTCCAGCGAGGTTCGCGGTTCCCACTGCAGCACCCGTTTCATCAGGGTCAGGTCGGCGTTGCGTCCGCGTACTCCCTGCGGCTTGGTCAAATCGTGGCGGCGGCGAATCCGTTTGCCGGCGATTCGGGCCACCATCTCCACCAGTTGATTGATAGTGACCAAGTAATCTGTGCCAAGGTTAAGCGGTTCGTGGCATTGCGAGTTGAGCAGGCGATAGATGCCCTCCACGCAGTCGCCGACATAGCAATACGAGCGGGTCTGCTCGCCGTCGCCCCAGACCTCAATCTCGTCCCCGTCGCCGGCGAGCGCAATCTTGCGGCAGATCGCAGCCGGGGATTTCTCCCGCCCGCCATCGTAGGTGCCCAAGGGGCCGAATATATTATGGAAGCGAGCGACGTGAGTGCTCAGACCGTAGTCCTCCAGGTAATGGCGGCATTGACGCTCGGAATAGAGCTTTTCCCAGCCATAACCATCTTCAGGGTCGGCCGGATAGGCGTCGGACTCCTTGAGGGGAGCCACTGCCGCCTCTTTCTGCAAGTAGCCTGGGTAGATGCACGCCGAGGAGGAATAGAAGTATTTATTGACACCGTTAAGCCGTGCCGCTTCCAACATATGGACATTGATCAGCACGTTGTCGTGCATGATCACGGCCTTGTTCGCCTCGATAAAGCCGATTCCACCCATGTTGGCGGCCAGGTTATAGACCTGCTCTACCCCGCGGGTGGCTTGCAGGCATTCGGCCCATCGCCGCAGGTCGAGCAATTCGAACTCGTGGGCATCACTGGGCTCGTACTCGGGCAGCTTCACATCCACGCCCCGCACCCAGTAGCCCTTGCCGACGAGCAGTTTCGTCAGATGATGTCCGATGAAACCGCCGGCACCGGTGACCAGCACTCGCGTCTGTCCACTCATCGCTTTACGTTTGCCCTTTCGACCCTAATTGCTGTCACATTCCATTTTCATCAAAGGTGTGTGGCGGCAAGAAGGCCACGGCTCCGCAACTTCCTTGTCACCCTCGCCATCGCCCACGGAGCGGCTGGCCAAGCGCTCTCCAGCGCTGCCGGCGAGATCAGATCCGCCGCAGCTGCAGCGCAAATTTGCAAGGAGTTACTACAAAAAACAACCGCAGCTTCGACAAGCGTCCGCCATTAGTGGTAGCAGCCCAACAGTCCACAACCAGCAACGCCAACGCTATTCAGCCAGAAGAAGTTTTCACCGTACGAGTGGCTGAGGCCAAATTTAATATCAGCGAAATTGCGGCGAATCAAGCTGATCTGTGATTGCCATCGGCAGCTTTCGCAAATTGAGACACCGTTTCAGGCACACTTATTCAAGACTGGGGCAGTCGCCTTTGCGCTCCCAAATAGTGGATGCCCGCCCCGCGCCTCAGTGCGACGGGACGCCATGCCCGCCATCCATACAGAATCCCTCTCGCTGCTTCTGCTGAAGACCAAGCGGCTCGGCTGGGTTGGTGCTTGCTCCGTAAAGCAGTCATCTGATAATTCTCTGGTAACTTCTCGCCCGCGGGACAAATCCGCTTGCGTAAGGTCAGATACAGCCAACTTGACTGCTCAGGGAGAAGCTCACCGGCGCGCCGTGTTCCTGGATCGTGACGGAGTCCTGATTCGCACCTTTGTGCGCGAGGGTAAGCCGGTCGCGATTTCCACGCTGGCCGAGTTTGAGCTACTGCAGGGCGTAGCCCACGCCTGCCATCGGCTCAAGCAGGCCGGATACCTGCTGGTGGTGGTGACCAACCAGCCCGACGTCGGTCGGGGCTTGATGGCGCGCGAAGTGGTTGACCTGGTCAATCAGCGGCTAAGCGAGTCCCTGCCGCTTGACGAGCTGCGAACCTGCTACCACGACGATCGCGACCAGTGCGAGTGCCGCAAACCGCGACCTGGGATGCTTCACGCGGCGGCCGCAAAATGGCATATCGACTTGGCGGCAAGCTTCATGGTAGGCGACCGATGGCGGGATATCGAAGCCGGACGGCGGGCCGGCTGCCGGACCGTGTTTATCGACTACGGATATAAGGAAGCACCGCCGCCGGCGCCGGATTATCGCGCCCGATCGCTGGCCGAGACAGCCGACTGGATACTGAGCGGGGGTAGGGAAAGATGAAGCAATTGGCCGAACTCAACGTCAAGATTTTCGCCGACGGCGCGGAAAAGGCCGGGATATTGGAGCTCTACCGCCAGCCCTGGATTCGCGGTTTCACCACCAATCCGACCTTGATGCGCAAGGCGGGGGTCGCCGACTACCGCGCTTTCGCCAAGGAAATTCTCCAGGTGGTGGCGGACCGCCCGATCTCATTCGAAGTCTTCTCCGACGATTTCGACGAGATGGAACGCCAGGCGCAAGAGATAGCGACTTGGGGCGACAATGTTTACGTCAAGATCCCTATTACCAACACTCGCGCCGCCTCCAGCCGCGAGTTGGTAGAACGGCTGGCCCGCCGGCGCATCAAGCTCAACCTCACCGCCCTGCTCACGCTCGATCAGGTAAAGCACATTGCGCCGGCCCTGAGCCATTCGCCGGCCGCCTACATTTCAGTCTTCGCGGGCCGGGTTGCGGACACCGGTCGCGACCCGCTACCTCTGATGCGCGAGGCAGTAGCCTTCCTCAAGCCTTTCCCCAATATTGAGCTGATCTGGGCCAGCCCGCGCGAGCTGCTCAACCTTTTTCAGGCCGACTCCATCGGGTGCCATATCATTACAATTACCCATGACATGCTCCAGAAGCTCGGCCTGATCGGCCGCGACCTCGACGAGTACTCGCTGGATACCGTCAAAATGTTCCATCAGGACGCGCTCAAGGCAGGCTTCAAGCTGTAGCCTGGGGCCCTTCGTTCGCCCAGTCAGCACCGAGGCGACACAACAGCGATGCTCGCTCGGGCTCAGCCCCTGAGCGAGGAACCGCCTATTGACTTCGGTATGCGGCGCTTGCCGCACGGGAAGCGGACTCCGAGTGAGGCGAAACCGCGAGGGCGAAATGGGCGCGACTCGTGACGCTTGCGCCGCTGTCGCAGGCTGGCGTACAGATCGGCCCAGAGAATCCCGTCTTCCCGGCAAACAGGAGCTTTTGGAGCATGGCGCTGCCATTGGAAGGAATCAAAATCATCGACTTCACCGGCGTTCAGGCGGGACCGGCCTGCACCCAGTTGTTGGCCTGGTTCGGGGCCGAGGTGCTTAAAGTCGAGCGGCCCGGAATTGGCGACGTTACCCGCCGCCAGCTACGCGATGTTCCCAACCTGGATGCGTTGTACTTCACGATGCTCAACAGCAACAAGAAGTCTCTGAGCCTCAACACCAAAACGCCCGAGGGCAAGGCCATCCTGGAACAGCTTATCCGCGAGGCCGACGTGCTAGTGGAGAATTTCGCGCCCGGCGCCTTGGATCGGATGGGCTTTACCTGGGAGCACATTCAGGAACTCAACCCGCGGATCATCTTCGGATCGATCAAAGGCTTCAGCGAGGGCTCGCCCTACGCCGATCTCAAGGTCTACGAAAACGTGGCCCAGTGCGCGGGTGGCGCGGCCTCGACCACCGGGTTTTGGGATGGTCCGCCGACCATCAGCGGGGCCGCGCTAGGCGACAGCAACACCGGGATGCATCTGGCGATAGGAATCCTGACGGCGCTGATCGGCCGTCAGAAGAGTGGCCGCGGCCAGAAGGTGGCGGTCTCGATGCAGGACGCGGTTCTCAATCTGTGCCGGGTCAAGCTGCGCGACCAGGAACGGCTGGATCACGTAGGCTACCTCGAAGAGTACCCCCAGTACCCTAACGGCAAGTTCACCGACGTCGTGCCCCGCGGCGGCAACGCGGGCGGCGGCGGGCAGCCGGGCTGGATCCTCAAATGTAAGGGCTGGCAGAGCGATCCCAACGCGTACATCTATTTCACCATCCAGGAACAAAATTGGGGCCCGACTTGCCAGGCGATCGGCAAACCGCAATGGGCCGCCGATCCCGCCTACGCCACTGCCCGCGCGCGCCAGCCACACATCATGGATATTTTCGCCGAGGTCGAGCAGTGGCTGGCGGATAAGAGCAAATTCGAAGCCGTCGAGATCCTGCGTAAATTCGGCGTACCCTGCGCTCCAGTCTTATCGATGAAGGAGATCGCCAACGATCCCGCCCTGCGCGCCAGCGGCAGCGTGGTCGAGGTGGACGAGGAGTTGCGCGGCAAATATCTCACCGTCGGTAGCCCCATCAAATTTTCCGACTTCAAACCCAAGATTACCGGCGCCCCGCTGCTCGGCGAGCATAACGACGAGGTCTTGACGAGGCTGGGTTATAGCGCGGAACAGATCGCCAGGATGCGACTAGATAAAGTCATTTGAACCGGCAGCCAATGTCGAATGCGTCACGCCATCATCATGGCTTGACGGCGATCGCGGCCAGGGCGCGCTATTGGAGTGCGTGAAAACCTTTCGAAAAGGCACTTCCGATGTCGAACGAAACGGATCCATCGTCGCTGACCAACGGTTTTAACCTCGTCATCGACGCTCTCAAGCTCAACGGTCTCGAAACGATCTACGGCGTCGCCGGCATCCCGGTGACCGATTTGGCGCGACTGGCGCAGGCCAAAGGCATCCGCTATATCGGCTTCCGCCACGAACAATCGGCCGGCCATGCGGCGGCGATTTCGGGTTTTCTCAGCCAAAAACCGGGGCTGTGTCTGACCGTCTCCGCGCCCGGTTTCCTCAACGGGCTGGTAGCCTTGGCCAACGCCACCACCAACTGTTTTCCCATGATCCAGATCAGCGGCTCCAGCGACCGCGCCATCGTCGATCTCCAGCAAGGCGACTACGAGGAGCTTGACCAGATGAACGCGGCCAAGCCGTACGCCAAAGCCGCTTACAGGGTCAACCGGCCCGAGGATCTCGGCGTGGCCCTGGCGCGCGCGATCCGTGCCGCCGTGTCGGGGCGCCCCGGTGGCGTCTATCTCGACCTGCCCGCCAGCGTCTTGAGCGCAACCCTCGACGCTCAGGTCGGCGCGCGCTCGCTGGTCCAGGTGATCGATCCAGCGCCGCGACAAATCCCATCTTCTGAAGCGATCTCGCGCGCGCTGGAACTGCTGGGTCAAGCCGAGCGGCCGCTGATCGTTCTGGGCAAGGGCGCCGCCTATGCGCAAGCGGACCGCGAAATTCGCCTCTTTGTCGAACGCAGCGGTATCCCGTTCCTGCCGATGTCGATGGCCAAGGGGCTGCTGCCCGACGACCATCCACAATCGGCCGCCGCCGCTCGATCCTTTGCGCTGGCGCAAGCCGATGTGGTCATGTTGATCGGGGCGCGCCTGAATTGGCTGTTGGGGCATGGTAAGAGCCCGCAATGGTCCGCCAGCGCACGGTTCGTCCAGCTCGACATCCTCCCGGCGGAAATCGACAGCAACCGCGCCATCGCTGCACCGCTAGTCGGAGACATCGGCTCTTCGCTGCGCGCCTTGCTGGCGGCGCTCAAACCCGAGCGGTTGAAGCTCAGCCCCTCATGGCTGGAGCAGCTCGCCCAGCGCAAAGCCGTCAACGTGGAGCGGATGATGACCCGTTTGTCCGCCAATCCCGCTACGATGGACTTCTACAGCGCCCTGGGCGCGATCCGCGGTGTGCTGGCCGAGCGGCCCGAGGTCTATCTGGTCAACGAAGGCGCCAACACCCTGGACATCACGCGCAATGTCATCGACATGCGCCTGCCGCGCAAGCGCCTGGATAGCGGCACCTGGGGCGTGATGGGTATCGGCATGGGCTACGCCGTGGGCGCGGCGGTGGTCGGCGGCAAACCGGTCGTGGCGATCGAGGGCGACAGCGCCTTCGGTTTCAGCGCCATTGAGATAGAAACAATTTGTCGCTATCAATTACCGATAGTAGTGGTGGTATTCAACAATGGCGGCATCTACCGCGGCGACGACGTCAATCGTGGCGGCGGCGCCGACCCCGCGCCTACCGTTCTCATGCAGCAGGCTCATTACGAGAAAATCATCGAAGCCTTTGGCGGCAGCGGCCATCACGTGGTCGATCCACCAGGACTGGCGCAGGCGCTAGCCGCTGCGTTGGCGTCAGGCAAACCGGCGTTGATCAATTGCGCGATCGATCCCAGGGCGGGAACCGAAAGCGGCCATATCGCCAATCTCAACCCGCAAAGCGCGATCGCGCCGAAGAAATAAGCGTAGCTGACGCAGCGCGCTTTAGCGTGCCGCGCCAACTGACACTGCCACCGGCGCCACCGCGGTCGCTTCTTCCCGCATCAACCAGCGATAGAGCAGGCCTCCCAGCATCGCACCCACGATGGGCGCGAGCCAAAACAGCCAGAGCTGTCCGATCGCCCAGCCGCCTGCGAACAGCGCGGGTCCGGTGCTGCGGGCCGGATTCACCGAAGTATTGGTCACCGGGATGCTGATCAGATGGATCAGGGTCAGAACCAGGCCGATGGGAATCGGCGCGAAGCCCGCGGGAACGCGCGCGTCCGTAGCGCCCATGATCACGAATAGGAAGATCAGCGTCATCGTGACCTCGCAGAGGGCGCAGGAAAGCAGCCGGTAACCGCCGGGCGAGTGGGCGCCGTAGCCGTTGGCCGCGAACCCGCCCGCCAGGCTGAAGCCGGGCGCGCCGCTGGCGATAACATAGAGCACCGCGGCGGCGAGGATCGCGCCGAGGACCTGGGCGATCACATAGGGCGCCAACTCGCTGCCCGGAAAGCGGCCACCGGCCCACAGTCCGAAACTCACGGCGGGATTGATGTGGCATCCGGAGATGTGCCCGATCGCGTAAGCCATTGTCAGCAGCGTCAGTCCGAAGGCCAGCGCCACCCCGACGAAACCCACGCCCAGGTGCGGAAAGCCCGCGGCCAAGACCGCGGTCCCGCATCCGCCGAGCACCAGCCAGAACGTGCCGATGAATTCCGCTTTCGCGCGACGCGAAAGGCTAATGGTCATAACCGGTCTCCTCCTGACTGCTGATCGCGGTTAGAAAGCGCGGAGAGTCCGCGCGCTTTTACGACGCTCCGGTTGATCCTGTTTCCCGCTCTAGCACTCCGACCAGTCGCTTGCAGACTTGGACTACCAAGAGCCGTTACTCAATATTTCGGCATCGAGGGCATATCACTCGCTCCCGGGATCTTGTTGACCAATCCGCCCGTGGCGTTGCTGACCGCACACGAGGCCAGGATATCGGTGGCATGTTCCGCCACGTAGCCTTTGAGCAGCTCAGTGGCGCCGGGTAGCGGAAGTTTGGTGCTGCCCGCAAACGAAGACGCCGCAACCGACATCACGCCCGGGCTGCTCAGAAGCGAGGGGCTGGCGGACGCGGGGTTTGACACCCGACTACCCAGCGCCGAGCATAGTGCCTTGTTCGCCAGCGACTGCTGATCACCCGTGAGTGCGGAGGTTGCCTGCCCCACCTTGGGTACCAGGTTGCCGAGACCTTGCGCTCGCAATCGGAGGGGGCTGCACAGGAGTAACACTAATGCCACGACAACGGTGGAGTGCTTCACTCTATGGGATTTCATTATTCGGGCCTCTCGTCATCCCTGACTTTAGAACTGACACTTGTCTTTGGATCAGCCCATCCTTTTTCGCCAGCGCAATCATACTGCACGCCTGAGACCCTGCAAGGGTTTACTGCTTGATACATGCCAGCTTCGGAAGCCTGGCAGGTTGCGGAAAAACTCGGAACTAGTCACTAATCGTGGCATAACTTAGCCGACTAGAGCATACGATTAGTTAGACCAAAAGCGCGCTCAAAAGGCTTTTTTCGCAACCTGCTTAGCGATATTGACACTTTCTTCAATTCGCCCCGATTTTCCAAGGCTTCAAACATGGCTGACAATCGGACTCGCGGGCAGGGGTCGCAGGTTCGAACCCACCAGCCGCAGGAAGTTAGCCTCACCCGCGCGGACTCGCGGACACAGGCGCAAACGCCCTGGGCCCCAAGTGTGCTAGCCTGCGCAGCGGACGAGGTCGGTGGGTGCCCGCCCCTTTTGCGGCGCGAGAGGGTAAAATGAAATTCGGCTATTTCACCCTGAGCGACAATCACTATCTGGACAACCCTCGCAGCGCCAATCAGTGCATCCTCGACCTTGTGGACGAGGCGATTTACGCGGAGTCGCTGGGCTACAATTCGGCCTGGGTCGGCGAACACCACTTCAATTCCTTGGGCGTGCTCTCATGCCCCGACCTGGTGCTGACCTACGTCGCGGCGCGAACTCAGCGCGTCCGCCTGGCCCCCGCGGTCAATGTGCTGCCGCTCCACCATCCGATTCGAGTCGCCGAGCAATGGGCAACCCTGGATCTGCTCAGCGGCGGACGAGTGGACTTCGCCACCGGACGGGGCTACGACCGCGCCGAATACCTGCCGCTGAATGCTCCCTTCGACGACAACGTGACCGCATTCAGCGAAGCAGTGGACGCGCTTTATCGGCTGTGGTCGGAAAGCGCGCCCGTATCGCATCACGGCAAGTATTACAATTTCGACGCCGTCTCAATCACGCCCAAACCGATTCAGCGACCAATACCGATTCATCTGGCTTCCTTTTCGCGTCCCACCATTGACCTGGCCGCGCGTTACGGGTTTGGGCTGGTACTGGCGACCTTTGCCGCCAACATCACATTGGGGGGCGTGGGCTCGGCCGCGCGCTATTACCGCGAGGCCTGCGAACGCAACAACCAGAAGCCTGGACGGATGGTCTCCAGTTACTTTATCCATTTTGCCGACACACCCGAGCAGGAACGCGCTGCGCGCGAACGCCAACTGCGCTACGCACGCGAATGCACCGCGGCGGTCTCGCCCGGAGACGACAAGACCCGACCCCAGAGCTACGCCTACTTTCAGGAGTTCAAGACCCAGATGCGCAATCGAGGTACCGCGGATCTGGATTCCCGCACGATGCTGTTGGGCAATTCCGAGCGGATTACCGAGACGCTTGCGGAGATGGAGGCGCTGGGCTTCGACGAGATCATTCTTTACTTTGGCGTGGGACTGAAACCGCATACCCAGGTGCGCGAGGAAATGGCACGCTTCGCCGAAGAAGTCGCCCCCAGCTTCGTCTAGGCGTTATCCAGAGCCCGCAGGTAGAACTTCGGGGGCAAAAGCCCGAGGCGGAAGAGACGACTTTCGCGGCCGCCAGGCGAGCAGCCATGCTCCGCGGCGAGGCCGTAGTTCTGTCTTTTTATCGCCAAAGTTGCCGACCGTTAACCTACTCTCAGCGTCAGCGGTGGAGCGAAGGCGCGCTTGCTTTAAGCGGTGAGGCCGCGGTGGCAAAATCCGAATATCGCGGTCACGCGACCCGGCCGCCCGGGTGGAGACTCGGCGATGGCGACGCTCGAATGTTCGCTGTGCGCGGGTTTGTTGCTGCTGGCGCTGTCCGGCACGGCGCAAGCGCAGTCGTCGCGGCTGAGGGCGATGGGCGCCGCGCTACTGGATGATGGCAGCTACCTGATCGCTAACATTCCGCTCGATCTCCAGGATATCGCGACCTCGCCGCTTTATATCGCCTCGCCCAACAGCCCGTTTCGCCAACCGCGCTTTTACCTCGCGCTGGGCGCCGCCGCAGCGCTGTGGGGCGGCTCGTTCGCGCTGGACCAGACCCTGCACGGCGGGCTGCGCAATCTGTCACACAGCGATCACGACATCATGGAGAACTTCAGCTACACCACGCTGCTCTCCGCGCTGGGACTGCTCTACGTCGACGGCCTTTACACGGGCAACGACCGCCTGCGGCGGTATCTGCTGACTGGCACCGAGGCGGCCGGGATGGGGGTGCTGTTCAATCTCGCGATCAAGGCGGCGTTCGGCCGCCTGAGACCCGCACAAACCAGCAGCCATCTTGAGTTCTTTCATTCGCCGAGCAGCTTCAACAGCCGATCCTTCACCTCCAACGATATGGTGATTGAAACCGCCATGGCGACGGGACTTTCGGAGTACTACGACAATCGCTGGTACATGGCGGCACCGGCCTATTCGCTAGTGGCACTGGAGGGGGTTACCCGGCTCAAGAACCAACAATGGTTCTCCGATGTGGTGGCCGGAGGATTGCTGGGCTGGGGCACGGCGAAACTGCTCCTGCGTCTCCATCGCCAACATGCGCTGGAGCCCAACCGCTGGCGCCTGGTCCCGATTGCGGCACCGCCGCCCGCGATGCACAGCACGGCTATCGCCGCGCCTGCGCTGGGTCTCGCCTGCCGGTGGTGAGCTTGCGGGCAGCTTTGGCCTCTAACGCCAAGCCCAACCCGCGCCCTGTTCCGTCCAGCGCCTCGCGATAGTAACCTTTCTCGGATGGATTCTGTGGCCGGGATCGGTAATTCCGGGAGCGCGCTTGATGGCTCCCGATAGGCCGACGGTAGTGGTTACCGGCGGTGCCGGCTTCATCGGTTCGCACCTGACCGACGCGTTGCTGGCCAGCGGACGGCGGGTGCGGGTGATCGATAATTTCGCCACCGGTCGGCGCGATCGCGTCAATCCCGCGGCCGAGCTGATCGAGGCCGATATTCGCGATGGCCAAGCGCTGGCCGCGGCCTTCGCGCACGCTGACTGCATCTTCCATGTGGCCGCCCTGCCCCGAGTTCCACTCTCGATCGAACGGCCGCTGGAAACCCACATGGTCAACGTCGTGGGTACCCTCAACGTGCTGTTGGCCGCTCGCGATCAGCGCGTGCGGCGGGTGATTTTTTCCGGCTCCTCGTCGGTCTACGGGACCCAACCCAGCCTGCCGTTGCGCGAGGAGATGCGGCCCAATCCGCTCAATCCCTACGCGCTGCAGAAACTCACCGGAGAAGAGTACACACGCCTGTTCCATCAGCTCTACGGGCTCCAGACCATGACGTTGCGCTATTTCAACGTGTACGGCCCGCGGATGGCGACCGAGGGCGCTTACGTTACGGTGATGAGCGTTTTCATGCGCGCCCTTGCCAGCGGACAGCCGTTGCCAATCCATGGCGACGGCGAGCAAAGCCGAGATTTCACCCATGTCCGGGACGTAGTGCGCGCCAATCTGCTAGCGCTTGATTGCGAACGGGCCGACGGTTGCGCGATCAATATCGGCCAGGGGCGCAATCTGACCATCAACCGCATCGCCCAACTGTTCGGCGGCCCAACCCGCCACAGCGCCGCGCGGGCGGGCGATGCCCGCCATACCTTGGCCGACAACCGCCGCGCCGCGGAAATCCTGGGCTGGCATCCGATGGAAGAGACCGAAGCCGCGCTGCGCGAGTTGCTGTTCGAGGCCGGCCTGCGGCCGCGCACCAGCGTCTGAAATCAGTCCTTGGACTTGCCCAGCTTGGCGGCAATCATGGCGCCCGAGGAGCGGATGCCGCGAAACAACCGCGTCGGAGGAATTCCAGCGGGGGCTTCAACCGACAATAGCAGCTTGCGCAGCGAATCGATCAGAGTTCGGCGCGCTTCGCCGTCCAGACGCCGGATCAGCGTTCCTTCCGCCTTCATGCTTTCATCCAGCACCGCCATCGCCACCTCCCGACCGCGCCGGGTCAGGCGTACCAGCACTTCACGTCGATCGTCCAAAGCGTCGCGCTCGCGCTCGACCAGTTTCAACTTGACGAGCTGATCGATCCGCCGTGTGATAGAAGCTGCGGTGATCCAGACCTCCTCGGCCAATTCGGTGGGCGTGGCCGAGCATTGCTCGCCTCGCCGGCGCAGGGAAACCAGGATTTCCAGCTCGCCCGGCTTGATTCCGTAGCGCTCTCCCACGTTGGCCAGCACGGCATCCAGCAGTAGCACCAGCAACCTGATGCGGCCGGTGACCGCGAACACCGACATGTCCCATTCGGGCCAGGCTTGGGCCCAGCGCGCGATTATTTGATCGATATAATCTTGTTCCGGTGGTGCGTCTTGTACGGCCACTATTCGGTTGCCTTGACGGACTGGGAGTTTTTCGTGCGACCAGCGACCGTTCTGGAACCGCCTTATTATCCCACGCGGAAGCTATGAGAAAAAGAGGATGAGATAGAAAAAAGACGAAAAGAGCAGATAAGGCACTTCTGACAAAGATTCCGAAGCATTCATATCGAGTGAATCAATTGTTCTAATCGCGCGCCAGCAGCACGATCGCCGCCGCCGCCATCCCCTCTCCGCGTCCCAGCGCCCCCAGACCTTCCGGATTGGAAGCTTTCACGTTGAGGTCCGCCGCCGGCAGTTCCAGGCATTTGGCCAATCGGGTGCGCATTTCCTCCAGATAGGGAGCCAAGCGCGGGCGCTGGGCAAAAACGGTGACGTCGGCATTCTGAATCTGCCAACCAGCAGCTTGGCTGCGCCGTCCGATCCGCTCCAGCAGCTCGATACTGTCAGCATCGCGATAGACAGGATCCTGATCGGAGAAATGGCGTCCCAGGTCGCCCTCGCCCAGCGCTCCGAGGATAGCATTGGCCAGCGCATGAGCCGCTACATCGGCATCCGAATGACCTATCAAGCCGCGCTCGTAGGCAATCTCCACCCCGCCCAGGACCAATCGCCGACCCGTTCCTAGCGGGTGAAAGTCAAATCCCTGTCCAATTTTGAATTTCATCAATCAGCCGCCGGCACTCGGCGGAGGTCGAGCGAAAAGCCCCCTGCAATCGCGTTGACAACTTTGATTAAAGCGTACAAGCTCAAAGCTGCTTTTGCGAGGTTCGTACCCGTGCCTCCCCTGCTAAAAAACCCTAAATTCATCGCCGCCCTAATCATCCTGCTGTGGGTAGCCTACGTTCTGACCGAAAACTTTCGGCTAGCACCCATCGAGATAAAGCTGCTGCCCTTCGCGGCCAAGCTCCAGCTTAAGGTCTCCGCCGTGATAATCGGCGCGGCTGTGTTCGGGGCCGGCGCGACCCTGGCCGGTCAATGGCTGTGGCGCCGGCGCGCAGCGCTATCGCGCGCCTCTTCTGCCTCGGCGCCCACCGCACCGGGGGTCAGCAGCAAAACTTCTGCCTGATCGCCCGCCTGCAACTTGCTTTTATCGCTGGGCCCGACCAGCAGCCCTTCCGCCCGCGCCAGCGATCCGAGCAGGTTGGAGCCTTGCGCGCCGGTGGGGGTAGCCTCGTAAGTGCCATCGCGCTGCTGCACGGTTACCCTGACAAAAACCGTCAGTCCCTGGGCTAATCGGATATCTACCGCGCAGCGCGCGCCGATCCGCGGCAATTCAAGCTGCTGATGGGCCGCCATCTTGAGCAACGCCGGCCGAGCGTACAGATAGTAACAAACCAGAGTGGAGACCGGATTGCCGGGCAGGCCAAAGACCGGGCAGCGGCCGATCAGACCAAACTTCAGCGGTCGGCCCGGTCGTTGCGCCACGCCGTGAAACAGGGTCGTCATCCCGACCCGGTCGAGTTCGTCCTTGACGTGATCGAAGTCCCCTACCGAGACGCCGCCGGTGGTGAAGACCGCGTCGAACGCCGAAGCTTCGACCAGACGCTCGCGAATTTCCTCGGGTTCGTCGCGAGCTATCTTCAAGATGCTGGCTTCGGCCCCAATTTCGGCAACCGCCGCCGCCAGCGCATAGGCGCTGGAATTAACCACCTGCGCTCCGGTGGGAACCTGATCGGCGTCGACCAGTTCATCGCCGGTGGCCACCAGCGCCACTCGCGGCCGCCGCCAGACCTCCACCATGGGACGATTAACCAGGGCGAGCATCCCGATATCGGAGGGACTTAGCCGCCGCCCCGGCCCCATCACAAACTGCCCGGCCCGTAGATCTTCGCCCTGGGGCCGCACGAACTCGCCCACCTCGGGGGCGGCCAGAAATTCCACGACCGCGCCCGCAGGGCGGGTCCGCTCCACCGGCACGATTGCGTCGGCGCCCGGCGGAATCGGGGCCCCGGTCATGATGCGGGCCGCGCTCCCGACCGTCACAGCCATCGTCGGCATCATCCCCGCGGCGACGGTCTCGGTGATGCGCAGCGTCTTGGGCGTATGTTCGTTGGCGCCCACGAGGTCGGCAGCGCGCACGGCAAACCCGTCCATCGCGGAGTTGTCGAAGCCCGGAATGGCGCGGTTGGAATAAATCTGCTCAGCCAATATACGATCGCGCGCGGCCAGCAGCGGCACCCGTTCCACCGCCAGCGGTCTGACGTTGTCCAAGACGATCTTCAATGCTTCTGCGACCGTGATCATGGTACCGACCCTACCCCGCCCTCAATCGCGCTTCAAACGGTGAATTCGCCTGCTTCCAGTATTCGCCCGACCCGGAACAAAAAACGATTGCCCAAAACGCCGTCAATTACTCGATGGTCGTAGGAAAGCGCCAGGTACATGATTTGGCGCACAGCGATCACGTCGGCTCCGTCAACGTCCATCACGACTGGCGTCTTTTTGATCTCCCCCATCCGTAGAATGCCCAGTTGCGGCTGATTGATGATGGCGAAGCCGAATAGATTGCCCTCGCGACCGGGGTTGGTCACCGTGAAGCTGCCGCCCGCAAGTTGGTCGGCCCCAAGACTGCCCTCAGTCGCGCGGCGCGCCATCGCGTTGATCTCGCGCGCGAGCCCCAGCACCGATTTCTGATCGGCATCGCGCACGACCGGAACCACCAGCCCAGCCTCGGTGTCAACCGCCACGCCAATATTGATCTGTTTGCGAACGACCAGCGAATCTCCCACCACGCATCCATTCATTCGCGGAAACTCTCTCAGTGCGCGTGCGGTGGCCGCCACCACGATCGGCAAAATGGTCAAGGCGAAGCCTTCGCGCTGCAAAAAGCTCTGCTTGTGGCTGTCGCGCAGCTTGGCCACCCGCGTCATGTCAACTTCGGCCACGGTACCCACGTGCGGCGAATGCGTCTTGGAGAAGACCATGTGCTCGGCGATGATCTTGCGCCGGCGGGTGAACGGCTCGATCTGGTCTTCCGCCTGAGGTTGATAAATCGGCGGGCGAAAGGTCTGCGGCGACGCCACCGGCGAGGGAAGGGCGGCGGGCGCCGGCGCGCCGGCACCCGCCCCGGCCGAGGCCGCTTGACGCTGGGGCGTCGCCCCGGCGTCGCTGTGCTCAGCCAGATAGCGCTCGACGTCGCGCTTGGTCACTCGCCCACCCAGCCCCGTGCCTGGAATGCGTGCAGGATCGAGTTGGTACTCAGCGGCCATTTTAAGCACCACCGGAGAGAAGCGTACCGAGGGCTGAGTTGGCGGCGCGCTGGTCGCCGGCCCCACCCTCGGTACGGCCAGCTTGGGCCCGGCCGGCGCCGCCTGGCTGCGCGCCGGGCCATCGCCCGCGGCTGCTGCCGGCGCCGTGCCGGCGCCGGCAGCAGCCGCGGGCGCAGCG
>Ga0080006_1166209_pt1 | contig 111994 bp, 103 predicted proteins | sample RS3BMetagenome_FD_69209 | JGI IMG/M metagenome (GOLD analysis project Ga0080006, IMG submission 69209) | Ferric oxide microbial mat and aquatic microbial communities from Rainbow Spring, Yellowstone National Park, USA - RS3B (SPADES... ...
CTGCCGATATTGAGCGGTACATCAGCGCTGAAGTCCGGGAGCTTTATGACGTGTATACCTACCGCCACGCCGCCGCAATACTGGCAAACTCTTTCCCGGATGAGTTGAAGGAAATCGAGAAGGCATTGCTCGAGTTCCGAATTACGGTGCGGGACATTGGTACCCCTGGGGGCAACGAATCTGACGTGCCCAAGAAGTTCTCCAGAATTTTGCGGCCTGCCGGCTGGGTTGAAACGCGGATCCAGGGTGATTTGCTGGTACGGGTGCAGAAGCGCTCAGAGAGCACTCGGCGCGTGATCAAGAACTTCATCGACGGCCACAAAATTGACTATGTGAAAGGCCGCGTGGCCTTTGACCTTGAGTGGAACTCGAAGGATCAAACCTTCGATCGTGATTTGTATGCGCTTCGTGCATTCCATGACTGTGGCCTGATTAGTGCCGGCGTCATGGTGACGCGTAGCGCGAGTTTGAACTCCGTTTTCGGGGTGGTTCCCCAACTGGATAAGGCTGGAAAGCCGGTTGGAAAGACTGTGCGGGCGAAATATGGAGCGAGCACCACATGGATGGAGAAGTTGCTTTACCGGCTGAACGCCGGGAGGCATGGCGGCTGCCCTGTCTTGGTGTTCGGGATCACTCCGAAATTGATTACTGACTGGAACCCACCATCATGACGAAAAAAAAGGCGGATGCTGCACCTGATGCTGCACGTGAGTTATTGGCCCAGTATGGCGGGCGTCGCTTCTCGACGATCCTCGCTGATCCACCGTGGCAGTTTCAGAATCGCACGGGAAAGGTAGCACCGGAGCACAAACGGCTGACGCGCTATGGCACAATGACCTTTGCGGAAATCATGGCCTTGCCCGTCCAGCATTTAGCTACAGATACGGCACATTTGTATCTATGGGTTCCGAATGCTCTGCTGCCGGAAGGCTTGCGTGTAATGGAAGCCTGGGGATTTCAATACAAGACCAATCTGGTGTGGCACAAGATCCGCAAGGACGGCGGCCCTGATGGTCGCGGCGTTGGTTTCTACTTCCGTAATGTCACCGAACTCGTCTTATTTGGGGTTCGAGGAAGGAACGCAAGAACTTTGGCACCCGGCCGTCGCCAAGTGAACTTCCTAGCTACGTGTAAGCGGGAGCATTCCCGTAAACCTGACGAGCTCTATGAAATCATAGAGGCTTGCAGCCCTGGACCATATCTTGAATTGTTTGCACGTGGTCTCCGTAATGGGTGGCATGTGTGGGGTAACCAAGCAAATGACTACTACCCGACTTGGAGGACCTACAGGAACCATTCCCAGACTGAACGGATTATAGACGGAATGGCCGCGTCGGTCGCTAAGTAACCGTTACGCTTTTGATGAACAGTCCCAATTAAAAATTTTCCGCATTATTTGTTATATATCGGTTTCAATTATTTTCGAAGGATCAAATCTAAAGCTAACTTTCAGGCCTTTAACTTATTATAATTCGGAGAGGCAATGAAAGGAACTAAAAACTAAATATCTAGAGCCGAGTGGAGGCCGCCTGGCGCACCTGGTGCAGGAATGTCGAGACGATGGCAGTCAATCGCGACCGACAGCGTGGGCGCTGATGTGTCCAGAAAACGGTACTTTTCTGATCAATCCCTATGGGATGTTTTATGAAGAGATTACCGCCTCTTCGCTGATCAAGGTGGATTTCGACGGCAATATTTTGGCCAAACCCGATTTCGACTACGGCATCAACCGCGCGGGTTATGTAATTCACAGCGCGATTCACAAAGCCCGCCCGGATGTTGCCTGCATTATTCATACCCACACTTGGGCGGGGATGGCTGTCTCCTCGCTGCCTTGCGGCTTGCTGCCGATGACCCAGACGGCGATGCGTTTCGCCCGCGTGCCGCGGCATCGTTATGAGGGCGTGGTGATCGATCTGGCCGAGCAAGCGCGCTTGGTTGAGGATCTTGGCGATGCCGACGTGATGCTGCTGGACAACCACGGCTTGCTGGCGGTCGGCCCCAGCATTCCCGAAGCCTTCAGCAACATCTACCGCCTGGAGCTTGCCTGCCGGGCGCAGATTGCGGCCCTTGCCTGCGGGCAGGGCTTGGTTCTGCCCGATCAAGAAATTATTGAAAAAACGAATTATTTGTATCGCCCGGACGTGCGTCGCCCGTTCGGCATTTTGGAATGGCCGGGCTTGCTGCGCCGATTGGCGCGGCGCGATCCTTCCTTTTGCGAATAAGGGCCTTTTGCGAATAAGGGGAAAAGCCTGCGGGGCGGTTTTCCCGCCTCTCTGTTTCGATGTCGAATCAGTCGGTTTCGCGGCCCCAGTCGCGGAGATCCTCAACAAACACGTCCGGAACTTCCAGCGCAGGAAAATGCCCGCCGTGCTTCGGCTCTACCCAACGTGACAGCCGATAGCCGCGTTCCACCCAGGATCGTGGCGGGGCAGGCGCGCGGGGGTCCGGATAGGCGGCGAAAGCCGTGGGAATGTCCACGCGGCGCCCGGCGGGCATACGCCGCACGCCTTCCGCCAACGCGCCCGCATAATACCAGGTGGCGGTGATGAAGGCGTCGTTCATGACATAAATCATGACGTTGGTCAGCAATTGGTCTTTGGAGAACACCGCCTCGAACGGGCGCTCGCGCAGATCGGCCCAGTCGTGAAAGCGCTCCACCACCCAGGCCGCCTGCGCGACCGGATTGTCCATCATGGCGTAGGCGAGCGACTGCGGCTTCGTCCCCTGCAGCATGGCATAGGCGCCGAGCGCCTGCTGCGCGGCATCGAACGAGGCCCGCCAGGCTTTTTCCTCTTCCGTCTCGGGTGTCGCGGCGGGATGAACCAGCAGATAGTTCAGATGGATGGCCTGGACGGAGCGGGCATGATCGAGCGCCAACCACGCAGCCACCCCTGCGCCCCAGTCCCCGCCCTGGGCGCGATAACGCGTATAGCCGAACCCTTCCCGCATCAGCGCATCGAACAGTCGCGCCGTCGTGCGGGCGCCGATCGGCACCTCGGGTTTGCCGGAAAATCCGAATCCGGGCAGAGAGGGGATGACCAGGTCGAACGCATTCTCGGAGCGCCCGCCATGGCGCGAAGGGTATGCCAGGGGTTCGATGACCCGATGAAACTCATAGACCGAGCCGGGCCAGCCGTGGATCAACAGCAGCGGCCTTCGGCCCTCCGCCTCACCGACGATGTGAAGGGCATGGAGATCCATGCCCTCAACGCGGACCAAGACTTGCGGGTGGCGATTGAGTTCGGCCGCGGCCTTCTCGGCGTCGAACCCGTCGGCCCAGTAGGCGCAGAGCTCCTGCAGGAAAGTCGGGTCGCAGCCGTAACGCCACCCGCAGTTTTTCGGGGCGGGAGGAAAGCGGTAGCTCCGCACCCGTGCCAAGACCTCGGCGAGCTTGGCGGCGTCCCAAACCACTTCGAACTTTTGCATCGCACGGCTCTCCCCGGAAACGGCAACGCCCGATCCGCCCGGCAAGCTTCCGGCGCAAAAGCCCTGATCGTCAAGCAGGCAAATGGCGGGCCGTTTCGGCCCGCACTTCAGCCCACGATTTCGATGGCGGAGAAAAAGAAGGCGATTTCAAAAGCGGCTGTCTCGGCGGAATCGGAGCCGTGCACGGAATTGGCTTCGATATTTTCGGCAAACTGCGCGCGAATGGTGCCCGGGGCGGCTTTTTTCGGATCCGTGGCGCCCATGATCTCGCGGTTGCGCGCAATGGCGTTTTCCCCCTCCAGCACTTGCACCACCACCGGGCCGGAGGTCATGAAGGCCACCAAGTCCCGATAGAACGGCCGTTCGCGATGCACGGCATAGAACGCCTCGGCCTGCGCAGGGGTCAGCCAAAGGCGCTTTTGGGCAACGATTCTGAGCCCCGCTTCTTCAAAGATGGCGTTGATTTTGCCGGTGAGGTTGCGGCGCGTGGCATCGGGCTTGATGATCGAAAGCGTGCGTTCCAGGGCCATGGGAAATTCCTTGCAGCAGGCGGAGGGAAAGGATGCGCGCGCTCTAACCGATTGCACCCCGCACGGCAACCCCAGGCCGCCGTTGCGGCATGGCAGCGCTGCAGGGTGAGCAAGAAAATTTTTCCGAACATCGCAATTTCGTGCTTGCACCGTTTCGCCAAGCCGCCTAAATGCCGGCCAGATCGGCGCTGCCGGTCTCCCCTGCCGGGCTTCCGGCGGGGGCGGATCAACCACTCGCAAGGGATGCAATGAACCCACGATTATCATCCGAGTCCGGAGAGAGCCACAGTAGACGCTTCGGTGTCGCTGTTCGTGTGTCTATCCGGCCGGTAGTATGCCTGGGGTGCGCTCTTGCTGACAGGTCAGCACTTACCGCGATGACCTGACAGCGGCCATAGAGGCGCCTCAGGCTTAAGCCAACCGCTTGAGCAACAGGAGGCGCAAATGGCCGCCATCAACAATGTTTTTGTTGCGCAAAATCGCCGGGACGTAGCCGCCCAAACGGGCGATGTGTCTTTGGGGCTGCGGGCCCGCTGGATTGTCGACGAGCAGGGCCGGCTGCTTTGCCTCTGGGATTGCCTTCAACCCTGAACCCGCCGCCACAATGACTTCCCGGAAGGATTCTGCCATGACAAATGTTCAAACCGCGCTGCTCGATTCCGCGTCCTTGGCCGATGTGGAAAGCCTTGGCTCCGCCGCGCCGGCTGCCGTGCTGGATTCCGCGCATGTCGGAGACATTCTCGGGGCGTTGGGCACCATTCGCCAACATGACCTGGCGCCGCGCCGCGGCTTGTGGGCGCGGCTGAAGACGCTGCTGGCCGTGCTCGGCCCCGGCCTGATCGTGATGGTGGGCGATAACGATGCCGGCGCCTATGCGACCTATGCCCAGGCGGGGCAAAATTACGGCTCGGCGCTGCTTTGGACGTTGGTATTGCTGATCCCGGTTCTGTATGTGTGCCAGGAGATGGTGGCGCGCCTCGGCGCGGTGACCGGGGTGGGGCACGCGCGGCTGATCTTTGAGCGGTTCGGCCGATTCTGGGGTGCGTTCAGCGTGATTGACCTCTTGATGCTGAATGCGCTGACCATTGTGACCGAGTTCATCGGCATCAGCTTGGCCATGGATTATCTGGGCTTCTCCAAGTCGATCGGCGTGCTGACCGCGGCAGGGTTGATTCTGCTTGCCGCAAGCACCGGCAGCTTCCGCAATTTCGAGCGCTTTGCGTTGACGCTGTGCTTCGGAAGCCTTGCGGTGGTGCCGATTTTCGTGGCCTGCCATCCGCCGCTGCACGAGCTGGCCCGAAACCTTGTGGTTCCCACGATCCCTTCCGGGAAGCTCTCCGACGTGATGCTGCTGATTATTGGCATTGTCGGCACCACGGTGGCGCCCTGGCAGCTCTTTTTCCAGCAGAGCTACGTGGTGGACAAGCGCTTGCAGCCCCGCTTCATGGCCTATGAGCGGACGGATATGGCCATCGGGGTCGTGTTCACGCAGATCGGCGCCATTGCGATCATGGCCTTTGCCGCCGCCGCGTTTGCCGGCAAGCCCGAATTCGGCAACTTTACCGATGCTGCGGGCGTTGCTGCGGGCCTTGGCAAATATGTCGCCCCCTGGGCCGGGGTGGTCTTTGCCATCGGTCTCATCGATGCGGCGATTCTGGGCGCCGCGGCGGTTGGGCTCGCCACGTCCTATGCATTGGGCGACATGCTTTTGGTGCGCCACTCGCTGCATCGCAAGCCCACCGATGCGCTGGTGTTTTACGTTTCCTACGGCGTGTTGATCCTTGCCTCGGCCGGGCTTGTGTTGCTGCCCAATGCGCCGCTTGGGCTGATTACCGAGGCGGTGCAGGTCTTGGCAGGGGTGCTGCTGCCGAGCGCCACCGTTTTTTTGCTGCTGCTTTGCAACGACAAGGCGGTGCTTGGCCCATGGGTGAACGGGTTTTGGCAGAATCTCATCACGGGGGCGATTTTGGTGGCGCTGGTGGTGCTCTCCTTGGTGCTGACTGCCGCTGTGGTGTTCCCTGACCTCACCGATCGGCAAATCCTGGCCATTTTGGCGGGCGGGGCCGGACTCGGGGTCGCGGGGTTTGTGCTCACGCGGCTTTGGAGAAAGTCCGGCGAAGGTGAAGAGGCACGCGTAGAGGCGCCTGCCGAAAGGATGAGCTGGCGTATGCCGCCGCTGGCGAGCCTGCCGCCGCCGCGGCTTTCGCCGGCAACCCGGCTGTGGATGGGCACCTTGCGGGCGTATCTCGTGGTTGCGGTTGCTCTCGTGCTCTACAAAGTGGTGATGCTTGCGATGCACGGAGCGGCGTCGTAAGGCTTAAAGAACCGGCGTGTGTTGCCTGTGGGAAATGCCGGCCGAGGCCGGCATTTCTCGTTTGCGGAGTGTCCAAGACGCGAGAGGCCTGCCGTGAAACCGCTTGAGAGCGCCGTTTTGCCTGAAGGTGTGCGGGCGCGCTTTGTGGAGGAGATCAACGGCCTGCGGGTGCATATTCTGGAAGCAGGCTTCGCGCCCCGTGGCCGCCCGCTTCTGGTCTTGCTGCACGGGTTCCCCGAGCTGGCGTATTCCTGGCGGAAGGTGATGCCCTCCTTGGCGGCCGCGGGCTATTATGTCGTCGCGCCCGATCTCCGGGGCTACGGCCGCACCACCGGCTGGAGCCCCGATTACGACGCCGACCTCCGTCCCTTCCGCTTGCTCAACGCGGTGCGCGATACGCTTGGGCTGGCGTTCGCTCTGGGCTATCGTAAGGTTGCCGGCTTGATCGGGCATGATTTCGGCGCTCGGCTGGCGGCTTGGTGTGCGCTCGTTCGGCCCGACGTGTTCCGTTCCGTGGTGCTGATGAGCTCGCCCTTTGCCGGTCCCCCGGAACTGCCGTTCGAGACGGACGGCAAACCGCCCATGGTGCCCCAAAGCCCCACGATTCACGAGGCGTTGGCGGCTTTGCCGCGACCACGCAAGCATTATGCCTGGTACTACTCGACCCGGGATGCCAACGCCCAGATGTGGCATTGCCGGCAGGGGATTCACAATTTCCTGCGTGCCTATTTCCATCACAAAAGCGCCGATTGGAAGGACAACCGCCCGCACCGTCTTGCGGGGTGGAGTGCCGAGGAATTGGCAAAATTGCCCACCTATTACATTATGGACTTGGCCGAAGACATGCCGGGCACGGTGGCCAAGGAAATGCCCCAGGCCGCCGAAATCGCCGCTTGCCGTTGGCTGCCCGATGAGGAGCTTCAGGTCTATGCGGCCGAATTTCAGCGCACCGGTTTTCAGGGCGGGCTGAATTGGTACCGCTCTCGCACCAGCGGTGCCTTCGATTCCGAAATGCAGTTATTTTCCGGTCGCACGATTGATGTGCCTGCGATGTTCATCGCCGGCAAGGCCGATTGGGGAACTTACCAGGAGCCGGGCGCGTTCGAGCGCATGCAAGAACACGCCTGCACGCGGATGACGCATTGCCATTTGATCGACGGCGCCGGGCACTGGGTGCAGCAGGAGCAGGCGGAGGCGGTCTCGGCGCTTTTGCTGGATTTTCTCGGCAAGGCCACCGCGCCTTAGCCGCCGGCGACCACAGGGGCGGGAGCGGGGGAAGAGGGCGGCCGAATCCGGTGCGCCAGATGCCGTCCCGCGGCCAGCACCGCCACGGCCAGAGTCACGACGCCGACCCAACCCGCGGGCCTGAGCCCCAGCGTGTGGATCATCAAATTGGCTTCCAAAACACGCTGCCAGGGGATGTGCTTGGCAAGGCCGTACCAACCGGCTTCCTCGATTGCCGTGGCTAGCGCGGCAAGCGGAGCCAGCAGGAAAAGCGCCCAGGGCGAAGCCTGCAGGGGGTTCGGCAAGGTGCGATAGAGCATTTCCCAGCTGAACAGGCCGGCGAGGATGGCGGGCTGTGAAACATCCAGCTTGGCCTGCATGAACGCATGCAGCAAGCCGAGCACCGCCAGGGGATAGACCAGACGGTGCAGCCGCTTCCAGTTCCGCCGCAGCCGCCGCACCATGGCATCGGTGGACGTGGCGGCCAATACCGCCACGCCGCAGAGGGTGACAAAACCGATGGTGAGATACTGCCGCCGGAGGATTTCGTGCGCGATGTGCACAATTTGGAATTGCTGATCGACGCAATAGAGCACGAAATGGGCGCCGAGATAGGCGGCGGCGGCGAGGCCGAGCATGCGCCGCAACTGCACAAATTTCAAAAGACCGAAAATGCCGCGCGCCGGGGTAATGACCAGCGAGATGAGCAGCAGCCGCAGCCCCCAAAGCCCGACAAAATGGATGGCGGTATTCAGCGGCCGTGCGCCGAGGCCGAAGAGGCTCCAGCGCACGGCCAGCCATACGCCCGGGACGAGCACCGCAACCAGCACAAGGGCTTTCAACGGCCAGAACCGGCCGCTGCGGTCGCGCCAGAGAACGGAAGGCCGAAGCTTCATTGTTGCGGCTTGGCGGCCGGCGGAGGCGGCAGGTTCAGCTTTTGGAAGCCAGCCGGCAGCGTAAAGAGGGACTCAGGCTGGTGCGCATAACTCACCGCCGTTGCCTCGAGCCCAGACGTGTTGCCGTCTTTGTCGTGGCCCGTGCCGCGCAGCAAAACGCCATCGGCGCTGACGCAGACCTGGCCGCTGCCCTGGGGCGCCTGCACATCCCAGACGGTGCAGGGTTGCCCGGCAACGGTATCGGTGCCTTTGCGGGTAAACCGCACTTGGGGGTTGAGGTTGAGCAGGATGCTGTTGGCCATCTCGGGCTTCAGCGGACTTTGCATGTAAATGTGCTGCTGGGGCATGACCACGGTCAGAAGCCGTGCTTGCTGGTCCATGACCAGGTAGGATTGCGGGCTTGCGTCCAGGCGGACTTTTTTCAGCTCGGCCGAATAGAAGAGATGCGCCTCGCGCGGCGCGCCCGCTTGGGGGGCATGCACCGCGTAGGTGACCTCGACATCCCGCGTGGGCATCAGCAAGGGGCGATCTTCCGCCGCGGCCGAAAGCATCGGCCCAGCCGTCAGCAGAGCGACGAGAGCGAACGGTGTATAACGAGCCATATGGGGATTTCCTTTCCCGGGTGTGAAAAACCAGAAGGCGTTAGACGGCGCCAAGATTGCGCCGCGTGAGTGCTGCAACGACGTTCGCCACAGCGGAAGGCGCCACATCCCATTGCGCTTTTGCCGCGAGCGCCGAGGCCAGGCGCCGCTTGTATTCCTGCCGCGGAATTTCGACGGCGCCGAACTGGGCAAGATGGGCTGTGACAAACTGCGTATCCAAGAGTTGAAAGCCGCCGGCAATCAACCGGGCGACCAGATGCACCAAGGCGACCTTAGAGGCATCGCGCACGAAGCTGAACATGCTTTCGCCGAAAAATGCCCCGCCGAGGGCAACTCCGTAAAGCCCACCGACCAACCGCCCTTCCAGGCGGCATTCGACGGAATGGGCGACGCGGAGTTGGTGCAGCGCGATGAAGAGGCCCTCGATCTCGCGGTTGATCCAGGTGTCCTCGCGCCCCGGCCCGGGCGCGGCGCAGCCACGCACAACCCCCGCGAGGTCTTGATCCACGGTGACCTCGAAACGGCCCGAGCGCACCGTGCGGGCCAGCCGGCGGGGCAGGTGGAACCGCTCGAGCGGGATGATCCCGCGCTGCTCCGGATCCAGCCAGTAGAGCTGTTGGCCGTGGCGGGTTTCCGCCATCGGGAACAGCCCCACGCGGTAGGCGCGAAGCACCAGCTCGGGCGATAATTCCATCAAACGCCTGGACATGCGGTTCTGCTGGGAAACCCTCCTCTGTCTCTACCTACGACACACGACGCCGATTGGATCTCCCTATATGGAGATAATTCGCAGCCGGTGCACGTCCTGGCATAATGCAGAGCATGAGAGAATGAAAGCAATGACCGATTCCCGATCAAGAGAACCGCCGCGTCTGCCGCCGCTGCGCCAGGAGCATGCGGGGCAAGCTGTCGCGGGGGCGGGTTTGCTCTTTCTCCGGGAGGAGGAAATCCGCCTGGCGCAAGACCTGCTGTTTCTTGCCTATCGCGATTTGACCCGCACGGCGGAGCCGCTGCTGGCCGAGCGCGGCCTGGGGCGAGCGCATCACCGGGCCTTGCACTTTATCGGCCGCAACCCGGGCATTGCCGTGGGCGCGCTGGCAAAGCTGCTCGGGATTACCAAGCAAAGCCTCGGGCGGGTGATTACCGAATTGAGCGCGCAAGGGCTGGTGGAGCAAATCCAAAGCCAGAGCGATCGCCGCCAGCATCTCTTGCACTTGACCCAAGCCGGGATAGCCTTTGAACAGGCTTTGTTCGAGCGCCAGCGCGAACGCCTGGTGGCTGCCTATCGCGAAGCAGGCGCAACGGCGGTGGAAGGGTTCCGCCGCGTGCTGCGGGCGCTGGTGGAGCAGCCGAAACCGCCGCCGCGAGCACACTCTGCACCATCCGCGCCGACGACCAAGCAGCCCGGGTAAGCTCCTTCCATGACGGATGAAGCGCATGTTCTGATCATTGATGACGATGTACGGTTGCGGACGCTGCTTTCGCGTTTTCTCACCGAGCGAGGGTTTCGCGTCAGCACTGCCGAGAACGCTGCCGTGGCGCGGCAGATGCTGCGCTCGGTGCATCCGGATCTGCTGATCGTGGACGTGATGATGCCGGGAGAAGACGGGCTTCAGTTTACCGAGAATTTGCGGCGCGAGGGCATTACGCTGCCGGCGCTTCTGCTCACCGCGCGCGGCGCGCCGGAAGATCGCATCGCAGGGTTTGAAGCGGGCGCGGATGATTATTTGCCAAAGCCTTTCGAGCCGAACGAACTGGTGCTGCGCATTCGCGCCATTTTGCGCCGTGCCGCGCCGGCTTCCTCGCAGCCTTTGCGGCCCATTCCGCTCGGTCAGGCCATCTTTGATGCGGAGCGCGGCGAACTGCGCACAAAGACCGGGCCGGTGCGTTTGACCGGTTCGGAGACGGCGCTGCTCACCGCGCTTGCCCGCCGCCCCAATGAGGTGCTGACCCGCAAGGAATTGGCGGAAGCGCTGGGTTTGGATGAAGCTTCCGAGCGCGCGATCGATGTGCAGGTGACACGCTTACGGCGAAAAATCGAAGCGGATCCGCGCGAGCCGCGATTTTTGCACACCGTGCGCGGGCGCGGCTATGTGTTGAAGCCGGGGACCTAGATGGCGAAAGTGCCATTCAGCTTGACCGGCGTGATCAAGCGTTTCGTACCCCGCTCGTTGCTGGGTCGCAGCCTGTTGATTATTCTTTTGCCGCTTCTCTTGCTGGAAGGCGTGGCCTTGCAGATTTTTTACGGCACCCATTTGAGCGTGGTCTCGCGCCGTTTTGCATCCACCATTGCCGGAGAGATCGCAACCACCCTCGATCTGTTGCGACGCTTCCCAAACGCGGCGGATCAGGCGTTTATTTTGAATGAGGCCTACACCAATTTCGGCTTGGTCTTCCATTTCGACCGCGGTGCGACGCTTCTGCATATGCGTAACCGCGGCATTCCCGGGCCCATGGACGCCGATCTTGCTGCCGCCCTTTCCGAAAAAATCGGAAGACCCTTCCGGGCGGACTGGACTTCGGACCCGCAATCGGTGTTGATCCGCGTACAAATGCCGAACGGGGTGTTGAGCATCGAGGCACCGCGCAAACGTCTCTATACAGCAACGATTTATATTTTTGTGGTTTGGCTTGCGGGATCTTCGCTGTTGCTGTTTTTGATCGCGGCGCTTTTTATGCGCATTCAGGTTCGCGCCATTCGCCGCTTGGCACGAGCGGCAGAAGCGTTCGGCATGGGGCGCGATGAGGGGCCGATCAAGCCGGAAGGAGCGCAGGAAGTGCGCCAAGCCGCGGCGGCATTCAACCGAATGCAGGAGCGCATTCGTCGGTTTCTAACACAGAGGACGGAAATGTTGGCGGGCGTATCGCATGATTTGCGCACGCCGCTGACGCGCTTGCGGCTTGCGCTTGCCATGCTGCCGCAAAGCGAGGAGACGCGTGCGGAGATTGCGAGCATGACCGCAGACCTTGAAGAAATGGACCACATGATCGAGTCTTATCTGGCATTTGCTCGCGGAGAGGGAATCGAGCAGGCGCAAGACATCGATCTTTCTTTGGTGTTGAAAGAAGTTGTGCAGGGCGCGCGCCGCACCGGCGCCGAAATCGAGCTTACAGTGCCATCGAGCCTGATGATGAAATTGCGTCCCAATGCGATACGCCGCGCGATTACCAATTTGGTTGACAATGCGTGTCGGCATGCACGGCGCGTGATGCTGGCTGCCGTGCCGGAAAGCCGCCACATGGTGCAAGTGACGGTGGATGATGATGGGCCGGGCATTCCGCAGGAACGTCGTGAAAGCGTTTTCCGCGCTTTCGAAAGCGGGGCGGCAGGCGGAACGGGGCTAGGCCTTGCCATTGCGCGCGACATTGTCCGTGCGCATGGCGGGGACATTTTTTTGGAAGATAGCCCCTTGGGCGGGCTGCGCGCGCGCATACGCCTGCCGGTTTAGAAACGGATATATTGGCAACGATGTGTTTGCGCGGGCAACGTCATCCCGGGGCAGGAAGCGGGTGTCGTTCGCGTCATCCTTGCCCGGAAAGCCAGCTCAGATAACGTTCGTGCCCGCCGGTGATATCCAGGGTTACAATCTCAGGCAGTTCGTATGTGTGTTCGGAAAGCAAGTAGGCTTTCAGCGCGGGCAAGAGATCCTGCGTGCCTTTGATGAGCAAAAGAAACTCTTTGTCCTTGCTGATTTCGCCTTTCCATTCATAGACGCTGACCGTCGGGAGAATTTGCACACAGCCGGCGAGTTTTCTTTTGATGATCCCTTCCGCGAGCCGTTCTGCCTCTTGCTCGCTTGCGCAGGTGGTCATGGTGAGGGCGTAGGGCATGCGATCTCTCCTCATTCCTGAAGGCCCTTGGGGGCGGCGAAGATCATCGCCTTGTTATCGCGTCGGGCCCGCGGAGCTGATTTCAAGAATGCACTTGGCTCGGCCAGACGCAACCAAGTTGCCGCCGGAAATTCCACCGCCAAGCAAGCGCCTGCTCCAAAACGGTTCTCTCGCGCTCAAAGATAATATTCTTGAAGCGGGGCAAAGCCGTTGAAGCCTTGGCTTGCATAGGTGCTGACATAAGCGCCTGTTGCCAAAAGCTCCACCCGATCGCCCGAGGCGAGCGCCAGCGGCAGGCGATAATTGGAGCGTTCGTAAAGAATATCGGCCGCATCGCAGGTTGGCCCGGCGATGGCGACGGGCCCGTCCGCCTTGCCGTCGTGCGGGGTGCAAATCTGATAACGGATGGCCTCGCCTTCGGTTTCCGCAAGCCCGCCGAAGCGACCCACATCCAAATAGACCCAGCGCACGGGATCGTTTTCAGCACGCCAGCTGACCAAAACGACCTCGGCACAGAGCACGCCCGCATCCCCGACAATGAAACGCCCCGGTTCGATCACCATTTCCGGCAGAGCGTTGCCGAAATGGCGCGTCATCGCGCGGCCGATGGCGAGGGCGAAGGTGTCGATTCCCGGCACCGCCTCGCGATACCGAATGGGAAATCCGCCGCCGAGATTCACCATGCGCACATTGACGCCTTGCTCGCGCAGATCGGTGAACACCATCGCCACACGGGCGATGCCGGCTTCATAGGCGGCGGGGTCCGTCTGCTGGCTGCCGACATGGAAGGAAAGCCCGTAGGGATCCAGCCCCAGTTCCGCGGCTTGCAGCATCAACGCACGGGCATTTTCCACCGTCGTGCCGAATTTGCGGGAAAGCGGCCAAAGCGCGCCTGCGTTTTCCACCAAAAGCCGGCAATAGACGCGTCGGCCGGGCGCATAGCGCGCGAGCTTGGCGAGTTCCTCGGCCGAATCGAACGCATAGATCGGCACGCCGAGCTCATGGGCGCGGGCAATGGCAGAGGCTTTTTTGACTGTGTTACCGAAGCTGATGGCTTCCGGCGCGGCGCCGGCGGCAAGGGATGCTTCGATTTCCTCGATGCTCGCGGCATCGAATTTGCTGCCCAGGCGCGCAAGGCGTTCCAGCACTTGCGGCGCGGGGTTGGCTTTTACCGCGTAATAGATGTGGGCAAGCGGAAGCGCCGCTTGGAGCGTGCGGAAATTCTCTTCCACGCGGTCGATGTCCACCACCAGGCAAGGGGTTGCCAGGCGGCGTTCGGCAAGGAAACGGGCGATTTTCGGGGTCATCGCACCCGGCCTCCTTAAATCTGTTGCCCGCGGCGTTGCGGCTGCGGGCAGAGTTGCGAAACGGTCGAACGAACCAGCGACCAGATGATTGCCAGAACGCTTGACGTCGTTGCGTAACCCGAAGGGCCAGAGGCACGTGCGTTGCTGCGTGGGGCGCTACATAGTGAGAATTGTTATGGGGTGCAAGAGCCAAGAGAAGTTTTTCATTGCCCTCCGGCCGATGACGGAGAGGCTTTGGCTGGACAACGGGGCGCATTGCCCGGTATCGAGCAAAAAGGGCTTCGCGGGCAAACGAGAGGAAACGTGCCATGAGCGCAGAAGAGGCCACGATTTCGGCGCGACTTGATCGCCTGCCCCCAACCCGCACCATTTGGTGGCTGGTCACGCTGCTTTCGATTGGCGCGTTCTTTGAGATCTACGATCTTTTTCTGACCGCCTACATCATTCCCGGCTTGGTCAAGAGCGGGCTGCTCTCCGGCGTGCGCATCGGCATTTTTTCCGGCCCGGCCACATTCGTTGCCGCGACCTTCGGCGGGTTGTTCATCGGCACCATCGTGTTCGGATTTGCTGCCGATCGCTTCGGGCGGCGGTTGATTTTTACCTTTTCGCTGCTTTGGTATTCGCTCGCCACGGTCATCATGGCATTTCAAACCCGCGCGCCGCTGCTTGATCTTTGGCGATTCATTGCGGGAATCGGCATCGGCGTCGAGCTGGTGACGATCGATACTTATATTGCCGAATTGGTTCCCAAACACATTCGCGGGCGCGCTTATGCGTTCAGTCAAACCGTGCAGTTCAGCGTCGTGCCGGTGGTTGCGTTGTTGGCTTATTACCTCGTGCCGCGGCAGCTGTTCGGGCTTGACGGCTGGCGGGTGGTGGTGCTGATCGGCGGCGCGGGCGCGGTGGTGGTGTGGTTTCTGCGTCGCGGCTTGCCCGAAAGCCCGCGTTGGCTGCTGCAGCATGGCCGATTCGCCGAAGCGGAACGCGTGACGGCGGACATCGAAGCCCAAGTGAAGCGAGATTTGGGTGGGGCGGAATTGCCGCCGCCGCTTGCCGGCGTCGCCGAGGAGCGCGAAACCAGCGGCCGATTCGCCGAGATTTGGCAAGTGCCCTATCGCGGCCGCGCCATTATGATGATGGTCTTTCAGTTCTTTCAAACCATCGGTTATTACGGGTTCGCCAGCTGGGTCCCGACGCTGATTGCCGAAAAAGGTTTCAATCTGAAGGGCAGCTTGCTCTATGCGTTTCTGATCGCGGTTGCCAACCCGCTCGGCCCGCTTGTGGCCATGACGTTTGCCGACCGGATCGAGAGAAAATGGCTTATCGTGGCATCGGCGGGGGCGATTGGTCTTTTCGGCATCGGGTTTGCTGCCGCGCCCTCGGCTCTGCTGATTATTGCTTGTGGTTTGTTGATCACGCTCGCCGGCAATATTTTCTCTTTCGCGTTTCATGCCTATCAAAGCGAATTGTTCCCGACCCGCATGCGCGCACGGGCGGTTGGCTTTGTTTATTCCTGGAGTCGGCTGAGCGCGGTGTTTGCAAGTTTTTTGATCGGGTGGTTTCTGAAAGAAGGCGGTGTGCCGGCGGTGTTTGCCTTGATCGGAGCAGCGATGCTGGCTGTGGTGATTTCCATCGGAGCGTTCGGCCCCAAAACCAGCGGGCTACAATTGGAAGAAATCGCCCGCTGACAAGCTCTCGCGTCCTGTTCAATGGCACAAAACCGAGCCGGTACGAGCCTTGAGTTGGAGCTTTCCTCGCTGGCCGAGACGCAACGTCTTGCCGAGCGCATTGCACAATTACTGAAGCCGGGGGATCTCGTGCTGCTGGAAGGACCGCTTGGCGCCGGAAAGACGGAATTTGCCCGAGCCGTGCTGAGAGCAATGACCGAGGATCCGCACCTGGAAGTGCCAAGCCCCAGCTTTTCCTTGGTGCTCAGCTACGAGACCAAGCGCGGGCCGGTGCATCATTTCGATCTCTGGCGCCTTTCCGGGCCCGCGGAATTGGCCGAGCTCGGCTTTGCGGATGCGTTGCGGGATATCGTTTTGTTAGAATGGCCGGATCGGCTGGGCGCGATGGCGCCGCAAACGGCGCTTCTGATTTCCTTTGCGATTTCGGGAGAGAGCGCGCGGCGGGCAAGATTGAGCGGTTGGGATGCGCGGCTGCAAGCGATCGCTGCGGCCGGAAAGGCTGAAGGCGAGCAATGAAAAACCAGAGCAGGCGAGCCGATTTTCTTGCGGCATACGGGTTTGCCGATGCGGCAATCGTTCCACTGGCATCGGATGCGAGCGCGCGCCGGTATTTTCGTCTTCTCGGCGGGCCGCGTCCGGCCGTGTTGATGGATACCGCTGCCGAGCTTGCGCAAGCCGAGCCGTTTCTGCGAATCGCGCAGCATCTGGCGAGGCTTGGGTTGAGCGTGCCCACGGTGTTCGGCGCGGATTCCGCCGCAGGGCTGATATTGCTCGAGGATTTCGGCGATGCTCTGCTTGCCCGCCTGATCGACGCGCCAGACGCATCGGCTGATCGCCCCATGGAAGCTATGTTCGATACGGCAACCGATGCCCTGATTTGCCTTCACGAGGCGCCCCCGCCGCCTGCTCTGCCGCACTGGGACGGCGACGCGATGCGAGAAGCCGCCGCGGCAACGTTTTTGGAGTGGTGGTGGCCGGCTGTTTTCGGGACGCCTCCCGAGCCTGCTGCCCGCTCGGCCTTTCACCAGGCCATGGAAGAAATGCTTCTGCCTTTGCAAAGAGGCCCCAAGGGCTTTGTTCACCGCGACTATTTTGCCAATAACCTGTTCTGGCTGCCCGAGCGTGAAGGGGTTTGCCGGATCGGGATGATCGACTTTCAGGACGCCGCCATCGGGCATCCGGCATATGACTTGGTTTCCCTTTTGGAAGACGCGCGCCGCGAGATTCCGAAGGCGTTGAAGGAGCGGGAAATCACGCGCTATCTTTCCCGGCGCGCAAACCTGGATGCTTCCGCTTTTCGCCATGCTTATGCCGTCTGCGCGGCCCAACGCCATTTGCGGGTGGCCGCGTTGTGGGTACGTCTCGCCAAGCGCGACGGACGGGCGCAATATAGCGTGCATGGCCCCCGCACTTGGCGATTGCTTGCAGAAGCGCTGGAACACCCGGCCACGGCTCCGCTGGCACGTTTTCTTGATCGGTTCGTGCCGCCTTCCTTGCGCGCCAACCCGATGAGTGTCGCCGCATGAAACCGCAGTGCGCCATGGTGCTCGCGGCGGGGCTTGGCACCCGCATGCGCCCGCTGACGGACGAATTGCCGAAACCGCTGCTGCGGCTGGGCGGCCGCACGTTGCTGGACCACACGCTGGATCGGCTCGCGGCGGCCGGGGTGGAACGCGTCGTGGTGAATGCGCATTGGCGGGCGGAGCGGCTGGCGGAACACGTGGCGGCCCGTCAAGGCAAGCCGGAAGTCGTTTTGCAGCACGAGCCGGAGCTTTTGGACACGGGTGGGGCGGTGCGCAAGGCGCTGGCCTCCGGCGCGCTGCGGGGCGAGGCGTTTTACATCGTCAACGGCGACGCGTTTTGGCTGGATGGGCCGAAACCCGCGCTTGCCGCTTTGGGGCGGATGTTTGTGCCGGGGCAAACCGATTTCGTTCTCCTGCTGCACCCGACCGTACACGCGCGCGGCGAGGTCGGCCTCGGCGATTTTTTCCTCGATCCGCTCGGTTGCGTGCGGCGACGCGGGGAGCGCGAAATTGCGCCTTATGTCTTCACCGGGGTGCAAATTGCCTCGTCGCGTGCCTTTGCCGACGCGCCGGACGGTGCTTTCAGCATGAACCTGCTTTGGGACCACGCGATTGCCGCGCAACGGCTGCGCGGCGTGGTGCATGACGGGCTTTGGTTTCATCTCTCCACCCCCGAGGATCTGGCGGTTGCGGAAGCCTGCCTGCGGGCCGGGGTGATCGGAGAGAGCCGGTGAAGCTGTTCGCCATTCCGCCGCATGCGCCCTTTCTGGATGCGTTGGCTGCGGCATGGCTTGCCGAACAGGGGTCGGCCGACGAATCGCTGGCGCAAGGCCTGATTCTGCTTCCCACACGGCGGGCGGCGCGTGCCTTGGTAGAGGCATTTTTGCGCGCCGCAGAGGGCAGAGCGCTGCTTCTGCCCCGCATTACCGCGATCGGCGCGCTGGATGAGACGCCGCTTGCCTTGAACGGCGCGCTGGAACTGCCGCCGGCGGTTGCCCCGGCGCGCAGGCTGGCCGAGCTCACCCGGCTGATTCTTGCGCTGAAGGGGGAGTTCGGCAGCCCGGAAAGCGCCGACGGGGCATGGGCCTTGGCCCGCGAGTTGGCAGTGATGATGGACGAGGCCGAGCGCGAGGAAATCGATCTGGCCGCGCGTCTTCCCGAAGCGGTGAGCGGCGATTATGCCGATCATTGGCAGGTGACGCTCAAGTTTCTGCGGATTGTGACGGAAGCCTGGCCGCGTTGGCTCGAGGAGCAGCGATTGATGAACCCTGCCGCGCGGCAGATGGCGCTGCTCCGCGCCGCGGCATCGGTTTGGCGCGCTTGCCCGCCGTCTTACCCGATTTGGGCGGCAGGTATCATCTCCGGCCTGCCGGCAATTACGGAGCTGCTGCGCACCATTGCGGAGCTTCCCAAGGGGCGGGTGATCCTGCCGGGGTTCGATTCCACCCTTGCCGATGCGCCGGCGTTGCCCGAGACCCACCCCGAGGCTTTGGTGCGGCGGATGTTCGCCCTTCTCGGCGCAAAGCCTGATGCCGTGCGGCCTTGGCCGCATCCGCTGCCGGCTTCGATGGCCCCGAAAGAGCGCGCAAGCATGCTTTGGCGGGCGCTGCGCCCGGCCGAGGCGCTTGCGGAATGGCAGGACCCTCTTGCGCATGCCCCGCAAGGGCTGAGCCTGTTAAAGCCGCAGGATGAGCAGGAAGAGGCGGTCGCGATTGCGTTGATTTTGCGCGACGCCCTGGAGCAGCCGGGCGCGCGGGCGGCGCTGGTCACGCCCGATCGGGCGCTGGCGGCGCGCGTTTCGGCCGAGCTTTTGCGTTTTGGCATTCTTGCCGACGACAGCGCCGGAGAGGCTTTGGCCGACACGCCCCCGGCGGTGTTCTTGCGGCTGCTGGCGGAAGCCGTGGCGGCGGAGCTTGCCCCGGTGCCGCTGCTGGGCTTGCTCAAGCACCCGTTCACCGCTGCCGGCCTTGCCCCTGCCGAGGCCCGTACCGCCGCGCGCCGGCTGGAGCTGGCTTGCCTTCGCGGCCGCGCCCCGGAACCGGGCCTGCGCGGATTGCGATACGCGATCCAGTCCGCCCCGGAGGGGGAACGGCAAGTGTGCGAGGCGTTTCTGGCGCGGTTGGAGAACGCGCTCGCGCCGCTGTTGCGGGTTTTTGCCGCGTCCTCCGCCGCCCCTTACGCGATGCTGGCGGCGCTGATCAAGGCCGGCGAAGCGCTTGCCGCAACCGACGCCGAGCACGGCGCGGTGCGGCTTTGGTCGGCGGAAGAGGGGGAGGCGCTGGCCGCGCATCTTTCGGAATTGCTGGCCGCTCTGCCGCGGTTGCCCGACCAAAGCCCGGCGGTGCTGCCGGGTTTGTTCCGCGCCGTCCTGGAAGGGGCGGTGGTGCGCACGCGGCGGGCCCTCCGCGGCCGCCAGGGCATGGAGCATCCACGCGTTTTCATCTGGGGCCTTCTCGAGGCGCAGCTGCAATCGGCGGATGTGATGGTGTTGGGCGGCTTGGTGGAAGGCGTCTGGCCGCCTCTGACGGATCCCGGCCCGTGGCTGAGCCGGCCGATGCGCAAAGCGGTGGGGCTGCCGAGCCCCGAGCTGGCGATCGGCCAGGCTGCTCGGGACTTTTTGTGGGCGGCGAATGCGGCCCCGCGCGTGGTGTTTTCCGCCTCGCGCCGGCGGGATCGGGCGCCGGCCGTGCCTTCGCGCTGGCTGGTACGGCTGGAAGCCATGCTGAACGGGCAAGGCGCGGCACTTCCCGAGCACCCGGCCGTGGCCTGGGCGCGGGCACTCGATCAGCCGGAGGGCGGCAAAGCCCGCCCTGCCCCCCGCCCGCTGCCATGCCCGCCGCTTGCCGCGCGGCCCAAGCGGCTGGCGGTGACGGACATCGAAACCCTCCTCAGCGACCCTTATGCGATTTATGCGCGCTACGTGCTGCGGCTGAAGCCGCTTGATCCCTTGGAATTGGACCTGACCGCGTTGGACTACGGCATTCTGGTGCACGCGGCGATGGAGCGGTTTCTGGAAAAGTGGGGCGCAGAGTGGCCAGACGATGCGGAAGCCGAGCTCCGCAACGCCATGCTGACCGAATTGCAGCAGCGGCGCCTGCGTCCGGCGCTTGCGGCCTGGTGGGCCCCGCGCCTGGAACGCATTGCAAAGTGGCTCGCCGAGTTCGAAAGCGGGCGGCTGAAGGAGCTTGGCCCGCCGCAGAAGCTGAAGGCCGAAGCTTCCGGCTGTTGGGAGCTTCCGGAGTTTGCGCTTTCCGGCCGGGCGGATCGGTTGGAGCTTCGGGCGGACGGCGCGCTTTACATCGTAGATTACAAAACCGGGACGGTTCCGGATCAAAAAAGCGTGGAAGAGGGGCGCAAGCCGCAGCTTCCCTTGCTTGCCTGCATGGCCCGAGCCGGCGCGTTTGGGCCGGAATTTCAGACATCGCGCATCGGCGGGCTGGCGTATTGGCGGGTTACCGGCGAAGAGCCGGCAGGGAAAGAGCAGAGGCTGTTCGACGGCGACAGCGAGCGGCTTGCAGCGGTGCTTGCCAAGGCCGAGCAAGGCTTGCGGCGTTTGATCGACCGGTTCCTGAACCCGGAGGAATGTTATCCGGCGCAGCCGGGACCGGGCGGGCGCCGGCTCCGCGGTTTCCCGGATTACGCCCAGCTGGCTCGCGTAGCCGAATGGGCCGGCGCGGAGGAAGCCTGAATGGGGCAGATCATCGCGGCGGCCGCAGTATCGGTGCATGCGGCAAGCCTTGCTGAGGCCGAGCGCCAGCAGGCGCTGGGCTCGGACCCCCGCGTTTCCGCTTTTGTGAGCGCGTCTGCGGGCTCGGGCAAGACCAAGCTGCTCACCGATCGCTTGCTGCGGCTGATGCTGGAAGGCACGCCGCCGGAGCGGATTCTCTGCCTGACTTTTACCAAGGCCGCCGCGGCGGAAATGGCGCTGCGCCTGCAACAGCGGCTCGGCGGCTGGGCAAGCGCCTCGGATGCGGCCTTGGATAAGGATCTCCGCGCGCTCGGTTTTACCCCGACGGAAGAGCTTCGGCGGGCCGCGCGGGCGTTGTTTGCCCATGTTCTGGACTTGCCGGGGGGGATGCGCATCGAGACGATCCATGCGTTCTGCGAATCCCTGCTCCGCCGCTTTCCGTTGGAGGCGCAGGTTTCCCCGCATTTTCAGATCTTGGAGGAGACCGACGCGCGGCCGGCTTTGCGCCGCGCGTATGAGGAGGCGCTGGCGAAGGACGCAACCACGCCCGAGAACGCGGCCGCGCTTTTTGAGCTCGCTGCCTTGGTGCACGCGGAAAAGTTCGGCGATTTGGTGCAGATGCTGTACGAGGCACGCGGGCAAATCGAGGGGTTTTTGAGCTGGCCCGACCATGCGCGCGTGCAAGCCGTTTGTGCGGCCGCCGGTGCACCGAGCCCGGACGATACCGCGGTTTTGCAGGACCTGGTGCAGGTTCCCGATGAGGAAGCGCTGCGGCGCGCGCTGGAGCGGATCGCCGCAGAGGGAGCCCGCGAGGCGGCGGCGCGCGCGCAAAGGATGCTTGCCTGGCTTGAGCAAGACGCGGCGCGGCGCCTTGGCGACGCGGAGGCGTGGCTCAGCTTGTTTTTCCGCAAGGACGGCGGACCGGTTGCCGCAAAAACGCTGGTCAACAAAGCTCTCAGCGACCGGGAGCCCGATCTGCTTTTACCGCTTCTGGCGGAACAGCAGCGCCTGCTCGGGCTTGCCGATGCCCGCCGCGCCGCGGGCTGCGCCCGTGCGACGCTGGCGTTGATTCGCCTGGCCGAGCCGGCGCTTCAGCGCTTCCAGCGCCACAAAGCGGAGGCGCAGGTGCTGGATTTCGACGATCTGATAGAGCGAAGCAAGAGGTTGCTCGCGGATCCGGGAGCCGGCTGGGTGCTCTATAAGCTTGACGGCGGGCTAGACCATCTTCTGATCGACGAGGCCCAAGACACCGCCCCCGTGCAATGGGAGATCGCGGGAGCGCTGACCGAGGAGTTCTTCGCCGGAGAGGGTGCGCGTGAGGTGCGGCGGACGGTGTTCGCGGTCGGTGACCACAAGCAGTCGATCTTTTCGTTTCAAGGGGCCGATCCGGATGCGTTTGAGCGCTGGCGCGGGCGCTTGCGCCAACGCGTGCGAGCAGCGGGGGAGATCTGGCGCGATGTGCCGGTTGATGTCTCGTTCCGTTCCACCGCGCCGGTGCTGGCACTGGTGGATGCCGTCTTTGTACCCGGCTCGGAGGCTGCCCAAGGCGTGCTGACCGAGGACCGGCCGCTGCAGCACCGCGCCGTGCGCGTGGGGCAGGCCGGCAGCGTCGAACTCTGGCCTTTGGCGCCCCACCAACAGCCGCCGGAGCGCGCGCCCTGGGAGCCTCCGCGCGTCGAGGCTGCCGTGCCGAGCGCGCTGCAGCGCCTGGCCGAGGCGCTGGCCGAGTGGATCGATCAGCAGCTTGCGGCAAAGCCGATCGTGCCGAGCCGCAATCGGCCCCTCGTTCCGGGCGATGTGCTGGTTCTCGTGCGTCGGCGTAATGCCTTTGCTACGGCCTTGGTACGTGCGTTGAAAGCACGCGGCGTGCCGGTGGCCGGGTTGGACCGGATGGTGTTGACCGAGCAGCCGGCAGTGGCGGATCTTTTGGCGCTTTGCGATACGCTGCTGTTGCCGGAAGACGATCTTGCCCTGGCCTGCGTGTTGACCAGCCCCCTCGGCGGGCTTTCCGATGCCGCCCTGATGGATCTTGCACTGGGCCGGAAAGGGTTTTTGTGGGACGCATTGCGCTCACGCGCACATGAACGCGCGGATTGGCGGGCTGCTTGGCAATTTCTCTCCGCTTTGTTTGCGCGCGTGGATTATGTTTCGCCGCACGCGTTGCTGGTGGAGGCGTTGGGACCGCTCGGCGGGCGGGCACGGCTGCTGGCGCGCTTCGGCGCCGAGGCGGCGGAGCCGATCGACGAATTGCTGCATGCCGCCTTGAGTTACGGCAGGCATCACGCCCCTTCGTTGCAGGGCTTTGTGCAGTGGTTGCGCGCCTCCGGGGCGGAAGTGAAGCGGCAGGCGGAAAACGCAAGCCATGCGGTGCGGTTGATGACGGTGCACGGCGCCAAGGGGCTGCAGGCGCCGATCGTGATTTTGCCCGATACCACCGGCATGCCGCCCGTCGAGAACACGCTGGCGTGGAAAGAAGATGCGGAGCGGGGCGCGCACGTGCCGCTTTGGGCGCCGCGCAAGGAACTTCGCTCGCACGCGGTGCAGGAGGCGTTCGAGATCCCCGAGCGCAAGCAAAGAGAGGAGCATAATCGGCTGCTTTACGTGGCATTGACCCGCGCCGAGGATCGACTGATCGTGTGCGGCTGGGAGCCCGGCAAGGCCATGGATGACGCCTGCTGGTACCGCTCTGTCGCGCGTGGCTTTGAGCGCCTTTCCGGGTGCGCCTCCGAACCCGCCGCGCTGCCCTGGGAAGGTTCCGTCTTGCGCTTCTCGACGACGCAACCCGCCAAACCATCCGGGCCCCGGAGCGAGGGGGAGGAGCCGGCGCTCGCGCCGCTGCCCCGTTGGATGGGCGGCCCTCCCACCTGGGCGCCGGAGCCGTTGCCGGGGGAACCCAAGGTGCCGACTCCCTTGGCGCCGAGCCGGCCGGAAAACGCTGCTTTTGGGCCGGTGCCGGCGGCGGCCTCGCCGCTGTCGAGGGGCGGCGGTACTCTCTCCGCGCAACAGCGCGGCACGCTGTTGCATGCATTGCTGCAGCATTTGCCGGATTTGCCCGAAACCCGGCGCGAACAGGCTGCCCGCACTTTCCTGAGCCGCCCGGGGCTTGGTCTGCAAGAGGAGGATGTTGCGGCATTGGTGCGGGAGATCATGGCCGTGCTTCGCCACCCCGAGCTTGCCCCCTTGTTCGGCCCCGCCAGCCGTGCCGAAGTGCCCATCACCGGGGTGGTCGGCGGGCATGTGATCGGCGGCATCGTGGACCGATTGGCTGTTGCGCAAACGCAGGTTCTGCTCGCCGATTACAAGACCGGGCTTCCTCCGCCGGAAGGGCCCGAGCGCACACCGGTGCTGTATTTGCGGCAGATGGCTGCCTATCGCGCCGTGCTCGCCCAAATCTTTCCGGCAAAAGCGATCCGCTGTGCATTGATCTGGACGCAGAACGCAAAGGTCAGCTTTTTGCCCGATGCTTTGCTGCAGCTGCATGCGCCCGATGCAATGCAAATGCGTGCTTGACCGGGCGTTGGGTTCAACCAATTCTCCCCTGAGGCAACCCGGAAAGGGAGTTATGATGAGCGAACACACGATAAAAGTGACCGATGAGAGCTTTGCCCAGGATGTGCTTGCGGCAAAAGGACCGGTGCTGGTGGATTTTTGGGCCGAATGGTGCGGCCCCTGTCGCATGATCGCGCCGGCGATTGAAGAGCTCGGCCAGGACTATAAGGGCAAGCTTGTCGTTGCCAAACTCAACGTGGACGAGAACCCGCGGACGCCGAACCAGTATTCCGTGCGCGGCATCCCGACCTTGATTTTGTTCAAGGACGGCAAACCCGCGGCAACCCAAGTGGGCGCCCTGCCCAAAGCGGCGCTGCGGAATTGGGTGGAAAAACACATTTAGGCGGCGCTTTTTCACAGATCCGTTCTGGAAAACGCGTTCCGCACCGCCGATCGGCAGTTTGCGTGATAACCCTTTCCCTCTAGATTCAGCGCATGCGAGGGGAAGGGCGAATTTGTTGCGTCGGCGCGGGTTTTAGCGGTGCGGTGATTGCGCGCGTATTGGCCGAGCACGGGCACGCCGTGTTGGTTGTAGAGGCGCGCCGGCACATTGCCGGCAATTGCCACACCGAACGAGATCCCGCCACCGGCGTGATGGTGCATCGCTACGGGCCGCATATCTTTCACACGGACAACGAACGCGTTTGGCGGTTCATTTGTCGCTTTGGGGACATGCGCCCTTATCTGCATCGTGTGAAAGCGATCGTCGGCGGGCGCGTTTATTCCCTGCCCATCAACCTCCACACGATCAATCAATTTTTTGAGACTTGCCTAAACCCGAAGGAAGCGCGGGCCTTTTTGCAAAGTCAGGCCAGATCCGAGATCAGCACGCCGCGCAATTTCGAAGAGCAAGCCTTGGCGTTGATCGGCGAGAGGCTGTATGTTGCTTTCTTCCGAGGCTACACGAAGAAACAATGGGGCCGGGAGCCAAGGACTTTGCCGGCTTCGGTTCTCAAGCGTCTGCCCGTGCGTTTCCATTACGAAGACTCTTACTTCGACCACCGGTACCAAGCCATTCCGGCCGAGGGCTACACGAGTATCGTTGCGCGGATTTTGGATCATCCGCTGATCGAGATACGTTGCAACTGCTTGTTTGAAGAACTGACGGAAACGTTTCGCCATGTGTTTTGGTCGGGACCGATCGATCGCTGGTTCGGCGAACGGGCGGGACGGCTTGCCTATCGTACGCTGGATTTTGAGCGCATCGAGGCGGACGGCGATTTTCAAGGCACCGCCGTGATGAATTATTGCGACGAAACGGTTCCATTTACCCGCATCAGCGAGCACAAGCATTTTACGCCTTGGGAAAAACAACATTTGCCGCGCACGGTCGCCTTTCGGGAATATGCGCGCGAGGCCGGGCCTTCCGATATTCCGTTCTATCCTGTCCGATTGGCGGAGGAGGAGCGACAGCTCGCGGCCTATGTCGACCTTGCATGGCAAAGCAAGGGGGTGACTTTTGTCGGCCGGCTTGGCACCTATCGCTATCTTGATATGGACCAGGCGATTGCAGAGGCGCTTGCCGTCGGCGAGGCGGCGGCGGGGCAATTTGCAGCATCCATAGAGCCTCCGCCGTTTTTTCATGATCGCAAACCATGATTGTCGCGGCGGTGATTGTCACGCGCAATCGGCCCGAAAGTCTCTCCGCCGCGCTGGAAGCCGTGCTGGGACAAACGCGGCGGCCGGATCTGACGTTGGTGGTGGACAACAGCGACGGGCCGGAGGTGAATGCTGCTGTTCGTTTTCGTTTCCAATCCGAACGCGGGGTGCGATTTGCCATGACGCGGCGCAATCTCGGCGGCACCGGCGGCTTCGCCGCGGGGATCGCGCTCGGCCTGGCGGATGGGGCGGATTGTGTTTGGCTGCTTGACGATGACGCTTATGCACAGGCGGGCGCGCTTGCCGCGCTGCTGAAGACGTATCGGCGGTTTTGCGAAACGGTTGACATCGGTTTCGTGTGTTCGCACGTGGTGTGGACGGACGGCTCGCCATGCGTGATGAACATTCCGAAACCCGCTGCCGACTGGTCACGTTTTTATACCCCCGAACAGCCCGTCGTGGCCGTGCAATCCTGCACGTTTGTTTCCGTTCTGATCCCGAGCCATGTCATCCGCGCCATTGGTTTGCCCGCGCCGGAGTTTTTTATTTGGTATGATGATAATGAATATACCGAACGCATTACGCGCCGGTTTGTCGGTTTATGCGAGCCCGCGAGCCGGGTTGTTCATGCTTTGGCCCGCAACGAGGGCGCAGTGTTTGAACGGGTGCAAGAGGGCAATCTTTGGAAATTTCGCTACGGTGTTCGCAATGAAATTGCCGTGCGACGACGGCATGGCGGCTTTGGCGATGCGCTGATCGCGAGCCTTCGCCTGCTCCGAGAGTTCCGTTCCGTTCCGCGCTTGCAGCATAGGATTTTGCTGCTGCATGCGTTATGGCAAGGCTGGCGCTTTCGGTACGTTCCCCCGGCCGCCGATGCAGGAAGTCTCGCTGACCTGCTGGAAGAAGCGTTCGGCCCCCTGCAGCAGGTTCAGGATGTTTCTTTGGAAACAGAGGCAGGTTGATCCTGTTTCAGGACCTCGCCGGCGAGATACAAACTGCCGCAAATCAGAACGCGTACCGGGGTTTTTTCTCGGGCGATATTTTGCAACGCTTGGGCAACGGTAACACCCGGCAGCGCTGCTCCGCCTGATGCCGCGATCATCGCTTCCACGGACATTGCGCCGTACTGTCCCGGTTCTGCCACCGCCCAAACGGCGGCGGCATGAGGGATGAGCGGAAGCAGAAAAGAGGCTGCGTCTTTGGAGCTTTTCATACCGATGATGAGATGCGTGGGCAGACCGCGCCAGCTTGCCAAGTGTTCTGCCAGCGCAACGCCTGCGCCGGGATTATGCCCGCCATCCAACCAAAGCTCGGAACCGGCAGGCAAGAGGCGGGCGAGCCGGCCGTGCAATCTCTGCAGCCGTGCCGGCCAATGCACGCGCAGAAGCCCGTCGGCGAAAGCCTGCTCGGGGATGCCCATGCCCGCCAGCCGCAACGCAGTGATGGCTATGCCGGCGTTGTCGCGTTGATAGGGACCGGGCAAACCGGGCTCGGGCAAGGTTAAAGAGCCGGATTGATCCTGATACTCCATACCGTTTGCCGTTGGATGAATCTCCCACTCCCTTCCGCGCGCGTACAGCGGCACGTGTTGCGCGCGGCACACGTCATTCAACACAGCGGCGGCTTCCCTTTCTTGCGCGCCTGTGGCCGCAAGGGAGCCCGGTTTCAGGATGCCGGCTTTTTGAAACGCAATGGCTGCCAGCGTATCGCCGAGAAATTCGCGATGATCGATCGAAATGGAGGTGACGGCCGCAACCAGCGGCGGAGGAATCACATTGGTGGCATCATATCGGCCGCCGAGCCCGACTTCCAAAATGGTAAGCTCCGCCGGAACGCGAGAGAAGAGCAAGAATGCCGTTGCCGTAATGACTTCAAAGATCGTGATCGGTTCGCCGTTATTGACGCGCTCCACCTCTTTCAGGGCATCCGCCAGAACTTCATCGTCGACTTCTGTTCCGGCCAAAACGATGCGCTCGTTGAATCGGACAAGATGCGGGGAAGTATACATATGCACGCGCATGCCTGCGGCTTCCGCTATGGCTTTGAGAAAAGCGCAGGTAGAGCCTTTGCCGTTGGTTCCCGCCACATGAATGACCGAGGGCAAACGCCGTTCCGGATTGCCGAGCCGCGCAAGCAAGCGCGAAAGCCGGCCGAGGCTGAGATCGATCAGTTGCGGATAGAGCGCATTGAGCCGCGCAACGATTTGTTCGATAGGTTCGTTCACGCTGCTTCCGATTCCACTTTCCGTATGCAAAGCAACCGGATGAGCCGTGCCAGCATGGAGCGAAGTTCTCCTCGCGGCACCACCATGTCAACAATGCCGTGCTCCAGCAAATATTCGGCGCGCTGAAAGCCTTCCGGCAATTTTTCGCGCACGGTTTGCTCGATCACGCGCGCGCCGGCGAAGCCGATCAATGCGCCCGGTTCGGCAATGTGAATATCGCCCAGCATGGCAAAACTGGCCGTGACCCCTCCGGTGGTGGGATCCGTGAGCACCACGATGAACGGCAGCCCTGCCTCTTTCACAAGCCGCGTGGCGATGACGGTGCGCGGCATTTGCATAAGGCTGATCGCGCCTTCCTGCATGCGTGCGCCGCCGGAGGCGGTAAAGACGATCAGCGGCGCTTCCTGCAATACGGCAAGCTTGGCCGCGGCAAGAATACCCTCACCGACCGCAGCCCCCATCGAACCGCCCATAAATTCAAACTCCATGGCGGCAATGACCGATTTGGCCCCTTCGATGGTGCCGTGGCCGACCAGAATGGCGTCTTCCAGCTTGGTTTTCTCACGGGCTTCGCGGAGCCTGTCCGTGTAGCGCTTGCTATCGCGGAAACGCAACGGATCAACCGGGACTTTGGGGAGTTCGATCAACCCGTAGCCGGGGTCGAAGGTCCAACGCAGCCGCTCCGCCGCGCCTGCCCGCATGTGATGGCCGCAATGCGGGCAGACTTTCAGGTGTTTCTCCAATTCACGCTGAAAAATCATTTGTTCGCAAGCGGGACATTGGATCCAGAGATTGTCCGGAATTTCCCGCCGGCCAAGCAGGGTACGGATGCGTGGGCGAACGTATTCGGTAAGCCAGTTCATGGATGCGGCCCGTCGGCTTTCTTTGCTCGGCTGCCGAAAACAAAATTAAGCATTGCCAGGCCCATCGCGGACTGCTGCGGCAAGGCTTTGCACTTGTGCGAGCACGCGCGCAACCGCGCCTTCTCGGGCGCGCCCCTGCCCATCAAGCTCGGCGGCCAATGTATCGATCAATGCCGAAGCAACCACCGCCGCATCCGCATGGCGGACCACTTCGCGCACATGCGCGGGCGTTCGCACGCCGAAACCGACCGCGACGGGAAGCGGACTGAATTGGCGAATGCGGGGAATTTCCGCGGCAAGTTGTTCGGCCGTTGCGGTTTTCGTTCCGGTAATGCCGGTGATGCTGACATAGTAGACAAATCCGGAGCCGAGAGCGAGGACTTTGGGAAGCCGTGCGTTGTTGGTGGTGGGAGCCACGAGCGGAATAAGGTCGAGCCCTTGCGCTTTGGCAAAGGGGGCAACGATATCGGCCTCTTCCGGCGGCATATCCACCAAAATCAACCCATCGACCCCAACGCTTGCGGCATCCTGGCAGAAGCGCTCCGGCCCGTAGGAGAAGACGGGATTCAAATAGCCCATGAGAATAATCGGCGTCGTGTCGTTTTCTTGGCGAAATGCCTCGATCATGGCAAGGATTTTCCGAACCGTAGCGCCGCCCGCCAGCGCCCGCTTGGACGCGGCTTGAATGGTGGGGCCGTCGGCCATGGGGTCGGTGAAAGGCACGCCGACCTCGATCAAATCCGCGCCAGCCTTGGGCATGCCGGACAGCAGCGCCAGGCTGGTTTGGCGATCCGGATCAAACGCTTCCACAAAGGGGATCAGCGCTCCGCGGCCTTCGCGGCGCAGGGCGGCAAAGCATCGGGCGATGCGGCTCATAGACGAACCCCCAAGTGCTCGGCCACGGTGAAGACATCCTTATCGCCCCGCCCGCAAAGATTCATCACGATCACGGCATCCCGCGGCAATGTCGGCGCGAGCTTCGCCACATAAGCGAGCGCGTGCGCGGGCTCCAATGCCGGCAGAATTCCCTCCGTGCGGGCGCAGAGTTGAAAAGCAGCAAGCGCTTCATCGTCGGTTGCCGCAACATATTCCACCCGGCCGATATCGTGCAGGAAGGCATGCTCGGGGCCGACGCCGGGATAATCCAGCCCCGCACTGATGCTGTGCGCTTCTTCGATCTGGCCGTCTTCGTTTTGCAAAAGATACGTGAGATTGCCGTGTAAAATGCCCGGCCTGCCGCGCGACAGGCTAGCGGCATGTTCGTGCGTCTCAAGTCCCTTTCCTGCTGCTTCCACGCCGATCAAACGCACCAAAGCGTCATCCAGAAACGGGTAGAACAAGCCCATGGCGTTGGAACCACCGCCGATGCAGGCAACGGCCACATCCGGCAGGCGCCCCTCCGCCTCCTGCAATTGTTGTTTTGCTTCTTTGCCGATCACCGACTGAAAATCCCTGACCATCATCGGGTAGGGATGCGGGCCGGCAACGGTGCCGATCAGATAATACGTGTCTGCCACATTGGCGACCCAATCCCGCAGCGCTTCGTTCATTGCATCCTTGAGCGTTGCTGCGCCGGAATGGACGGCGCGGACCTCGGCACCCAAAAGCTTCATGCGAAACACGTTGGGCTTTTGGCGTTCCACATCGGTGGCGCCCATATAGATCGTGCAGGGCAGGCCGAACAGGGCGCAAACGGTGGCGGTGGCCACGCCGTGTTGGCCGGCGCCGGTTTCCGCGATAATGCGGGTTTTGCCCATGCGCCGGGCGAGCAGAATCTGCCCCATGCAGGAATTGATTTTGTGCGCGCCGGTGTGGTTGAGCTCGTCGCGCTTGAAGTAGATTTTGGCCCCGCCGAGCTCTGTCGTAAGCCGCTCGGCGAACCAAAGCGGGCTTGGCCGGCCGACATAATGTTTCAGATAGTAATCGAGTTCGGTCTGAAAGCTTGGGTCGGCGCGCGCCGCGCGATAAGCTTGTTCCACTTCCAAAATCAGCGGCATCAGCGTCTCGGCCACGTAGCGTCCGCCATAGCGGCCGAAATGTCCGCGTTCATCGGGCCCCGCGCCCAGGCTGTTGGCGCCGAAGGCAGGAGCAGGCGGGCTAGTCACGGATGTTTCCCTTTTCATGACGGTCGGCTTCACGGGCGGCGGTGATAAAGGCGGCAATCAGTGCGGGGTCTTTCACGCCGGGGGCGCGTTCCACGCCGGAGGAGACGTCTACGGCTTTTGCACCGCTTGTGGCAATGGCCATCCCGACATTTGCAGGTGTCAATCCGCCCGCCAATATCCAGGGAAGAGGAGGATTCCAGCCCTGCAGCAACGACCATGAAAAAGATTGCGCGTTTCCCCCCGGGCGGGTCGCTTCGGGCGACGCCTTGGCATCGAGCACGATGGCGTCGATTCCATCCGCGGCAAAGGGGAGGTCTTCGGCTGTGGCCACTTCCGCTGCCCACCAGACGGCGCGGCCGAAGCGCCGCCGTATTGCGGCCGCCCGCGCAAGATCAACCCGGTAAAGCTGCAGGATATCGAGCGCCACCTCTGCCAATGTTGTTGCGATCAATGCCTCATCGGGTGCGACGAAAAGCCCCACGCGCAGCGGCCCGCCGCGTTTGCGCAAAGAAAGCTCTCGCGCGCGGGCGGGTGTGACGGCCCGCGGCGAGGGGGGGAAGAACACGAAGCCGATCCAATCGGCCCCTGCGGCGTAGGCGGCATCGAACGCATCCGCGCTGTTGATGCCGCATATTTTCACCTTGATCACGCGGCAGCCATTTCCGCCAGAATATGTTTTGCGGCCGCAACCGGGTTTTCGGCAAGCGTGATCGGCCGGCCGACGACGAGAAAGTCCGCGCCCGCCGCAGCCGCGGCGCGGGGGGAAAGCGTGCGGGCCTGATCCATCAGAAGCGATCCTCCCGGCCGGATTCCCGGGACCACCAGAACCGGGCCTGCGCCGAACTCTGTCCGCAACAAGGCAACTTCTTGCGGGCTGCAGATCAGACCGTCCGCGCCGGCGGAAAGGGCAAGCCGCGCCAGACGCAGAACCTGCTGCTCGGGTCCGTCAGGCACGCCGATCTCGGCCAAGCCCGCCGGAGAGAGAGAGGTGAGAACCGTGACCGCGAGCAGCAGTGGGCGCTCTTCGCCGTAAGCCTCGACGGCAAGACGCGCCGCTTCGATCATGGCTCGGCCGCCGGCCGCATGCAGGCTCACCATCTTCGGCCGGAGGGGCAGCACGGCGCGCACCGCCTTGGCAACGGTGGTGGGAATATCGTGAAACTTCAGATCAAGGAACACCTTCTGCCCGAAACGCGCCACCGCTTGCGGGCCGTTGGCGGAGAAGAACTCAAGCCCGAGCTTGAAGGCGGCCGCATAAGGCGCAAGTTCGCGGGCCCATGCGTTTGCCTCTGCCGCATCGGCGGTATCCAGCGCAACAATGAGTCCTGCCCGGTGCTGCATTGCGTGCTGATCAACCCGGCGGGGGCAAAGACGCAGGGGCCGCCTCGGCGAGGCGTGCCCGGAGCAGCTCCAGCTCGGCGCCGAGCGCGCGTACTCTTGCTTCGGCCGCATTCGCCCGCCGGCGCGCGCGCAGGGCTTGGAGCCATACCGTCAATCCGCCCAGGAAAAACGCGATTCCCATCGCGCCGAGAATCGCCAGGGAAAGCGGCAATTCGACCGAAATATCGACGGGCCACAGCCCAATCCGGACCGGAGCGGCGTTGGAGAGGGCAAACAAGATCAGCAACACGAGAACGGGTAAGCCAAGAATCCAACGCACGGGGTGCGCCTCAGTCGGTTTTGGTTGCGGCCCGGGTGGTCGTACCCCGCTTGCGGCCCCGATTCACGCGCTCGCGCAACTCTTTTCCGGCTTTGAAAAAGGGCACGGCTTTGGCCTGGACCGGCACCGGCTCACCGGTGCGGGGGTTTCGCCCCGTGCGCGGATTTCTTCGCCGCACGGTGAAGGCCCCGAACCCGCGCAGCTCGACACGGTCGCCGCGCGCCAATGCGGTTTTGATTTCCTCAAACACCGTATTGACGATCCGCTCCACGTCGCGCGCAAGCAAATGCGCGTTGGCGGCCGCAAGCTCGGCAATGAGTTCGGACTTGGTCATGACGGCACGGAATTTGCCAACATTTTACACCAACTGAGCGGTTTACGTCCGAGCGGCATGAGGCTGTCAGAGTGCCCAGGCGCTGTCAAGCGCAAGGCTTTGGCCAAGAAGCGCTTTCAGAATCGCGCGAAAGGTCAATCGGCTGCTCACCTCCGCCACCCGCTGGAGGAGGGTTTCGGTCTCCACGTCTTGCACCGGAAGGCTCAGCGGAATACCTTTGGCTTCGGCAAGCCAAACCCGTGCCTCATGCTCTCCGCCCAAGGCATCGGCCAGCCCCAGAGTCACCGCCTGTTGGCCGGTGTAAGGGCGCCCGTCTGCCAAGCTGCGCACGCGCTCCAGCGGAAGATGCCGCCCGGCGGCGACCAAGCCGATAAACTGTTCCGAAAGCTCCTTCACCAAGCCTTGCAGCATCGCCCGGCCTTCGTCGGAGAGCGGGCGGGTCAAGCTCGGCTGATTTTTCAACGGGCCCGAGACCAGGACCTCATCGGCAATTCCAAGCTTGGCCATGAGGCCGGAAATCTCTGGGGCTTCCAGCATCACGCCGATCGAGCCCGTAAGCGTTCCGGGAAGACAGAAGATCCGCTGCGCGGCAACCGCGATCATGTAAGCGGCGGATGCGGCAACGCCGCCCATGATGGCGGCCACTGGCTTGCGCGCTGCGACCCGCGCGATGGCATCATGCAAGGCTTCGCCGCCGGCGACGGTGCCGCCGGGGCTGTCGATCATCACCTCCAGCGCTGTCACTTTCGGGTCATCGGCCAGCGCATCGAGCGTGCGGACCAGTTTCGGGTCTTCGGTGATCAGCCCGGAGACGGTCAGACGCGCCACATGCGCGCCTTCGACCGGCTCAACCCCGAGCTCGGGGAGGGCAACGGCCACCGCCGCAAGGACTGCGAGCACGGCCAAGAGGCGCCAAAACACGAGGCGTCGCATCAAACGCCTGCGGTCGAGGAGAAGATCCGTCTCCAGACTCATGGCGCGTGATTTACTTTTCTTGCTGCTTTTCTTGTTGCTGCGCCTGCTGATTGCGCCGCCGGATGGCCGCCCCCAGGATATCGCCGAGCGAGGCGCCGGAATCGGCCGAACCGTATTCGGCCATGGCCTGCTTCTCCTCGTCGACCTCCTTGCCTTTGATGGTGAGGGTCAGACGCCGCGCCGCGCGATCGATCGCGGTGACCTTTGCGTCCACCTTTTCGCCCACCGCAAAGCGATCGGGCCTCTGCTCGCTCTTTTCGCGGGCGAGTTCCGAGCGCCGGATGAAGCCGGTGAGCACCTCATTGACCTTGACCTCGATGCCGTTGGCCTGCACCGCGCTGACCACGCAAGTGACGATATCGCCTTTGTGGATGTTCTCCAGGGCCACCGCTGCCGGATCTTCCTGAAGTTGCTTGATGCCAAGGCTGATGCGCTCTTTTTCCACATCGACATCCAGCACCTTGGCGCGCACCACATCGCCCTTGTGATACTTCGTAATGGCGAGCTCGCCCGGTTCATCCCAGGAAAGATCGGACAGATGCACCATGCCATCGAGTTCCGGGCCAAGCGCAATGAACAGGCCGAATTCGGTGATGTTGCGCACTTCGCCCTCGACCACCGAGCCCACCGGGTGCTGCTCCAGGAACTGCTCCCAGGGGTTGCCTTGGACCTGCTTCAATCCCAGCGAAATCCGCCGCTTTGCGGCATCCACGTCGAGCACCATCACCTCGACCTCTTGGCTGGTCGAGAGAATCTTCCCGGGGTGCACGTTCTTCTTGGTCCAGGACATTTCTGAGACGTGGATCAGCCCCTCGACTCCCGGTTCGAGCTCTACAAAGGCGCCGTATTCGGTGATGTTGGTCACGCGGCCCTTGAATTTCGCTCCGACCGGATATTTGGCGGCGACGCCTTCCCACGGATCTGCCTCCAGCTGCTTCATGCCGAGGCTGATGCGCTGGGTTTCCGGATTGAAGCGGATCACCTGCACGCGCACCTGCTGGCCGATTTGCAAAGCTTCCGACGGATGGTTGATGCGCTTCCAAGAAATGTCGGTGACATGAAGCAAACCATCGACGCCGCCGAGGTCGACGAAGGCGCCGTAATCCGTGATGTTTTTCACCACCCCTTCCAGGATCATGCCCTCTTTCAGGCCCTGGATGAGCTCGCTTCTCTGTTCGGCTCTGGTTTCCTCCAACACCGCGCGCCGCGACACCACGATATTGCCGCGCGCGCGATCCATTTTGAGGATTTGGAAGGGTTGCGGCGTGCCCATCAACGGGGTGACGTCGCGCACCGGCCGAATATCCACTTGGCTGCCCGGCAAAAACGCCACGGCCCCGCCCAGATCCACCGAAAAGCCGCCCTTCACGCGGCCGTAGATCGTGCCGATGACGCGCTGGCCCGCTTCGAAGGCGCGTTCGAGGTTGGTCCAGGTTTCCTCCCGTCGGGCTTTCTCGCGCGAGAGAATAATCGTGCCGTCTTTATCCTCGTAGCGCTCCACATAGAGCTCAACGGTATCCCCGGGCTTGATATCCGGCTTCTGGCCGGGAGGGGCAAATTCCTTGAGGGGGATGCGTCCTTCGCTTTTTAAGCCGACATCGACGATGACATAATCGTCCGTGATTCGGACGATGCGCCCGGTGATCACCGAGCCTTCAAAAGGAATATCGCGGCCTAAAGTCGCATCTAAAAGCGCGGCGAATTCACCGCGATGGGAAGAGGGGGAACGATCGGATTGGCGGGCAGTGGCGGTTGATGCCATAGGGGCGGGTTGATCCTCAATTGTTGCCGCCGGCGATACCGGGCGGGCCAGGTTTGCGCATCTCCCAGTTTGAAGGAAACACGACTTGCCCGCGAGCAGCGCACGCGGGCCTTGTGGATGAACTGTGCGGAAAGGGGTTTTCTTCCACCCCAACCATCGCTTCACAAATAGCCTTTGGTATGACTAAGTCAAGGATGACGCGTTCATTGCTGCCAGACGTTCGCGCACAATGGCTTGAACGGCGCGGAAAGCTGCTTCCACATCGAGCGCGGTGGTATCCAGGAGCACGGCCTCCGGGGCTGGGCGCAAGGGTGCCACGGTGCGCTCGACATCGGCGCGATCCCGCTCGGCGAGCTCGGCTTGCACCTCGGCCAGCGTGGCGGCCTCGCCCCGGTCTTGACGTTCGCGCCAGCGCCGCTTGGCGCGCTCGGCGAGACTTGCGGTGACGAAGAGCTTGATGGGGGCATCCGGCAGCACAACGGTGCCGATATCGCGCCCATCCAACACCGCGCCGTGTTCGGCGGCGAAATTGCGCTGAAAATCGAGCAAGGCCGCCCGCACCTCGGGAAGTTGGGCGACGATGCTTGCCGCGCGGTCAACCTCGGGGGTGCGGAGATCCGTCCGCTCCAGCGCTGCGGGCGTGAGTGCACGTGCGGCGGATGCAGCCAAAGCGGGATCCGCCGGGTTGCCGCCCGCATCCAAAACCGCTCGGGCGACGGCCCGATAAAGCAGGCCGGTGTCCAGATAGGGAAGGCCCAATGCCGCGGCGAGCCTTCGGGCCAAGGTGCCTTTTCCCGAGGCGGCCGGTCCGTCAACCGCTATCACCAGGGGTTTCATGTCATTCGCGGCTGATGTTCGCGCCGAGGCTTCGCATGAGCGCGACGAAACCCGGGAAACTCGTTTCGATAAAGGTCGAATCGTCGATCGTCACCGGCGCTTTCGTCGCCAGCCCAAGCACGAGCGCGCTCATCGCGATCCGATGATCCATCTCGGTGGCAACCAGCCCCCCGCCGGGGGGAGGCTTGCCCGATCCATGGACGATCAAGTCATCCCCGGCGATTTCGACGGAAACGCCATTGCCGGCAAGCATCCGCGCGGTGGCCGCCAACCGATCGCTTTCCTTCACCCTGAGTTCCTGCAGACCCCGCATGCGGGTGGTTCCTTCAGCGAAGGCGGCCGCGACGGCCAGAATCGGGTATTCGTCAATCATGCTCGGGGCGCGTTCGGCCGGCACGTCGACCCCCCGCAGGAAGGCCGCACGCACGTGAAGATCGCCGACTTTTTCCCCGCTCATGGTGCCTGCGTTTACGATGGTGACCTCCGCGCCCATCTCGGCAAGGGTGGAGAGCAGACCTGTCCGCAGCGGATTCAGCCCGACCTTCGGGATCTGCACCTCGGAACCGGGGACAATGAGCGCCGCGACCAAGGGAAAAGCAGCGGAAGAGATGTCTCTCGGCACCGCGATGTCGGCGCCGCGGAGCTCCGGCTGGCCGCGCAGGGTGATCAGCCGTCCTTTTCCTTTCGGCTCGACGAAAATCTCGGCGCCGAAATAGCGCAGCATATTTTCGGAATGATCGCGCGTGGGCTCGGGCTCTTCCACCACAGTCAGGCCGCGGGCATTGAGCCCGGCCAACAAGATCGCCGATTTGACCTGTGCCGAAGCCACCTCCAGCCGATACTCCAAAGGCAGCGCGCGACCCGTGCCGATGATCGCCAGCGGCAGCCGCCCGCCTTCCCGCCCGACAAATTGCGCGCCTATCCGGCTCAGCGGCTCGGTGACCCGCCGCATGGGCCGGCGGCGGAGGCTGGCATCTCCGGTGAGCACGGCAAAGAGGGGATGGCTTGCCAAAATGCCGCATAAAAGCCGCGCCGCCGTGCCGGAATTGCCCATATCCAGCACGTTTTCCGGCTCGATCAGCCCGCCGATCCCGCGCCCCGCCACGTGCCAGGCGCCCGGCCCGACCCGTTCGAGCTCGGCGCCCAGCGCGCGCACCGCCTCCGCCGTGCGCAAGACGTCTTCCGCTTCGAGCAAGCCCCTGATGCGACTCTCTCCGACGGCAAGAGCAGCGAGCATCAGCGCCCGATGACTGATGGATTTGTCAGCCGGGACGCTCACGCTGCCCCGGAGTGCCGGGCTTGGCCTTGCGATCAGCTTTTGCGGTGCGGTGGAATTCACTCTGCAATGCCCCGTGTTTCTGCACACGAGGGAGTATTTGACAGCGGGTTGTGGGAGTGGCAAGGCGCTTTGCCCGATTCAAGCCTGATGAGGAAACCATGGTAAAGCCGGAACTTGGCAAGAAGCACGTTTGCGTTTCCTGTGGAACCCGCTTTTACGACCTTATGAAATCACCCGCCGTTTGCCCGAAATGCGGCACCGAACAGCCGGCCGAACAGCCCCGCTTGCGCAGGGCGGCGGCGATCACCGAGGACCGGCGCCTCAAGCGGGCGAAGCCGGCTCCGGGGGCCGAGGAACTCGAGCTGGATATCGTGCCCGACGAGGAGGAGGGCGTGGAAGAGGTGCTGGAGGATGCCTCCGAGCTCGAAGACGCGGCGCCGCTGACCGAAGATATCGAGATGGAAACCGAACCGGACGAAGGGGAGCACTAGTTCCGAACCCCCCTCGGTCCGCATTTCCGATTCGACAAACCGCCGCAGCCGCGCCGCGCCCGGTGCCCCGGTCAAGGCGTGCTCTGGATGGCGGGTTCGCGAACGACGGCCTCGGGTTTTAACGCGGCGTTCCGCTTGGCCAAGGCTTCGAACGGAGGGGCAAAGCAGGGCCGATTGATATAGCGGCCGGCGCCGCGCAAGGCACGCAATTCGCCATCGCGCCAGGTGAGCTTGCCTTGGCTGATGGTGTAGCGTGCCAGACCCTGCACCTCCATGCCCTCATAGATATTGAAATCGACGTTTTGGTGGTGGGTTTTCACAGAAATGGTGCGCCGGGCATTCGCATCCCAAACCACGAGATCGGCATCCGAACCCACGGCAATTGCCCCTTTTCGCGGATAGATATTGAAGATCTGGGCAGCGTTGGTTGAGGTAATTCGCACGAATTCATTGGGCGTCAATCGGCCGGACACCACGCCGTGGTGCCAAAGGATGCTCATGCGGTCTTCAACGCCGCCGGTGCCGTTCGGAATCTTCGTGAAATTGTCGCGCCCCATGGCTTTCTGCGGCGCGCAGAAACAGCAATGATCCGTCGCGGTGGTTTGCAGCTGGCCGGAAACCAAGCCTGCCCACAACGCTTGCTGATGATGCTTCGGCCGAAACGGCGGGCTCATGACATAGGCGGCCGCGGTTGCCCAGTCTTTTTGATAATAGACGCTTTCATCGATGACCAGATGTTGCGCCAACACTTCACCGTAGACGCGCAGTCCCTTGGCACGCGCGCGCGCAATGGCGTCTGCGGTTTCGGCTGCGGAGACGTGCACGATGTAAATGGGGGCGCCGAGCACTTCGGCAAGCATGATCACGCGATTGGCGGCTTCGGCTTCCACCGAAGGCGGGCGAGAGAGCGGGTGGCCTTCGGGGCCGGTGATGCCCATTGCCAGCAAGCGTTTTTGCAATTGAAAAACGGCCTCACCATTCTCTGCATGCACGTTGCAAATGGCGCCGAGTTCGAGCGCGCGCGAGATGCTGTTCATCAGCACCTCGTCATCGACCATGATCGCGCCTTTGTAAGCCATGAAATGTTTGAAACTGTTCACGCCGTGATCTCGGGTCAGTACGCCCATCTCCTCGCGCACCTGATCCGACCACCAGGTGACGGCGACATGAAAGCTGTAATCGGACGCGGCTTTTTGCGCCCAACCGCGCCAGGTGTGATAGGACTCCAGCAATGAAACACCCGGGTTGGGGATGACAAAGTCGATAATCATGGTGGTGCCGCCGGCCATGGCCGCAGCGGTGCCGGAATAGAAATCCTCACTGGCAACGGTACCCATGAAGGGAAGTTCCATATGCGTGTGCGGATCGATCCCGCCCGGCATGACCAAAAGCCCGCCCGCATCGATGACTTCGGCATTCGTCGGCGCATCGAGATTCGGGCCGATGGCTTTGATCAGACCCTCTTCGCAATAGATGTCGGCGCGAAAACTCTGCTCGGCCGTCACGATCGTTCCGCCACGGATAAGAATGGACATGATCTTCTCCCTTATGGATTGCCCTCTTGCCAGTCCAAGCCACACCCCTTGAGCACCAGGCGAATAATGGTTTGCTCGGCTGCGGCAAATTCCGCATCTCCGAGCTTGCGAACCCCGAGCACGGCGCGAACTTGCACGTCAAAGTCGGCATAAGTTTGCGTCATGGCCCAGATGTTGAAGAAAAGATGAACGGGATCGACCGGCGCCATCAATCCGCTGGCGATCCAATTTTGGATGACGCGTGCCTTTTCCGCCACCCGCCGGCGCAACTCAAACGAGAGAAACCTCCGCAAATACGGCGCTCCGTGTAAGAGTTCCGCAGCGAAGACCTTGGACGCGTAGGGGCGGGCCCGGGTATGGGCAAGCTTTGCCCGGATATAGGCGGCAAGCGCTTCCGCCGGCGGCCGTTCCGGGGTGATCGCGTTCATATCATCGAGCCAAAGGGCGAGGATGTTCTCCAATACGCCGCGATAGAGTTTTTCCTTTGTGCCGAAATAATAATGCAAGTTGGCTTTGGGTAAGCCGGCCGCTTGCGCCAGACGCGTCATGGTGGTGCCGGAGAAGCCGGCTTCGGCAAAGCTTTGCTCGGCCACGGCCAGGATATGGGCCATGATCGCGCGGCGCCCTTGTGCGGGTTGCCACGCATGTTCTGCCGCTGTTTCTGCCTGTTTTCGCGCCAAGATGCCTACATTATTGCCATAAAAATTTTTCCTGCTTCTATTCTGAAAGAAGTTGACCAGGCAGTCAATTTCTTTCACGATCAAAGCGACGCGTCAGTGTTGGGAGGGCACCGGAGCGATGAAGCACATCGGAGATCTCGCACCTGGCCGGTTGAGCGAAGCGGAGCTCGCCGCCAATTTCGCTGACGTTCATCCACCGCTTTCCCCGGATGAAGCTCTGATCGAGGCCAACCGCTGTTACTTCTGTTTCGATGCCCCCTGTGTGCAGGCCTGCCCGACGGGGATCGACATTCCCGGGTTTATTCGGCGCATCGCGACCGGGAATCTGAAGGGTTCGGCGGTCAAAATTCTTGAGGAAAATATTTTCGGCGGCAGCTGCGCCCGCGTTTGCCCGACCGAAATTCTCTGCGAGGGCGCATGCGTGCGCAATTCACAAGAGGAGCGGCCGGTCAAGATCGGTTTGCTGCAGCGACACGCCACCGATTGGTTGATGCAGCGCAACATGCAGCCGTTTGAACGCGCTCAGCCGACCGGCAAAAAAATCGCGGTGGTCGGCGCCGGCCCAGCGGGGTTGGCCTGTGCGCACCGGCTGGCACGATACGGCCACGAGGTTGTGGTCTTTGAGGCCAAGCCCAAGCCCGGAGGCCTGAATGAATATGGAGTTGCCGCTTATAAGCTGACCGATGCGTTCGCCCGCCGCGAGATCGATTTTCTGCTTGGGATCGGTGGTATTCGTATGGAGTACGGCAAGGCGCTTGGCACGGAGCTTTCGCTCGGCCGGCTCCGGCGGGACTATGATGCCGTGTTTCTCGGGCTCGGGCAGGCCGGCGTGAAGGCGCTCGGGCTTGGCGAGGCAAAATTGGCCGGGGTGGAGGATGCGGTCGCTTTCATCGCGCGGCTGCGCCAGACCGCTGACAAACGCACCCTTGCCGTGGGGCGCCGCGTCGTGGTGATCGGCGGCGGGAACACCGCCATCGATGCGGCGGTGCAAGCGCGAAAGCTCGGCGCCGAGGAGGTCAGCCTGGTCTATCGGCGCGGTCCGGAACAGATGTCCGCCACGAAATGGGAGCAGGATTTTGCCAAGTTGAACGGCGTGCAGATCCGCCAGTGGGCCGCCCCGGTGCGCTTGCTTGACGAAGATGGCGTGCTGAGCGGGGTTGAATTCGCCTGCACGCGGCTTGGCCCGGATGGGAGGCTCACGCTGACCGAAGAGCGATTTACGCTTCCCGCCGATATGGTGCTTTCTGCCATCGGGCAGGTTTTCGTCATGCCGGCCACGGACGAGGTGCCGCAGGTCGAAGGCGGGCGGATTGTTGTCGATGAGCATCGGCAAACCTCGCTGGCCGGCGTTTTTGCGGGCGGAGACTGCATTGCCGGCCCGGATCTCACAGTGCAGGCCGTCCAAGATGGCAAGCTTGCCGCGGAAGCGATCCATCGGATGTTGAGCGGCAAAAGGGAGGATTGAAGATGGCTGACCTCTCGATAGAGTTCGCAGGGATTCGTGCGCCGAACCCGTTTTGGCTCGCCTCGGCGCCGCCGACGGACAAAGAATACAATGTCACACGCGCGTTTCGCGCCGGATGGGGCGGGGTGGTGTGGAAGACGTTGGGCGAAGATCCGCCCATTGTGAACACGGCCAGTCGCTACGGCGCCGTGCATTACAACGGCAGCCGCATGGCGGGTTTCAACAACATCGAGCTGATTTCCGATCGGCCGGTGGAAGTGAATTTGCGTGAGATCATCGCTGTCAAGCGCGCTTGGCCGGATCGGGCCGTTGTGGTGAGCCTGATGGTTCCCTGCAACGAAGACAGTTGGAAACGCATGCTTGCGCGCGTTGAAGAGACTGGATGTGACGGTGTCGAATTGAATTTCGGCTGCCCGCACGGCATGTCGGAGCGCGGCATGGGCTCGGCCGTGGGCCAAGTGCCGGAATATGTCGAGATGGTCACGCGCTGGTGCAAACAGCATACGCGCATGCCGGTGATTGTGAAGCTTACGCCAAACGTGACCGACATTCGTGCGCCAGCGCGGGCGGCCAAGCGGGGTGGAGCGGATGCGGTTTCTTTGATTAACACAGTGCAGTCGATCACCGGCGTTGATCTCGATCTCATGGCGCCCGAGCCGGTGGTGGATGGCCAAGGCACGCATGGCGGCTATTGCGGGCCTGCGGTGAAGCCGATTGCGCTGCGCATGGTGGCTGAGCTGGCGCGGGATCCGGAGCTCAAGGGGCTGCCGATTTCCGGCATCGGCGGCATTTCCAATTGGCGGGACGCCGCGGAATTCATTGCACTCGGCGCCGGATCGGTGCAGGTTTGCACGGCCGCGATGCATTATGGTTTTCGCATCGTCGAGGAGATGCAGGACGGGCTCGCCAACTGGATGGATGAAAAAGGTTACAGGCAGATCACCGATTTTTGTGGGCGTGCGGTGCGAAACTTTGTGAATTGGGAGGATCTCAATCTCAACTACGTCACCAAGGCGAGGATCAATCAAGATCTTTGCATTGCCTGCGGACTCTGCCACATCGCCTGCGAGGATACCTCACATCAGGCAATCGCCGTCTATCGCGACGGCGCTCGCCGCCGTTTCGAGGTGATTGATGCCGAATGCGTGGGCTGCAATCTCTGCATGCACGCCTGCCCGGTTGCCGGCTGCATCACGATGCAGCCGCAGCCGAACGGCCTGCCAAAGCTGACCTGGAAGCATCACCCGCACAACCCCGAACGCTTGGAGGCTGCAGAATGACGGAGCGGACCCAGAATCTTCGCATCAACGCGGATCGTCTGTGGGATGACATTATGCGCACAGCGCGCATCGGCGGAACGCCGAAGGGCGGGATCAATCGCCTCACGCTGACCGATGCTGACCGCGAAGTGCGCGATTGGTTTGTGGCCGCATGCAAGGCGCTCGGTTGCCGCATCGAGATTGACGAGATGGGCAATATCTTTGCGAGCAGGCCCGGCAAAAACCCCAATCTCGCGCCGATTGCGATGGGCAGCCACTTGGATACGCAACCGACGGGAGGCAAGTTCGACGGCGTCGCCGGCGTGCTTTGCGGACTGGAGGTGCTGCGCACACTCCATGAGGCGAATATTGAGACAAATGCCCCGATTGAAGTGATCGACTGGACCAATGAAGAGGGCTCGCGGTTTCCCCCTCCGATGCTTTCTTCTGGCGTATACGCGGGCAAATTCACGCGGGACTGGGCCTATGCAAGAGAGGATCGCGAAGGCAAACGTTTTGGTGACGAACTTGAGCGCATCGGCTATAAAGGCAGTCTTCCTTGCGGTGCCCACAAGCTTGCCGCGCATTTCGAGGTGCATATCGAACAGGGTCCCATTCTCGAGGCAGAGGGCAAGACCATCGGCGTGGTGACCGGTGTGCAGGGAATGCGTTGGTATGAAGTCACGGTCAGGGGAACCGAATCTCATTCCGGTTCCACGGCAATGACGCTGCGGCGCGATGCATTGCTTGGGGCCGCGCGCATGGTCGAAGCGGTGAACGCCACCGGCCTGCGCCATGCGCCGAATGCCGTGGCGACAGTGGGATTTATGGAAGTGAAACCCAACAGCCGCAACGTGATTCCGGGGCATGTGTTCTTCAGCATTGATTTTCGTCATCCAAGCGATGCGGTGCTTGATGCGATGGAAGCCGAGATCGGCCGCGCGATTCAGGAAATTGCCACCGCCAGCAATGTGGAGGCGGAAATGCAGCGGATCTGGAAGTCTCCTCCGGTGCATTTCGATCCGGCATGCATCGAAGCGGTGCGGAGCTCGGCGGCCGAGTTGGGCTACTCCTATCGCGAGATCATTTCCGGCCCCGGGCATGACTCCGCCTATGTCGCCTCCGTGGCGCCGACGGCGATGATTTTCCTACCATGCGAAAAGGGCATCAGTCACAACGAGGCGGAGAACGTGAAAAAGGAAGACCTGACCGCCGCCGCGAACGTGTTGTTGCACGCCGTGCTCAAGACGGATGCCCGCCTTGCGGGCCAGACGCAGGCTTAGACGCCGGAGGGCGGACGGCGCGCTTTTTTCATGCCTGGTGCCGCCGCGAGATGATCGAACACAGGGCCGAAGGCCGCTCTGTCGGTTTCGGAGCCGGCCTTTTGCGCCGTAAAACGAGGGAAGGTCTTGGGCTTTGCCGTCCCGGGCTTGAGAATCATCTTTTCCGAATATTTCTTTCGGATCCCGGCAAAGTGAGGTTTTTGCAGGAAGCCGCTATGGAAAAGGGAATCGGTAAATGGAAGGTCAAGCTGAGACACTCAAGCCTGCCCGCCACAGCGGGCCGGATTTCTTTGGTTTCTTGCACAGGTTGCGTTGACGCCAAGGAAAACTGCCGATTAGTCTCGTTTGCGCCCGGAAGCGAGTCGGGCGCGCTCGAGCCGTTATCGAACCTTTGGTTGATGGAGGGAGGTTGCTGTGAATAAAATGGACCTTATCGCGGCGGTCGCGGAAGAGACGGCGTTGCCTAAGGCCAAGGCCGCGGAGGTCGTGGACGCAGTTTTCAATGCCATTGAGAACGCTCTTAAAAACAAAGAGGAAGTGCGTTTGGTGGGCTTTGGCACCTTTGCCACCGCCAAGCGCAAGGCCACGACCGGCCGGAACCCGCGCACCGGCGCGCCGATCAAGATTGCCGCCTCCACCTCGGTCCGTTTCAAGGCCGGCAAAGCGTTGAAGGATGCGGTGAACTGAGGCAGGCTGGGGGTAGAGACGCCGCCCGGATGGTGGGCCGGACGCCCTTTGCCGCAAGCGGCAGAGGGCGAAAGAGCGGTCCACTCTCGCGGGTGGCCCGCGCGGGCGGTTAGCTCAGTGGTAGAGCATCTCGTTTACACCGAGAGGGCCGGCGGTTCGAACCCGTCACCGCCCATGTCTCTTATGCTGATTCTTCCCTCGCGCCGGCTGCTGGCTTGACGATCTTTGTCCCTGGCCCTAAACGCTGCCGGACGCGGATGCGGGTGTAGCTCAGTCGGTTAGAGCGCCGGCCTGTCACGCCGGAGGTCGCGGGTTCAAGTCCCGTCACTCGCGCCAAATTTACCGATCGGTTGAGGGACGCCGCCCCAAGAGATGGCGGGGACTGCAGAGATGCCGCAGTGCGCTCTGTTGTGCGCCAAGCAGCGGTGCTATGCCCTTGGCTTTTGGAGAAGAAGGACATAATGTCCCTGCTGCTGCAGCGCAGCAGCGGGGGGTGTGCGACGCAGGCGAGCTGAGGCTTTGCGGCGCAGCAAGGAGCACGGAATGCATTCGCTCTTGGGACAATACCTGCCGATCCTTGTCTTTATGGTCATTGCTGGCGGCATTGCGCTTGCCATGGTGCTCGGCTCGTTGGTTGCGGCACGGCAAAAACCTTACGCTGAGAAGCTTTCCGCTTACGAATGCGGGTTTGACCCTTTTGGTGACGCCAGGCGCCGATTCGATGTGCGCTATTACTTAGTGGCAATCCTCTTCATCATTTTTGATTTGGAAGTTGCTTTTCTTTTTCCTTGGGCCGTGCGTCTGAGCCAGTTGGGCTGGTATGGATTTTGGTCCATGATGGGTTTTCTTGCGATTCTGACAGTCGGTTTTATTTACGAGTGGTGCAAAGGCGCATTGGAGTGGGAATGAGTTTCCCGAACTTTCAGAGAAGGGGATGACAGGGATGAGCAGCCCCACTTCCGCAGAGGCAATGCCGATTCTGTTCAATCGCGAGGCCTTGCAACCGGGCCCGGCACAAGATGCGGTGATCAAGAGCATCACCGGAGAGATCGAACAGAAGGGCTTTGTCATCGCAGCCCTGGATAAGGCGATCAATTGGGCGCGCACGGGAAGCCTTTGGCCGATGACATTCGGTCTTGCCTGCTGTGCGGTGGAGATGATCCACGCCTACATGCCGCGTTATGATCTTGACCGGTTTGGCGTGATTCCGCGCGCAAGCCCTCGCCAGAGCGATGTGATGATTGTGGCGGGAACGCTGACCAACAAAATGGCGCCGGCGCTCCGCAAGGTTTACGACCAGATGGCGGAGCCACGCTGGGTGATCAGTATGGGAAGCTGTGCCAACGGCGGCGGCTATTACCATTATTCCTATTCGGTCGTGCGGGGATGCGATCGGGTGGTGCCGGTTGATGTGTATGTTCCCGGCTGCCCACCGACGGCGGAGGCGTTGGTGTACGGAATTCTCCTGCTGCAAAAGAAAATCCGCAGAACGGGGACGATCCTTCGTGGTTGAAACGCAGACACAGGACGAGCGGCTGCAGGCGTTGATCGCGCGTGTGCGCGAATTGTCCGGGGTGAGCGCAGCCGTTATCGAGAAAGGCGAAGCGGTGGCCTATATCGCCCGCGATGCGCTCGTAGCTGTGATGACACGTTTGCGCAACGAAGAGCCGTTCCGTTTCGAGCAGCTGATGGATCTCTGCGGCGTGGATTGGCCTGAGCGCGAAGAACGTTTTGATGTCGTCTATAATCTGCTTTCGGTTTCACGAAACCAGCGTCTGCGCGTGATTGTGCATACCGACGAGCAAACCCCGGTGCCCTCCGTGCACACCATATGGCCGTCCGCCACATGGTGGGAGCGCGAGGCGTGGGATTTGTTCGGGATTCTTTTCGCAGGTCAGCCCGATCATCGCCGCATCCTTACCGATTACGGTTTCGAGGGTCACCCGTTGCGTAAAGATTTCCCGCTCACCGGCTATGTGGAAGTCCGCTACGACGAAGAGCGCAAAGCCGTGGTTTATGAGCCGGTTCGGCTGACGCAGGATTTTCGCACCTTTGATTTTATTTCCCCTTGGGAAGGAATGTTGACCCTGCCGGGTGATGAAAAGGTGCACGCGCAAAGGGTTGCTGCAAAAGAAAAAGAGGGCGAGACATGAGCGAGAATTCACTCGCTGCGCCGCCGTCTGTCGGTAAAGAGCGCAAAGTCGTCGAGTTTGATTCGCATGCGATGAATTTCGGCCCGCAGCATCCGGCGGCGCACGGCGTATTGCGTTTAATTCTGGAAATGGACGGCGAGGTGGTGGAACGGGCCGACCCGCATATCGGCTTGTTGCATCGCGGCACAGAAAAACTCATTGAATATAAAACCTATATGCAAGCGGTGCCGTATTTCGACCGTCTCGATTATGTCTCACCGATGTGCGAGGAGCATGCTTTTGCCCTTGCGGTCGAGAAGTTGCTCGGCATCGACGTGCCGGAGCGTGGCAAGTGGATCCGCACGATGTTTGCGGAAATCACTCGGATTTTGAACCATCTCTTGAATCTCACCACATATGCGCTGGACGTCGGCGCGGTGACACCGCCGCTTTGGGGATTCGAAGAACGAGAAAAACTGTTGGAATTTCATGAAGCAGCCTCCGGCGCACGGCTGCACGCCAATTATTTCCGCCCAGGAGGGGTGGCGAAGGATTTGCCTGCCGGCCTTGAAGACAAGATTGCCGAGTGGGCAGAAAAATTTCCGACATTTATCGATGATTTGCAGGAGCTTTTGACAAGCAACCGGATCTGGAAACAACGAACGGTTGATATCGGCGTGATCAGCGCGGAGGATGCTTTGGCATGGGGGTTTTCCGGTCCGTGTCTCAGGGCAAGCGGGGTGCCGTGGGATCTGCGCCGAGCGCAGCCATATGACATGTACGGGGCGGTCGAGTTCGAGGTTCCCGTGGGCAAACACGGGGATTGCTACGACCGGTATTTGGTGCGCATGGAAGAGATGCGCCAAAGTGTTGCGATTATAAAACAATGTCTGGCGGCGATGCGCCCCGGCCCGGTGAAGGTGCAGGATCACAAATTTTCACCGCCGCCAAGAGCGGAAATGAAACGCTCGATGGAAGCGCTGATTCACCATTTCAAGCTCTACACGGAAGGCTATCATGTCCCGCCGGGGGCGACCTATACGGTTGTGGAAAGCCCGAAAGGCGAGTTCGGCGTATATCTCGTCGCTGACGGCAGCAACCGGCCGTATCGGTGCAAAATCCGCGCGACCGGCTTTTCGCATTTGCAGGCGATCGAAGTGATGGGCAAAGGCCATATGCTCGCCGATGTGGTGGCTATTATCGGCTCGCTCGATTTGGTTTTCGGCGAAGTGGATCGCTAGACGATGAGTGGTGATGCGCGCACCGGGTTTGAAGCATTTCAACCGGAAACGTTTGCCTTTGACGAGCAAAGCGAGGCGGAGATTGAAAAGATCCTCCGCAAATACCCCACCGGCCGTCAGGCGAGTGCGGTTTTGCCGTTGCTGTATTTGGTGCAGAACCAGATGATGCGGCAAACGGGTAGCGGTTGGGTGCCGCGCGCGGCGATGGACGTGGTGGCAAAACGATTGGGGATGCCGCCGATACGGGTGTACGAGGTGGCGACCTTCTATACCATGTTTCAATTGCGTCCCGTCGGGCGCTTTCATCTTCAGGTTTGCACCACCACGCCGTGTTGGCTGCGCGGCTCGGACCAAGTGGTGGCAGCCTGCAAGCGGGAAGCCGGCATTCGCGGCTTCGGCGAAACGAGCGCCGATGGACTTTTTACCCTTTCCGAGGTGGAATGTCTGGGCGCGTGCGTCAATGCGCCGGTGTTGCAGATCAACAACGATCTTTATGAAGATCTCGACGAAGAACGCACGGTTGCCCTTTTGCAGGCGTTTCGTCGAGGAGAGCCGCCGCCGCCGGGTTCTACCATCGGCCGAATGGGTTCGGCGCCGGAAGGCGGACCAATGACGCTGGTTCCCGAAATCGAGACGCCGCCTGCCGCGGAGGCGGAATGAGCAAGTGCGCAGAGTGAACCGATGTTGAGCGATAAAGACCGGATTTTCACCAATCTGTACGGCTTACAGGATTGGCGCTTGAAAGGCGCGCGGGCGCGGGGGGATTGGGATGGAACCGCTGCCATTCTCGCCCGCGGGAGGGATGCCATTATTGCCGAGGTGAAAGCCTCTGGCCTTCGAGGCCGCGGCGGGGCCGGTTTCCCGACCGGGGTAAAATGGTCGTTCATGCCCAAGAGTTCGGACGGAAGGCCGCACTATCTTGTGGTAAACGCCGATGAGAGCGAGCCGGGCACGTGTAAAGACCGCGACATTCTGCGCCATGATCCCCATAAGTTGATCGAAGGGTGCTTGATTGCGTCTTTTGCGATGGGGGCGCATGTCGCTTACATTTACGTACGCGGCGAGTTTTATAACGAGGCGCAACGTCTGGAAGCCGCCATCGCAGAAGCCTATGAAGCGGGCCTGATCGGCCGCAATGCCTGCGGCTCCGGCTGGGATTTCGATCTTTACGTCCATCGCGGCGCCGGCGCTTATATTTGCGGTGAAGAAACCGGGCTTTTGGAAAGCCTGGAAGGCAAAAAGGGCATGCCGCGGCTGAAGCCGCCCTTTCCTGCCGCGGTGGGACTTTATGGCTGCCCGACCACCGTCAATAATGTGGAAAGCATCGCGGTGGTGCCGACCATTTTGCGGAGGGGTGCCGCGTGGTTTTCTTCCTTGGGGCGGCCGAACAACACGGGCACGAAGATTTTCTGCATCTCCGGCCATGTCAATAAACCCTGCAACGTGGAAGAAGAGTTGGGCATTCCCTTGCGCGAGCTGATCGAGCGCTATGCCGGGGGCGTGCGCGGGGGGTGGGATAATTTGCTGGCCGTGATCCCGGGCGGATCGTCGGTGCCGCTCATTCCGCGCGAGGTTTGCGACACGGTGCTGATGGATTTCGACAGCCTCCGCGAGGTGAAAAGCGGGCTTGGCACCGCGGCTGTGATCGTGATGGACAAATCGACCGATCTTATTCGTGCCATCGCACGCCTCTCGCGATTCTACAAACATGAGAGTTGCGGGCAGTGTACGCCGTGTCGGGAGGGAACCGGCTGGTTGATGCGCATGATGGACCGTTTTGTCATTGGCAATGCTGATGTCGAGGAAATCGACATGGTGGAGGATGTCAGCCGGTTGATTGAAGGCCACACCATTTGCGCGCTCGGTGATGCCGCGGCCTGGCCGGTGCAAGGGCTGATTCGGCATTTCCGACCGATGCTGGAAGAGCGGATTGCGCAATACAAACGAGCGGCAATGCCGCTGGCTGCGGAGTAGCGCGATGCCAAAAGTCACGATCGACGGGACGGTGGTTGAAGTGCCGGCGGGCAGTTCGGTTTTGCAAGCCTGCGAACTGGCCGGCAAGGAAATCCCACGGTTTTGCTACCATGACCGCCTTTCCGTCGCCGGCAATTGCCGCATGTGCCTTGTGGAGGTGGAAAAGAACCCCAAACCGGTGGCGTCCTGCGCTTTCCCCGTTGCCGACGGCATGGTGGTCTGGACCGACAGCCCGATGGTGCGGCGCGGACGGCGTGGCGCGTTGGAATTTTTGCTGATCAACCATCCGCTCGATTGCCCGATTTGCGACCAAGGCGGGGAGTGCGATCTGCAGGACGAATCCATGGCCTACGGGCTGGATCGGTCCCGCTTTCGCGAGCAAAAGCGCGCCGTGCGCGACAAATATTTCGGCCCGCTGGTCAAAACGGTGATGACGCGCTGCATCCATTGCACGCGCTGCATTCGTTTTGCCCAAGAGGTTGCGGGCGTGCCGGAGCTTGGCGCGACCGGCCGCGGCGAAGACATGGAAATCACCAACTACATCGAGCGCATGCTCACTTCGGAGCTTTCGGGCAATATTATAGATCTTTGCCCGGTGGGGGCGCTGACGTCGAAACCCTATGCGTTCGTGGCGCGTTCCTGGGAGCTTGTGAAGACCGACAGCGTCGACGTCCTCGATGCGGTTGGCTGCAATATCCGGGTCGATTCCCGCGGCCCTGAGGTGCTTCGCATCGTCCCGCGCCTGCATGAGGACGTGAACGAGGAGTGGCTTGGCGACAAATCGCGTTTTGCATTGGATGGTTTGCGGCGAAGGCGGCTCGATCGTCCCTGGGTGAAGCGCGGCGGCAAACTCGAGGAGGCGAGTTGGCACGAAGCGTTCACGGCAATTGCGGATCGGCTCGGCCGGTTGAACGGCGCGCGGATTGGTGCGGTGGCGGGAGATCTCGCCGATGCCGAGAGCATGCTGGCCTTGAAACACCTGATGCAGCAGCTTGGCTCCAACAATCTTGATTGCCGCCAGCGAGGCGAGAAATTCGATGCGAGCCGGCGGGATTTTTACCTGTTTAATACCACGATAGCGGGCATTGAGGACGCCGATGCGCTGCTGTTGATCGGAACCAATCCGCGTCGCGAAGCGCCCGTGCTGAATGCCCGCATTCGCAAACGCTGGCTTGCCGGAAATTTCCCGATTGCGGCAATCGGAGAGCAAGCAGACCTGACGTACGCCGTGGAATGGCTCGGCAACTCCCCGCAAGTTTTGGCGGAATTGTTGGCCGAAGCACACCCGTTTTTGAAACGGCTGCAAGCGGCGGAGCGGCCGATGCTGATCCTCGGTCAAGGGGCGTTGGCGCGCGCGGACGGCGCAGCCGTGCTGGCCGCAGCCTGGGAGCTTGCCCGCAAAGCCGGCCTGTTGCGGCCGGAGTGGCACGGGTTCAATGTTTTGCACACCGCTGCTGCCCGTGTCGGGGCGCTCGACCTCGGTTTCCTGCCGGGGGAGGGTGGCAAGTCGCTGGACGCGATGCTGGAAGGCGGGGTGGATGCGCTTTGGCTGCTTGGGGCGGATGAGTTTCCCATCGAGCGGATCGGCCCTCAGACATTCGTGATTTATCAAGGCCATCATGGCGATCGGGGAGCAAGCCGGGCGGATGTGATTTTGCCCGGAGCCGCTTACACGGAAAAGCACGGCACTTATGTGAACACCGAAGGTCGCGTGCAACGCGGTGCGCTTGCCGTTTACCCGCCCGGAGATGCGCGCGAGGATTGGAAAATTTTGCGCGCCTTCAGCGCGGTGATGGGCAAGCCGTTGCCGTATGACGATCTGGAGAGCTTGCGGGCAAAGCTTGAAGCGGAGAACCCGATCTTCGGGCGTATTGATGAATGCCCGCGCCGGGGCTGTGCGGATCCCGCCGGACCGAAAGGCGATGCCCATGCGCTGACGGATACGCCGTTTGTATCGCCGATTTCCGATTATTATCGCACGGACCCGATAAGCCGGGCGAGTCCCACCATGGCACTGTGCCAGCAGGCACTGCGCGCAAACGTGCCCATCGCAGCGGAGTAGAGACGTGGCCGCATTTTTTCAAACCCCGCTTGGCGAGCTCGTTCGCATTGTTTTGCAAACGCTGGCGATTCTGGTGCCGCTTTTGCTGGCGGTCGCTTATGCGACATGGGCGGAACGCAAAGTGCTTGCGGCCATTCAACTTCGCAAAGGGCCCAATGTTGTGGGTGCGTTCGGTCTGCTGCAGCCCTTTGCGGACGCGTTGAAAATGTTGATGAAGGAGACGATCATTCCGGCCGGCGCAAACCGGGTTCTGTTTCTTCTGGCGCCGATCGTATCGCTGACCTTGGCACTGATGGCCTGGGCGGTGGTGCCGGTGAATGACGGTTGGGCGGTGGCCGACATCAATGTCGGCATTTTGTATCTGTTCGCCATCAGCTCGCTGGGCGTTTACGGCATTATCATTGCCGGATGGGCGAGCAATTCCAAATACGCGTTTTTGGGGGCGCTGCGCAGCGCTGCCCAAATGGTGAGCTATGAGGTGGCGATCGGCTTTGTGATCGTCACCGTTCTGCTGTGTGCCGGCAGCCTTAATCTGAACGACATCGTGCTTGCGCAGAGACACATCTGGTTTTGCGTACCGCTGCTGCCGATGTTCGTTATTTTCTTTATCTCCGGCCTTGCCGAGACCAATCGCTCGCCTTTCGATTTGCCGGAAGGAGAAAGCGAAATCGTGGCCGGGTTTTTCGTGGAATATAGCGCGCTGGCCTTTGCGCTTTTCTTTCTTGGCGAATACGCGAACATGCTGTTGATGAGCGCGATGACGACTATCCTGTTTTTGGGAGGGTGGCTGCCGCCGCTGAACATTGCGCCGTTTACTTGGCTGCCCGGCCCGCTCTGGTTTATCCTGAAACTGTTTGCTTGCTTGTTTGTGTTTTTCTGGGCCCGCGCGACTTTTCCGCGCTATCGTTACGATCAGCTCATGCGGCTCGGCTGGAAAGTGTTTCTGCCGGCTTCGCTCGGTTGGCTGGTCCTGACCGCGGCAGTGTTGCTGGCCACCGGGTGGGCGCCGCATGGAGCATAGTGCAATCGAGAGAACCCGACACATGGCGACGCTAGACCGCACCGCACGCACAGTTTTGCTCGGCGAAATCTGGGCCGGGCTGTTGCTGACGCTGCGCTACCTGTTCAAGCCGAAGGCGACCATCAACTATCCGTACGAGAAAAACCCGATCAGCCCGCGGTTCAAAGGAGAACATGCGCTGCGCCGCTATCCGAACGGGGAAGAGAGGTGCATTGCATGCAAATTATGCGAGGCGATCTGTCCGGCGCAGGCCATTACCATTGAGGCCGAGCCGCGTGCGGATGGCTCGCGGCGCACCACGCGCTATGATATCGACATGACAAAATGCATCTATTGCGGGCTTTGCGAAGAAGCATGCCCGGTGGATGCGATCGTGGAAGGGCCGAATTTTGAATTTGCCGCGGAGACGCGCGAGGAATTGATGTATAACAAGGAACGTCTTTTGGCGAACGGCGAGCGATGGGAGACGGAAATCGCAAAGCGGCTCGAACTCGACGCCCCTTATCGATGAGCATCGCTGAAAGAGGCGGCAGTGCCATGGTGGTGAGCAGAGTTCGACGGATGGCGACAACAACGCGCCGTGCAGAAAAATCGGTGGTCGGCAACGGGGTTGGGATATGATCGCGGCGGCGGCTTTCTATGTGTTTTCAGCGATTATGTTGGCCGCGGCGGCGATGGTGGTAACCGCGCGAAACCCCGTTCATTCGGTGTTGTTTCTCATTCTTGCGTTCTTTAACGCCGCGGCCTTGTTTTTGTTGGCGGGCGCCGAGTTCCTCGCGATGATCCTGGTGATCGTGTACGTCGGCGCGGTTGCGGTTCTTTTCCTTTTTGTCGTGATGATGCTGGACATCGATTTTGTCCAGTTTCGCGAGGGCTTCCAGCGCTACGCCCCGATCGGCGCCACGGTTGGCACCGTGCTTTTGATCGAACTCGCCATGGTGCTGACCGGTTGGCGCTTTCTCCCGGAAGCACCGAAATGGCGTGCCGCACCGATTCCGGGGAATGTCTCCAACACTGCCGCATTGGCCGAGCAACTTTATACCCATAATATTCTTTTGTTTCAGTTGGCCGGTCTGTTGCTTTTGGTGGCAATGATCGGTGCGATCGTGCTGACGCTGCGCGAGCGTCGCGCATCGCGGCGACAGATTATCCGTGTCCAGCTTGAGCGAGAGGTCCGCGATACGTTGGAAGTCCTCCGCGTGCCCATATTCGCAGGAACGGAAGAGATCGGTATCAGAATGAGCAAAGCAGTCAGCGAGGAGGAGGAGGCGGAAGCTGCGCACGAGGGGATGGAATCGACGACGCTTGCTGCTTCGCATACGCAACCGGAAGCCGAGGGGCACTGATCATGTTGGCAGTGGGGATCGGGCATTACCTTGCCGTCGGCGCGATTTTGTTGGTGCTCGGGGTGTTCGGAATATTCCTTAATCGAAAAAACATCATCGTTATCCTGATGTCGATTGAGCTGATCCTGCTTGCGGTCAACCTAAACCTTGTCGCGTTTTCCGCCTCGCTTGGCGATCTTGTCGGACAGGTATTGGCGATGTTCGTGTTGACCGTCGCGGCGGCGGAAGCTGCGATCGGACTTGCCATTGTGGTGGTTTACTTCCGCGGTCGCGGCTCTATCGAAGTCGAAGACGTCAACCTCATGAAGGGCTGAGATGATCTACGCCGTTGCGGTTTTTGCGCCTCTTGTGGGCTCGTTGATCTCCGGTTTGTTCGGACGCGCGATCGGCGATCGTGCGGCGGAGTTGACGTCCATTCTCTGCATGGTGCTTGCGACGATCTGCGGGGCGGTGGCGTTTGCCGATTTGGTTTGGGGAGGTGCGGCTCCGGGGCTCGTTCCGATCGCAAGCTGGTTCGATGTCGGCGGCTTTCGTGCACCTTGGGCGCTGCGCTATGACACCTTGGCCGCGGTGATGGTGGCGATGGTCACGTTGGTCTCCACGCTGATCCATATCTACAGCGTGGGCTACATGGCGCATGACGAATATCCGACCTACCGTTTTTTCAGCTATCTTTCGCTGTTCAGTTTCGCGATGCTGATGTTGGTGACGGCCGACAACCTCGCGCAACTCTTCTTCGGCTGGGAAGGTGTCGGGCTGGCGAGCTATTTGTTGATCGGGTATTGGTACGATCGTCCCAGCGCTTGCGCGGCGGCCATTAAGGCATTCGTCGTCAACCGCATCGCCGATTTGTTTTTTGTGATCGGAATTGCGCTGACCTTTTTCCGCTTCGGCTCGATCGAGTTTTCCACGATTTTTGCCGCCGTTCCGAGCCATATGGCGGATTCCTACGTGCTCTTCGGGCACAGCTATCGCTCTCTTGAGGTAATCGGTGTTTTGCTGTTCATCGGGGCCATGGGCAAATCCGCGCAGATCGGCCTGCACACCTGGCTACCCGATGCGATGGAAGGCCCCACCCCGGTCTCCGCCTTGATCCATGCGGCGACCATGGTCACGGCCGGCGTGTTTTTGATGGCACGCATGTCGCCCGTGATGGAAGCTGCTCCAATAGCAAAAGAGATTGTGGTCGTGGTAGGGGCCAGCACGGCATTTTTCGCCGCAACCGTCGGCTGTACGCAAAACGATATCAAGCGCGTGATCGCTTATTCCACCTGCTCGCAATTGGGCTACATGTTCATCGCGGCTGGAGTCGGGGCGTATCAGGTTGCAATCTTTCATCTGATTACGCACGCCTTTTTTAAGGCGCTCTTGTTCTTGGGCTCGGGTTCGGTGATTCATGCCATGAGCGGCGAGCAGGACATGCGCAAAATGGGCGGGTTGTGGAGGAAAATTCCTTACACCTATGCGGTGATGTGGATCGGCAGCCTCGCCTTGGCCGGCCTTCCGATTTTTGCCGGTTACTATTCCAAAGATGCGATTCTGGAAGCCGCATTTAGCGCCGGAAGTGTGGCCGCACGCTATGGGTTTGTCTGCGGCGTGGTGGCGGCGTTTCTCACCGCATTTTACTCCTGGCGGCTGCTGTTCATGACCTTCCATGGCGAACCCCGCGCTGAGGCGCATGTTCTGGCGCACGTGCACGAGAGCCCGCCGGTGATGACGGTGCCTCTCGGCGTGCTTTCGCTCGGGGCGATTTTTTCCGGCATGGGTTTTCGCGATTTGTTCATCGGGCCGGGTTGGCCGCACTTCTGGCAAGGGTCCATCGTCAATGCAGCCGGGAACAACGTTCTGGAAACGATGGAGAGGGTTCCCGCGACGATCGGCACACTTCCGGTCGTCATGGGGCTTTTGGGAATTGCTCTGGCTTATGCGATGTACATCGCAATGCCGTTGCTGCCCAATATCTTGACCCGGACCTTCCGCCCGCTTTACCTTTTCCTTTTGAACAAATGGTATTTTGATGAGCTCTACGATGCCATCTTTGTCCGTCCGGGTTTCGCGCTTGCCCGAATGCTCTGGCAAGTTGCGGATGCCACGATCATCGACGGCGTTCCCAACGGCGTGGCGAGCTTGGCAACCGAATCTTCCGCACAGGCGGTGAAACTGCAAACCGGCTCTATTGCCGTTTATGCCTTCACCATGCTGATTGGTCTCGTTGCGCTCCTGAGCATTTTCCTGCTGCTACGGTGAAACAATGAACGCCGCCGGATTTCCCATTCTGTCCCTCATTACCTTCCTGCCGCTTGTCGGCGCGGCCATTATGTTGCTGGTGCGCGGAGATGAAGCGACCGTTGCAGCGAATGCGCGTTGGTCGGCGCTGTGGACAAGCCTTATCGTGCTGGCACTGTCTTTGATTTTGTGGTGGGATTTCGACCCGGCACAACCCGGTTTCCAATTCGTTGAAACAGCGGATTGGCTGCCCGCGCTCGGCGTCAAGTATCGCATGGGGGTGGACGGGATCAGTATCCTGTTCGTGTTGCTTTCGACTTTTCTTACCCCGATTTGCATTCTGGCAAGCTGGGAATCGATTAAAACCCACGTTCGCGAATACATGCTGACCTTTTTGGTTATGGAAACCATGATGGTTGGCATGTTTGCTGCGACGGATTTCATTATTTTTTACATTTTTTACGAAGGCGTGCTTATCCCGATGTATCTCATCATCGGGGTTTGGGGCGGCCCGCGCCGTGTGTATGCCGCGTTCAAGTTCTTTCTTTTTACGCTGACCGGTTCCGTGCTGATGATGCTGGCGCTGTTGGCGATGTGGTACACTGCGGGCACGACCGATATCGCCGAACTCCTGCATTCGTCCTTCCCCGCGCATATGCAATATTGGCTGTTTCTTGCGTTTCTTGCTTCCTTTGCCGTCAAGGTTCCGATGTGGCCGGTGCATACCTGGCTGCCCGATGCGCATGTCGAAGCGCCCACCGCGGGATCGGTCATTCTCGCGGGAGTGCTTTTGAAAATGGGAGCGTACGGCTTCTTGCGGTTTTCCGTGCCGATGCTTCCGCAAGCTTCGAGCTATTTTGCGCCGCTGATTTATGCACTTTCCGTTGTGGCCGTAATTTACACGTCTCTCGTTGCCTTAGCGCAAACGGATATGAAGAAGCTTATTGCGTATTCTTCCGTTGCGCACATGGGCTTGGTGACCATTGGCATTTTTTCCTTTAACATCGAGGGAATCACCGGTGCATTGGTACAGATGCTTTCGCACGGGGTGGTCTCGGCGGCGTTGTTCCTCATTGTCGGCGTGGTTTATGATCGTATCCATAGCCGCGAAATCGCCCGCTATGGCGGTTTGGCAGACCGAATGCCGCGCTACGCTTTGGTTTTCATGATATTTATGTTGGCAAGTTCCGGCCTTCCGGGAACCTCGGGTTTTGTCGGCGAGCTTTTGGTTGCCGTAGGAGCATTGCGCGTGAATTTCTGGCTGGCACTTCTTTCCAGTACAGGAATGATATTGGGAATTGCCTATATGCTCTATCTTTATCGGCGGGTTATCTTCGGCCGTTTGACGAAGTTGGATCTCCGCAATATCGCGGATCTTTCTCCCCGCGAGGTTTTTGTCTTCGCGCCGCTGGTGGTGCTGACCCTGTGGATTGGTGTGTATCCTTCAAGCTTTACCCGGTTTTTCGATGCTTCTGCCGGACTTCTCGTGGAAAGCCACCGAACCGCACTGATTGCGCCAAAGGCGCAAGGTCGGACCGCAGACGGAATGGAATTGCCGGCGGCTGCACGGCTTGCGGCCATTGCGAAGGACGGGAGCATACACGAATGAATGGCGCTCTGATAAATTGGATCGTTGCGCTTCCCGAGCTTGTTCTCGCGGTTTGCGGCATGGCAATCCTGCTTTTGGGTGTGGTGCAGAGGCGGGAAAACCCCTTGCTTGCGAGTATGCTTTCCATCGGCGCGTTGGTTCTCGCAGGCGTCTTGGTTGTCTCGGGAAGCCGCGGCCAGGGTTATGAGGGCCAATTGGTTTCGGACGCTTTCAGCACGTTTCTTGCGGTGCTGATTCTTATCGGTGCCGGGCTCACGATCATGTTGTCGCTGGAATACAACCAGTTGCAACGCATTTACCGGTTCGAATTTCCCGTATTAATCGTGTTCGCCGCCGTCGGCATGATGGTGATGGTGAAAGCAACCAATCTCATGTCGCTCTATCTCGGCCTAGAGCTGCAATCTTTGGCAATTTATGTGCTTGCCGCATTCGCGCGCGATGATTTGCGATCGGCGGAAGCGGGGCTTAAGTATTTCGTGCTGGGGTGTTTGGCTTCCGGCTTGCTGCTCTATGGCATTTCGCTCGTTTACGGTTTTTCCGGTACCATGGATTTCGCCCGGCTGTCCCGGGCATTCACTGCGCCGGCGGATGTTTCGGCGGGTCTTGTCGTGGGCGTGGTGTTCATGCTGGCGGGACTTGCGTTTAAGATTTCGGTCGTGCCGTTTCACATGTGGACGCCCGACGTTTATGAAGGCGCGCCGACGCCGGTAACGACGTTTATCGCGACAGCTCCGAAAGTCGCCGCTATGGGCCTGCTGCTCAGAACCATGATCTTTCCTTTCGGGCACCTGCTCGCGCAATGGCAACAGTTGGTGGTGCTGGTTTCGATCGCCTCGATGGTGCTCGGAGCGTTGGCTGCCATCGGACAGGTCAACATCAAGCGCCTGATGGCTTACTCTGCCATCGGCCACATGGGCTATGCGCTGATCGGGCTTGCCGCGGGAAGCGAGGCCGGCGTGCGCGGCGTATTGATTTACCTTTTGGTCTACATGGTGATGAGCGCCGGGGCTTTTGCCGTGATATTGGCGATGCGGCGGCGCGGAATGGCGGTGGAGGCGATTGCCGATTTGGCCGGGCTCTCCAGCACGGATCCGGCGCTGGCCCTGTTGATGACGATTTTCATGTTCAGCCTTGCCGGTATTCCGCCGCTTTCCGGCTTTTTCGGAAAATTTTATGTGTTCTTGGCTGCCGTACAGGCCGGACAATGGACGCTTGCCATTATCGGCGTGCTGACCAGCGTGGTCTCCGCCTATTATTATATTCGCATCGTCAAAGTGATGTATTTTGATACGCCGACGATGCGCTTTGATGTGCGCCATCCTGCGATTTCGATTGCGGGCGGAGCCACGGCCTTGTTCACTGTGCTTTTTCTGGCGATTGCCGGCCCGTTCATCTCCGCGGCCGACCTCGCGGCCAAGGCGCTGTTCGGGTGAAGCCTCCTCCGCAATCAGGGCATTCCTTCCTGCCACCGCTTCGCATTTTGGAAAGCGTGGCCTCCACCCAGGATTATTGCCTTCATGCGGTGCAAGAGGGAGCCACGGAGGAGTTTGCGGTGCTCGCGCGCGAGCAAACCGGCGGGCGTGGAAGCCGCGGGCGCCATTGGCAGTCCTTGCGCGGCAATCTGCACCTTTCCGTCCTTTTGCGTGAACCGTTGCCGCTGCAACAGGCCGCAGGCTTTGCATTGCTCGCCGGGCTTGCTCTGCTCGAGGCGTTGGAGCGGTTTCTCCCCGCCGAGGGGACGAAACTGCATCTGAAATGGCCCAATGACGTGCTGTTCGAAGGCCGAAAACTTGGCGGCGTGTTGATCGACACCATAGGGGGTGCATCCGGCAGGCTTGCGTTTCTGGTCATCGGGTTCGGCGCCAATTTGGCGATCGCCCCGTCCTTACCGGATCGGCCGACCGCTGCACTCGCCGAGCTCATTGCGCCGCCCGCGCCTGAGGCGGTTGCGCATGCGGTGCTCGCGCAGCTTTGGTATTGGCGGTTTCGAAGGGCGCACGAGGGCTGGAGCGCGATCCGCACGGCCTGGCTTGCGCGTGCGCATCCGCTGCGAAGCAGGCTTACCGTTTGTGTCGGAGAAGAGATTGTCGCTGGGGAATTTGCCGGTCTTACCGAAGGGTTTGCCCTGATCCTGGACACGCAAGCAGGCACGCGCAGCTTTGCCACCGGCGAAATTTTCCTTGGACAGCCGCACCTCGCACCGGCATTCTCCGCTCCCGCAACCGAAGAGAAGGAAAACAATGCTGCTCGCGATTGATGCCGGCAATACCAATATCGTGTTCGCTGTTCATGACGGGCACGTCTGGCGCGGCAATTGGCGGGTTGCCACACAATCCCAGCGCACCTCGGATGAATACGGTGTCTGGTTGCTGGCGCTGTTGCAACATGCCGGGCTTCGACCGTCGGATATCGACAAAGCCGTAATCGGGACTGTGGTGCCCGCCGCCCTCTACCATTTGCGTCGGCTGTGCCGGGATTGGTTCACGGTTGAGCCGTTGGTGGTGCGCGCAAGCCTGAACTGGGGTTTTGAGATCCGGGTGGACCGCCCCGACGAGGTCGGCGCCGACCGTCTGCTGAATGCGCTTGCCGCGCATCAGCGTTACCAGGGCCCGCTGATTGTGATCGATTTCGGCACGGCCACCACCTTCGACGTGGTGGATGCCGATGGCGCCTATTTGGGCGGGGCGATCGCACCGGGCATCAATCTTTCCATCGAGGCGCTGCACCAGGCCGCCGCGCGGCTTCCCCGCATCGGCATCGGCCGTCCGCAATCGGTGATCGGGCGTGATACGGTGCCCGCCATGCAATCGGGCATCTATTGGGGATATGTCGGGTTGATCGAAGGCTTGGTGACGCGTATTCAGGCGGAGTACGGTGCGCCGCTCAAGGTGGTGGCAACCGGCGGTTTGGCACCCTTGTTTGCCGGGGCCACCATGGCCATTCAATATACCGATGCTGACTTAACCCTGGATGGGCTGCGCCTGCTGGTAGAACGGAACCCGTGCCCGGTTTTCTCCCATGAGCGCAGCCGCGCAAGCGAGCATGAGCAAGCCTAACAACGGCTCCAACGCCGCCCACGAATTTTGATGATGAGCCTTGAATCGGAAGACCTCGCCTTTCTGCCTTTGGGCGGAACCGGCGAGATCGGCATGAATTTTAACCTTTACCGCTGTGATGGCCACTGGCTGGCCGTGGATTGCGGCATTGGCTTCGGCGGCAGCGCGCTGCCCGAGGTGGAGATTATGATGCCTGATCCCGCCTTTATTGCCGAGCGGCATGAGGATTTGGTCGGGCTGGTGCTGACGCATGCGCATGAGGACCATCTGGGTGCCGTTCCTTGGCTTTGGCGCTTTTTGCGTTGCCCGGTTTATGCCACGCCGTTTACCGCCGCCGTGCTGCAGGCGAAGCTTGTTGAAGAAAAACTGGAAAGGGACGTGCCCCTTATCGTGGTGCAGCCGGGCGGGGTGCTTAACTTGCCCCCGTTTGTGGTGCGGTTCTTTCCGGTCACCCACTCCACCCCGGAAGCGCAGGCTCTGGCCATCACCACGCGGCATGGCACGGTGCTGCATACCGGGGATTGGAAACTTGACCCGCACCCGCTGATCGGCCCGCCGACAGACGAAGAAGCTTTCGCCAAGCTGGGCGAGACAGGGGTTCTGGCGATGGTCTGCGATTCCACCAATGCGGTGGTGGAGGGGCATTCCGGTTCGGAAGCGGATGTCAGGCGCAGCCTTGCCGCGTTGGTGCGGAATTTACGCGGACGCGTGGTTGTGACGTGTTTTGCCAGCAATGTGGCGCGGATTGAAAGCATTGCGTTGGCCGCACAGGCTGCCGGCCGAACGGTGATTGTGGTCGGGCGCAGCCTGCGCAAGCTGGAAGCGGCTGCGCGTGCCTCCGGCTATTTGAAAGGTATCCCGGAGTTCCTGACCGAAGAAGATGCGGGTTCCGTGCCTGATGAAAGAGCTTTGCTGTTGGTGACCGGCAGCCAGGGTGAGCCCAATTCGGCCTTGGCGCGGATTGCTGCCGATACGCATCGGCGGATTGCGCTGGGTGAGGGCGATACCGTGGTGTTTTCCAGTCGCGTCATCCCGGGCAACGAACAGGCGATTACCGCGGTGCAGGAAGCGCTGGTGCGCCGCGGCGTGCGGCTGATGACAGATCGTGACCATATGGTGCATGTCTCGGGCCACCCCGCGCGCGATGAGCTGCGGCGGCTTTACCGCTTGGTGCGTCCCGGCTGGAGCGTGCCGGTGCATGGGGAGTGGCGGCATCTGGCCGCGCATGCCGAGCTTGCCAAAGAGCTCGGCGTGGCGCCGATTATGCTGGAAGACGGCGATATACTCCGGCTCGCTCCCGGCACACCGCAAGTGGTGGATAGCGCCCCGGTCGGGCGATTGGTCCGCGATGGCGATCGCCTGCTGCCGTTGGGAGGCGAGGTGATGTCGGCTCGCCGCCGGATGCTGTTTCATGGAGCGGTGGTGGCAAGCCTTGCCGTTGATGCCGCCGGCCGGCTGCGCGGTGAGCCGCAGCTCTCCGCGCCGGGATTGTTTGAGCTTGGCGATCCGGAGAGTGAGCGCGTGCTTTCAGAGTTTACCGATGCGCTGGCCGAACTTCCGCCTGCCGTGCGGAGCGACCAGAGAAACTTTGCCGAGGCCGCCAAAACCGCACTGCGCCGCGTTCTTTCCCGGCATTTGGCGAAGCGGCCGCTGGTGGATGTGCATATCCTTCGTATATGAGGGCGCAAAGCCATGGACTGGTTTACCGGTGTCGTGCTTTATGCGCTGATTTGGTGGGTGGTGCTGTTCGCGGTACTCCCCTTTGGCACGGAGCCGGAAGCGGAGCCGGATGCCGCGAGCGGCTGGCGCGGGGCGCCCAAACGCCCCTTGCTCGGGCGTAAGCTGCTTGCCACCACGTTGGTGGCAGCGGTGATTTGGCTTGGTTGTTTTGCATTAATCCGGAGCAATTGGATCAGTTTCCGCAGCGGCTTTTTCGCCCTGCATGAACCATAATTTGCACGAGCCATAAAGCGTAAGGGCGCAACCGTTGAAAGGGTGAGCGCCTGTGGCATCCGCCCAAGCGGTGCGCAAACGCGTCTGCTTGAGCCTCAAAGCGATGGTATGCGGTTTTGCTCTCTCTTCCTCTGCGAGCGGCGCAGCAAGCCGATTGAGGCAAAACGGAAAACGGCTCGGTTAGAGATAATTCGCAAGGGAGAGCGTCGCAGTGCTTGCAATCAACTTATAAGAAGCCTCAAGCTGCGTCTGGGTGGCGGAAAGGTTGGAGAGCGTAGCCGCCATGTTCACGTCTTCCACGTTGGAAATTTGCGTTTGCAATACTGTGTTGGTATCGGAAAGCAGGCTCTGGGTGGAGGAAATCTGATTTTGCTCCACGCCGAGCACGCCTTCATCCGTCGCCAGCCCGGAGATCGCCCCGTTCAAAAGACTTTGCACGCTGCTTAACAGGCTTTGAAACGCCGGCGTGTTTGCCTGCGCCTGGACCGAGGGTTGCGCAAAAGCGGCAATGGTGGCGAGGCTTGCCATCAAGTCGCGCATATAGGAGCCGGTCGAGTAGGGGCCGGAGGAAGGCTGAGAGGCGTTGGCGTTGGCGAGAACGCCGATGACCATGCTTTCTCCGGAACCGGTGGGTACGGTTTGCAGTTGCGCCGTCCCTTGCGAAAGGGCCGTTGAAAACGGCGAGGTCCCGGGTGCGTTGGAACTTGCGATGGCTTGGATGCTTGCCATGGTTACCGCTGCGCCGTTGGTGCCAAGCCCTGCCACAGCCGTTGCTATTTGCGTGGCGAAGCCGGAGGAAGCGATATTTTGCGCATTCGGCACCGGCGGATTGGATGAGTCGGTGCCGGCAAAAACATAGGTGCTGCCGTTTTGTGTATTCAAAAGCCCGGCGAGTTGCTGCAGAGCAGCCTTTGCCGAGGTTGCCAGCACGCTCAGGTTCGTATTGACCGTACTTGCGCTCAAAATTTGAGAAGAGAGATTGGATGCAATGGAACTGATTTGTTTCAGTATGGTTTGGGTGACGTTGAGCGTTGTGCTTGCCGCGTTAAGGCCGTTGGCGATTGCTGTGTTTTGCGATGTTTCCGAAGCAAGTGCGAGCGCGATTGCAGCACCGCTGCCAAGGCCGCCGAAGTCATTTGCGATATAGCCGCTGGAGGCCTGTTCCGAAAGCGTATTCAAGCGGTTCTGGATGGTTTGGTTGTCTGCGATCAGCTGCCCGAGCAGGCCGTAATTGCTGGGGCCAAGGGGGGAAAGGCTGCTATCGCTCATTGCTTAGACTCGCTTGCTTTCCAAGTAGGCATGCCAAGAAAACGGATTCGTGATCAGCACCAAGCCATGTTTCCCAAACCAGACCCTCTTTGCGGAAATGTTGCAATTGCGTTTTAGAAGATCCCATTGTCTTTTTACGGGACAGCGTTTTGCAGAGTGTTCCACATTTGCTGCGTGGCCGCAATAATACGGGCATTGGCGGCATAAGCATTTTGCAATTCCACGAGCCGCGCCATTTCACTATCAATATTGACGCTCGGCAGGTTCGATTGCAAATGCGTCTGCACGGCCTGCTCGGTCGTCAGAGCGTTTTGCGCTGCCGCCGCATCGGCGGATTGTGAGGACACGATATCGGTGGCAAATTCCCCAAGCGTCGCGGGCTGCGCAAACGGGGCGGAAAGCGTGCCGAGCGGGCCGAGGCCGCTGACATTTGTGGCGGGCGGCGTGCCGGCGCCGAACGTGTTGGCGAGAATGGTATTGATCAAGGTGCTGAAACCGGCCTGCCCCGTGGTGTTTTGCGAAGGAATGCCGTCGCGGACCGCGGCAGGGTTGACGACAACCGCCGGGTTGACCGTGATTTCCTGGGCAAAGCCCACATAGCCTGCTTGCACCGGTGAGCCGCCGCCCGCAGGAACGTTGCCGCTGGCATCGGTAAACAGCGGCAGGCCCGCCGCGTTGAAGCGCCCGGCGAGGTTTTGGGCAAACTCGTCAAGCTCGGCCTGATAGGTGGGAAGGGTGGAATCGCGCAACGTGATATCCGCGCCGATCTCACCCCCGGTGAGTTGCTGGGTGACATCGATTCCGCCAAGCAAAATCGGCGGAATGCCGCTGCCGGGCGCGGAAGCGGGACCGATTGTCGCGGGTGTGGTGCTGAGCGAGGCGCTGCCGTCGGTCGGCAACACCAATCCGCTTTGCGTGGCAACCAGAACAGCACCGTTTGCTTGGGGAATAAATTTGGCGCCGATCAATTGCGAAACGGTTTGCATCGCCTGGTCGCGCTGATTTTCGAGATCCGCCGTGCTGAGCCCCTGCGCTTTCGCGGCAACGATTTGCTGGTTAAAAGAACCGATCGCCGCGAGTGATGCGTTCAACTGGCCGATCGCGGTTACCAAATCGTTTTCCGCGTTTTGCCGCCCTGTATTATAGGCATTTGCCAAGGCATTGATCCCGTGCGCAAGTGTTTGTGCAGACGCCACCACCTGGGCTTGCGCCGTTGCGCTTGCAGGATCCGCGGCCAAAGCGGTGAATTGGTTTTGCAAGTTTGTGAGCAGGCTTTGCAAGTCGTTGTTTTGACCGGGGCTTCCCAAGACCGCATCGATTTGTTGCAAAGCGTTGCTTCGCGTTTGCAAGCCCGAAACAACACCGTTTTGGCTGAAAGTTTCTGCCTGAAGCGCCAGGTTTATGGTGCGTTGCGCCTCACCGGTAAATACGCCCATGCCAACCCCGCCGGCAGAGAGGCTCCACTGCGGCAGCGTCTCCGGTACGAAATCGGCGGTGGAAGCGTTGGCGACATTGTGCGAAACCAGCGCCAACTGCGCGGCGACATTGGCAAGACCGCCCGAGGCGATGGCAAGTGCGCTATCCAATCCCATAATCGTTCATCATGATACGCGCTTGTTTAAGAAAGCGTTGCGTCCGGTCTGCTCTGGCTTGCTATTGAATGAGGTTGATGGTGGTCTGCATCAGGGTATTGGTGGCGGTGATGGTTTTCGCATTGGCACTGTAGGCCTCTTGCGCCACGATCAAATTGGTAAACTCGGTGGCGATATCGACATTCGAGCCTTCCACCGCCCCGGTGACCAGCCCGCCTGCGCCGTTGGCGTTCGGGTTGGAAAGCATCGCCGCGCCGGCTTGTGCGGTATCCAGATAGGCTTGGCCGTTTTGCCTTTGCAAAGCGTTCGGATTGTTAAAGGTGACCAGCGGGATCTGCGCAATCACGCGGGTTTGGCCGTTGCTGTAATTGGTGATGATTTGCCCTGCCGTATTGATGGAAACGCCGGTGAAGCTTCCGGGCGGCACGCCGTCTTGGGTGACGCTGACCAGATTGTAGCTGTTGCCGGCAAACTGGGTGACGCCATTGGATTGGCCGAAGGTTCCCAGATTGAGCGTAATCGGCTGCGGACCGGTGCCGAGGTTGGGGGTAAGCGTCAGATTCGCCGGCTGCCCTGCCGTGCCGGCGCCGTTGATGGAGGCGATGGTGCCGTTGCTATTAAAGCCGACGGTCGCGGTGGCGAAAGGCGGGTTGCCGTCTGCACTCACGCTCAGCGTCCACGGATTTCCGGGGCTGGAGGGCTGCGTCCAATTGAAGGTGAGCGTGTGCGTCGCCCCCGCCGCGTCATAGACCGTGATCTGGGTTGCCATAGGGGTTCCGGCCGGCGCGTTGAGCGGCAAATTCGCTGCCAGCGTGACGTTCGCCGTCGGGATCGGGGCAAAGGCGGTTTGGCTGACTTGCACCGGCGTAAGCGCGGTTTCGTTCACCGCTCCGGTCGCGGAATTCACCGGCCATGCTTCAAGATATTCGCCCGCGCTGTTTACCAAATAGCCGTTGGCGTTCATGGTGAAGTCGCCGGCGCGCGTGTAATAGGTTTGCTGGGCGAAATCAGGCTGGCCGCTGGTGGTGGTGCCGTCACTTTCCGCCACGGCAAAAAACCCCGCCCCGTTAATGGCAAGCGCCAGCGGGTCCGTGCTCTGCGTAATGGTGCCCTGAACGGTATTGTTATATTCCGGATTTGCAACGACGGAATCGGGTCCGTTCTCGGTGGGTGTGCTGACGGTCAGATAGTCCACAAAGGCTGTGCCCACTCTTTTGTAACCCACCGTCTGCGCGTTCGCGACATTGTCCGAAATATTGGTAATCGCGCTGGATTGCGCCGTCATGCCGCTGACCGCCGTGTCCATCGCGCCAAAGAGAGACATGCAAACCTCCTTTATCATGCCGCGCCGGTGAAGAGCCCGGCGCGGCGGCATTCCGCGAAGGAAGCAGAAATCGTGCCAATACCGGACCGTGGTAAACGCGCGGTTTCGCCGGCTTTAAGCCGGGGAGGGCGCGGCAAAAATTGCCGCATCCGCCCTGTTCTGTCCGGCAAAAATTGCACCGGGAGGAAACTGCGGAACGCTGCGGAGAGGCGGAAAGCAGGAGCCGATCATTGGCCCGAGGATTGCATTCCGCAGGGCAAGGGGAAGAAAAAGCATGCCCGAGAGCGTTGTTCCGGTTCCAGCAAGCCTACCGTCATTGGCACTGCCGTTCTCGGCGCTGCTTTCCGCGGGCGCCGCCCCTGCCGCGCTGACGGCTGCTCTCGCCGGAGGGGAGGGAAGCGAAGCCTTGGCCAATTCCAATATCGGCGGGGAAGGAAACTTCGCTTGCGCGCTTGATCACGCGCTCTCGACGCCGGGCTCGCCCCCCACCGCGGCGGACAAAAGCGATGCTTCAGGTTTTTCCGCTTCCGATCTCTTCCCGTTTTTGCAGCCGACGGAAGCACCGCCATCGGAGGCAGAAAATGCCCAACAATCCGAGCCGAATCCGCCGCAAGGGAGCAACAAAACCGCATCGGCGGAAATTGCTTTGCCAAAGGAGATAAAAAAGCAGGCGGAGAGCGGGTCGGCCTTGCCAACGGTGACATCGGCCGTGCTTCTCCTGCTTCCTGTGCCGAGCACATCTGCTTTGCCTCCCCCGCTTGCTTCGCACGCGTGCGGATCGCCCCCGACCCCTTCGTCCCTCGATGCGGCCGCGGTTCCTCCGCGAGCGAGCGTTGCGCCGCCCCAAGCAGGCACTTGGCTATCGGGGGCCGGAGCGGGGATCCATTTGGTCTATTCTTCGGCTCTTGCAGCCGATCCGACGGGCGCGACCACCCTTTCTTCTCCCGGCGAGATTCCGCCGCCAGCCCCTTTGCCCTCCGGTGCGGAGAGTCCTTCGTCTTCTTCCTCCTCCGGGCTCCGGAGTGCTCCCGTTGCCAACCCGGAAACAGCGATCCCTCCGGCGCTTGACGCGACTTCGGAAACGGCGGCGGCTTTGCTCGCTCCTCCCGCGGTCATGCCGGAGAGTGCGAAACAGGCAGCAAACCCGGCGGACGCTGCTCCGCTGCAGGCGGGCGCCCCGCCGTCGGGACACGGCGCGCCGAGGGGCCCGCTCTCCGCTTCGGCCATCAGCGCCCCATCGGCAGACGCATCAACCCGCTCCCCGGCGGGCGCGGCAACTCTTCCAGCCCGTTCGCGTTCCAGCGCGGAGGGTGTTTCAGCTTCTTCCGCGTCTCCCGTGAGTGGTGTTACGGCAGCCCTGGGAACAGGCAAAACCGCGGCTTTCGAGGCAATTTCGCAAGCCGTGCCGGCTTCGCCCGGCGCCTCGGCCGCCCAGCCCGCGGTTGCGGTACAGACGGCCAATTCCGCGATACCGCCCCACCAGCCTCCGGCGACACCGGCATCCAGCGCTTCGGTGCCGATTTTCGTTTCGATCCCAAATAGTGAAGCGGCGGCAACCGTACCGACGGCTGCATCCACACCCGCGCCGGCAATGGCGCCGACGAACACGAGCACCTCCACGCCCACTGCGCAGCTAGCTCAAGCGCTGGTCTCTTTCACTGCGAACCGCAATGGGGCACAGAGCTTCACGCTCGCCCTTGCCCCACCCGAGCTTGGGTACGTATCGGTTCATTTCACGCAAACCGACCACGGCAGTATCACGGTGGAACTTGCAGCGAGCGAACCCGCGACGCTGCGCCTGCTTCTGCAAGATCAGGCCGCGCTCCATCAGGCGCTGACGCAGGCCGGCCTGCCCGAGGCGGGCCGGAGCCTCTCTTTTCACCTTGCCGAAGCCGTCCCGACCCAGGCGGCAGGACAAGCCGGCAGCTTTGCCGCTTCGATGAGTTCGGGCGGGCAGGGACAGGGGCATCCGCAGCGCTCGAGCGAACAGGCCCCGCTGGGTGACTTTGGCGCATTTTCCCAGGGATCCCGTGGCCATGGCGATTCAACAAACCGAGCCGCCACGGAGCGACAGAGAAACCTCGCAAGCCTCTCGCGCGCAACATCTACTAAACCCTCAAAGTCAACTGCTGGCCGCAGTGCTGTACCGCGAAGGCTGCGCGTTTCGGTGGATATCACCGCATGAGCACGAACTCCTCTTTTGCCGACCATCTTTTCAAGAAGGATACGAGCAATGAGCCTTGCTTCCGTTGCTGCTCAACAAAGCCAACTGATTGCTGCTGCTGATGCCGCCGCAGCTTCTGCAGCCCAAAGCGCAAATTCCGCTGCAAGCAGTTCCGCCGCCGGCGGATCCGGATCCTCTGGCGCCAACAATAGCGCTACGGGAAATGCGGCGCTCGCATCCCTTACCAATAACTTCAATTCCTTTCTGCAACTGCTCATGACGCAGTTGCAAAATCAGGACCCAACCAGCCCCATGGACACCAATCAGTTTACCAGCGAATTGGTGCAATTCGCTTCCGTGGAGCAGCAAATCAATACAAACAAAAGCCTTTCCCAACTGATCCAACTCACGCAGGGAAGCGAGATGCTTCAAGCTTCGTCTCTTGTCGGCAAGCAAGTGCTGGTGCAATCTAATCAATTGCCGTTGCAAAACGGCAGCGCCACGTTGCAATTTAACACTTCTTCGGCGCAGCCTATCGCCATTGCAATTTATAACGCGCAAGGCCAAGAGGTGCGCACCGTCACTCTGCAATCCAACGTTGGAACCAATACCTGGACATGGGACGGTACCAACGACGCCGGCACGCAAATGCCCGATGGTGTCTACTCGGTTGCGGTGTATGGAACGGCAAGCGGCGGCTCACCCGTCGCACTCCCGTTCACCGTGGAAGGAACGGTCAGCGGCGTGGCAACGCAAAACGGCATCGTGCAGCTGCAACTTGGCCCGATGAGTACAAGCCTCAATAACGTTCAGCAGGTGCTGGGCAACTAACGAACCGCGTACAAAAAGCGCCGTAAAGAGAGGCGGAGGGAAAAATCCCTCCGCTTTATTCCGTTTTTTATGTGCTCTGCGATTGCGGTTGTGCAGGTTTCACCTCGATCGTGCGTTGGCCCGCCTTGGCTTCCTGTGTCTTGGGCAAAGTCAGGCGCAGCACACCATTGTTGAACTCGGCCGAGATCTTCTCCCGATCAATTCCGTCGGGCAGCGCAAAGCTGCGGCGGAAAGACCCGTAACTCCGCTCGGCAAAGTGAACATTGCCTTTTGTTTCTTCGTACTCAGAGCGCTTCTCGCCCTGAATCGTTAACACATCTCCGCTCAATGTCACCTGTACGTCTTTTTCCGTCAGCCCCGGAAGTTCGGCCATCACCTGATAAGAGTGTTCGTCTTCGACCACATCGACAGCCGGAAGCCATTCGGCTCCGGTGGCCTCACCGCGGAAAACCGCGGGCATATCGAACATGCGCGGCAGAGCGGGGAAACCGAAGCCACGGGCGAACTGATCAAACAGCCGATCAACCTCCGTTCGCAACGACACCCAAGGATCCACGTATCGCCGAGCGGGAGCAGTTTCTTTCTGTTTTTCAACCGTTAGGTTTGCCATCTTCGCACCTCCTTCGCTGTTCGGTTCATCACGGAAGAACAATTGGAGTTTATTTCTGGCAACTCGTTCTGACGTTGATTTAGCGCAAGCCGAACGTTCGACAAGGTCGGCTGCAGCGCTGCCGCTTAACGCAGGTATGCAAGCCTTTCGCCGAGACGTGCAAAGAACGTTTCGACATCCAATGTTTCCAATAACCGCACCGGGCGATATGCGCGATCGGCTGAACACCGTCCAAACCGATCAATATGCGTTCGCCCTCGCCCCGGACCGGTTCCGCATTCGACCGCGGCCAGAGCCTCGCGCGTTGTGAAAAGCTCCGGCCAAAGCAGCCAAGCGACCGCGCAAGGATCATGCAGCGGCTTGCCATTGAAGCGCGGGGAGGGGGCAAGTGCTTCCAAAATCGCACAGGCACTCGAAAGACAGGTCCCGCTTCCCATGGCGCGGAGCTGCGCGATGCGCTCCGGAGTGACCAGAGCCTGGCCGGTGAGGTCGAGTGTCGCCAAAGTGACACGCGGGGCCGCGGCGAGCACGATGGCCAATGCCTCGGGGTCGCTGAAGGCATTGAATTCGGCGGCGGGCGTAAAGTTGCCTTCGCCCCAGGCGCCGCTCATCAACACCACCTCTTCAATCTTTTCGCAGAGTGCGGGTTCGGTGGCGAGCGCAAGAGCCAAATTGGTCGCAGGGCCGATGCCGATGAGGGTCAGCGGGCGGGTGGCAGCGCGGAGTTGCGTGCGCAATGCATCTGCCGCAATTCCGGGGGCTGCCGCTTTGCCTGGCGGCAAAGCAACCCCGGCGAGCCCATCTGCCCCATGCACGCGTGCGGCTTCGGTAAACCGACCGAGCAACGGCGTCGCGGCCCCGGCGTAAACCGGCACCTCGGCGCGATCGGCTAGCGCCACAACCGCAAGCGCATTAGGCAACGTGCGTGCCAGCGGCACATTGCCGCCCACCACCGTAACCGCCAGGACGTCCAGTTCTTGGGAGGCAAGCGCAAGCCAGAGCGCAATGGCGTCATCGGTTCCCGGATCGCAGTCAATGATCACCGCTCGCGCCAAGGTTTCCTCATCTCGGATATCTGGTTAACCGCGTGGACCGAAATAGGCTTCTAGCCGGTACCCGTCCGGGTCGATCACAAAGGCGGCGTAGTAATCCGGCCCGTATTGCGGCCGATAACCCGGCGGACCGTTATCCGCTCCGCCGGCGGCGATGGCTGAGCGGTGGAAAGCGGCCACGGCGGCTTGGCTGGGAGCGATGAAACAGATGTGCAGCCCGGACCCCTTATCCGGCGAGATCGGGCGGGGTGACTCCACCACCCAGAAAGTGGCATCGTCATCCCCGTAGCCGAGCGTTCCTTGCCCCGTTCGTAACAGCCGGTAGCCGAGCGCGCCGAGCACGGCGTCGTAAAAGCGCTTGGCCCGTTGCAAATCCCGCACCCCGATGGAAATGTGATCGATCATGCTTCATCTAAGCATCCGCCGCCTCTTTTCCGTCAACAGATTTGGTGGCTGTGTTTCCGTCCCGAATGCGCTATCTGTGGTTGCGGAGCTGTTTTTGTGAGCAAGTCGTCATCGTCATCGCCGCCGCCCTTGCCGCAGTCGCCCCCGCCCCGGCCCAGCGCGTGGGATGGGCAGACCAACCGGGATCAGTTTTTGCGCGAGCAGATTGAGCGTGCGGAAGCCGCGGTCTCTGCGAAGCGCTTTCACGAAGCGGCCGGCATCTGTCAGGATGTGCTGGAGGTGGAGCGAGACTATCCTCCCGCTCTGGCGCTGCTGGGCGGCATTATCGGCCATCGCGGCGATCTCGCGCGGGGGATTGGCCTCATTGAACGGGCGATCCGAAAAGACCGCAGCGTCGCCGCATGGTTCAGCAATCTGAGCGGGCTCTACCGCATGCAATATCGCATTGAAGAGGCCGTGCTTGCGGCAAGAGAGGCGGTTCGGCTTGCCCCGCACTCTGCCCGCTACCTGATCACCCTCGGCAAGGCATTGATCGACGAAGACAACCGCGATGAAGCGATCGTCGCCTTTTTGCTCGCCTTGGCGCGCGAGCCCGCGAATGCCGAGGCGCATTTGGCCATTGGGCAAATACTTTTGGCGCGAGGGGAATGGCGCCCGGGTTGGCTTGAATATGAGTGGCGAAACCACCTTGAGCAGGCCAAAGGCATGCTGCCGCCGATGACGGCCCCGGCCTGGAACGGCATGCGCTTGCCGACGGGGCGGCTTTTGCTGGTGGGCGATCAAGGCTATGGCGATACGTTGCAATTCTGCCGCTTCATCCCGCTTGCCGCGGAGCGTTGCCAAGAGGTGGTTTTGGGCTGCAGCCCGGAGCTTTTGCCGCTGCTTCGGAACATTCCGGGAGTGGCAAGCTGTCATAGCACTTGGGGCGAAATCCCCCCGCACGCCGTCTATTGTCTGCTCTCCAGCCTGCCTGGGCTGTTCGACATCCATGAAGAGGCCATCCCCGCCCGCGTTCCTTATCTTTCTCCGGATCCCGCTGATCAAGAACTGTGGGCAGCCCGCCTTGCCAGAGAACCGAACGGACGCGGCCTGCGCATTGGTATCGCCTGGGCGGGGCGGCCGCAGCATCCGAACGATCGGCGCCGATCCATCCCGCTTGTCGAACTGGCTCCGCTTGCGGGGTTAGAACGCCTGAGTTTCGTATCGCTTCAGAAAGTCATCCCCCCGCACGATCGCCCGGCCCTTAAAGGCACCTTTCCGGAGCTGATCGACCTCACGCAACATCTGACCGACTTTGCCCAGACTGCAGCGCTGATTGCCAATCTTGATCTGGTGCTTTCGGTCGATACCGCAGTGGCGCATCTTGCCGGTGCGCTGGGCAAGCCGGTTTGGGTGATGCTGTCGGAGCCCGCCGATTGGCGCTGGATGCTCAACCGAACCGATAGCCCATGGTACCCCACCATGCGCCTTTTTCGGCAGCCTCGTCCCGGTGCTTGGGCGCCCGTGATCGCGGACGTGGCGAAAGCCCTAGCCGCGTTGCCGCGGTAAGGATGGATGCGAAGGGAGTGCGCATGCGCGTGCTGGCTTTGGACTCGGCGCTTGCCGTAGCCTCGGTTGCGATTTTGCAGGAAGAAGAGGTGCTGGTGGAAGAGATCGCACCTCCCTCCGGCAATGGTCATGCAGCAACGCTGCCGCCGCTTGTCGAGAGGGTGCTTGCCGAGGTGAGCGCGGGGACGGAGATCCATCTCATCGGTGTCACCGTCGGCCCCGGCCGTTTCACCGGCCTTCGCGCGGGGCTCGCATTGGCACATGGGCTGAGCGAGGGGCTGGGCTGCCCGGTGGTCGGCGTCTCAGTCGCGGAGGCTTTGGCCGAAGAACTGGCCCGCGGGGAGCGACCGCTGGGGGGGCGAGAATTGTGGGTCGCAATCGATTCGTATCGTGGACATGTGTTTCTGGAACGGGCGGCAAAGCGGGAATCGGTTGCGCTTGAGCGACTGGCGCAGCCCGTGGGCCCTGTTGCGATTGCCGGCGATGCCGCCATCGCGGTTGCCGCCCGGCTTGCCGCCCGTGGCGCCGACGTGATGCTTACGGATCTGCGGGCGCCGAGAGCGCGTTTTGTCGCCTCTGTCGCAGCGCGGCGCTGCCGCGGCGAACTTCCGCCGCTTGCCGCCGAGCCCCTTTATCTTGACCCGCCGGCAACACGGGCCCCCGCAAGTCCGCCAAGGCCGGCCCCCGTTGTATGATCATTTCTTCGCCGCGATGATTTCCGTCTCGCTCGCGCACGCGCCGTTGATGGCGGCGATTCATGCCGCGGCCTTTGCCTCCTCGGAAGCATGGAGTTCCGAGGCGATCGAAGCGCAACTGCGCCTGCCGGGCACATTCGGCTTCCTCGCCAAAGAAGGCGGAATGATATTGGCGCGGGTCATTGCGGAGGAAGCGGAGATTTTAACGCTTGCTGTTGCGCCAAAAGCACGCGGCAAGAAGTTAGGACGGGCCTTGCTTTGCGCAGCGATGGCGGAGGCGGCGCGCCGCGGAGCGAAAAGCATGGCTCTTGAAGTGGCGAAGACGAACGAAAAGGCCAATGCGCTTTATCGCGCCGTGGGTTTTGTTCCGGTCGGGCAGCGTTTGCGCTACTACGCGGACGGCTCGGATGCGTGGGTCATGCGCGTTGCCCTGACCCCGGCGCCCGTTTGCGCAACAAAAGCCGAGTAATTCCCGAAGCATCCTGCTCTTCGGCCAGGACTTCATGGCCGAGCGCTTTGGCGGAAAGCGGCACGTTTCGGCGCGGTTCGTCCCCTTGGAGAAGCACCAGGAGGCTCTGTCCCGGGGCAAGCCGGTCTAGGGCAAGCCGGGTGCGCACGAATGTCATGGGGCAACGTTCGCCGGTAATATCCAATACGAGGTCGGCGACATCGGAGTTCGTCATGGGTACCATGTTATGGTGAAATGTCCGTTGCAGGGAAGCACATTTGGCTTTTACATGTTATGGCTGAACTGATACTTGAACAAAAGCAACAGAGGAAAGTAATGGCCAACCCTGGCGCTGACTCGAATATCTTAGGACTGACCGCGCAGATTGTTGCGGCGCATTTGGCGAATAACTCGGTTCCCCTGGATGCGTTGCCCACGCTTATTCAAGAAGTATACAAAACCTTGGCAAATATAGGTAAAGACCAACCGAGTGTCCCGGATCGTCCGCAGCCGGCCGTGCCGATTCGGCGATCCGTTTTTCCCGATTACATCATATGCCTGGAAGATGGGAAGAAACTGAAAATGTTGAAGCGGCATCTGAAAACCGCCTACAACATGACCCCCGAGCAATATCGCGAACGCTGGGGACTGCCGCCGGATTATCCCATGGTAGCGCCGAATTATGCCAAGCATCGTTCTTCGCTGGCGAAAAAGATCGGATTGGGCAAGCGCGCCGGGGAAAACCCCCGCGCTAGGTAACCCGCTGCCTCGCGCCCCTTATGCGTTGCCCGGTTTGCACAAGGGCGTGCAAGCTTCTATCGTGCGGGCGTCGTGCCTAACTTAAAGATCGTCCCGGTCGGCTGTGCCCCGGGGAAGCGAGAAAGAAACTGGATGGAATCACGGATTGAACGCCTTTGCATCGAGCGGGGATTAAAGATGACCGGCCAGCGCCGGCTGATAGCCCGGGTGCTCTCCGAGGCCTCCGACCATCCGGATGTGGAAGAGCTTTATCGCCGTGCCTTGGCCCTGGATGCCCATATCTCGATCGCAACCGTGTATCGCACCGTGCGGCTTTTGGAGGAAAAGGGCATTTTGGAGCGGCGGGACTTCGGCGGCGGCCGCGCGCGTTACGAGCCGAGCGAGCACGGCCATCACTATCATCTGATCGATGTCGAAAGCGGCAAGGTGATTGAATTTGCCGACCCTGAGCATGAGCGTCTGATCCATGAGATTGCGGCGCGGCTGGGGTTTGAGCTTGTCTCCACGCGGCTGGAATTGTTCGGCAGACGGCGCGAGAACACGGCGAAATCCGCTGCGGCCAAACCGGCACAAACGCGTACCAAGGCGCGCAGCCGTATCCGCACGGCGAGCGAGCCTGCTTCCGTTGTGGAATGAGAGTGAGCCGGGACCAGCCGATGACCGCTGAAAAACCACTGCAGCGAGGCACGATGATTGGCCCGGGCTTCGGCGAATTGCGCGCCGGAAACCTCGGCGTGCGCCTTGCCATCAACCAAGCCGAGATTGATGCGGTGCAGGCGTTGCGTTATCGCGTGTTTTATGAGGAAATGGGGGCGATCCCTTCGCCGGAGGCCGCCCAGTGTCGGCGCGACCGCGATATTTTCGATGCCGTGGCCGATCACCTTTTGGTTGTGGATCATGCGCTCGGGTCGGGGGCGGAGGGGGTCGTGGGGACCTACCGGCTGATTCGCACGCAGGGAGCGGCGAAGGTCGGCCGATTTTATTCGGCCAGCGAATACGATATTTCTCCGCTTCTGCGCTTTCCCGGGCGGCTTTTGGAGCTCGGCCGCTCGTGCGTGGATGCCGCGTATCGGAACAGCGCCGCCATGCAACTGCTCTGGCGAGGAATCGCGGCATATGTGTTTCATCATCAGATTGACTTGATGTTCGGCTGCGCAAGCCTGCCGGGAACCGACCCCGATGCCTTGGCCGCGGAGCTGACCTATCTTTTCTACAACCATCTGGCTCCTCCTGCGCTCCGTCCGCGGGCTTTACCGCATCGTTACGTGGAGATGCGGCGGCTGGATCCCACGGCTTTCGACCCCCGCCGGGTGCAGGCGCAACTGCCGCCCTTGATCAAAGGCTATCTGCGGCTCGGCGGCTTTGTCGGCAACGGAGCGGTGATCGATTCCGCCTTCAATACCATCGATGTTGCCATCGTGGTCAAAACCGATCTCGTCACCGACAAGTACTACCGACATTATGAACGGCAATTGCGCAACGCATTGGATTGAGCGCTGCCCTTCCGCGATCGTGTTCTGCGATACCAAACCAGCGCTTTGAGCAGAAACATGGCTTTCGGCCTTGCCTCGGTTCACTCTCGCCAAACCCGCTTGGTCTCGCTTGCCGAGGCGGGCTGGCGAGGGGATGTCGCCGCCGGCGCGCTGGGCGCGTTTTCGGCCGGTGCGTTGCCGCCGTTTCATCTTGTTCCACTTTTGCTGTTCACGGTGCCGGCTCTGCTGACCTTGATCGATCAGGCGCCGCGGCCGGCAACGGCATTCCGGTTCGGCTTCTGGTTCGGCTTCGGCCATCATTTGCTGGGCCTTTACTGGATTACCGACGCGATTCTGTTCGAAGCATCGCGATTTTGGTGGTTTGTGCCATTGGCAGTGCCTGGACTTTCCGCCTTGCTGGCGATTTTCATTGCGGTTCCTTGTGCTTTGGCGCGCTTGAGCCGGGCCGGTCTGGCACGCCTTCTCGTGCTGGCGGGGCTTTGGACATTGGGCGATCTCGCGCGCCAGTTCGTCGCCTCGGGCTTTCCGTGGAACCCATGGGCAAGCGTATGGGCCATCCCCGGCCCGCTTGGAGATATCATGCTGCAGCCGCTGGCCTGGATCGGCACGCCGGGGCTGACCTTGGTGACTGTTTTCGTGGCAGGTTTGCCGAGCCTCGGCAGACGGGGCTGGATGGCACTTGCCGCTGCTATGCTGCTCTGGGCCGGCTTGGGCGCCTTTCGGGTTTCCGAGCGCCCGCTGCCGGCACCGGAGCTTCACGTGGTGGTGGTGCAGGGGGATATTCCGGAAGGCGAGAAATGGAGCGCCGAGCGGGCGGAGCAAATTCTTGACCGTTACCTTCTGTTGACCGCCGAGGCCATTGCCAAGGTCGGGCCGGGAAAAGCCGTCGTCGTCTGGCCGGAGACCGCAAGCCCCTATCCCCTGGAGGAAGCAGCTATGCTGCGCTCCATCATCGCGGCTTCCGCCAACCCGGTGGGCCGCGCTGCATCTGCCTGGACGCTGGTCGGTTCCGTCCGGTTTGGGCCTGACAAACGGCCGCGCAACAGCCTGTTCGCCCTTGCGCCGAGCGGCGCTGTGGGCGGCGTGTATGACAAGTGGCATCTCGTCCCGGGCGGCGAGTATCAGCCCAATTGGTTGCCGCTACCGGTGCAAATTGTGCCGGGCGGCGGGTTCGTTCCCGGATCCGGTCCGCACACGCTGGATGGGGATGGGCTTGTTCCAGTTGGTCCGTTCATTTGCTATGAAGCAATATTCCCCCATGCCGTTATCGACGAGGCTCACCGCCCGCAATGGATGGTGAATGTGACCAATGACGCGTGGTTCGGGAATTCCTCGGGTCCCCGGCAACATCTGGCGGCCGCGCGCATGCGCGCAGTGGAAGAGGGGTTGCCGCTAGTACGGGCGGCCAATACCGGCATTTCCGCGGTTTTTGATGCCCATGGGCATGAGATCGCTCGGCTTCCGCTCAACCGGGAAGGCAGTCTTGTCGTGCCGCTGCCGGGGCCGCTTCCGCAGCCGTTCTTCGCGCGTTTCGGCCTCTGGATTCCCGGGCTGCTCGCAGCTTTCATGGTTGCTCTGGGCATCATCGGCTCCAGGGTGTATAAAAACCAAATTTGAGATACCCGACGCCTCTTTTTTGTAAAATCTTCGTGATTTTCGCTTAAACAATTAACGATTGCAGGTTGTGGTGTTAACATTGTATTAGTGGCTGCGGTGTTCCCGCAGAGCCCGTTCCGTGTCAGGCGAAGGAGGCCGAAATGCTCGTAGAGGAAGCCGAGAAGGGCGTAAAGGTCATGCCGGCAAGTGATGATCGAGGTGAAAAAGAAAGTCGACCGAGCCCCATTGACGTGCATGTCGGCTCACGCATCCGCCTGCGACGTACCTTGCTTGGCATGTCCCAGGAAAAGTTGGGTGATGCGCTGGGGCTGACTTTCCAGCAGATTCAGAAATATGAACGCGGTGTGAACCGGGTCGGTGCCTCGCGCCTGTTCGATCTTGCGCGGGTTTTGGATGTTCCCGTAAGCTTTTTCTTCGATGACATGCCGGAACCCCTGGCAAGGGAATACGGGGCGCCATCCGCCAGGCGAGCCGGCGGTTTTGCGGAAACCCAGGAGGCTTTTGGAGAAGACCTGATGGGTCGGCGCGAAACCTTGGAATTGGTTCGGGCCTATTACCGCATCACCGATCCGACGGTGCGCAAACGGGTGTTCGAGCTTCTGAAAAGCCTGGCCTCGGAAGAGGCCTAAAAAGCCACCAGCCGCGGTCACGCCGTCCGACGACTTCCGCTTCCGATCTCTTCAGATGTCGGGCGCGGGGCACGAGGGCTGGCGCCGCGAGCGGAAGCGGATGTGCCGGCGAGCGGCGGTTCTTGGTCTGTACCCAGGAGAGAAATCCCGGGGCCGACTTCAACCCGCACGGTTTGGGTCGGATTGGCAAGTTCGATCCCCAATTCCTCGAACCGCTTCTTCAGGCGGCGGTTGAACTCGCGTTGCACTGCCCAACGCGAGGCGTCGGTGCAGACAATTTGGCCGGCAATGGTCACTGTCGATGCGGTCACGCTCTCCACTCCCCAAAGCTGCAAATCGCTCAAAATGCCGCTTTTGAAGTTGGGGTCCCGGCGGAGCTCCGCGGCAATCTCGCGCAGCGCCTCGCTGACGCGGTCGGTATCCTCGCGCGCGCTGACGGTGACGCTGACCTGAGCATTGCCAAGTCCGCGGTTGACGTTGTTGACCGTGGTGACCGCGCTGAACGGTATGATGTGCACCGAACCGTCCGCGGCGCGCAGCCGGATGGTGCGGACGGAAAGTGCTTCCACCGTTCCCGAAACGCCGGCAACTGTGACCCAATCTCCGACCTGCATGGCGTTTTCCAACAAGAGGAAAATGCCGGTGATGAAGTCCTGCACCAGTTTTTGCGAGCCGAAACCCACCGCAACGCCGACGATTCCGGCACCGGCCAGAAGCGGAGCAATATTGACCCCAATTTCCGAAAGCGCGGTCGGTCCGGCAAACAGCAGCAAGACACCGAACAAAGCGAAACGGATCATCGGCATCAGCGTGCGCACGCGTGCCGCCCGCGCGGCATAGCCCTGCCGGGTCAGCATGTGCAAGCGGTGGTAAATGAGAAGGTTCACCCCCTCCCAGATCATCCAAGCGCTCAAGGATATCAGGATAATGGTCTGCACCGCGGAGAGCAGCCGCACACCAAGCGTGTCGCGCTGAAACCAGGCCAATACGTCAAATCCCCAGCTTTCCAGCAACACGAACAGGGCCATCGCGGAAATGATCAAAGAGACCAGGAAGCGCACGGGACGCCGGTAAGTGGGTATGCGTTCGGCAAGCCAGGGTAGGCGCTGGGCGATGTCTTCTTGGAGTTGAAGACGTTGCTCGACCGCCGTAACCACCATGGCGGTTAAAACCCTGCCTCCGAGCAAAACCACCAAGGTGCCCGCGAAAACACGCAAGAGGCGCATATAGCCGTTTGGCACCGCGAGTGCCCAAACCAGCCACAGCGAGAAAATGCCAACGGTTGCAATCAGATGCCAAACAGAAGCGAGGCGTGAGCGGAGCACGCCGAGCGGCCCTTGATCGGCTTCACGGCCGCGCAGCCATACCGCGATACGCCGGCGCTTCTGGAACACCATGGTGATGACAAAAAGGTGAAGCACCAAGACGATGAGCTTGAGGAGCGCCTCATGCGCCGCGTAGGGCAGGCCAAGCAGCAGCAATGTCTCAGTCAGTGCGTAACCCGGAATGCCCACCAATGTCGCGCGGCGCATCCACCTCATGAGGTAGCTCGCGGTGGCATCGGAAATCCAAATCAGCCGGAGCTGAGGCTGGGTCGGGGCAAGCAGCGTTCCTGCCAAGCTCAGCACGATGCGGCAGGAGACGTACGCGTTAACCGCAGCAAGAATCGCCGACTGCGTGGTGAAGCCGAAATCCATTGCGCTAATGGCGCCATATCCGACCGCGGCAAACGCCGCGATGGGAATGAGTTCCAGCACGAAATAGGCCAAAGCAAACGGCAAGCGCTGGACCAAAATCCTCAGCCTTACCAAGCGCCGATGTGATTCGATTTCGCTCGCTTCGGCTGTTTCCCCGCGGGCGAATTGAGATCGCGCTTCCTTTCTTGCGTGCTCGTCCGTTTTCCCTGCTTCTTCGGTTTCTTTTTCCGCCTCTTCCCCTTCTTTGGCTTCTTCCGGCATGGGAGGGGCCATGGCGACGATTCTCGCCCGCGGTTGTCGTACGCTGCGCCGCACCACTGCCTCCAAAGCAAGGCCTATGCCGGCGATCAAGAGAAGCCGGGCACTCACTCTCAGAACGCGCTCTCGCGCCAGGGGCTGCTCAACGGTCTCGCGCAGAAATTGCCAAATAGCTGAAAAATTGGTGAGAGACTGCGCTGCCTGGATGGCCACCGCGAAGGTTCCGGCAGTTCGCTGGGCAAGAGTTTGCAGCAATTCCGCGCCAAGAGAGTGCGGCGTCAGCGGAATGGGGAGTTTCGGGGCTTCCGCCGGATGTGCCGGCGCCGGTGCGGGCGGGCCCGCTACCGCCTGAGCTTTCGCCAGCACCTGCAAAGCGGCGATCAACTTTGCCCGTTCCGCTGGATCTTGCAGCACGTGCAGGACCTGCTCGATTTCGGCGTGGGAGAGCGTGGGCTGCAGCTGAGGCTGGGCAGGAGCTGCCGCCGGTACCTGCGCAGAGAGGGGGCTTAAGGGAGCAACTGCTAAGACCAGAAACAGCAGAAGCAGGCGGATCATGGCAACTCCGGGCGGATACAGGGCTCGTTTATCTTTGCGGCCAGCTCGGGCAAAAATTCGGACGCGCAAGGGTGCCTTTTCGATGCGACGTCTTACATCTTCAACACTGAAAGTGAGGCGTAGATGCGGCAAGGTTTATCAGTTCTTCTGGCTTTGGTCATGATCGCAGTGTTGGGGGTCTTGCTGGCGGGGGTTGTGGGGCTCGCGCGCGGGGACGATCCACGCCGTTCCAATCGGCTGATGCGATGGCGAGTCATCCTGCAAGGGGTCGCGTTACTATTGCTTTTGGTCTTGTTGGAACTGTGGCGCTCGTGAAGCTTCTATTCGTTTGTGTGGTTTGACAGGCGGGCTTGCCCCTCACTAAGCTTTCACGAAGCTTTTGCCGGCCAGCGGCCAAAAGGTGGAGATGAAACACGCATGAAAATTCTGGTGCCCGTGAAGCGAGTCGTTGACTACAACGTTAAGGTGCGCGTGCGCGCCGATGGCTCAGGGGTAGAGACCGCGGGTGTGAAAATGTCGATGAACCCGTTCGATGAAATCGCGGTCGAAGAAGCCATTCGCATCAAGGAACGCGGCCAGGCAAGCGAGGTGATTGCGGTTTCGCTCGGACCGCAAGCATGCACCGAAACCATTCGCACCGCGCTCGCAATGGGCGCCGATCGCGGCATTTTGGTGGAAACGGATGCGGAGCTTCAACCGCTGGCGGTCGCAAAGCTTTTGCGCGCCATTGTCGAGCGCGAGCGCCCGGAGCTGGTTATTTTGGGCAAGCAGGCGATTGATGATGATATGAACGCCACCGGGCAGATGCTGGCCGGGCTGCTGAATTGGCCGCAAGCGACGTTCGCGTTCAAAATCGGAGTCGAGGGCAACAGCCTGCAGGTCACGCGCGAGGTGGATGGTGGGCTGGAAACGCTCGCGCTTAGCCTGCCGGCCGTCATCACCACCGATTTGCGGTTAAATGAACCGCGCTATGCCAGCTTGCCGAACATTATGAAGGCCCGCAAAAAGCCGATTGAAACGTTGCGCCCGGAGGAGTTGGGGGTCGATCCGCGACCGCGGCTTCGGGTGCTGAAGGTTTCCGAGCCACCGAAGCGCCAGGCCGGCAAGAAAGTGGCTTCGGTTGCGGAACTCGTAGAAAAACTGCGCTTTGAAGCAAAGGTGATTTGAGCCATGGCCGTATTGGTTCTGTTGGAACACGAGGGAGCCGCGATTAAGCAGCCCTCCCGCAGCGCGATCGCCGCCGCAACGCAGCTGAAGGACGAAGTGCACGGGCTGATCGCGGGGGAAAATCTCGCTTCCGTGGCCGCGGCGGCAGCCAAGCTGCCGGGGGTGAGCAAGGTATTGGTTGCGGAACATCCCGCCTACGCGCATATGCTGGCAGAGCCGTTGGCGGCGCTGCTTGCCGCGCTTGCGCCCGGCTATACGCACATATTTGCCGCGGCAACTTCGGTCGGCAAAAACATCATGCCGCGACTGGCTGGGTTGCTCGATTCCCAGCCGATCAGCGACATTACCGAGGTGGTGGACGCGGAGACCTTCGTTCGCCCGATTTACGCGGGCAATGCGTTGGCCACCGTTCGTTCGGAGGACTCGAAAAAGGTCATTACCGTTCGCGCTGCAAGCTTCGACCCTGTGCCTGCCGAAGGCGGAAACGCCACGGTAGAACCGGTGAACCCCGTCGTTGCGGAGACGCGTTCGCGTTTCGTTTCCGCAGAGCTTACCAAGAGCGAGCGACCTGAGCTCACCTCGGCGCGGGTGGTGATCTCCGGTGGACGTGGCATGCAAAGCGGCGAGAATTTCCGCCTTCTGGAGCGGATCGCCGACAAGCTCCACGCCGCGATCGGCGCTTCCCGCGCGGCGGTGGACGCGGGCTTTGTGCCAAATGACATGCAAGTGGGCCAGACTGGGAAAATCGTTGCTCCGGATCTCTATATCGCGGTGGGGATCTCGGGGGCGATTCAGCATCTTGCCGGCATGAAAGACAGCAAAGTGATCGTCGCCATTAACAAAGATGAAGAAGCCCCCATCTTTCAGGTGGCCGATTACGGCCTGGTCGCTGATTTGTTCAAAGCGCTTCCCGAGTTAGAGGCCGAGCTTGATAAGGTGATGAAATGACTTCCTCTGTCCCCGTGACGCTTTCGCCCGAGGCGCTGGCCGCGGCACCTGCCATTTCCCATGTCGGGGTGATCGGCGCGGGGCTGATGGGCAACGGCATTGCTCATGTCTGTGCTTTGGCGGGGCTGTCGGTCGTGCTGCAGGATGTCAAGCCCGAGGCGCTGGCCAAGGCGATGGAGACCATCAGCCGAAACATGGATCGCCAAATCAAGGCCGGCACGATTACCCAAGAGGAAAAAGCGCCGGCCTTGGCGCGGATCACCACCACGACCGAGCTTGCCGCGATGGCGCCGGCCGATATGGTGATCGAAGCGGTGACCGAAAAAGAAGAGGTCAAGCGCCAGGTGTACAAGGCGCTGATCCCGCATTTGAAACCTTCCTGCCTGCTTGCTTCGAACACCTCCTCGATCTCTATCACACGGCTTGGCGCGAGTACCGACCGGCCGGAGAAATTCATCGGCATGCATTTCATGAACCCTGTGCCGGTGATGAAACTGGTGGAAGTCATCCGCGGTATTGCCACGGATGAAACGACTTTTGCCGCCGCCGTTACCTTGGCTGAGCGACTGAACAAAACCGTTGTGGTGGCAGAGGATTTCCCGGCTTTTATCGTCAACCGTATTTTGGTGCCGATGATTAACGAGGCGGTTTATGCGCTCTATGAAGGCGTGGCCTCGGTGGCCTCAATCGATACGGCGCTGAAACTCGGCGCCAATCACCGGATGGGGCCTTTGGAGCTTGCCGATTTTATCGGTCTTGATACCTGCCTTTCCATTATGCAAGTGCTGTACGAAGGACTCGCCGATAGCAAATATCGTCCTTGTCCGCTTTTGGTGAAGTATGTGGAGGCTGGCTGGCTGGGGCGGAAAACGGGCCGCGGTTTTTACGACTACAGCCACACTCCGCCAAAACCGACGCGTTAGCCGGATCCTTGACCGGCCGGAATTTCTAAGAGACGAGCCGCCGCAAATGCGGGCCCCCACAAAAGTTAAGAACTTTTGCAAGGGGCCCAACAGTGATTTCGTAATCGCAACGTCGCCGGCGTTGGCGTCAAATCTCGTTCTTGCCCATTTGATCTGCGATATATTCCGCCTGACGGATGGCAAGCGCAACGATTGTCAGCGTCGGGTTGCACCCGGCGCCCGTGGTAAATTGGCTTCCGTCTGAGACGAACAGGTTCGGGATGTCGTGCGTTTGCCCGTATCGGTTCACGACGCCGTCGCGCGGCCGCTCGCTCATCCGATTGGTGCCGAGATTGTGCGTGCTCGCATAGGGCGGCACGAACAACACCCGCGTCGCGCCGACCGCTTCATACACAAGCTGCCCCTGCCGATAGCCATGGTTGCGCATGGCGATATCATTCGGATGATCATCGAAATGTACATGGGCAACGGGCAGCCCGAATTGATCTTTCACCTCGGGATCCAACGTGACGCGATTGGTCTCCTGCGGCATATCCTCCCCGATAATCCACATGCCCGCCATATGGGCGTAATCATCCAGTGCGCTGGCGAAGCTGCGTCCCCATGCGCCGGGATTGAGAAACGCGGCCATGAAAGGCAAGCCGAGCGATAGTGTTTCCATGTGATACCCGCCCACGAAGCCGCGTGCGGGATTATTGCCGGCTTCATCGCGGATGATGCCGGCCATGGTGGTGCCGCGATACATGTGCACCGGCCGAGGGAAGACCGCATAGACGCTGCCTGTCGTATGGCGCATGTAATTCCGCCCGACTTGGCCGGAGCTGTTTGCTAGTCCGTCAGGAAACATGGAGGAAGCGCTATTCAGCAGCAAGCGCGGACTTTCGATCGAATTGCAGGCGACACAAACGACCCGAGCCTTTTGGCGCTGCACCTGGCCTGTGGCGTCGGCATACAGCACACCGGTGACTTTGCCGCTGGCATTATGCTCGATGCGAAGCGCCATGCTCTGATCGCGCACTTCCATGCGCCCGGTGGCTTCACCCTTTGGGATCGCCTCATAGAGCGTGGACCATTTGGCACCGAATTTGCAACCCTGGAAGCAAAACCCCGTTTGCTGGCAGGCATTCCGCCCATCCCGCGGCGCGCTGTTGATGGACATATTCCCTGTATCAACGCTTTGGTAACCGAGTTTTTTGGCCCCAGCGTACATCACCTTGAAATTGTTGTTGCCCGGCAACCGCGCGATATCGTGCGTGCCTGTGGTTCCCATCTTGTCTTCCGCGCGACTGTAATAGGGCGCCATTTCCTCCAGACTGATCGGCCAATCCAGAAGATTTGCCCCCGTGATCTCCCCGTAGGTGGAGCGGGCTTTGAACTCATGTGCCTGGAAGCGGAGGGATGCTCCCGCCCAATGGATCGAAGTGCCGCCGACCGCTTTCACAATCCATGCGGGAAAATTGGGCGCATCATGCGCAATACGCCAAGAGCCGGAGGTCGTGCGCATATCCTTCCAAGCGAGTTGCTGGAAACTCGCCCATTCGTCGTTGACGAAATCATTAATCGTCAGCCGCGGCCCGGCCTCTAGAATAACAACGTTGATGCCCTTTTGCGCCAATTCGTTGCCAAGGGTTCCCCCGCCAGCGCCGGATCCCACAATGACAACAACACCATCGTCGTTCAAATCGAACTTGGCCATTTGTTTCCCTCCCTCAGCTGTTCGGCAGCCAATTGATGTCGTTAAAGCCGCGATGAAGATAACCGCCGTATTCGAACGACGATCCCTCGTAGCCGAACAGCGGCCAAAGCTCGTGTTGATTATAGAACGTTACGATCAAATCGCTGCGGATCTTCTCAAAAAACGGCGAGGAAGAGATGCCTTGAAGCAGACCGACGCGGATACTTTCTTCGGCGATACCAAGATAGCTTCCCCCGTAGCGGGCTCTGGCATCCGCATCCAACTGGGCAACGCCGGCTTCCAACATATCCCGCAGCATGCCGTCCTGCTCGGCCGCAAGATCGAAAGGCAAGACCGCTTTGATGTAGAAAATGTCCGGCACGCGATCGTGGGGATAAATATCGCGCGCCATGCGCACGAGCGTGGCCATGGTGTGCGGGGTGAGGTTGTGTGCCGCTTGCGCCCACGCCGCGGTTGCCGAAATACCCATTCCGGAAGCCGCCAATGCGGCGGCGGGAAACGCTGCAGCGGTGCCGCGCAAAAAATTGCGTCGGCCGACTTTGATGCGTCGATCAACATGTCTCATGGTTCGTCCCCTCCTTGTTGCTTTGGCGCGGATCGCAGGCTTTTCCTCTTTGCAGGCCTTGAGCAAGAGAAAAACGGCTGCGTCAGGCTTTGCGCCCTTTTGTTCGCCGAAATCTAGCGCGCTTGCGCGGGCTTGGGGTAGTATCCCGCTAGCGCACCGTAAGCGGAGCGGGCAGCGCCTCAATTTGTGCTCGTCGGCGCAAATCCTGCAGACAAATCACCCGCAAAGCGGAAGCGAAATTCGGAATTTCGCCGCGCAGATGCAAAATCTCCTCATGCAACTGGGAGAGGAAGCGCCCGAGGCTCATACCTTCTCGAGCGGCGATTTCCTGCAAAATATCCCAGAATGCGGCTTCCAACCGCAAGGAGGTGACCTGGCCGTTGAGGCGCAGCGAACGTGTTTCCGCAGCGAAGGTTGCAGGATCTTGGCTGGCGTAAAGACGACACATGCCCGTCTCTCCCGCGTGAGCGTTTCGCGGTATCTCCCGGGCAGGAAGTGTGGCCTAGTCTTCCGCCGCGCTCAAGCCCTCTTTCGCCATCATAACACAGAGTGCTCGCGCAGTCTTAGTGCCGCCACCAGCCCCGCTTTTTTTCCGCAACCACCAGGCCTGGGCCGACGATGATCGGCTTGATCAGCGGTTCTGCAGCGGGCTCCGGTGCGGGAGCTTCCGAAGGGGGCTTTTCGGGCTCTTCGGCGGCATGGCGCGGCTCGGGTGCGGCAGCAGGCTCGGGTGTGGCAGGCTCGGGAGGCAAGGCTGGTTTTGTTTCCGGAGGTTGCTCCACGGCCGGCGCCAGCTCTGCCGCGGAGGCGATTGCCATCTCTTCGTGCAGTGGCAGTGACGGCTCCGTTTTCAGCGTTCCCTCTTTTCCCTTCGCTCGGCGCGAAACGCGCGCGCGCGCGCCGCTCTGGCGCGGGCGTCGGCGACCCTCTTTCGGCTCCTGAGGCGCAACTGCGCCAACAACCGCCACAGCTTCCGATTCGCTTACGGAAATTTGCTCCTCCAAGCCGAAGAGCTGTTCCGGTGCGCGCGCGGCAATCGGGGGGTGTTCCGGTATGCCGAACTCCGCCGGCGCCGCTTCGATGACTTCCGGTTGCTGAGCCGCCAAGGGATAAGGCTCCTCGACGAGATCAAGCGCAGTGTCTGCCGGTGCAGGAAGTCCGCCGGAAGGTACAGCGGTCGCGATCTCCTCGCGACGTTTCCGCCTGCGCCGCCGCCGCTTGCGCCGCCGATCCGCCTCTTCGGCCGCAGGCTCCACAGGCTCGGGTGTTGCTGAAGGAACGAGCTCTTCCTCAGCGGCTTCGGCTCTGAGAGCTTCAGCTTCTTCGGCTTCGGCCCCCGCAACTTCAGCCTTTTCCGCCTCCGTGCGGGCCAATGCCGCGACGCGCTCCAGTGTGACGGCCTGGGCCGGTTCGGCAGGGCCCTGCGGGTGAGCGCGGATGTGTTCGATCCGCATCTGGCCGGTTGGCAAAGATTCATCGGCCGCAAAGGTGACACGCAGGCCATAGCGGGTTTCAATCTCGCTCAGTCGTTCCCGTTTATGATTGAGAATGTAAAGAGCGACGGCTCCGGACAGGTGCACCAAAAACTCCGTGACGTGCAGCCCGCGCTCGGAACGCGCGTGGGCGACGGCGCCTTTCCGTGCCGCCTCTTCTTCAATGCGGCGCAGCGCATGCACCGCCGCACTCTCCGTGCTGCGCAAATGGCCGGTGCCGCCACAGGTGGGGCAAACGACAAAACTGGTTTCGGCAAGTGAGGGCCTCAGCCGTTGGCGGCTCATCTCCAACAGGCCAAAGTGGCTGATACGGCCGAGCTGGATGCGCGCGCGATCGTTTTTCAGGGCCTCTTTCAGGCGCCGCTCCACCATGGCGTTGTGTTTTTTCGACTCCATATCGATGAAGTCAATCACAATCAGCCCGGCGAGGTCGCGCAGCCGAAGCTGGCGGGCGATTTCATCGGCGGCTTCCAGATTGGTGCGCAGTGCCGTGTCTTCCACGTTGCGTTCGCGGGTTGATCGGCCCGAGTTGACGTCAATCGCAACCAGGGCTTCGGTCTGGTTGATCACGAGCGAGCCGCCGGAAGGAAGGTCCACCGTGGGCAAATGCATGGCATCGAGTTGGGACTCAACACGAAAATGTGCAAACAGCGGCTGTCTGCCGCCGCCGTTCGTGCTTTGCCAAAGCACCACTTTTTTCGCATGCGCCGGCATCAACATGCGCATGAATTCGCGTGCCACGCGGTAGCCTTCTTCGCCGTCGACAATCACTTCATCGATGTCGCGGGAATAGACGTCGCGGATTGCGCGCTTGATAAGAGAGGCTTCCTCGTAAATCAGCGCGGGGGCGACGGATCGCAATGTGGTTTCCCGAATATCATCCCATAAGCGAAGCAGGTAGTCGTAATCGCGTTTGATTTCGGCTTTGGGACGATTGGCGCCTGCGGTCCGAATAATCAGCCCCATTCCTTGCGGGACGTTGAGCTCGGAGATGATTTCCTTCAGCCGGCGCCGATCGGCAGGCGAGGTGATTTTGCGGGAAATTCCGCCGCCGCGCGGAGAATTCGGCATCAGCACGCAAAACCGACCGGCGAGCGAAATATACGTCGTCAACGCCGCACCCTTGTTGCCGCGCTCTTCCTTGATCACTTGGACGAGCATGATCTGACGGCGCCGGATCACCTCTTGGATTTTGTATTGACGAAGAAATCGGGGCGGAATTCTCCTCTCCGAGACTTCATCGGCGGCATCCCCTTCCCCGCCCATGGTTTCGGGTGGCGGCGTTTCGGCGGAGACCTGCTCAATGCTGTGCCCGGCTGGCATTGCCTCGCTTGCTTCCAAGCGTTTTTCGCTCGTTGCTGCTTTTGTCGCTTCTTCCTCGGCTGCTGCCTCTGCCGCTTCCGGCCTCTCCCAGCCTTCCGTGAGCATTTCGGAAGGCGCCAACGAGAAGGGTTCGCGCAGGGTCTGTTCAGGCTCGACGGCAGTAACGGGAAACTCGGACTGAGCTCCACTGACCCGTGCCGGGTACGGCATGTTCAGGGCGGCCGCGGGTTGATCTTTTGGTTGATCTTCCGCCGGTTGTGCGGGCGGTGGCGGCGAGTCCGTAGCACCCGAATCGCTCACAGCTGCTGCCGAGGAAGAGGGTTCCGAAGCAGGGAACGCCGCAGAGACTCCAGCAGTCTGCCCTTCGCTTTCCTCGGCAAAACCGCCGGCGGAGGCTTCCGCATCGGCTGTTGCCTCTTCGGCTAGGGCCTCGGCCTTTGCTTCTTCGGCTTGCAAGGCAAGCAAGCGTTCCCGATCGGCAACCGGAATTTGATAATAATCCGGGTGGATTTCGCTGAACGCGAGAAAGCCGTGACGGTTTCCGCCGTATTCGACAAAAGCGGCTTGCAAGCTCGGTTCTACACGTACGACACGGGCGAGATAGATATTGCCTTTGATTTGCCGCTTGGTTGAGGTTTCGACGTCGAAATCTTCGAGCCGGTCACCATCCAGAACCACGACACGGGTTTCTTCCGCGTGCGTGGCATCGATGAGCATGCGTTTGGTCATGTAGTACAAAACTCCGCTTCGCCGCGGGCAAGCCTGCAATGGGCGCGCGCATGCGGCGGCAAAATAAGGATTGAGGCAGACCGAAGGCCACGCGCTCCACCTGCTGGCCGGCCATTGCGGCGGCAATGCATGGAAAAGAAGGAATGAAAGCGGTAGCGATCATCAGTCCGAAAGGTGGTCCTCAAGACAGTCGGCCAGAGCCTATCCCATAGTGCCCCAAACCGACGGGGTCAGATGAACCGGCGGTGCAAAAGGCAGCGCCGGAAACAAGTCTAGCCGACGCCTAGGCAACCGGCCATATTCTGCTCCGGAAACACGGATGCGAATTTCGGCATCACTATATCCCGAAGCGCAACTCTATGAGGCGCAAGAGCGGAATCGCCCGGCACTTTCGCCTCTGGGTGGAACATGAGGCAAACCGCTTCTTTCTGCAAGGGAGCGTGGCGCTCATGCCACATGAAATGCGATTCATGAAGAGGAAAGACGACTTTATAAAACTTTTATGTTAGCTTCGCCTACAAGATGTCTGAAGAGACGTTCTTTCCTCGTCGCGTGCTGATCGGCCAGGGTCTGCTCGCGAGCTTTTTGCTGCCTGCGGCGTTGCGGATGCGCTTGGCTGAAGCCGCGCCGCACCCGAGTGCCGAGCCGGTACTTCAGGGGCCGGGCCGCAAGCCAGCTGAAAGCTTCGCCACTCCGGCGCCGCGGCTGGTGGTCGTGGATCCCGGGCACGGCGGAAAAGACCCCGGCGCAATCGGGGTCTCGGGCACATACGAGAAACACGTTGCGCTGGCCGCGGCGCTTGAACTGAAGCGTCAGTTGGAAGGAACCGGGCGTTACCATGTGGAACTGACCCGCAAGCGGGATTTGTTTATTCCTTTGGAGTCTCGCGTTGCCTATGCCCAGGCACGGCGGGCGGCGGTGTTCGTCTCGCTGCATGCCGATGCGGTCGCAGATCATGCCGTACGCGGGGCAAGCGTTTATACGCTTGCGGCCCATGCCTCGGATGCTCAAACCGCAGCCCTTGCCGCCCGTGAAAATGCGGCCGACCGGTTCGCCGGCCCCCAATTTCGGGGCCTGCGTCCGGAGGTGATCCAAATTTTGGCGAGCCTTGTGCGGCGAGAAACGCGCATCGGTTCGGCACGGCTTTCGCATTCGCTGGTTGCCTCTCTCAATCATGCCGGGCCGCTGCTGCCGAACCCCGAGCGGCATGCCGGCTTTGTCGTGTTGAAAGCAGCCGATATTCCCAGCGTATTGGTGGAAATGGGGTTTATGTCTAACCGTCAGGACGAGGCGATCTTGCAGCGCCCGGAGCATCGCAAGCAGGTTGCAGCAGCAATGCGTCGGGCGATTGAGGCATATTTCGCAACCGCCGATCATCTTGCGCATATGGCAGGTTAAACGGCCTGTTCGTTTGGCGTTGCTTTTGCCATATCAAAAACCATGACCCTTTCCATTACGCCGGGCCAGCGTTTGGCCCCGCCACCGACGCCGGAGCCAGGCCTGCCGCGCCCGCCCAAACGGCGCGAGAGACGCCAGCGCGGGTTCTTTCTGCGCTGGCTGGGCCGGCTTGTCGGCGCGCTTGCCGGCTTGGCGTTGCTTGCGGCGGTGGTGGCAGCCGTTGGGATCTACGCGGCCTATCAGCACTACGCTGCCGATTTGCCCGATTTTGAGGGGCTGAAACACTATCAGCCTCGGCTGATGAGCCGCGTCTATGCCGCAGATGGAACCTTGCTTACGGATCTCTCGACCGAGCGACGGATTTTCGTGCCGATCAATGCCATTCCCCAACAGGTCAAATCGGCGTTCGTCTCGGCCGAGGACCGAAACTTCTGGACGCACCCCGGCGTGGACCCGATGGCCATTGTGCGTGCGGCAGTCACCGACCTTGCACATTTGCATCAGGGGCGAAGGCCGTTGGGAGCCTCCACGATTACCCAGCAAGTCGCCAAAAATATGCTGCTCAGCGGGGAACTGACGCTGGCGCGCAAAATCCGGGAGGCGATTCTGGCCATGCGCATCGAGCGCAGCCTGTCCAAGGAAAAGATTTTGGAACTTTACCTCAATCAGATTTACCTCGGCCAGGGCGCCTACGGAGTGGCGGCAGCGGCACAGACCTATTTCAACAAGCCGCTCGCGGAACTTTCGCTGTCGGAAGCGGCAATACTTGCGGCTTTACCGAAAGCACCGAATATCTACAACCCGTTTCGCAATCCCGAGGCCGCTCGTACCCGGCGGGATTGGGTGCTGGACCGCATGGCCGAAGACCGCGTGATCACACCGGCCGAAGCGGAAGCTGCGAAAGCAACACCGGTGCATGTGGCGCCTTTCCGTCGTCCGGATGCCGTACTTGGCGCGGAATATTTTGCCGAAGATGTGCGGCGCGAACTCATTGCCCGATTTGGCGCTGATGTCGTGACCCAAGGCGGATTGATGGTACGCACCAGCCTCGATCCGCGGCTGCAGCGCCTGGCGGACCGCGCGCTGCGCAACGGCCTGATGGCCTATGACCGCAGCCATGGGGGTTGGCGCGGACCGGTCGCGCATATGGAGGATGCAAATCTCGCCCGGAATTGGGCGAGCCGGCTTGCGCAGTTTCCAGCTCAGCCCGGGATGCTGCCGCAATGGCGGCTTGCCGTGGTGCTGGAAGTGGCGGATGCCAGCGCCAAGCTGGGCTGGCTGGAGCCGAGCGCCGACGGGGCGGCGAGCGGGACACCCGAACCGCGCACAGGGGTGGTATTGCTTGCCGAGACCCGCTGGGCGCGGCCCGTGCATGATCATGTCCTTGGCCAGACCCCGCGACGCATGCGGGACGTTTTGACAGTGGGCGATGTGGTGATGGTCGAACCCGAGGGGACTCGTCCGGCTCGCTCCAAATCGCCGCCATTGCCGCAACGGCTCGCGCTGCGCCAGATTCCGGAAGTACAAGGGGCGCTGGTTTCGCTCGATCCCCGCACCGGACGCGTCCTTGCGCTCTCCGGCGGGTGGAGTGCCGAGCTCAGCCAATTCGACCGCGCCACGCAAGCCAACCGTCAACCTGGTTCCAGCTTCAAGCCCTTTGTTTACCTCACCGCGATGGAGAAGGGGATCTCGCCAAGCCAGCGTTTTTTGGATGCCCCGTTTGTGGTGGAGTTGGCCAATGGCGAGAAGTGGCGCCCGAACAATTATGAGATGGATTTCGAAGGGCCGATTTCGCTGCATGAGGCGCTGCGGAAATCACGTAACCTGGTGACCCTCAGGGTTGCCAACCGGGTCGGGATGGAGGCGATTGCCGCGACCGCGAAAGCCTTTCACGTGGTCGATTCCATGCCGCTCGTATTGCCCGCCGCTTTGGGCGCTGTGGAGACCACCGTGCTCCGCATGGCGGGGGCCTATGCCGGGCTGGATGAGGGCGGGCGCGAGGTGGTGCCGAGTCTGATCGATTCGGTGCAAGACCCGCAAGGCCGGGTGATTTGGCGAGCGCAACCCATCAGCTGCGGCAACTGCACGCCGGATCCCTCGGTGCTCCCCGAACTTGCCGACCAGCGCGCGCAAATTGCGGATCCGGCGAGCGTATTCCAGGTGGTGACGATGATGGAAGACGTGGTCCGGCGGGGCACCGGGGTTGCTGCGGGGCAAGGGATCGACCGACCCATCGCCGGCAAAACCGGCACGACGCAAGATTTCAACGATGCCTGGTTCGGCGGCTTCACCCCCGATTTGGTCACCGTGGTTTGGGTCGGCTACGATCAGCCGGCGAGCCTCGGCGAGAGGGAGACCGGAGGAGCGCTGGCTGCGCCGATTTGGCATGATTTCATGGCCGAGGCGCTGCGCGATCGCCCGGTGCTGGAGTTTACGCCGCCCCCCGGCGTGACGCTTGCCCAGTGGAACGGCGAGGAGGGCCCGGTGACCGATGCGTTCAAACCCGGGCAAGAACCCGGCGCGTCGGCGCCGCTGGATGCCCCGCAGCTTGTCTCGGAACCGACGGAAGGCGCGCCGGCCACGGCTGAGGCGAGCGAGGCGAACCCAGGTAACGCCGCATCTCCGCACCCCGCTGCCGGTTCAAACGGTGCGGGTGGGCTTGATGCAGGTTTGGGCGGGCTGTATTGAGCCCGCTTTCGCGGAGGAGAGAGTATGTCTGCCGAAACGGAAGCTTTGGAAACCGAGATCAAGCAGTCCCTGGCGCTGCTGAGGAGGCATCTTTGACTGGGATGCCAGCCTTTCGCGCCTGGCGGAGCTGAACGCTCGCGCCGAAGACCCCCATCTTTGGGATGATCCGGCTGCCGCGCAACGACTGTTGCGCGAACGGAGACGCTTGGCCGAGCAAATCGAGGCCGTGCAGAGATTGGAACACCAAGTCGCCGAGACGGTGGAAATGATCGGCTTGGCGGAAGCCGAAGGCGAGACCGCACTGGTTGCGGAAAGCCTGCAGACGCTTCGGGCGCTCGCGGAAGAGGCCAAGCGGAAGGAAATCGAAAGCCTGCTTTCGGGCGAAGCGGATGCCAACGATGCCTATGTGGAGATCAATGCCGGCGCGGGTGGCACCGAGGCGCAGGACTGGGCGGAAATGCTGGAGCGGATGTATCTCCGTTGGGCTGAGCGGCACGGATATAAGGTGGAAGAGGTGGACCGAAGCGAGGGTGAACAGGCGGGGATCAAATCAGCCACTCTGTTGGTCAGCGGCGCAAATGCCTATGGCTGGCTGAAAACGGAAGCCGGAGTGCATCGCCTGGTCCGGATTTCGCCTTTTGACGCCAATGCACGACGGCATACGAGCTTCGCAAGCGTTTGGGTCTATCCTGCAGTGGATGAGAATATCGAGATCGAGATCAACGAAAACGATCTGAAAATTGATACCTTCCGGGCGTCCGGGGCCGGCGGCCAGCACGTGAACAAAACCGAAAGTGCGATTCGCATTACCCATTTGCCGACGGGCATTGTGGTGTCGTGTCAAACAGATCGTAGCCAGCATCGCAATCGGGCAACCGCAATGCAGATGCTGCGCGCACGGCTTTATGAGCTGGAGTTGCAAAAGCGTGAGGCGCAGGCTGCGGAATTGGAAAGCGCCAAGACCGAGATCGGCTGGGGGCACCAGATTCGAAGCTATGTCTTGGCGCCCTATCAGTTGGTGAAGGATTTGCGCACCGGGGTGGAAAAGGGAAACCCCATGGCAGTGCTGGACGGTGATCTGGATGAATTCATGGCTGCCGCCTTGGCGGCACGGGTTGGGACGCGGCGCGCGGAGGAGAGCGTCCCGGCGCGACCAAGCTAGCCTCGAGCGAAATCAGGGCGCTTTCTCCTGCCAAAGGACGCGGATCCATCTGCGAAAAGGGGCTTGGCCGGTGAAAGATCTTTTGCGAAGGAGCGCACTGCGCTAAGGGGCGCCTGTCATGAATGCTTCGCCTCAGGTCAGCACCATCTTGCTTCGCGCGCCGGAGCTTTGTGTGGTCATTCCTTGCTTTAACGAGCGCGAGAACGTGGCGTTGATGGTCGAGCGGCTGGATGCGGCGCTTGCCGGCCTTTCCTGGGAAGCCATCTTCGTCGATGACGACAGCCCGGACGGGACGGCGGCGTTGGTGCGTGAGATCGGGCGGCGAGATCCCCGCATTCGCTGTTTGCGCCGGATCGGGCGAAAAGGGCTTGCTTCCGCCGTGATCGAGGGCGCTCTGGCCACCGAAGCGCCCTATGTCGCCGTGATCGACGCGGATCACCAGCACGATGAGAGCAAACTGCCGGAAATGCTCGCCATTTTGCAGGCGGGACTGGCCGATGTGGTGGTGGGAAGCCGGCATGTGACGGGCGGGGATGCCGGCGGATTGGAAGGCCCATGGCGCAAGGGGCTGTCTGCGCTCGGGATTCGTCTTGCGCAATTCGTCCTCCCCGTCCCGCTCCAGGACCCGATGAGCGGGTTTTTCATGATCCGTCAGCCGCTTTTCGAGCGCTTGGCACCGCGACTGACCGGCAGCGGCTTTAAAATCTTGGTTGATCTCTTGCTTTCCGCACCCGAGCCGCTTCGGGTGAAAGAGATCCCTTACGAATTCCGCAACCGCTGGGCCGGGAAGAGCAAGCTGAATGCTTTGGTGCTGGTCCAATTCGGGGCTTTGTTGCTGGACAAAATCCTGCATGGCATGATGCCGCTGCGCTTCATTGCTTTTGCAGGGGTAGGCGCTTTTGGCGTTCTTGTGCATCTTGCCGTACTGACGCTCGCGCGAGAGGCGATGCACATCTCCTTTGCGCCGGCGCAGACGATCGCAACGATGGTCGCCATGGTTGCGAATTTTCAGCTGAACAATCGCCTGACCTATGCCGACCAGCGCTTGCGCGGGGTGCAGTTTTGGCGTGGCCTTGTTCTGTTCATGCTGGTGTGCGGCATCGGCGCATATGCCAATATCGGCATTGCGCGCATGCTGTATGCCGAGCATACGGCTTGGTCTGTCGCCGGGGCGGCGGGGGCGATGATCGGCGTGGTTTGGAATTACGCCGTCTCGGCGACCTTGGTGTGGCGCGCCCGCTAAAGCTCCGATGGGCGCTTGCTGCGCTGGCAGGCCTGACGCTGCTCCGGCTTGTGCTTGCCGCGTGGCTGCCGCTTTCGCCCGATGAAGCTTACTACTGGGTTTGGTCGCGGGCGCTTGCCTCGGGCTATCTCGACCATCCGCCGATGGTGGCCTATTGGATTTGGGCAGGAACCCGTCTTGTCGGCGAAACGGCGCTCGGAGTGCGTTTGCTCGGACCCCTGGCCGCGGCGGGAGGCTCGCTTCTGCTTGGTCAGGCGGCCGAGGATTTCTGGCCCGGTAAGGGAGCCGGGCCGATTGCGGCGGCGCTCTTGAACGCAACCCTACTCTTCGGGGCCGGCAGCGTGATCATGACGCCGGATACCCCGCTTCTCTTTTTCTGGACGGCCACGATTTGTGCACTCGGGCGCCTTTTGCGCACCGGCCGCGGCGAATGGTGGTTGGCGGCCGGGCTTGCTGCCGGCCTTGCCATGGCAAGCAAATACACGGCTTTGCTATTGGTGCTCTCGGTTGGGATTTGGCTGCTGCTGATGCCCCGGCCGCGGCGTTGGCTGGCCACGGCCTGGCCCTGGACCGGCCTTGCCCTGACCATGCTTCTTTTTGCCCCGGTGCTGGCCTGGAATGCCTCCCACGGTTTTGCAAGTTTTATCAAACAAGGCGGCCGGATCGCGGACTGGCATGGCGGAGCCGCTGCTCGGTTTCTTGCCGAGCTTGTCTTCGGCCAAATGGGGCTTGCCACGCCTGGCGTGTTTGTGCTCGTCATTGCTGGGGGCGTCTTAATGGCGCGCCACGCCTTGCGGCCGGCCGCTCCCGCTTGCGAATGGCAGCCCACGGCCGGAGCCGCCTTGCTTGCCTTGCTTTTGGTGGTCCCGGCGGCGGTGTTTGTCGAACACGCGCTGGCCGACCGTGTGCAGGCGAACTGGCCCGCCGTGCTTTATCCCGCGGGAGCTGTTGCCGCTTCCCGCTTGCAAGGAAGCTGGCAGCGATGGTTTGCGCCAAGTGTGGGGCTCGGGCTCGCGTTGACATGCCTCGTTTATATCCAAGCTCTGGCTGCGCCCCTGCCGCTTCCGGCACGGCTCGATCCCAGCCTCACGCGGCTTGCCGGCTGGCGGCAATGGGCGGAAGCCATCGAAGCGGAGCGCAAAGAACGGGGAGCCGCGTTTGTGGCTGCCGAAAGCTACGGACTTGCGGCCGAACTGGCCTGGCTGTTGCCGCGAGATGTTCCGGTTCTGGGGATCGGGCCGCGATGGACATTCTTTGCTTTGCCGGACGGTCGGGCCTTATGGCAGCACCGCCCGGGGCTTTTGCTGGCGCCCTCGGCGCAGGCCGAGACGGCACCCTTCGCCGGCATCGTCACCCGTAGGCGCGGCGCCGAGGTTGCGGAGACAGATGCGCTTTTCCTAGCCGGGGGCAGCGAGGCAAATCTGCCGGTTCGGTTGCTGCCGCGAAGGGGCAACCCCTCCATTCCACCTCTTGGGCTGGCGAGCCACACTGGATCTGGTTATTTTCCTGAATGAGGAGCCCTTTTATGCACCTTCCGACTTATGAAGACGTCGTCTCCGCCGCCAAGCGGCTTACGGGCTCGGTGGTGCGCACTCCGACGCTTCGCAATGCATTTTTGGATGAGCGAACCGGCGGGCGGATCCTGCTCAAGCCGGAGGTTTTGCAGCGCACGGGGAGCTTCAAGTTTCGTGGGGCTACCAACGCGATCCGTGCACTTTCAGAGAGGGAGCGAAAAGCGGGCGTGTTGGCGTATTCCTCCGGCAACCATGCGCAGGCGGTCGCTGCTGCTGCAGCGGCCGAGGGGATTTCCGCCACGGTGTTCATGCCGGTTGATGCTCCGCAGATCAAGCTGGAAAACACGCGTCGGTGGGGGGCGGAGATCCGTCTTTATGATCGCGTGCGCGAAGACCGCGAAGCGCTCGCAACCGCCCATGCCGCTGCCACCGGCGCCGTTCTGATCCCGCCGTACGAACATCCCGAAGTGATTGCGGGCCAGGGTACGGCTGCGCTGGAACTTGCCGAAGACGCGCGTGTGCTGGGGATGACAATGGATGCACTTTTGGTGAGTACCAGCGGGGGCGGGCTGGTGGCGGGTTCGGCGCTTGCCATGGAAGGCGCCTCACCGGCAACGCGGGTCTATTCCGTGGAGCCGGAAGGCTGGGATGATACCGCCCGCTCGCTTGCCTCCGGCAAACGCGAGCATAACATCGGCGGAGGATCTCCTCTTTGCGATTCCCTGCTTGCCCCGACCCCGGGCGCGCTGACTTTCAGCCTCAATAAAACCCGCCTTGCCGGCGGGTTGGTAGTGAGTGAGGCCGAGGTGCTTGCCGCTATGGCCTTCGCGTTTCACCATTTCAAACTGGTTCTGGAACCGGGCGGCGCGGTGGCGCTCGCCGCCGTACTCGCCGGCCGGTTTGATGCCCGCGGCAAGGTTGTGGGCGTGCTGCTCAGCGGCGGTAATGTCGATCCTTCTGTGTTCGCTCGCGCATTGGCCGAGCCTGAGGCTCAACGCGGTGCTTCCTCCGGATCGTTGCGGCCATAGAATTTCACGCCTCGCACGATCCGGCCTCGCCCCTGCGCGAGCCGATGGCGGTTGGTATCACGGAGAGAATAAACACAGCCGCAGTATTCCTGCTGATAAAACTGTTTCTCTTTGGCGATTTCACTCATGCGCTGGGTGCCTCCACCCTTGCGCCAGTTCCATGTCCAGTACGTAAGCCCCGGATAACGCGCCGCCGCACGCTCACCGGCGGCGTTGATCTGGTCCATGTCTTTCCAGCGAGAAATGCCAAGCGTACTGGTGAAAACCGAAAAACCGTTTTCGACCGCATAGAGAGCGCTCCGCTCGAAGCGCATTTCAAAACAAACGGTGCAGCGGGCGCCCCGTTCCGGCTCCCATTCCAATCCGCGCACGCGGTTAAACCAAGTTTGCGGCTCGTAATCCAGATCGACAAATGGAACGCCAAGTTCGGCTGCGTAACGGATATTCTCCTGCTTGCGAAGTTCATACTCGTCAACCGGCTGGATATTGGGATTGTAAAACAGCACGGTGAAGTCGAAGTTCTCCCGGCGAAGCTTCTCCATAATCGGGCCGGCGCAGGGCGCGCAGCATGAATGCAAAAGCAAGGTGCGCACGCCTCCGGGAGCAACAAAGGGGGGTAGAGATTTTGCCATCCTCGCCATTTTATAGGCCGGCCTGAACGTTGCCAAGGCGCGAGCCGATCAAAGGTGCAAGCGCCGGCTCCAGAAGCTTCAGCACTTGCACAGCAAGCGCGCTGGTGAAGTTGTACCGGCCGGCCTCCGGCCCGCTGACATAAGCGGTGACAGTTCCAAAAAATCGGTCGCCCAAGAAGAAAACGAACGTCGCGGTTCGGTCAACCGGGCGAGAGGAGAGGATGGCTCCGCCCGGGGCAAAGGTGTCAAAGCGGTTGTCCCCCGTGCCGGTCTTGCCGCCGATCTCCAGGGGCTTCCCGTCCGGCCCCAAGTAGGCGCCTTGCAGGCCCTTGGCGGTGCCGTTTGCCACTACCCCGCGCAGCGCTTGCCGGATCCGGGCCGCGACCTCCGGCGCCATCACCCGCTCCGCCGATTGTGGATGAAAGCCGATTTCGGCCTCGAATGGGGTGCCTTGGGCGAATTCGAAATGCTCGAACTCTGCTGTCGGTTTCCTCACCCCGTCATTCAAAATGATCCCCATCAGCACCGCGAGCGCATCCGGCCGATCCCCGGAGCTGCCAATCACGTCGGCAAGCGTGGGAACCAAATGCCCGAACGGATAGCCTTGACGCTGCCAATCTTTCAAAATTTGCTCAAATGCATCCTCTTCCAGCAATATGCGGAGCCGCACGTCCTGCTTATGCTTGTGGTGCGTCTTCAACAGCCAACCGTAGCTCTCCGGCAGGGCCGTCTTGCTCTGTTCCCACACCTCTGCGCGTGAAGCAGCAGGATGTTCGACAAGATAGGATGCCACCCACACTTCCAACGGATGTACCCCGGCGATGTAAGCGCGATCCGCAAGCGAGAAGCGGGCAGGGTCGTATTTTTCGTAAAGTTCGAGCAAGTCCGGATCGGACACGTGCGCGAAACGCTGAGCGGTTAGGAAAGCTTTGAGATCGGCAAAAGATGCCTTGGGCACAACCGCACGGAATAACGCCACGTGCCGATCGAGCCCCGCACGGCCCCTGCGGCTAATCTGCGCAAGAATTGCCGCCCGCTCCAGCCCACGATAGCGATGATAGAAGCGATTGATGAATTTCTGTCCTTCCTCTTCCACAAAGCGATGCAAATACGCCTCGCGCGCACTGTCCGTGGGGTCGGACAGGATACGTTGAGCTTCCGCATTCTGCGCCATGAAATACTGCCGAATGTTGCGCATCAGCCGAATAAAAACGAGGTTGATGGAATTCTCGAATGCCTCTTCCACGGTCGGGCGCAGGGTGTTTTCCCAACGCTCGAAATTATGAAAAAAATGCGTGCCGCCGTCGGTGAAGAATTCTCCGGGGCTTGCCGAATAACGCCGTTGCATTGCTGCATCGAGCATCGCCGGCAAGTCTTTCTCTTGCGAACTGGCAAGCCAGGTTGCTGCCCATTCTGTCAGCGGATCATGCGCTTCCTTGGCCAGAGCTGTGAGCTCCGCTTTCGGCAAACCGGCCAGGCGCCCGTGCAGCTCGGTCACAATGTTGAGATAGGTCACCAGCGTGCGCAGCTTCGCGGTTGACCCAAGAATGAGCTTCGCGCCGGAATTGATGTCGAACGGTTCGTTCAGGCTGTCGGCATGCACGCGGACATAGTTGCCGTCTGCTCCGCGTTCATAGATTACCACGCTGTAATTCACGTGCAGATTGCGATCCGTATGCAGCAGGTAATGGCCCACCAGATGATGGGTATCGACGAACTCGGGATCGTTGAGCTGGTCGAGAATTGCCTGCACACGCTGCTGAGTTGCCCAATCGATGCTGGAATGCACGGTCAGATCCAGCCGATCGAGCGCATAAAAATTAGGAACTTTCAAAAGGTTGAGTAAATCCGCACGCAATGTTTCGGAAAGTTTGCTCTCGCCTGGCGGATTGCCCTCAGGGATCTCATCGGCAAAGGCCGGGATGGGCGGAAGAGGGGGGAGACTTGCTTTCAGGGCAGCATCTTTCAGTTTGGCATCGATAATGCCGGCAGCGGCAAGTTTCTCGAGGTAACGATCGGTCTGGGCCGCGAGCGCGTCCGGGTTGGTAATGAGATAATAGTTCGGCCGCCGCTCGGCGATGAGCAAGCTCAACACCTGCCGGTAGATGGCGCCCTTGCGGGCAAGCTCGGCCGGGGTGCGGGCAGGAGAGCGAAGAATGCGATTTGCGTCGGTAAAATCGGTTCCGAACCAGAGTTGCAAAGCCTCCCCGAGCCCGATGATTTCTCCATAGCCCGGGCGTGAGGCAAGCGGCGTGGAATTGAGATAGGTCACGACGATGCGCCGGCGCGTGGCAAGCGTTTCCGGCCCGTCTTTGTAGGCCAGCACGGCGGCATTCATCATCTGCCGGAGTTTTTCCCCAATGCGCTCGGTGCGTCCTTCCGGCGAATGGCGGAATTTCTCGATTTGGGTCGCGAGGGTGCTGCCGCCGCCGGAACGCAGGTGGGGAACGACAACGCCAGCGATCTGGCCGGCGGCGGCGCGTGCGAACCGTGGCCAATCCACGGCCGGGTTTCGCTCCGCGGGCGTGGGGTCGAGCAGGTGGCGGTCCTCGGCAAACAGCAACGTATTGACGACAAGCGGCGGAATTTCCTCAAAATTCCGATAAATAAAGGGGGGATACTTTCCGGAGTGCAGCAAAACCCCCGACCGGTCATACAAAGTCAGGCCGGCTTGGTCCTTTTCGTGGTAAGGCGGATAACCCCCATGCCCGACAAAGGCGGCAAGCTCACGCGAAGGAACTGCGCGGCGTTCCACCGCATATCCCGCGTGTTCAAGCAGGGCCAAGAAGGAAGGAGCCGCAGCATAGCCGAAACGCGCATCATAGGGGCCACTTTGCGCCAGCACCAGTCCGCCTTGGACGCTTGCCGTATTTTGCCCTTTGGGGCTTTGCCCGACGGGGGCCACGGTAAAGGTCATCTTGCTTGCCCAGCGCGAGAGCAAGGAGGACTGGAGTTTTGCGGAGTTGGCCTCCACCCCTGCGGCCCAGCCAACCAGCCCGATACAGCCAAGCCATGCCATAGGCCGGAGTGCACGAACGATCCATCGGAAAGCTGGCGGCTTAACTCGCGGCCCCGAAGTGGTTACCCGTGCAGGCCAATGCAGCAAAGGCCAATGCAGGCGTGTCTCGCCCACCGTCGTTCCCCGTCTCATTCGGGATCATCCGCGAATAAAAATAGTATTGAAGAGCGTTTCCGACAATCGCGGCAAGCTTGCGGAAGCTGGAAGGCTTACGAAACCGAAACTGCCAAGTCCTTGTTTCATCGCCCTTTTTCTCGCAGAGAAGGGCCGGAAAAATTGAACCGAACGCCGACTGGCGGGGTTGCCTTGCGCAAGAGCCCTTTGCGGAGCGAACGAAGTATGGTCGCATAGGCAAATGGCGAGCAGGAGGGTAGAGAACGAGGGGTGCGCATGAACCGTCAGGGCCAAACCCCGGTTGTGAAAGATCTCTTGCTGCTTGGCGGCGGGCACAGCCATGTGGCCGTGCTCAAACGCTTCGGCATGAAGCCTTTGCCTGGTGTGCGGCTCAGCCTGATTTCACGGGATGTTCATACGCCCTATTCCGGCATGTTGCCGGGCCTGATCGCCGGTCATTACAGCTTCGATGAAACGCATATTGACCTCGCGCCGCTCGCCCGTTTCGCCGGTGCGCGGCTGTTTCACGACGAAGTGATCGGCCTCGATTTGGCTGCCCGCCAGGTAATCTGCCGCAACCGCCCGCCGGTTGCTTACGATCTGCTCTCGATTGACATCGGCTCAACGCCGCGGATGAACGAAGTACCCGGCGCGGCGGGCAATGTCGTGCCGGTTAAGCCGATTAACCGGTTCCTCGCGGAATGGCAGCGTCTGGAGGAGCGGGTTCTGGACAGTGAGGATGAGCTTCAGATCGGTGTGGTCGGGGCGGGCGCCGGCGGGGTTGAAATTCTGCTCGCCGCACAGTTTCGCCTTGAGCAAGCACGGGCGGCGCGCGGCCGGGACGCGCGCAGCCTCACTTTTCATCTGTTCACGGATACGAACGAAATTCTGCCCTCATACAATGCCCGCGTGCGGCGCAAGTTCAGCCGCGTGCTGGCGGAACGGGGCGTGCATGTGCACACCGGCAACGCCGTGACCGAGGTTTCCCCCGGCCAACTGAAATGCGCCGATGGCTCCATCTTCGCGCTTGATGAAATCCTCTGGGTGACGCCGGCTGGCGCTGCGCCATGGCTGCAAGAGAGCGGCCTGGCGCTTGACCCGCAGGGATTCATCCTGGTCAACGACTATTTGCAATCCGTCTCGCATCCGGAGGTCTTTGCCGCCGGCGATGTCGCGGTCATGGTGCACCATCCGCGCCCGCGCGCCGGCGTGTTTGCGGTGCGGCAAGGCAAGCCGCTGGCTCATAACCTTGGGGCCGCTCTCTGTGGCAGCAAGCTGAAACCCTATAAGCCCCAGCGGGCGTTTTTGAGCCTGATCTCAACCGGCGACAAATACGCCGTCGCGGCGCGCAACGGGTTTGTCGCCGAAGGCAAACTGATCTGGCGCTGGAAGGACCGGATCGACCGCAGGTTTATGCGTAAATACAACGAGCTTCCCGAGATGGCCGAGACCGACCATCCGGAGCTTGCCGCCGGGCTTGCAGACGCGGAGGCGCTGCGCGAAATCTCTGCCATCGCCATGCGCTGCGGCGGATGTGGCGCCAAGATCGGCAGCACGGTGCTGGACCGTGCCCTGCAGCGGCTGACCCCTTATGTCCGCAAAGACGTGTTGATCGGGCTCGATGCACCGGACGATGCCGCCGTTGTCGCAGTGCCGCCGGGCAAGGTCATGGTGCACACGGTTGATTATTTTCGCGCGCTGATCGAGGATCCCTATCTGTTCGGTCAAATCGCCGCCAATCATGCGCTGGGCGATCTCTATGCCATGGGGGCTGAGCCGCAAACCGCATTGGCCATTGTCACGCTCACTTACGGGCTGGAGGCCAAACTGGAAGAACAACTCTTCCAGCTCATGGCAGGGGCGCTCAAGGTTTTGGCTGAGGCCGGGGTGGCGCTGGTCGGCGGCCATACCAGCGAGGGGGCGGAATTGGCCCTCGGCTTCGCGCTCAACGGTGTCGCCGATCCCGAGAGATTGCTTCGGAAAGGCGGCATGCGCGCGGGCGATGCGCTGATTTTAACGAAGCCGCTCGGCACCGGCACGCTGTTTGCTGCCGAGATGCGCGGCAAGGCAAAAGGACGATGGATTGAAGAGGCTCTCGCGGCAATGACGCAATCCAACCGGTCGGCGGCGGAATGCCTCTCCCGCCATCGGGCGCGCGCCTGCACCGATGTCACCGGATTCGGCCTGATCGGCCATCTCGTGGAAATGATCAAAGCGTCTGGGGTAGATGTCGCGCTCGATCTTGCCGCCGTGCCGGTTTTCGAAGGAGCGCTGGAGACGGTTCGGCGTGGCATTTTCTCTTCGCTTCAACCGCAGAATATCCGCCTGCGTCGTGCGCTGCGCAATGCTGCCGCGGTGTCGGAGGATGCACGCTTTGCCTTGCTGTTCGATCCCCAAACCGCCGGCGGCTTGCTTGCCAGTGTGCCCGGAGAGCTTGCGGAACAGTGCCTAATTGAGCTTCGTGCCCTGGGTTATAGACGCGCTGCCGTGATCGGGCATGTCCTGCCCCAAAGCGATGCGCTGGAGCCCATTGTCTTTGCCCCAGAGCCGCGCGAGCAGGCTTTCCCAAGCCTCGCGCTCGCGGGCCGGGTGAAATAACGCCCTACGCGCCTGGATGCCCTGCTCGAGCGCGGCCAGGAAAGTCGGGATCTGCTCGGCGCGGAGCATCAGCTCGGCGAGCGCGGTGTGATCGCGCGGAGGGAAATAGCCCGGGTAATCGCGGCCCAGTAGGCCGACGGAACTGGGAATGCAGGAAGCGAGGATCGGCACGCCGGCCATGACCGCTTCCGAGATCACATTCGCCCCACCCTCCGCCAGCGAACTCAGAACCAGAAGCCGGGCGCGCGCCAAGGCACGCCGCACCTGTCCGTGCGAAACCTCGCCGCGCCAGAGATAGCGCGGGTTCGCTTCCATCTCGGCGTGCGCGCGCTTTTCCCAGCTTGCATCCATGGCCCGGCCGAAATGAAGCACGCGAATGCGAGAGGAGGCCGGCAAAATTCGCGCCGCCTCGGCCGCTCGCAAAGGGTCTTTCACCTCGCGCAGATGCGCAATGACGAGAACATCGAAATGCCGGTACCCACAGACCTCGCGGCGTTGCAGCGGCTTGGCCGACTGATAAATGACCGTGAGCTTCTCGTGGAGGTGCTCTGGGATGGCTTCGCTCACGAGATCGTGGAGACCGACCAAAGCATCGGCCGAAGCAAGCACGCTGAGAACCGTCTCTGCTTCCGTGGCAAGGAATTGGTAAATATCGGTTCCGGCAAGGCCGACAACCAATTTTCCTGCCGGATAGCGTTCGCGAAACCGAAAGACGGAAGCCGCGCTGTGCCTTGCGTGCAAGGCAATAAGCAAATCCGTTCTCCAGCCCGCGTAGAGCTGCGCCAGACGAACCCGATGGCCCGACGTCGAAAGAAGGCGCGCCCAGCGAACGGCGGTGACGCGGTTGCCCGAGCGGGACTGTTTGTCGGCGGGTGTAATCACAGTAATATGCATCCCGCCTTTGCCCATTCATCCTCTCCCGCCTTGCCGTTGCGATGGAACGCACATATGACCCGGCCTCTTCCAAGCAGTGAGCTGATTGCGGCGCTTCAGGACGCGCGTGCGCGAACACTTTCGCTGGTTGCGGATCTTGCTGCCGAGCAGCTTATCGGCCCCAAGCTCGAGATCGTCAATCCGCCGCTTTGGGAGATCGGCCATATTGCCTGGTTTTACGAGTATTTTGTGTTGCGCAATTTGGACGGCCAGCCGCGATCGCTGCCCAACGCCGATGCGCTCTACGATTCCTCTCAAGTGGCGCATCAGAGGCGCTGGCACCTGCCGTTGCCTTCGCTTGACGAAACGTTGGCATATCTCGCGCGCGTCGAACAAAGGCTGATCGAGCGGCTTCAAGGCGATGTTGCGAGCGAGGCTGAGACCGAGCTTTATCTTCTGGGTATTTATCATGAGGATATGCACGACGAAGCGCTGACCTACACGCGGCAAACCCTGGGGTATCCCGCGCCGGCATTCTCCCCAGACAAAGCCTCATCCCACCCGCATGACGATGAAGCCGGGCCGTTGCGCGGGGACGTGGAGATTCCGGGCGGGCGGTTCTGGCTTGGTGCGTTTCCCGAGGCGCCATTTGTGTTCGACAACGAGAAATGGGCGCATCTCGTTGCGGTTCAGCCGTTTCGCATCGCACGTGCGCCGGTGAGCAATGCTGAATTCCAAGCCTTTATAGAAGACGGCGGTTATCGCCAGCGCCGCTTTTGGGATGAAGCGGGTTGGCAATGGCGCACAGAAGCGGCTGCCGAGCATCCGATCTATTGGGTACCGCAAGGGAATGGCCGGTTTGCGCTCCGCCGCTTCACGGCGCTCGAGCCTGTTGCCCCCGACCAACCTGTGATGCACGTCAATTGGTACGAGGCAATGGCGTGGTGCCGCTGGGCCGGCAGACGCCTCCCCAGCGAGGCGGAGTGGGAGATTGCCGCCGCGGCAGAACCCGATGCGCTGGGAAGGATCGGACCGAACAAACGGCGCTATCCTTGGGGAGAAGCGCTGCCGAGCCCCATCCATGCCAATCTCGACGGGTACGGGCTCGGGCCGAGAGACGTGGGTGCGTATCCAACGGGCGATTCCGCCTGGGGCTGCCGGCAAATGCTGGGCAATGTCTGGGAATGGACGGCAAGCCGTTTTGAGCCCTATCCGGGCTTTTCGCCCGATGCGTATCAGGACTACTCTGCCCCATGGTTTGGCTCGCGCATGGTGTTGCGCGGAGGGAGTTGGGCCACCCGCGCACGGCTGATCACCACGACGTATCGCAACTTCTTCACCCCTGAGCGGCGCGATATTTTTGCCTCGTTTCGCACCGTGGCCCTTTGATGTTTCGTTGCGGTGGTGCGGATAAACGGGCGGCGCCGCTAGAGAAGCAGGCAGGCCTCCTCGAACTCCAGCCTTGGGTTACGCGGCGGCATGTCGGCCGGATCCCCGTATCCGAGATTGATGAGAAAGTTGCTCCGCCAACCAAAAGCGGCGAGAAATTCGTCATCGACCTTGGCGTTGTCGAAGCCCGACATCGGCCCGCAATCGAGCCCCAAGGCTCGGGCCGCAAGAATGAAATACGCCCCTTGCAGAGTGCTGTTGCGAAACGCGGTCTCGCGCGCGAAATCCGGGTTTACGGCAAACCACGCCCGAGCATCGGCTTGGGGATAGAGCCGGGGTAAAAACTCGTAAAAAGCGGGGTCATAAGCAACGATGACGGTGACCGGCGCGGTCATGGTTTTGGCGATGTTTCCCGGGGAAAGCGCAGGTTTCAGCCGTTCTTTGGCGTGCTGGGTGCGCAGGAATACAAACCGCGCGGGCGAACAATTCCCGGAAGTCGGACCCAATTTCGCCAGAGCGTAGATCTCACGCAGGGTCTCATCTGTAACGGCCCGCTCGGTCCATTTCGAAAAGGTGCGCGCCTTACGGAACAGCGTGTCCAGGCAAAGCGCATCCACCGCCGGCATCAACGCTGCTTGGCTCAATTCCGCACTCACAGCGTTCTAGTATTCGACTTGCTCGACCGCCTGCACCTCGGGGATGTAATGGCGCAGCATATTTTCCACCCCGTGGCGCAGCGTGGCGCGCGAAGATGGGCAGCCGCCGCACGCGCCCCGCATGTGCAACTTCACCACGCCGTTGCGAAAGCCCCGGAAAATAATATCGCCGCCGTCGCCTGCCACGACGGGACGCACGCGCGTATCCAGAAGCTCCTTAATTTGTGCCGCGATTTCTGCATCTCCGGGGGCCACGTCCTCGTCGGCCGGTTCGGCCGGGGCCTGCTCCACGGCCGGTTGGCCGGAGAGAAAATGCTCCATCAGCGCCCCGAGGACCTGCGGTTTCAGCGCTTGCCAGGTGACCTCTTGCGTTTTGGTGACGGCGATGAAATCCGGCCCCAGAAAAACACGCTTGACTCCCGGCAGTTCAAACAACAGGCGCGCCAGCGGGCTGCCCTCTGCCGAAGCGGGATCGGGGAAGTCCGCGTTGCCGGCTTCCATCACGAGCCGGTCAGGCAGAAATTTCAGTGTTGCGGGGTTCGGCGTGGATTCGGTTTCAATGAACATGTGCGGCCCTTGATGGCTGATGAAGACCGAGCAGGAAGACAAACGGGCAAAGCCCGGCTCATGGCTCTAGATCGGCAAGAAGCAGCCGAAACGCAAGATCCCGTTTCAGCTCTCCTCCTTTTTCGCGGGTTTCTTTTGCGGCTGCTTGGGCTGACTTTCTGAAGCACCGACTTCGGACGAAGAAGCCTGAGATGCCGAAGATGGCTCCGAAGCGGAAGATGAAGAGATCGCCGAAGGCGCCGGTGGGGAGGAGGCGGGAGAGGATTTCGCCGCGGCTTCCGCCTGGGCCAATTTGGCCCGCAATTCGGCAATCTCGGCTTGCAGCGCGGCAATCTCCGCCCGCAGCTTGGCCTGCGCCGAAGCCTCGGGCGATGGTTCGGCTGGGGCCGCTTTCTCTTCCACCGGCCCCTCGGGGCTCTGCGGCTTGCGATAGAAAGGGGCAAACAGGCCCATTGCCTGTTCGATCATCGCCATGTTCTGGCGTCGCATTTGCTCCATGCCGAAGGGGAAGAAATTTCCCATGGTTTGTTCCATGGTGCGCTGGATTTGCTCTTGTTGCCGGACGAAGGCACCCAAGGCTTGTTCCAGAAACTTGGGCAGCATCGCCTGCATATTTTCGCCATAGAAGCTGATAAGCTGGCGGAGAAACCCGGTGGGGAGCAATGCATGGCCCTTGTTTTCTTCCTCCAGGATAATCTGGGTCAGCACACTGCGGGTGATGTCTTCACCGGTTTTGGCGTCGAAAACCACGAACTCACGCCCGCTGCGGATGATTTCCGCCAGATTTTCCAGGGTGATATAACTTGAGCTTTCGGTGTTATAAAGCCGTCGATTGGCGTATTTTTTGACAATGACCGGCGACTGCTGCGCGGACTCTTTGGTCGAATCGGACTCGATAGGGATTGCTGACATGAACCAAACCTCTGCCCTATGAAACGGCAAATGCAGAATTGAAGTTCAACTTAGGAAGCCGCTGAATAAATCCCCGCCCGCTCGTCTGGAGCGCTGCCGCGCTGGCGGATTGCACAACGGTGCGGCCGCAGGCGGCGGGGATGTGGTCATCAGGGGTAGAAAGTGGTCGATT
>Ga0080006_1186470_pt1 | contig 111642 bp, 78 predicted proteins | sample RS3BMetagenome_FD_69209 | JGI IMG/M metagenome (GOLD analysis project Ga0080006, IMG submission 69209) | Ferric oxide microbial mat and aquatic microbial communities from Rainbow Spring, Yellowstone National Park, USA - RS3B (SPADES... ...
GAAAAGCTGGCATCGGCAGGAGGGATGGCGGCCAGCATCGCCCACGAGATCAACAATCCGCTTGGGGCCGTGACGAATCTGCTCTACATCGCCAGGATGAGCGAAGACGTCGCGTCGATTCACTCGTGCATCGATCAGGCTGAGGCCGAGTTAAACCGTATTGCTCATACGGCGCGCCAGTCGCTGGGCTTTTACCGTGAATTCAGCAGTCCTGCGCCCTCTTCTATTCATGGGCTCCTCGAATCTGCGATTAGCCTTCTCAAAGCCAAGATCAGCGCCAAGAACGCCAGGATCGAGAAGCGATTCGGGAACGACGTACAACTGACGGTCGTCGCGGGTGAACTGCGACAAGTCTTTGCGAATCTGCTTGCGAACAGCCTGGAGGCCATACCCTTTGGGGGCATGGTCAGGATTCGAACTTTGATGACTCGCGATCCAGTGAGTCACGCACTGTGCTTTCGGGTGACGATAGGCGATAACGGCAGCGGCATTGCTCGCCATTTGCGTCATCAGGTGTTTGAACCATTTTTCACAACAAAAGGCGCCGTCGGTACAGGCCTTGGGCTTTGGGTGAGCAAGCAACTTCTGGAAAAGCACGGTGGGGCGATTCGGATGCGCTCGGCATCCGAGGGGCAGATGACCGGGACGGTTTTTCGTATCGCGTTGCCCAACGAGGCAGTGAGCCAGTTCTCCGGCGAAGGCGACGTGGAGTCTTCAGAGCAGGCAGAGATCGAGGCATAGGAGGATCGGGCTTCTCAGGATTCGGGCGAGGGAGCAGAAGCCGTTGCGACGGTCCGCTGTTTGCGACACGACGAGAGGTTCCGGGGCGATGGCGGGGGGTACACTTCAAGCGTGGAGGGGCATGTTTACGATCAGCGATAAGGTGCATGTGAAGGCTCCGCTGGAGCGGTGTTTTCTGCTGTCTACCGATATTGAGCTGGTGGGGTGGACGCTGGGGATGAAGCCGATCGAAGGTAAGACGCATGGGAGGATTCTGGCCGGGGATACGCTGTTGTGGGCGGGGTGGAAGTTCGGGTTTCCGCAGATGCATGAGACGTTGATTACGAGGTACGATCCGCCGCACTTCTTTCAGGACACGATGGGGCGCGGGCGGTTTCGGCGGTTCCAACATGACCATCACTTCACGGAGCTGGATGGGTATACGATCCTGAGCGACAAGATCCGGTTCAGTATGCCGTTCGGTTTTCTGGGGCGGCTGGTGGGCAAGTACATCATGGTTCCGTATATTGCGCGGACGCTGCGGCGGCGGCTGGTGCTGCTGCGGCGGGTGGCAGAGGGTGAGGGGTGGCGGGAGTTTCTGGAGGAGTAGGGAACAGGGAGTAGAAGGCTTGCGTTGTGGCTGCATTGGTCGCGCTTGGGGTGCTCTGATTCAATGTGGGAGTTGTTTTTTGGGGCTGTTGGGTGGCAGAGGATACGAGCAAAGGCGAAATGCGGGGATTTCTCCGCTCCGCCACGCGATGAAGCCGCGTGGCTTCGGTCGAAATGACGGTTTTTACCGCGGGTTATGCTTCTGCTCCCTGCTCCCTGCTCCCTGCTCTCTGCATCTCAGAGGGTGAGGTGATTGCTATGAAGGCTGTGGTGTTGCATGAGTATGGCGGGCCGGGGAAGCTGCAGTATGAGGATGTTCCGGACCCGGTGGCGGGCAAGGGCGAGGTGCTGGTGCGGGTGACGGCCAGCAGCGTGAATCCTATCGACTACAAGATGCGAAGCGGGGCGGTGAAGGAGTATTTTCCGGTTCAGTTTCCCGCGATCCTGGGACGGGATGTGTCGGGCACGGTGCGGAGCGTGGGCGAAGGCGTGAGCGGGTTTGCGCCGGGCGATCAGGTGATGGCGCTGGCGAACAAGACGTATGCCGAGCTGGTGGTGGTTGCCGCGACGGATCTGGCGAAGGTTCCGGAGGGGCTGGACCTGGTGGAGGCTGCGGCGCTGCCGCTGGTGACGACGACGGGAGAGCAGTTGATCACGCTGGGCACGAAGATTCAGGCGGGAGAGACGGTGCTGGTGGCGGGCGCGCTGGGGGGTGTGGGGCGGTCGGCGGTGTGGACGGCGAAGCAGGCTGGAGCGAAGGTGATCGCGGGGGTGAAGAAGTCGCAGGTGAAGGAGGCTGAGGAGCTGGGCGCGGACCAGGTGCTGGCGCTGCATGACAAGTCTGCGGTGGAGAAGCTGGGATTCATCGACGCGGTGGCGGATGCGGTGGGCGGCGCGACGGCGGAGATGCTGCTGGGGAAGGTGAAGCAGGGCGGGGTGTTTGCATCGGTGCTTGGGCCTCCGGCGAATGCGAAGCTGCACCCTACGGTGCGGGTGGAGGCGGTGCAGGCGAAGCCGGATGCGACGATGCTGCGCAGGATGGGGGAGGATGTGGCGGCGAAGCGGTTTGTGATTCCGATCGACCGGATGGTGCCGCTGGCGGAGGCTGGCGAGGCCCAGGCGGCGGCGGAGAAGGGTGGGATCGGGAAGGTGCTGTTGCTGGCTTGATGGTTTGGGGGTTGGGCCGGGGTTTTGATGGTGGGGATGTTTGGGGAAGCTCTGATTAGGTACAAGCGCTACTCGATGAGTGGGATTTGCTAAGCGGCAGAGGACGAGCGCAAAGCCGAGATGCGGGGGTTTCTCCACTCCGCCACGCGATGAAGCCGCGTGGCTTCGGTCGAAATGACGACCTTTACCTCGTCGGCGAGGAGAGACGATCTGGGAAAAGGGTGGGGAAAAGTCCTGGTCTCCCACCCTTTGCGCAGAGGCGCGCAAAGGATGGGGCACCCGGGCACCCGGGCACCCGGAGCCGGTCCTGATGACGAGTTCCCTTTCATTCGCGAGTTGGGTGGGGGGCGGTGTTCAGGGGGCGAAGACGAAGTCGCACTGGGCGGCGTGGCAGCGCAGGACTCCGGTGCGGACTAGCTGGGCGTTGGAGCCGGCGGGCCAGAGGGCGGGGAGCTTCATGGCTTTGACCGCGGCCTGACCGCCGGTGAGCGCGTGGTCTCCGGTGGGTTCGACACCGGCTACCTGGCCGTCGCTCAGCAGGAGGCGGTACTCTGCCCAGCCGTCGAGGCCTTTGGCGGCGCCCAGGTGGACGGTACGGAGTGCGACCAGCGCATTCTGCGGGTCGTTGTCCTTGATGGATGCGTGGGCGCCCGCTTTCCGCAGTGCGGCTGCGCGTTCCTGCATTCTGATCTGCTGTTCGGGAGTTTTCTTCACGGTGCCTGGGGCGAATATTGGATATGTGGCCAGGCCGAGCTGGTAGGCTTTCAGCGCTTCGTCTTTGTTTCCCTGTTTGGCGAGCAGGTCGCCGAGGTGCTCGCCACCGGTTGCGTCCGGATTAAAAAGCCACGCAGCTTTGAGGTAGGTTTCGGCCTCTGTGAACTTGTCTTCGCGGTAGAGAATCCAGCCCAGGGTGTCCCAGGTGGCGACGATCAGGTTTGTCCTCGTGTTCAGCAGGGTCAGATTTTCGTCGAGCGTCCAGCTCCTGCTCGCCTCGTCCATCTTTGACAGGGCGGCCCGGGCGGTTGCCTCTGCGGCGGGAAGCTGGAGACCGGCATTGCCCAGTTCGTAGGCGACGTCGTTCATCATCCCGGGATCTTCGGTGTGCTGCATCAACGCCAGCAAGGTGGCCTCACCTTTTTCCCTGCTTCCTGTCTGCAACTGCGCTTGCCCGAGCCCGCTCAGGAGCTTCTCGTCTTTCTTTGCGCTGGCGGGAGTGCGGGCGAGGGCAGCTTCGGCGACCTTTTCGGCTTCGCCGGGCTGCTTGTCTTCCATCAGCATGTCGATCAACTGGATGGAGGGCGTGCTGCTCTCCGGCTGTGCGGTCTGCCAGCTCCTAAGTGTCTGTTCCGCTTCGCTGCGGTGGCCGGTGTTGATCTGGGCCTGGGCGAGCGATCCGTAGGTTCCGTACTGCTCGGGATGGAAGTGCAGTTCCTGCTGGTAGAACTCGATGGCCTGATTCATATTGCCGCGCTGGTAGGCGATGAAGCCGTAGGTCGTCCAGAGCCAGATCTGGCGGCCATTCAGCTCCTTGGCCTTGTCGAGTTTGATCTTTGCGTCGTCGAGGGAACCCTGCTGCACCTCCCGGTATGCCTCTGCGACGAGTCTCTGCGCCTCCGGGTTGCCGGCTTCTGTTGACGCGGATGCGTTGGCGGGTTTGCCGGCCATTCCGGTTAGCTGCACGTATTTGTCGTTGCCGAGATCGACTTTGTCGGCCCAGGTTTTGTATGCCTTGATGCCGGCGACGGGAACCTTTCGCTGCAGGACCTCGACGCGGCGATCGGCGTAGAGGGTGCCCTTGTCGAGGCGGTAGGTCTCGTCGTAGGTTGCGTAGCCGGATCGGGCGTGGACGGCCTCGGGGAGTTCGGCGGACCAGCCTTCGGGGAGCTTCATCTCGGAGGTGGCGGACTCGACGCGGGGCAGGCCGAGATCGAGGGCACGGACCGGCGGCGTCTTGTCGTCGGGGCGTGGCAGAGAGACGGGCGAGAGCTGCGGGGTGATGCGGAAGTTGTCCCAGTCGCCGGGCTTGTCGCGCTTGTAGTCGAAGCTGAGGGTGAGGGGCGCGGCGGTGTCCTCGATGCGGCTGACCTCGGTGTGGCTTGCGGCGCCGGAGTAGCCCATGGTCTGGCAGATCTGCTGCGAGACGAGGTCGTACTGGGCGGGGGAGACCTGGCGCAGGGCGGCGCGCAGGAGCACCTCGTCGTCGCCGCGGAAGGTGAACGTGATGCGTGAGGTCTCGGCGCCTTCCTTGTCGAGGGAACCTTTGGCCTCCATGACCTGGGTGTCGGGAAAGGGAAGACTTGCGGGGGTGCGCTGGAGGCTGGGCGGGCCGGATGGGGGGATCAGCAACGCCTCCTTGTCGCGGATCGGGAAGGTGAGCAGGCGGTAGGGTGCGACCTCGGCGGTGGCGTCGAGCCAGACCTGCTGGCCGTCGAGAGGAAGCATGGTGATGAGGTGGTTGAAGGCAGAGGGCGCGGGCACGGCCGGGTTGAAGCGGACGCCCGCGCCGATGAGCACGGCGTCGGCGTGCAGGCCGATGGCGTCGAGCATGGCGGCAAGCAGGGTGTGCTTGTCCTTGCAGTCGCCATACTGGTTTTCGAGCACCTCGGAGGCGCGATGGGGCTGGAGGCGGCCGATGCCGAAGTCGACGCCGATGTAACGGATCTGGGTGGCGACGAAGGCGTAGAGGGCGCGGACCTTGTCTTCGCCGGTGGATTTGCCGGCGGTCAACTGCGCGGCTTTGGCCTTGATGGCGGCGTCGGGAGCCATGCGGTCGCCTTCTAGGCCGCGATACCAGGCTCCGACGGCCTCCCAGCTTTTGAAGGTGGTCCAGGCGACATCGGGTAGCTTGCCTTGATCGGCGTCGAGCTCCTGTTCGGGGGTCCAGGGCAGCCTGGCTTTCGCCTCCCTGGCGGCTTCGGCGTCTTTGCCTACGGTGGGTCTGGTCTGGGAGCTGGTCCAGCGCAGCACGCGCTCGTTGCCTTCGGAGGTTTCGACGGGCTTATGCGCGGGGCTCCAGACGTTTACATACATTCCCTGGGGAAGGCGGAGCTCGAGCGTCTGGGAGAGCACGACGCCGTCATCGAGAAAGCTCTCCTGCCCCCAGAACGGCCCGGGGGCATAGGGGTCGGTCAGGGTGATCTTCGCCTGCCATTCGAGGCGGTCGCCTACACCGAGGCTGCGGATGGGGAGCTGTTTCTGCTTGAGATCGCTGTAGACGGGGGCGGCCTGGGTGACCTGAGGCAGGGTGTCGATGGCGGTGTCGACGGGCGTCTCGACCACGGAGCCGTCGGCGTGGCGGACGCGGGCGTAGAGGATGTCGACCTTCTGCGAGCTGGCGGCGTAGGGGAGGGTGAGGACGCCGAGCTGCTTGACGGCGGAGTCGGCCTGGACGCGGACGGAGACTGTGGTCTGCCAGGATCCGGTGCCGTCGGCGTTCATGCGGTAGAGCTTGTCGATATGCTCGATGACGAGGGGTTCGGCGGAGTAGGTTGCGGCGGGGCTGGGGGCGGCCGGGTGGGCGGCGGACTGGCCGCGGGCGGTGGAGAGCGAAGACAGAAGGAGCGCAACGAGCAGGTGCGGCAGAGAGGATCGCATGGGGTTCTCTGCTGTGTATAGCAGATTGTGCCCGGAGAGCCATCGACTTTCTGTGGTGGTCTACAACCTATGGTGTAGAAGGGGTTTAGCGGTTTGGGTGGGTGGTTTGGGGGTTGGGCCGGGGTTTGGGACGTAGAAGGACGAAGGCAGATGTGGTCTCCCACCCTTTGCGCAGAGGCGCGCAAAGGATGGGGCACCCGGCCGGCCCTTCCTTTGGACCTCTATTTTGGTTGAACGATCAGGCTTATCGCTGCTTGAACGTTATAGGGTGAGCCCGGCGCCTCCGTGGCCCCGGTCGCAGTCACGGTGAAGACATGCAACCCGCTATTAACGCCCAGAGCGTACAGGTGATTGGCATTATCCCAATAGAGTTGGGTGATGAAATCGTTCTTGATGATTAGGCCGGTGAGAGGCTTCTCCTGGGCTGCGCCATTCGAACTGAAGATCTGGAGTCCGCCGCTGCCGCCGACGGCCAAGAGACTGCCGGAAGGCGAGAACCTCATTGTGACGTTGCTAGCAACCAGCGATGCAGGCATGTTTGTGAATGTGCTGCTTGTGGAGAGAGCGCCAGTGTCCGGGTTGATCGTGTAGGTCGCGATGCGGTTCGCGCCTCCTCCATTGCTCAGAAAATAGATCTCAAAAACAGCCATGTGGTCCGAAGCGTCCGTTGCTGCCCCTGCGTGGAACAGACCCTGAAAGTTCGGCGGGTCGCCTGCTGGACTGGGGAGATCGACAGCGATATCCATCAGTTCGCCGCCCGATTGCCGTTGATAGGCATGGGGGGTGCGACCGTAGGCCATGTATCCCGTACCCTGGAAGGCATACGCAAATTTGTTATTGGCGGAGATAACCAGCGGACTTGTCACCGAGGCCGAGGGGATGCTCGTGTATAGGTCCTGGAGCGCGCCCGTGTACTTGTTGACACTGAAGGATTGATATGCGTTCTCCGGGTTCACAGTGCAACCCACGTAGGAGGCATACACGTAGAGGTCGGAACCGGTGTGATCAAAGTCCAGATTGTATGGTACGTTGCACCTGTTTTCCGAGTTTGTCTCGGTGTTGGTGGCTCCGACGTACTTCAAGGCGCCATTCGGTTCGATCAGATAGGAGTAGAGGTAGGCGGGATTCTGAGAGGTCAAGCCGGGTGCGGATGAGGCGAAGAGATACTTCCCGTTGACGGCCAGGTATTGCACAAGGGCGTAGAACGGCGAGCCCGGAATGGGAGTGAGATGACCGTCTGCAGACGCAGTGTATCCCAGAATGTGCTCATTGCCATTGTTGACGCTGCTGGCAAGATAAACATAGGCTACGGGTGAGGTCGAGGAGGTTGCGGCGATAGCTGTACCGGACATCAGGGCGGACGCAAGGCAGATTGAAGTGGTGACTTTGGATAACATAGGGCTCCTGGTGGAAGGGTTGACTTACCGACAGACGAAGCAAGACTGTGCCATGTGCGAAGCGAAACAAGCACGGTGTTACGGCACTCTGATTCCTGCCTCTGATTCCAGGTTGCTCATGAGATTCGACTGTTCAGAAACTTCTCCGAAGCGAAGCAGGCCACCCGCCGGTGAGACTGCCTCGAGCGCCCCAGCCATGCCACCCGGGGGTGGGCAGCCGGTGTTTGTGGTGGAGTGGGTGGGGGAGTTTTAGCGGCGGCGGAAGCGGTTGCGGATGGCTTCGGTGCGTTCGGCGGTGGGTGGGGCGGGGCGGCTGGAGGTGGTGGAGGGGTTTGCGGCTGGTTCGGCGGGGATGGCGGCGCCCTCGGGATAGAGGACGACGAAGCGGCGGGGGTTGAGCCCGGAAGAGGCGGTGGGCAGGCCGGAGCGGCTGAGGATGAGGTGCAGGAGGCGGCGCTCGCGGGAGTTCATGGGAGCGAAGGACCAGGGGCGGCCGGTGGTGCGGACGGATTGGATGGCGAGGTCGGCGGAGCGCTCGAGTTCGGCGTTGCGGAGGGCTTTGAAGCCCTCGGCGTCGAAGGAGATGCGGTCGTGGTCTTCGGGTTCGAGACGGAGGATCTTGGCGGCGATGTGCTCGATGGCGTGGAGGAGTTCGCCGTTGCGGGCGAGGAGGAGCGGGGTGTCGGGGCCGGCGAGGTCTACGGTCAGGGTGGAGGAGGGAACTTCGGTGACGGCGGGGGACTCGCTGTGAGCGGGCGGGGCCGTTGCTTTGTTTTCAAGGACCTGGAGCTCGAAGGTGAGATCGAGGCCGGTGCGGGCGGTGAGCGTCTGGAGGTAGTGTGTGACCTTGTCGCTGCTGCTGATGATCGAGGGGGTCATTTTGCGCGGGGGCCCGTGTGCTTTAGTTCGTTGATGAAATCAAAACGCGGCATGGTTTATTTTACCGCAGTCGAACGGGCTGTTCGATGGTGTGCGTTTTGAGGTTGGGTGCGGATGCCGATGAAGGCACCTGGTGCGGCTGGTAAGTAGTACGCGAAAGAGTGGAGGTCTCCCACCGTTTGCGCAGAGGCGCGCAAAGGATGGGGCACCCGGCTGTCCGTTTTTCTGCTTGATGCTTCATGCAATCAGCGCTTGCCCTGGATGACTGCGCCTGTGCCGGCTTTGCGGCGGGCACGTTTGGCGGCGACCTCGCGCATCTCCTTGCCCAGGCTGGTGCGGTTCATCACGGTCTGCTGGATGATGCTGATGAAGTTTCCGACGGCCCAGTAGAGGGCGAGGCCGGAGCCGTAGTTCCAGGTGAAGTAGCCGGAGATGGCGGGCATCATGAAGGCCATCATCTTCTGCTGCTGGGGATCGACGCCGGGGGATGGCGTGTAGAACTGCACGAGGAACTGGCTGATGACCATGGCGATGGGGAGGATGTGCCAGGGGTCTGGGGATTGCAGGTCGGGGAGCCAGAGCCAATGGGCCTGGCGAAGTTCGACGACGCGGGGGAGCATGGTGAAGAAGGCGTAGAGCAGAGGCAGGGTGATCAGGGTCGGGATGCAGCCGCCGAACATGTTGACTCCGTTGTCTTTCTGGAGCTTCATGATCTCGGCGTTCATCTCGTTCTTCTTGGGGTCGGTGGCCTTGTACTTTTTGTAGCGCTCCTTGATGGCGTTCATCTCGGGCTGGATGCGCTGCATTTTGAGGCCGTTCTGCATGGTCTTGATGCGGAAGGGCAGCATGAGCACGTTGATGAGGATGGTGAGGATGACGATGGCCCAGCCCCAGTTGGAGACGATGTGGGCGTGGATGAACTGGAGGCCGAGGAAGAGCGACTTGGCGACGGGGCCCCAGAAGCCGAACTCGAGGAGAGGCTCGATGGTGATCTTGGGGTCGGCGGCGTGGACGGCCTTGAGGACGGTGATGGCTTTTGGCCCGACGAAGATGCGGGTCTGGGTGTGGCCGGAGGCGTCTCCGAGCGCGGCGCCGAGGATGGGGACCTCGATGGGGCCCTTGGACTGGGAGATGCTGCCGATGCCGGAGCGCTTGATGGTGGTGGCGACGTCAAGCTGATTGTTGAGGGTGACGACGGAGGCGTCGGCGGGGGTGTCGGGGAGGAAGATGGCGGCGAAGAAGGGATCGCTGACGCCGGCCCAGTCGAAGGGGCCGTTGATAGTTTCGCCGCCCGAGACCTTCTTGGGGGCGACGTGCTGGTCTTTGCCGTTGCGGAAGTTGTCGAACTGGGCGCCGCCGTAGGCCTGGGCGGTGTCCTGATCGCCGAAGCCGCCGGGCCAGCTGAGGAGAGCGCGGACGGGCGCGCCGTTGCGGGTAACCTCGACGTCGGCGTGGAGGACGTAGGTCTCGTCGAAGGAGAAGGTCTTTTTGACCTGGGTTGCGCCGTCGGACCAGGTGTAAGTGAGGCTGGCGGGGGCGGTGAGGGTGCCGGTGGCGGAAGGGACGTAGAGGGCGTGGTTGAGCGCGGCGGTGGTGGCGGCGTCGTAGGGGTAGAGCGAGAGCGGGAAGCCGAACTTCTGGGCGGCCTGGGTGTGGACGAGGTTGAGCGGCTTGTGGTCTTCGCTCTTGTAGTTCTTGAGGACCCAACTGGTGACGGTGCCGCCGCGGTTGGAGAAGGTGATGCGGTAGAGCTCGTTGTCGATGGTGGTGGAGGATTCGGCGGTGGCCTGGACGGTGGAGCCGGCGTGGCCTCCGGGTGCTGCGGCGGCGGCCTGTGTTTGCGCGGGTGGCGTGGCGGCGGGTTGCGATTCGGCGGGCGCGGAGGAGCTGGAGGCCGCGTGGGGCGAGACGGTCTGGGGGTTGTTCTTTGCCTTGAAGTACTGCAGGCCGAAGAAGACGGTGACCAGGACGAGCATCATGACGACGAGAGACTTGTTGTCGCCGCCGCCCTGCTGATTGGGATTCTTGAACTCTGCCAAAAGAGACTTCCTATTCTTGCCTCAGGCTGGGCGTGGGCACAGCGAGGTTGTCCGCGCGAAACGCGTGTCTGTTTATGGTAAATGGTCCGCGGGTGTGGAGGGATTGATGGCGGCTGTGATTTACGTCGAGACGCGGGTTGGTGGAGGTGAGGAAGAACGAATGCGGGGGTTTCTCCACTCCGCCGCGCGATGAGACTGCGCGGCTGCGGTCGAGATGACGACTTCTTTCTAACTTTTTTCTATTTGCCAGAGTTTTTATACAGATTCTTAGAGGTTCGGGGGTTGGGGAGAGTCGTTGGCTCCCACCCTTGGTGCAAAGGACGCACCAAGGATGGGGCACCCGGCAATCGCGTGTTCCGATATACGGCGGTTGAGCACCATTTTGCTTCCTATGGCAACCTTAGAGATATGCAGCAACTTGATTCTGTTTCGCTCCGCGTACTCGGCTCGTTGATGGAAAAAGAGATGACTACACCGGAGAGCTATCCGCTCTCGTTGAATGCGCTGGTGAATGCGTGCAATCAGCGATCGAGCCGGGACCCGGTGATGGATCTTGGGGAGGAGGAGGTGCGGCAGGGGATCCATGTGCTGGAGGACCTGGCGCTGGTTTCGGCGGTGCGGGATGCGCGGGTTCCGAAGTATGAGCATCGGGTGCGCACGGTTCTGAATCTTCGACGGGACGAGACGGCGTTGCTTTGCCTGCTGCTGCTGCGGGGGCCGCAGACACCGGGCGAGCTTCGCAGCCGGGCGGACCGGCTGCACTCGTTTGATGAGCTTGCGGCGGTGCAGGCGACGCTGGAGCGGATGGCGGCGCGGACGGCGGAGGCGCAGGGGAACGAAGTGGCTACGGGGCCGCTTACCACGGTGTTGCGGCGTCAGCCGGGATCGCGGGAGGTGCGGTATGCGCATCTGCTGGGCGGCCCTCCGGATCTTTCGGGGCCGGCGGCGGCTGTGGCGGGATATGGCCGGGAGAGCGCGGCGGCCCCTGTGTCGGCCAGCGAACGGATCGCGCAGCTGGAGGCTGAGGTTGCGGCGCTGGCTATGAAACTGGAAGCCTTGGAGGCGCGGGTGGACGGCCTCACATCGGGGTCGGAATTCGCGCGGGCTAACCCGCTTTCCCCGTAAGATAGAGGACGGCTCGCCCGCGAGACTCCATGCCTGACCCTTCGATGCCCGACCTTTCGCACGATCTTGCTTCGTTGCCGCATGACCGGCGTGTGCGCCTGCGCCGGGACGCCGATGCCGGCAAGGATGCGGTGGTGCGGCTGATGAGTCAGATTCCGGAGGCGATGCTGTGTTACGACCGGGAGTGGCGGATTACCTATGCCAACGAGGAGGCGGTGCGGATCAGCCGGATTCAGCCTTCGGATATCGGGACGAGGACGCACTGGGAGATCTTTCCGGAGACGATCGGGACCGAGCTTGAGGATGCGTATCGGACGGTGATGGAGAGCGGGGTTGCCCGGCAGGTGGAGTACTTCTATCCGCCGTTCGATCTATGGGTGGAGATTCACCTGCTGCCGACGGACGAAGGCATTGCGCTCTACTACCGCGATATCACTGCGCGCAAGCGAGCCGAGGCGGAGCGGGACATCGCAATCGGCCAGGTGCGACAGGTCCTGGACTCCTCACCGGACTCGATCATCTGTATCGACCCGGACTGGAGGTGCAGCTTCGCGAATCGGGCGGCACTGGAGATTCTCCAGGCGGACACGCTGGTGGGGGAGAATTTGTGGGAGCGCTTTCCATCGAATTGCGAGGAGCCGTTCCGGTCCAATTACCTGAAGACGATGGAGGAGCGCATTGCCACCGACTTCGAGGCGTATTATCCGGAGCCTTTAAATATCTGGTTCAGGGTGGTGGCGCGTCCGTTTGACGACGGCATCGTGATCTTTGCGTCGGATATCACGGATCGCAAGCGGGCGGAGATTCTTCGCGATACGACGGCGAGCCAGTTGCGCCGGGTGCTGGAGACCACGACGGATGGGGTGGTTACGATCGACCGCAACTGGAACTTCTCGTTCGTGAATCCGCGGGCGGCGGAGTTGCTGAGTCCGAAGGGCAATATTCTTGGGGCGAATCTGTGGGAGCGGTTTCCGGTCGCCGGACAGTCGAGCGATCTGGTGTATCACTACCGTCGCGCGATGGACGATGGGATTGCGGGGGAGTTTGAGTTTTTCTATCCGGAGAATCTGAATATCTGGATGGCGGTGCAGACGCGTCCGTTCGAAGAGGGGATCGCGGTGTTCTTCCGCGACATCACGGCGCGGCGGGAATCGGAGGCCGCGCTGAAAGAGCAGCAGGAGCTGCTTGCGGCGGTACAGCAGGCGGCGCGGGTGGCGACGTGGGAGGTGGACTATGCGACGGGGAATGTGACCTTCGGGCCAGGATCGTATGCGGTGTTCGGCCATCCGCTGGCTGCGATTCCTCACTTCGGCGCGTTCAAGAAGATTCTGGTTCCGCGTTTTCTGCCGGTGATCGCGGAGTGTCTTGAGGAAGCGCTGGAGACCGGCGAGATGGTGGTTCAGGAGTTCCAGGTGCGGGCCGCGGATGGGGGGCTGTTGTGGCTGGAGAGCCGCGGGCAGGCGGTGTACGAGGGCGGCGCGCCAAGCCGGGTTCGCGGGATGACGATCGACATCGGCCAGCGCAAGAAGAACGAAGCGGCGCTGGTGGCGAGCGAGGCGCGATATCGCGTGCTGGCGGACCTGAACCCGCAGGCGATCTGGATGGGCGGGGCCGACGGCAGCATCACGTATGCCAACCAGGGTTTTCTGGATTACATGGGCCTTACGCTCGATTCGATCAGCGGACTGGGGTGGCTCGGCGCGTTTGACGAGCGCGACCGGAGGCTGGTGCTCGACTCGTGGATGCGGTCGGTGGCGACGGGCGAGGAGTACAACGTTGAGGCGCGGATGATCCGGGCCAGCGACCGGGCTTCGCGGTGGTGGTGGCTGCGGGCGCAGGCGGTGCGCGATGAGGCGGGAAAGATTCTGAAAGGGCTGGGCGTAGCGATCGATGTGGACGACAGCAAGACGTTCGCGCAGCAGTTGCAGAGGCGGCAGGAAGAGACGGAGCGGCAGCGCGCGGAGCTGGAGACGATCTATCAGACGGCGCCGATCGGGTTGGCGCTGTTCGACCCGGTCGAGTTCCGGTATCTGCGGCTGAATGGCCGGCAGGCGGAGATCGTGGGCATGCCTGCCGAGGAGGTACTGGGGCGCACGTTGACCGAGATCGCTCCCATCGAGGGACTGCGGGAGATGTTCGAACAGGTCGCCGAGGGCAGTCCGATCCGCAACCAGCTTCTGGAAGGCGAGCTGCCAACCCGGCCCGGCGAATACCGCTTCTGGAACGTGAACTACTTCCCCGTCTACAACGCGGATGGAAGCATCCAGGCCATCACGGCTGCTTCGCTTGAGATTACGCAGCAGAAGAAGGCCGAGGCGGCGCTGATACAGAGCGAGAAGCTGGCGGCGGTAGGGCGGCTGGCCAGTTCGATCTCTCACGAGATCAACAATCCGCTGGAAGCGATTACGAATCTGCTGTACCTGATCAACCTGTCGGGGGAGCTGCCGGAGAGTCTGAAGCCGTATGTCCGGACGGCGCAGGATGAGCTGGGCCGGGTGAGCCAGATCGTTACGCAGACGCTGCGCTTTCATCGCCAGGCGGTGCGGGCTACGCGGGTCAGCGCCGCCGATCTGGTGGATTCGGTGCTCATGCTGTACCAGGGGCGGCTGGCGAACTCGAATATCAAGGTCGATGCCCGATATACGACCAGCAAGACGCTGCTGTGCTTTGAGAGCGATATGCGGCAGGTGCTGAATAACCTGATTGCGAATGCGATCGACGCGATGCGGCAGCGCGGGGGCAGGCTGGTCGTTCGCGCGCACGAGACGACGTACCGGCTGGCCTCGGGGGCCCGGGAGCGGCAGGGGATTCGCATCACGATCGCGGACACGGGCCACGGCATCCCGAAGGCGGCGCGGGCTCATGTGTTCGAGCCCTTCTATACGACGAAGGATCTGAACGGGACGGGGCTGGGACTGTGGATCTCGGCGGGGATTGTGAACCGCCACCAGGGACGGCTCAGCTTTCGCAGCACAGAGCATGCGGTGCATCATGGCACGGTGTTTTCGCTGTTCCTGCCGTGGGCCGAAGATGTGGAGGAAGAGGACGGATAATGTAGCGGGTCATGGTGCTTTCCGTACCCAATTGCCTCCGGCTATGCATCTGCTACGCGCAGATTTTATGAGTCGAGCCGCGCAACTGTTCCACGTGGAACAATTTGCGAGCGACGAACGGAAAAGACGCGTATTGAAGCGCCGGGCATTCCCTTAGTGCTGCTGGGCGTGGCGGTAGGACTGTACGTTCGATTCGTGCTCTTTGAGGGTGGTGGAGAAGCGGCTGTGGCCTGCGGCGTCGCTGACGAAGTAGAGGTAATTGGTTTCGGCGGGGTGCATGGCGGCGCGGAGGGCGGCGACTCCCGGATTGCAGATGGGGCCCGGGGGGAGGCCGGTGTGTTTATAGGTGTTGTATGCGGAGGGCGACTGAAGGTCGGAGGCGTAGATGGTTCCGCGCCAGCGGTTTTCGAGGAGCGCGGCATAGGCGACGCTGGGGTCGGTGGCGAGGGGAATGTTTTTAGCGAGTCGGTTGGTGAAGACTCCGGCGACCAGGGGCCGTTCGCCAGACTGGTTGACCTCTTTTTCAACCAGCGAGGCGAGAATGACGGTCTGCGGCACGCCAGGGCCGTGAAGGCCTAGCTGCGTACACTCCTGGCTGAAGCGGTGCACCATGGCGGTGAGCATCTGGAGCGGAGTGCTGTGGCGGGAGAAGTGGTAGGTGTCCGGGAAGAGATAACCTTCGAGGGAGACGGGGTGTGCGGTGGTCTGTGTGGTCTGGGTTGCCTGTGTGGTCCAGGGTGCGATGAGTTCGGTGTGCTCGCGTTCGGCGGCGAGGAATGCGTCGCGTGAGCCGAGGTTCGCGTCCTGCACGGCCTGGGCGACGTCGAAGATGTTGAAGCCTTCGGGGATGGAGAGGGTGAGAGTGTAGACGTCGCCGCGGGCGATGCGGGCGTAGACATCGGCCATGGAGGCGGGGTGGTCGAAGCGGTACTCACCGGCCTTGAGAACGCCGCCTTTGATGAGGCGCAGCAGGTAGAAGCCATACTGGCTGCGGATGATGCCGCCGCGTTGCAGCTTCGCTGCGATGGCGTTGGCTCCGCTGCCGGAGGGGATGTCGACGAAGGTCTCCGTCGACGGGCCGTAGGGAGCGTAGAGGACAAAGCCTGCGAGACCGGCGGCGATGAGCAAAAGCAACAGCAACCATGCGATGAAACGCAACGCTTACCCCCTGGCCCGCGATGGTTTGCGGCGCGAATCTATTTTAGGATGCAGCGCGGCAGGTGCGGGACCAGAGGAAGAGGGAGGCGAAGACGAAATACAGCGGTCCTTCCCCTTCCCCTTCGCTTCGCTCAAGGGTCGAGGGTCAGGATGACGACGAAGAACGGGCAAGGGCAACAACGGGTGTGGCAGCGGATTGAGATCGGCAAGATGAAGGCGAAATGCGGGGGTCTCTCCGCTTCGCGGCAGACGGTGAGACTGTCAGCCGCTTCGGTCGAGATGACGGTTTCTATCTTTGCTTCTGTAACTGAGAAAGATTCTTACGATGCAGCGGAGATGCGGTCGGCGGAGCGGAAGAGTGCTTGCAGAATGGGCGCGGGCCGATACACTGTGGCGTACACGAAGATACGGGAGTCCGATGCGCCGATTTGTCCGATGGAGTGGATGGATTCGAGTGGTGTTGCTGTTTCTGCTGCCGGCTGTGCTGGCGGGTGCGGGCGGGTTGCGCGGCGCGACGGCGCAAGTTGCGGTGCTCGATGCGACGCAGATGGGTGCGCCGGTCGATCTGAATCCCGGGCCGTGGCGGTACTCGGACCGGGATGAGCCCCGGTTTGCGGAGCCTGACTTCGATGACAGCGGCTGGAGGCCGTTTGTCTTCGGCAGGAGCTTGAAGTCGCAGGGGCTCAAAACCCCTTCGGGGAGCGTCTGGTTTCGGCTGCATGTGAAGGTCGCGCCGGGAGCGAAAGACCTGGCGGTGAGCCTGGATACGTTCGCCTTTCAGCTCTATGCCAATGGCAGGTTACTGGCGCAGGCAGGCGGCTATCCGGACAAGCCTGCGGTTTACAACGACGTGACACGGGTGGTCGCGTTGCCTCCGGAGGTGGTGGCGAGCGGTATGGTGGTGCTCGCGGTGCGGGCGTGGTTTCCCCCGATCCGCGGTTTTTCGGCCGTAAATTTGAACTTTAACAAGAAGATTGGGAACGCGGGCGTGCTCGAGACCGCTCGCAAGGAGCGGGTGGACCAGCAGCTGCTGAACAGCCTGTACTCGCTGATGGTAGGCGCGGTGGCGCTGGTGCTGGGAGTGTGGTCTCTGGGCTGGTTCCGCATGGAGCGCGAACATCAGGAGTACCTGTGGCTGGGGGCGACCGGGGTAGTGATGTTCGTCATGTCGATATCGAACACGCTGGTGACGGTGCTGCCGGTCTCGACGTGGACGGGGCTGCTGCCGGCAGTGACCATCAACGCGCTGTGGGCGGCCAGCTTTGTGCTGTTCGTCTGCGCGTTTCTGGGGGTTCGGATCGGGGTGGGCGTGCGGGTTTACTGCGCGAGCCTGCTGTTGATCCCGGCCATGGTGGCGGCGGTGTTGGAAGGTTGGCTCTCGCCGGTCTTCTTCGCGATGGGGTTGACGCTGATCTCGATACCAATGGACGTGGTGGCTCCGTGGCTGGCGCTGCGATCGTATCGGCGGGGCGACCGCGAGGCCGGACTGCTGCTGATCGCACTGCTGGTGCTGACCGTGCAGGATCTGCTCAACCTGGCGGATGGAATCTGGGTCAGCATGGGGCATCCCAGGTCCGTTCTGGACGGGCTTCTGACGGGAGTGCGGCTGGGCCCGGTGGCGCTTCCGCAGGTGCAGACTGCCTATTTGGTGTTCCTGCTGACGGTGGGGGCGATCATGCTGCGGCGGTCGAATCTGGTGTTGCGGCAGCAGCAGCGGGCACGAGCGGAGCTGGAGGCCGCGCAGATGGTGCAGGGTCTGCTGCTGGCACGCAGTGTGGCGACGCCGGGGTTCGCGGTAGACACCGCGTATCTGCCGGCGCAGGAGGTGGGCGGGGACTTCTTCCAGGCGCTGCCGGCTGCGGACGGCGGTCTGCTGGTGGTGGTAGGGGATGTGGCGGGGAAGGGATTGCAGGCGGCGATGCGGGTTTCGATGATTCTGGGCGCGGTACGGCTGCTGCCGGAGGCCGGTCCGGCGGAGGTGCTGGAGCGACTGAATACGCTGCTGCTGCAGGAGAGCGCGGAGGGCAGCACGGGCGGGTTCACGACCTGCCTGGCGGCGCGGTTTCATGGGGGCGGCGGCGTGACGCTGAGCAATGCGGGACATCTGCCGCCGTACCGGAATGGCGTGGAGCTGGAGCTGGAAGGCGCGTTTCCGCTGGGGGTTGTGTTGGGCGCGAGGTACGGGGAGGAGAGCTTCGCGTTCGTGGAGGGCGACCGGATGCTGCTGCTGTCGGATGGCGTGGTGGAGGCGCGGGCGGTGGGCGGAGAGCTGTTCGGGTTCGAGCGGCTGAGGGGTGAGGCTGCCGAGACTTCGGAGGCGGGGGCTCTGGCGGAGCGGGCGCGCAGCTTCGGGCAGGAGGACGATATCACCGTGGTGGTGGTGGCTCGGGAGGCGAAGGCGGCGGCGGGGGAGGTGGGGATGGTGATGCACTCGGTGGTGTGAATGCTGCCGGGCCTGGTCGCCGAGGTCTGCTGTGCCAGGCCGCTTGCTCCTCGATCATTGAAAATTCGGACCCAGTCAGGAGTAGGGACGAGAAGAGCGTTTTCAGGACCAATCCAACCGGACCCACACAAGCCGCCTTCGAGGAGTGCTTTGGCCTGGAGCCTCCAGCTGAGGATCACGCCCACGCACATCAACGGCATAAGTGGACCACCTAGATTTAGCGCGTCGCATGATTACAGATACTCTTACCAGTCGTAGATGACGCAGCGTTTCGGGGTATCAGCCGTCGATCCTTTGCCGGGAGACTCCAAATTCATTTCAGCAAGTGGTACATCCCCGAGTCGCTCATCGACAGCGGATTAGTACCGATCTGTCGGCTTCTCGTCAGGGACCCGAAGGAGTTGTTGCGGTTGGTATGTCAGGAGGTTTCGTAACAGTTTCGATCTTGGCCGCAGTGCCGATGGACTGACAGCGCTAAAGGCGCGAGGAATGGAGAACGAATCTGTGCCGTGGTCGTGCTTCGCAGGAGGCCCACCTCTCAGGATCGAGACCCTTCGGCAGGCTCAGGGCAAGTTATGGGGCGCCTGGGTTTCGGCTATGTCTCAGAATCGAGGTGTGAGGCACGTGGGTGCGGTGGTGGAGCGGGTCTTTATACTTGGGGGATATGGCTACGTTTGCTTCGCTGGAAGAGCAGTTGGATTTGATTACGAAGGGTGCGGCGGAGATTGTTCCGCTGGAGGCGCTGAAGGAGCGCATCAGCAAGTCGATTGCGTCGGGGGCGCCGATGCGAATCAAGGCGGGGTTCGATCCTACGGCGCCGGACCTGCATCTGGGGCATACGGTGCTGTTGCGGAAGCTGCGGCACTTTCAGACGCTGGGGCATACGGTGATCTTTTTGATTGGGGATTCGACGGCGCTGATTGGCGACCCGACGGGGCGGAATGTGACGCGGAAGCCGTTGACGCCGGAGCAGATTGCGGTGAATGCGGAGACGTACAAGGAGCAGGTGTTTCAGATTCTGGATCGCGGGACAACGGAGGTCCGGTACAACTCGGAGTGGCTGGACAAGCTGGGGTACTACGACATGGTGAAGCTGATGGCGCAGTTCACGGTGTCGCAGATGCTGGAGCGCGAGGACTTTCACAAGCGGTTCAACGAGGAGCAGCCGATCGCACTGCATGAGCTGATCTATCCGATCGCGCAGGGCTATGACTCGGTTGCACTGGAGTGCGATGTGGAGCTTGGCGGGACGGACCAGAAGTTCAACCTGATGCGGGGGCGCGATCTTCAGAAGCACTTCGGGCAGCCGCAACAGATTGTGCTGATGATGCCGATCATCGAGGGGCTGGATGGCGTGCAGAAGATGTCGAAGTCGCTGGGCAATGCGATTGGGGTGCATGAGCCGGCGGGGGAGATGTATGGCAAGCTGATGTCGATCTCGGATGAGTTGATGTGGCGGTACTGGACGCTGCTGACGGATCTGCGCGGCTCGGAGATTGCGGCGATGCAGGAGGAGGTCGCGAGCGGCACGTTGCATCCGATGCAGGCGAAGAAGAATCTGGCTTGGGCGATTACGCGGGACTTTCATTCCGCGGAGGAGGCGGATGCTGCGGGCGAGGGTTGGGCGAAGATGTTTCAGCAGAAAGGAATTCCGCTCGACTCGGACAGAGTGCATGTTCGACTGTCGGCGTTAGCACCGGTTTTTTTTGACCCAATCAACGGACCGCGTTCGGCAGAGGTTAAAGTAGCCAAGCTTCTTGTCGCTTGCGGTCTTGCCGACTCAGGTAGTGACGCGGTGCGAAAGATAAAAGCAGGTGCCGTTCAAATCGACGGAGCTGATCGGGGCGTGACCGAAGTAGTTTTCGAATCTCAGAAGTTCCATCCGCGAGAGCCGTTCGAACTTGCTGTGCACGACCGTGGGGTTAGGGTTGGTAAGCGTAGCAAGATGGTTGTCATCGAATGGGACGTACCCTAATGTCCTTCCGGTTCGTCGGGATGTCTTGGAGTCGAATGCATCTTTGAAAATGGGAGATGGTTGAGTCGTTGAACGCGGCGGGAGTGTGTTGAAGCGGACGGTGCAACCGCAGATCCCCTGTAGGGATGACAACCAGAAAAGCAGATGCGACGGCAAAAGCTTCGGAGAAGGCAAACGCAAAGGGCAACGCCCGAGTTGCGCTTCATGAACTTCACCTTAGGGTAGCGGGTGCAGGGTGGTGTTGAAGAGCATTGGGCCGCTGAATTCGGTGCGGTCGCCGGGCTTTGCGCCGGGGATGGGCTGCAGGCGGGCGGAGAGCGGCTTGTTCCATTTGACTGCGAGCGAGGCTACGTCGGAGTAGATGCGATTCATCTGGTCGAGGGTGACGTCGCCGGGCAGGGGAATGGTGTCGAGGCCGGTTCCGCAGACCGACGAGTAGGCGAGCAGGTTGTCGATGTTGTAGGTGGATTCGGCCCAGCGCTGGGCGAGGAGTTTGTCTTCCATGACGGGGACCATGAGGCCGGAGTAGCCGATCTGCTTGACGGGGACGGCTTTGACGGCGGCGGTAATGATGCGCGAGGCGGTGAGGGTTCCGCTGGAGCCGAAGCGCGCGCCGGTGAAGGCTTCGATGGCAGCGCCGATGGAGACATCGCCGAGTGGCGCGGGCGTGGGATCGACGCCCATGTAGGTCCAGCCGGTGGAGGCGGCGACCTTGGTGCCGATGGTGTTGGCTACTCTTGCGTGAATGGTGAGCGCGGCGGTGAGGTCGGCGGTGGCTGCGGCGGCGTTGCCCTTGTCTTTGGTGAAGACGTCGCGGACGACGTTGGCTCCCTCGAAGCCGATGGAGAACTGTCCGCCGGGGCCGTTGTGCCAGGAGCCGGGGAAGAATGGGCCGTAGGGTCTTAGCATCGCCGTCGCTGCGAAGTTGAAGGTGCCCTGCGCGTGAGGGCTGTGGAGGGCGACGTACTGGACGAGCTCGCTGGTGCGCGAGATGGTCTTCCAATGAATGCCATCGTCGGCGGCGATGATGGCGCTGGCGTCGAGGTGCGGCAGGGTGGAGAGGGCGCGTTCGAGGAGGTGCATGGTTGCGGGGTCGTCGGTGTCGTGGAGCATGGCGGGGCCGATGTTGGCGGAGACTTTTTCTTTGACGGCGAGCTGATCGAGCTGGCCGAGGAAGGCGAGCGCCCGATCCTCGGACATGCCGGCGGTCAGGTCGGCGAGGGGCTGGGTGGTGAAGCGAATGGTCTCAACGTCGTAGCCTGCGGATTTGAATTCGGCTTCGGTTTTGTGGAGGATGGTGAGCGCGGCTGCAAGTTGATCCTGGTAGTTTTTAGCATCGAGACGCACGAAGGCTGTGATGGCCCGGACCTTGGGTTTGGCTGGGGTTTGTGCGGCGAGGGTGCAGGAGAACGCAAGGATGGCGGCCAGGATGAGATGGTTCATGTGCGCTCCAGACGAGTAGGGGAAGGCAAAGTATAGCGCACGCGGGGTATTGGCTGGGAGATGGGTTCATTCCCACCCATCGCATAGAGCGCGATGGATGGGGCACCCGGTATTGGCAGCGGCAGGAGCGAGGAACGGTATGCTGCGAGGGACGACCTGTATCGTAGAAGCTGCGGGGCTATGAATTTGAGATTGTCTGCAGGTTGGATCGCGATAGGTGGATTGGCGCTGGCGGGGATGTTGCCGCTGTGTGCGCAGGAGACGAATGACGCGAAGGCGATCGTGACGATGGCGATGAAGGCGGAGTTGGACGCGGATGCGAACGACCAGTCGCACTGGAGATATAAAGACGATCAGAAGGACCTGGCTACGGTTTCCATTGTGGTTCAGACGGAGAGTGGCTCGGTGAAGCGGCTGATCAGCAAGGATGGGAGGCCGCTGAGCGAGGCGGAGGCAAAGGCGGAAGATGCGAGGGTTCAGAGTTTCATTCATGATCCGGCCGCGCTGGAGAAGCAGAAGAGGGATGCGGCGCAGGATGGCAAGAGCGCCACGGCGCTGCTGAAGATGCTGCCGGAGGCGTTTCTGTGGAAGGTGGAGCGCGAGGATGCGGAGACGAGAACGCTGCACTTCGAGCCGAATCCGGCGTTCGATCCGCCGGATATCCAGTCGCGTGTTCTCGGCGCGATGACGGGCGAGCTGGTGATGGACCGGCGGCAGCACCGGATCGAGACTCTCAGCGGAAAGCTGTCGCAGGATGTGGTGATCGGGTGGGGGCTGCTGGGACGGATGAAACAAGGCGGGACGTTCCGGGTGGAGCGGCGGCAGGTTGCGCCGGGGTTCTGGCAGATCACCGAGACGCATGTGCATATCGAAGGCAAGGTGCTGTTCTTCAAGAATATCGGGCAGCAGCAGGATGAGGTACAGACGGAGTTTACGCAGGTACCGGCGGGGACGACGCTGGAACAGGCGGCGGAGATGTCGAAAAGCAGGAAGCAGGGTGGAGGGTAGAGGGTTTAGAAAGCAGGATTGAGGGAAGAGCGCCGAACGCGCTGTCGTTTCTATATCCACCACCCTCTCCCCTGTAACATCGGAGACGATGGCACAGAGTCCTTATCCGCAGACGGATCGTGCGTTGATGCGACTGATTGAGCGGTCGCCTGGGCATCGCGCTGGATACAAGCAACTGATTCGCGAACTAGGCCTGGGTGGGGGGCGCGAGCGGCGGTTGTTGCTGGAGCAGCTGGCGCGGATTACGGCTCGGGGCGAGCTGGTGAAGACCGACAGCGAGCAGTGGAGTCTGCCGGCCGCGGTGCCGGAGAAGACGAAGCGGGAGAAGCGCGGCGGCGAGGTCGAGATGCCGGTCGAGCATCGGGCCACGCGAGACCGGCTGGTGGCGGGGCGGCTCGATCTGCATCGCGACGGGTATGGGTTCGTGCGGCCGAATGGAAGCGTAGATCGCAGCGACGATCTTTTTATTCCGCCCAATGAGCTGAACGGGGCGATGCAGGGCGATGAGGTTCTGGTGGATGAGGCTCCGCCGGGAAGGGATGGGCGGCGGTCGGGGCGGGTGGCTCGGGTGCTCAACCGCAGGAATCCTACGGTGGTGGGAATCTTTCACCATGCGCGGGGGCATCGCGGGAGTGGGTGGGACGATACCTCGATGATTCGCGGCAACTATGTGCAGCCGCTCGATGAACGGATGACGCAGCCGATTCTGATTCCCGAGGGCGCGGAGCTGGCTGCTGTGCCGAAGGCTTCGCCGCACCGGGTGCTGGGGGAGGAGGCGCAGGCGCAGCAGGTGCACTGGGCTGCCTCCGGGGGAGGAGAACTCGATCCGCATCGGCCACTGGAGGGGTTGGCGGTGGATGTGGAGATCACTGACTTCCCGGGCGTGGGGCGGTCGGCCAAGGGGCGAGTGATCGAGGTGCTGGGGCCGCCGGACGCGTTCGGTGTGGATGTGGAGATCATTATTCGCAAGCATCATCTGCCGCATGTGTTTCCGGCGGATGTGCTGGCGGAGGCTTCTGCGAGCGCGGAGCGAACCCACATCTCAGAGGCGAGTGATGAAGCGCCCAGTGTTGGGGGACCCGCGCTGCGTTCGGAGGTCGCGGAAGGGCGGCGGGATTTTCGCGGGTTGAAGATTGTGACCATCGATGGGGAGACGGCGCGCGATTTCGATGATGCGGTGCTGGTGCGGGAGCTTGCGAATGGAAACTGGGAGCTGCAGGTTCATATCGCGGATGTGAGTGAGTATGTAAGGCCGGGTACGGCGCTCGATCTGGAGGCGCGGCTGCGCGGGACTTCGGTTTATTTTCCGGATCGCGCGATTCCGATGCTGCCGCCGCAGCTTTCGAGCGGGATGTGCAGTCTGCGTCCGGATGAAGACAGGCTGGTGCTGAGCTGCGTGATGGAGATCGACGCGCGCGGCGAGGTGCTGGGGTATGAGGTGTGCGAGGGGATCATCCGCAGCGCGCGGCGGATGACGTATACACAGGTGCAGGCTGTGCTCGATGGCGACGTGACCGTGCGGGAAGAGTTCGCGGAGCTGGTGCCGGAGTTCGAGCGGATGTACAGCCTCGCGCTGAAGCTGAATGCGAAGCGGCATCGCAGAGGGTCGATCGACTTCGATCTGCCGGAGCCGGTGATCCAGTTCGATCCCGACGGCAACATGGAAGCGATTGTGCGGTCGCAACGGGGATGGTCGCACCGGCTGATCGAGGAGTTCATGCTGTCTGCGAATGAGTGCGTGGCGACGTGGATCGAGGCGCAGGGTGTGCCGAGCGTGTACCGGATTCATGAGGTTCCCGATCCGAAGCGGATTGTGGACTTCGAGGAGACGGCGAGCCAGTTTGGCTACTCGCTTGGGTTCAGCAGCCTGCCGGTGAAGCGGATGCAGATGAAGGGCGATCGGCGCGATGCGCGAGGGAGCGGGCTGCAGGTGAAGACGCATGAGGTGGCGGAGTCGATTCCCGTGACGCCGCAGATGTATCAGCGGCTGACGGCGAAGATCGCGGGCAAGGCGGAGGAGCGGATTCTGTCGTACCTGATGCTGCGGTCGTTGAAGCAGGCTCGGTATAGCGAAAAGAATGTGGGGCACTTTGCGCTGGCGAGTCCGAGTTATACGCATTTCACCTCGCCGATACGACGGTATCCGGATCTGATCGTGCACCGGCTGCTGCGGGAGTTGATTCAGGGCGGTGCGGATACGCGGGGTGCTGCGATTTTGTCGGATGCTCCGCAGCCGTGGAGCGAGAAGCCGCTTGCGAAGGCGCGTGGGGAGCGGAGGGAGTTGCAGGGGCCGATTCCCGAGGCGGAGCTGCAGGCGATCGCGGCGGAGTCGAGCCAGTCGGAGCGGCGGGCGGATGATGCGGAGCGAGAGCTGATCGAGTGGAAGAAGATCAAGTTCATGCAGGACCGCGTGGGCGAGGACTTCGATGCAATTATTCTTTCGTGCACGAAGTACGGGTTTTTTGTGGAGCTGGATAATCTGTTTATCGAGGGGCTGGTGCCGCTGAGCTCGCTTGCGGACGACCGGTATATGTTTCGCGATACGGACCGGCACATTGTGGGTGCGCGCAATGGGCGGGTGTTCAAGATGGGGCAGCGGGTGCATGTGCTGCTGGACAGGATTGATCGGCAACAGCGGCGGTTACAATTTGCGCTGCTGCCGGGGGCGGGAGACGTGGTGGAATCACGGTCGCTGCGGAGGTCGAAGACGGCGGCAAGAGCAGATGGTGAACGGCCTCATGCGAGTCCGAACCGGTCGGGGAAGAAGGGAAAGACGAAGTCGCAGGTACGGGAGCGGAATAAAAAAGGCAAAGGCAAGCGGCGATAGAAGGTGCGCCGCCGGGGCGATTGCGGCAGTATGATGGCGCTGAACGGTATTTGAGTTGGCGTCTTCGCGCCTGGATTGAACCAGCTTCCCTGGAGATTTTCTGATGCTGCCATCGGCAACCAACATTCTGGTCGCTGCACTTGTTCTCGTAGCGCCGTGCATCGCCCAAACGGATCGTCAGGCGAACGATCTTGCGCCGCCTGATGCGCACACTACGCTGCTGGTGGATGTGGATCACCGCACGGCGACATCTCTGGATGGCGACTGGCACGCGATTGTGGACCCTTATTCGACAGGGCTGTATACGTTTCACCAGGAGATACGCAAGGACGGGTTCTTCATGAATGCGCCGTTCAACCCGCATGGCGATCCGCGCGACTACAACTTCGCCAAGGCCGGGACGCTGAAGGTGCCGGGTGATTGGAATACGCAGCGGCCGGATCTGTTTTATTACGAGGGTGTGGTGTGGTATCAGAAGGACTTCGACTATGCGCCGAAGCCTAACACGCGGACGTTTTTGCATATCGGCGCGGCGAACTATCGCTCGTTTGTATGGGTGAACACGAAGAAGGTGTGCTCGCACGAGGGCGGGTTTACTCCGTTCGACTGCGATGTGACGGATTTTGTGCGTGCGGGGAGCAACTTTGTAGTGCTGTCGGTGGATAATACGCGGCTCGCCGATGGGGTGCCTACGCTGCAGACGGACTGGTGGAACTATGGCGGGCTGACTCGGGATGTGTCGCTGGTGACGGTGCCTGCCGCGTTCATCGATGACTACGATCTTCATTTGAGCCGCGAGGATCGTGGGCTGATTGAAGGCTATGTGCATGTGGAGGGTGCGCCGGCGGGGACGCGGGTTACGGTGTCGATTCCGGAGCTGAGCGCGAAGGCGATGGTCACGACGGATGCGAACTCGCGCGCTGCGGTCAGTCTTCCGGTGCAGCATCTGAGCCTGTGGTCGCCGGAGAACCCGAAGCTGTATACGGTTGTGCTTGCTACCGATCCGGGCCCGGGCGGCGATTCGCTTACGGACGAGATGGGATTTCGCACGATCGAGACACGCGGGACGCAGATTCTGCTGAATGGAAAGCCGGTATTTCTGCGGGGCGTGTCGATCCATGCGGAGGCTCCGTACCGCACGGGGCGCGCGTACAGCGAGAAGGATGTGGATACGCTGCTGGGGTGGGCGAAGGAGATGGGCTGCAACTATGTGCGGCTGGTGCACTATCCGCATGACGAGCGGATGACGCGGGCGGCGGACCGGATGGGGATTCTGGTGTGGTCGGAGATTCCGGATTACTGGGCGTTGCAGTTCGACAATCCCGTGGTGCTGCCGAAGTCGGAGCAGCAGATCTCGGAGATGATCCGGCGGGATCGGGATAAGGCTTCGATCATATTGTGGTCGGTGGCGAATGAGACGCCGAACAACGAGGCGCGTACGAAGTACCTGACGACGATGGCGGCGCTGACGCATCAGCTTGACCCGACGCGGCTGGTGACGGCGGCGCTGCTGGTGCGCACGGAGAAGAATGCGAGCGGAGGGACGACGAAGATTGTGGACGATCCGCTGGGCAAGGTGCTGGATGTGATCGGCGCGAATGAGTATGTGGGGTGGTATGAGCAGGGACTGGCGGGCGTGGATGAGACGACGTGGGATGTCCGATATCAGAAGCCGCTGATCATGAGCGAGTGGGGTGGTGGCGCGGTGGCGGGGCTTCATGCTCCGGCGGGAAGTGATCATCCGGAGACCTGGACGGAGGAGTACCAGGCGGATTTGTATCAACATCAGATTGCGATGCTGAACCGGATTCCGCAGCTTCGCGGGACGAGTCCGTGGGTGTTGATGGATTTTCGCTCTCCGCGGCGGTTGAATCCCGGGATACAGGATGATTTCAACCGCAAGGGGCTGATCTCGGAGGAGGGGAAGAAGAAGCAGGCGTTCTTTGTGCTGCAGAAGGCTTATGAGGAGAAGGCGTTGGGGAAGCCCGAGTGACGGATGCTGTTCCAGAGGTTGTGTGTCGCCTGCACAGAAGGCCCTTGTATCTGTCGATTTGTCGCAGGGGTGAAGCCCTGTGCTCTCTCCGAAGAGCGACGGGCACGATTTACAGCAGCCTCTGAACGCTGCACCGTTGTTAGAAGACTACGTTGGCGGCGGCGATGGCGAGGCCGAACTGGCCGACGATCTGGGCGAGGTCGACGATGAGGCGCAGGGATTTGCCCTTGTCGAGGTTGAGCGGAACGACGATGGTGTCGCCGGGGTAGAGATGAAGCGAATCGAAGCCGTTGTTGATCAGCGATGAGCTGTACTGCTTGCTGAGGACGGAGCCGCTGGCGCGAATGACGTAGGCGCGACTCTTGTCGGCGTCGCGGTTGGCGCCGCCGGCGAGACGGATGTAGGCGCCGACGCGGCGGTGGGGATCGAAGACGAAGGAGTTCTGGTTATAGACGGCTCCGTCGACGCTGACGGTGGAGGGGATGCGCGGAACGATGAAACGATCGCCATCTTCGAGGGGAAGATCGGGAAGCTGGGCGACATTCTGGGCGCCGGGCTGGAGCTCGAGCACGATGCGGCCGGTGGCGCGCGCCTGACGGAGGCTCTGGATCACGTTCTGGTTCTGGGCCTGGGCGGCGGCGAGGGCGGCGCTGTCCTGCGCGCTGACGGCGCTGTTGGCGCTGTTGATGGCGGAGGTGCTGACCTGCAGGGCGATCTGGTCGACGTACTGGTTGAGGCGCTGCTGCTGGACGCGGCGAGTGGATTCGCGGGTGAACTCGGAGCCGTAGAGATAGGCTTCGGGGGTCAGGCCGCCGGCGCGGGCGACGAGCTGGCGCAGGGTCTCGCCGGGCTGGACGCTGTAGACGCCGGAGGAGACGAATTCGCCTTCAAGGCGCACGAAACGGGTCTGCTGGGCCTGCGGGACGCGAATGTCCGCCTTGGAGAAGATGGTGACGACATCGCCGGGCATGAGTTCGAGGTTCTGCGAGGCGTCTGCGTCGAGGATGAGCTTGCCGAGGTTGAAGGGGAGCAGGGAGGTGGTGAGGTTCTCCTTGCTCTGGCGTTCGATGACGGCGTAGCTCCAATCGATATCGGGCTCGCCGAGCTTGACGTCGTTGCGCGGACGGAACTCGCCGGCGGAGGAGTTGGCCACCATGGAACCTACGCTGGCGCTGGCGGAACTCTCGCGATCGGGTCTGGCGTTGTTCTGGTTGTTATAGAGCAGACCGTTGTTCTGCGACTGGCCGTTGTTCTGCGCATTGTTGCCGGTTCCGTTCTGCGCGTTTGGCCCGTTCTGCTGGTTGTTCGAGCTGTAGCGGTCGTTGATTCCGCTGACCGAGGTAGCGGTCTGGGGCAGGGTGGTGCAGTCGAGGCCGCCGTCGGTCAACGGATTTCCGTTCTCATCGAGCGTGTTGAGCCCGTTCTGGGCGCCGCCGGTTCCTTCCGCAGGCCCGAAGATCAGGCCGGTTAGGTTCTTGTTTCGAGTGGAGGAGTATCTCCAGTTTGGATGATCGCCTTCGTCGCCCGCGGGGATGCCGTAGCGGAGATCGGGGATGCCGTAGGGTGTACGGGGAAGACAGGTGGGGATATACGTCAGGGACGGCTGGCCCAACATGCTGCGCTTGAGCCAGTAGTCGCGGGTGATGAGGGCGTCCTTGTCGGGGATCAGGTCGAGGACCCTCATGCCGGGCTTCCAGGTGTAGCGGCCGGGGTTGGCGACGTTGCCGCGAAGGGTGATGGCGTCTTTGTACCGATCGGCGATGGCGCTGATTTCGAGGAGGTCGCCGTCCTGAACGACGGTGGATCGCCCCTGGTCGTCGAGGGAGACCTCCATCATGCTTCTCATGCGGTGTTCGTAGACGCGTTCGAGGCGGACCCTGGCACCGGAGGCTACGTTGGTCATACCGGCGGCGAGCGTCAGCGCTTCGCCCACGGTGGTGTCGCCCTTGGACTTAAGTTCATAGATCGCGGGAACGTTGACGCTGCCGGAGATGGCGATCTGCGGTCCGACGGGAGGAATGAAGATGACATCGCCGGGGAGGAGCTGGACGTCGTTGGTCTTGTCACCGTGCAGCAGCAGATCGTAGAGATCGAAGTCCATGACGAGCTGGCCGCCGCGCTTGAGCTGGATGTGCCGTTCGCTGCCCTGGGGGCTGGGGCCTCCGGAGGCGAAGAGCGCATTGGTGAGGGTGCTGAGCGAGCTGATGGTGAAGCTGCCGGGACGACGCGCCTGGCCGACGACGAAGACCTGGATGGAACGTAACTGGCCCATGCTTACGTTGAGGTCGAAGTTGCGGAAGACCCGTCCCATCTGATCTTTGAGGAAAGGCTGCAACTGGGCGAAGGGCTGACCGGCGACGTGCACGGAGCCGACCTGCGGTATGTAGATGCTGCCGCTGCGATCGACGGTCAGGCGGGTGTTGAGCGTGACCTGGCCCCAGACCTGGACGAGCAACTGGTCGCCGGGACCGATGACGTAGTCGGGCGTGACCGGCACCAGGTTGAGCGGCGCGAAGGTGGACGGGGGCTGGCGAAAGAGGGAGGCTCCGAAGATGGGGAGGGTCTTGCCGATGGAGTTGGCGACGAGGTTCTGAAATTCGGTTGGGGCGTCGAGCGGAAGCGGAGGCGGCTGGCGGTACAGCGGATTCTGATTCTGGTTGTTGGTTTGATCTTGGTCGTTTGGATTCTGGGTTGTGTCTTGTCCGTTCAGGACGGCGCCGGTGTTGATGCCCTGTTGCTGCTGGCCGGACATCGAGGAGGGGAGGGTATTCAAAGGCTGCTGTCCCCCGGACTGGCAGCCTGGATCGGTCGGGCTGCAGTTGGAGGACTGGCCGGAGTTGTTGCCGAGAACCTGGCCGAACTGCGAGAAATCCTGCGCGTGCGCGAGGTTCGCTGCGAGGAGGGTGAAGAGAAGAACAGAACCAAACTTGAAAGAGTTGCCGGAGGTGCCGAACTGCATCTGCTGTGATCCTCGTCGAAACGTATTCCTGTTCCGATTGGCCTGAGGGATGCGAGAACCGCATAGGCAGCCCGCGGCGAAGCGAAACATCCTGCTGAGATGGCAGCTTCCAGCATACGCGAAGGGCGCGGCGAACCGGAAAAGAAGCTTGCCAGGAATAAGAAGGATAAGGATGGTGGATTGATACCACTGGTACGGTTTCGCTCGCTCAGGCGCGGAGCTGGCGGGACCTGGACTGTTCGCGGGTTTTAGAGGACGCACATCTCTGAGCCGAGATATGCGGCACACGGGGTGTTTCGAAATGCGACTTTGGTGGGGGTATCGGGGGGTGTACGGGGGTGCTTTTCCTATGCGTTGTGGTGCGGGGTCTCTTAAACTTAGGCTGGCTGGCGGTTTCCAGAGACGAGCATGGGGCTGAGGGTGACAATTCGGAGATTGCGTTGGTGTGGCCTTTGCGCGGCGGCGTTAGGCTGCGCGCTGGCGCCGGTTCTGGCGGCAAAGACAAAGGCGGTGCGGCGGCCGGTGCTGACGCCGTGGGAGCAGGCGGAGCGAGGACGCGAGGCGCTGGAGGCGATTCCTGCGGGGAGCCGGACGCGGGAAGACTATGCGAAGGCGATGGACAAGTTTCGCGCGGTGTATCACGATGCGCCCGGGGACATGCACGCCGCCGAGAGCGTGAATGCAGTGGCTGAACTGCTGGCTGAGGAAGGCCGCGCGATGCATGACGCCAAATTGATGAAGGCCGCTGTGGGGCAGTATGAGTTTTTGCGAAGACAGTATCCGGGGAGCTCGCTGCGGGTGGCGGCGCTCTTGACCGAGGGGCAGATTCTTGAAAACGATCTCCAGGACCGGAAAACGGCTCGAGAGGCGTATGCGCTCCTGGTGCAACTGTACCCGAGGAATGAACTGGCGGAGGAGGCGAAGGCTGGGCTTGCATCTCTCAAGGCAGGGAGCAGGGGAGAGGGAACAGGGAGTAGAGGACAAAGTGCCGCGACTGGCGCAGTCGTCCAGCCAAAGGATACGGGCAGTGCGGGAGCGGGGCAGGTGCGGGGGAGTGGAGAGCGTGCGGCGGCGAGCTCGTTTGTGCCGATGCCTGCGACAGGGGACGAGAGTTCGACTGCTGCGGCGTCTGCGATAGCCACGACGGCGCCCGGCGGCGTTTCGGCGGGCGTTGCGGCAGGGGATGCGGGGGGGGAGAGCGCCGGTGGGCCGGGGCAGAACGCGGCGCCCAAACACGAGGCGAAGAGTTCGGGCAGGAGGCGGGGGCAACTGGCGTTGGTGACGGGGATACGGCACTGGTCGACGCCGGACTATACGCGGGTGGCGATCGACCTGGGCGACGATGTGACGTACGAGGCGGCGCGGGTGCCGAATCCCGACCGGATCTACTTCGACCTGCATGGAACGAGGCTGGCGCAGGAGCTGGTGGGCAAGAGTTTCGCGGTGACGGACGATGGATTTTTGAAGAAGATCCGGGCGGCGCAGTTTTCCAACGATATGACGCGTGTGGTTCTGGACGTGAACGATGTGACGGAGTACTCGGCGTTTCTGCTGCCGAATCCTTACCGGCTGATCATCGATATTCACGGCGGCGGCAAGGTTGCAGCGGCTGCGCCGGCGGCCGCGGGTGCGGGGCAGCGGGCGGCTGCGCCTGCTCCTACGGTGCCGAATACGCGGGCGGTGAAGACGACGAGCTCGTTCGATGTGGCGGCGCTGAGCGCACAGCCGGGGAGGGTGGAGGCGACGAGCCAGCCGACCTCGCAGCCGATTGCGGCAGTGGTTGAGGGGCAGGGGAGAGGGGGGAGAGGGGAGGGTGTAGAGGACAGTTCGGCGGCGAGTGTGCCGGCGGCGAGCGGCAAGGAGGCTGGAGCGGTGGACGCTTCGCGGCCAGGGGGCAGTGCTGCGGCCGGGTCTGTGCCTGAGGCGGCGGCTTTGCCGAAGAAGACGGCGCGGGGCAAGGGCGCGAAGGTTGCGATTGCTACGGAGCCGGGGATTCCGGCGCGGGCGGCGATGCCTACGGCGCGGGGCGAGACTTCGCTGGTGCGGGCGCTGGGGTTGAAGATCGGACGGATTGTGATCGATGCGGGGCATGGCGGACACGACTCGGGGACGATCGGCGCGGGTGGAATTGAAGAGAAGGACGTGGTGCTCGATGTGGCGCTGCGCCTGGGCACCCTGCTGCACGACAGGCTGGGGTCGGAGATTGTGTATACGCGGTCGGACGATACGTACATTCCGCTGGAGACGCGTACGGCGATTGCGAACAAGGCGCAGGCGGATCTGTTCCTTTCGATCCATGCGAACTCTTCGGCGGACTCGAGCGCGCGGGGAGTGGAGACTTACTATTTGAACTTCACGTCGTCGCCGAGTGCGCTGCAGACGTCGGCGCGAGAGAATGCGGTATCGGATCAGTCGATTTATCAGCTGAGCGACCTGGTGAAGAAGATTGCGCTGAAGGACAAGATCGCCGAGTCGCGGGAGTTTGCCGGGGATGTGGAGCAGGGGCTGTATGGCGGTCTGCAGCGAGGCAATGTGGGGTTGAAGAATCGCGGCGTGAAGAAGGCTCCGTTTGTGGTGCTGATCGGAGCGAATATGCCTTCAGTGCTGGCGGAGATCTCGTTTGTGACCAATGCGAAGGACGCGCACCAGTTGCGCGATCCGGAGTACCGCGAGCGCGTGGCGGAGAGTCTGTATCGCGGGGTGGCCAAGTATGAGGAGGGGCTGAGCGGGGTGAAGCTGCCGACGGAGCGGGCGAGCCGGGCGGAGTAAACCAGGGTGCAGGGCAGAGGGTGGAGGGTGAGAGCGCAGAATGTGGTATTGGGTCGGTCTGATTATGAAACCAAGACCACACCGGGAGGACTCCCATGCAAGAGGAACTAATACGTGAAGCCCTGAATCGGCATTGGCAGGCATCGGCAGCGGGCGATGCAAACGCGGAACACGATATTTACGATGACGGTGCCATTTGTGACTATCCGCAGTCAGGCGAGCGAATCCTCGGGCGAAGCAATTTGCAGGCTCTGCGGAGTCATCATCCTGGGAAGCCGTCAGGGTTCACCGTCAGGCGCATTCTCGGAAAAGATGATCTCTGGATCACGGAGTACACCATCACCTATCTGGGGCGACCAACATACACAGTGAGCATTATGGAGTTCCGCAACGGTAAGGTCGTACACGAGACACAGTATTTCGCGGATCCGTTCGAGGCGCCGGCCTGGCGGAGCCAATGGGTTCAACGGATCGCGTGACGCCGCATTGGAGCGGGATTGATGAGGAGTGCACTGGTCTGGAGTCAACAACTGAGAACTGTACTTACCGAAAACCCCGACTTCGAGGAACTACACTGCTGACAAAGAGAGCTAACCGGAAGAACTGATGCTAGAACCCTCCCGATCCGGAGTCGGGTTCCTCGTAGATCTGTTGTGAAGCTTACAAATTCCGGCCAAGCGTTATCATTACTCGCTTCGACACCTGGAAGTACCGGAACCAGATGGCGTAGCCGGCGCCAATACCCACACCTACGCCGATCAACAACTCAGCCACTCCAGCCGAGCGGGGAGAGGAAGCCAGAAGTGCTGCCCCATCAGCCGCGATGAATGCTCCTTGGAGGCCGCCAGCCGTTAATTGAATGAAGATCATCCGTGGGGCGAATGGAGCACGTCGCACGATGCTGATCCCGGTCGCCAGATTCCACGCGGCAATTCCCAAGCTGAAGATTGAGAACACCAGCATGACGCTGCTGATGCCTCCGTGCAGTGAAACAGCCAAACGTATCTCCTTGTACACCCCGCCAAATAACCCGAGACAGTACCAGGCCAACCAGCCTCCCACACCATCGAGGGAATGTTTTGCGGAAACCGGCTCTTCGACTTCGACCGACCTACGCGCGACTGGAGGTGGTCTACGCGCAATCTCGGCGCGAAGTGCCTCGCGGGCTTCGGGAACAAGAGCGCTTTGGTCGGCCGCAAGCTGGGCCAGTCGGTAGTCAGGAATACCCCGATACCGCTGTGCAAAATCCGTCATAGAACCCGTGCCTCCGCAAGCTGTAATCTCGGTTGGCCAATTGCTCGCGCCTCAACAGTGTAAACGCGAGGCTCCTCACATGGCCGTAAAACGGGGGAAGGCGGAAACTTGCTCGGAGATTGCCATTGGTGCGGCCTCAGCTGGTGCCAAATCGCCGAGTCACTCCTCGGGCATTCGAACGATGCAATGTTGGCGGGTCACGAGCAAACCAGAAGCAATCTGTTGGAGTTACCTGAACATCGGGTCCTTGGTACTGCTTGCTATTTTGAACTGACCGCTATCCGCCGGTTGTGGGGCTGGGCTTACGTTCTTGTCGTGGTGTAGTCTGACCAACGTATGGGTGTTTCTTCGCGGATTCGGGTGAGTTTGTTCGCGCTGCCGGTACTGTGGTTTGCGGCATTGCTAACTTCGATTGCGGGCGGTGTGGCGTATGCGCAGACGATGATGCTGGCGGAGCCTCCGGCGCCGCTGTTGCCGCAGGTGCTGCGCAGCGAGCCTGGGTATGACGCGGGTGAGGGCGTTCCACAGTGGGCGGGCGCGGATGGGCCGGTGCTGGCGGAGGATGGCCTGAAGCGCTATGCGCGGGGGACGGCTCCGAATGCGAGCGGTTTGCATGGACAGGTGACGTCGTATCAGTTTGGGGATGCTACGGGAGCGACGTCGGCGTATGACTATCTGCGCAGGAGCGCGCCGTATGTGGTTCGAAGCGGCGTTTCGGTGGTGGTGGCAGATGTGAAGGGGAGCCGTGCCTCGGCGGATGCGCTGCTGAAGACGATTGAGACGGGATTGCCGAAGGTGAGTGGTGCCCGGGGACTGGCTCCTCTGCTGCCGACGGTGGTGCCGCAGAAGGGACTTGAGAAAGAGAGCGAACACTATGCGCTGGGGCCGCGAGGCTACCAGGCGATGGGCGGGGTGCTGCCACCGGAGACGATCGGGTTCGACAAGGCGGCCGAGACGGTGACGGCGAAGTATGCGGGAGAAGGAACGCTGACGCTGCTGCTGTATCCCACGCCGCAGATCGCGGGCGAGCATGGGCGGGCGATCGAAGCGGAGATGAACCGCGAAGGTGCGGCTTCGGGTACGGTGAAGCTGCGGCGCGAGGGAACGCTGCTGGCGCTGACGACGGGACGATGGAATGCGAGCGAGGCGCAGAAGATGGTCGAGGGGATTCATCTGCGCAGCGAGGTGACATGGGACAAGCCGATGCCACCGCAGTTTCACGCGGAGGTACGGAAGACGGCGAGTCTGCTGAGCAGCATTCTGATCTTCTGCGGGCTGGGCGCGCTGGCTGCGGTTGTGTTGGGGCTGTTCTTTGGGGGCGGACGGGCTGCGATTCGGGTTCTGCAGGGCAAACCGGTGGCGTCTGAGCCGGAGTTTCTGCGGATCGACCTGAGCGGGCGGCCGGCGCGTATTCGAAGCGAAAGTACGGGAGTTGCGGGTGGGGAGTGAGGCATCCTGCACTGAGGATGGTGCAGGAATTCTGCTAAGCGGCTCATAGCAGGTTTGTTCGGCGGGATCGCGAAGGTTGGAAAGCGAACATATAGCAAAAGTAAGCATCAAGGTTAATGGATGAGTAACTGATTTAAGTTCTTGCGGGAGAGGGAGTTACAGTTTTCCAGTTTTGACCTTGACAGCGGATTTTGCCAATCTTAGTATTTCGCCAGAAAGTTCTGATGGCTTTGCCTCCGTTGGAACTATTCTCCCTAAGGAAGAGGCTGCCCTGTTGCCGGGTGGCCTCTTCACGTTAACGAGGTGCTGCTGAGAGGTAGCGGAGGCGCGTCGTTTGCGGCTGCGCTGATTCGCGGATTCAAGGAGTCAGCATTTCTTGCCGATGGGAGAGAGTGCGGCGAGAGGCGCGATGCTCTTCCGCAAGAGGCATGGATATGGCTTTGTGGGTCGATACCGCGGTGAGTTTAGGTTGTCTGGCATTGCTGGTTCTGCCGGTTGTGCTGGCGACGCGAGTGGATCTGGGCACGGACGATTGGGACGAGACCGACATGGATGTTTTCGTGAATTGATGCGCATTCGGCGCGGTCCATTGCAACGCGCACGGCTTTGCCGGTAGACTGGACGCAGTGAGTTCAGTCGCTGCAGCAGGGTGAAACCGCTGTTCTGTGCGCGGGTTCGCCTTGGCCGTACGAGTTCCTGGCGGATCGCCAATCTGGCGAGAGCCCAAGGTGTGCGAAGGCGCGGCGGACTGGACGATCAAGCCGATGTAGCTCAGTTGGTAGAGCAACTGATTCGTAATCAGTAGGTCAGCGGTTCAACTCCGCTCATCGGCTCCATTCTTTCGATCCTATTGCGGACTCATCCTCACCATCGTGCTACTCTGCCGATGTCCCACCTAGCTTGTTGATTCGAGTATCTACCTGGCGGAGGCCGTGGTGCGGGGAGTGGTACATCGTCGGATGCATCGCTTGTTCTGTGCCGAGAAGAGGAAGAATTCCGGTCCCCTGGTATGTTGCCCGTTTGCTCGAGGCGTGAAGATCGCAGGATCGGTGGGAACGGCCTCTCAGAGTGTGCCTGGGACCCAATCGGCCAGAGGGTCCGGGATCCTCTTTCTCGTGCTGCTTGCGTTGTGCCTGTCGTGCCGCGTGGCGCACGCGCAATCGAACGAGTGGGCCTGGATGGGCGGAACGCAGACGGCGCAGCCAGGCGTGTACGGCACGCTGGGAGTGGCGGCGGCCACAAATCTTCCGGGAAGCCGCAGTTCTGCCGTGGGCTGGTCGGATAAGCAGGGCCGTCTCTGGCTATTTGGCGGCAATCGCGGAGATGTCACCAGCGCGCTCGGCGGCAACTCTGGCTATTTTCGGGGAAGGTCACAAACTTCGGGGACAACCCCGTTGCGGAGATGAACGACCTGTGGGAGTACCAGCCTTCGGTCAACACACTTCCTCCGGCGGCGACGCCGATCTTCAGCTTGAAAGAGGGAACCTACGTCACCGGCGGCGCGCTCACCATCTCGAATGGCATGGCGAACTCTGCCATCTACTACACCACCGACGGAACCACACCTACGACGGCATCGATGCTATACACCGGGCCGATGACGATATCCTCGTCGGAGTCGATCCGCGCTATGGCGACGGCTTCTGGGTATCGGAACAGCAGCACGGCATTGGCGGACTACGTCGTGGAAGCATCGGCAACTCCGGCTACGCCTGTCCTTTCTCTTGCGCCCGGCGCATACGGCTCGGTGCAGACCGTGACTCTCTCCGACCCCACCCAAGGCGCAACGATTCTCTACACGACTGACGGAACCATGCCAGTCCCGACTTCGCCGGTCTACACCGGTCCGATCACCCTCTCGTCCTCCCAGACCATCACTGCGGTTGCCGCATTTGCTTTGCCCAGTGGCTATACGGTGTTGGATGGAATCGCGGTAGGCGGTGGAGGCTACGTGGTCAGCGCCGCAGCGAGCGCGGCTTACATCCTCAACCTTCCGATCCCAGACTTCTCGTTTGCAGTGTCTTCGGGAACGCTTACGATCGCCGCGGGACAGAGCGGCTCCGTCGCCCTAACGATTACGCCGCTGAATGGGTTTAATTCCGCTGTCTCATTCAGTTGTGCCGGTTTGCCTCCGGGAACATCGTGCAGTTTCTCTCCGTCAACTGTTAACCCATCGGGCGGGGCGGCTTCGACAACGCTGACTCTCGCGGCTGCTACAACCGCGAGAGACGAACTCCCGCTTCATCAGCCACCCTTCGGGTCCATCGCTACATCAGCCTTGGCGCTTGGCTTGTGCTTCATTGGGCGCAGGCGTCTTCGCTTGCACGCGGTCTGGATTGTGTGCGTGGGGGCGACCATAAGCCTGGCCTGTCTCACTGCATGTGGAGGAGGAAGCTCTGTCGCGAGTGCCGGCAATAGCGGGAGTAGCGGGAGTAGCGGGAGCGCCTCGACAGCCGAAGCCGGGATCATCACCGTCACGGCAACCTCTGGCCCGCTCTCTCACTCCGTGCCGCTAAGCGTATCCGTGCATTAAGCATTTGAACCAGGCAGACGCTGTGCCGGGTGCGTCTTGACGTTTTAGTCGCGCAGGGCTAGAGTTTACGCTCCGGTCCCGGGCTCCTTTCCTGAGTTGCTGTGCAGTGCTCTTCCCCTGCTGCCTTTTCTCTCGACTGCTGCGGGTGGAGCGCTGCAAGAAAAGTTGAGTGTGGCGCTTATGTTCGGATCCTCCGTGCTCGATGTTGCCATTGGGGTGGTGTTTCTTTTTCTGCTCCTGAGTGTCTTTGCGACCACGATCAACGAGCTGATCTTCTCGCTGATGAATATGCGCGGCAAGGTGCTGTTGCTGGGGATGCAGACCCTGCTGAGTGACAAGACGACCGCGGGGCTGGTGAGCAAGGTTTACAACCATGGGCAGGTGTTCGGTCTGTTTCGAGGCGAGTTCGATCAGAATCGCCGCGGGAATCTGCCATCGTATGTTCCGTCGGAAAACTTTGCGGTTGCGCTGCTGGATTCAGTGGCGTCGCCCTATTCCGAGATCAGGCCACGTGCCGTACTGGATGCCGTGGCGGGCGGCGCAGAGGTGCGGCCGGTTGCGGTGATTACGCAGGAATTCAAAGTGGCGGCGGCGAGGCTGGCGGCTGACGCGGATACCGAGAAGGCGGGGAAACCTCTGGTCTCGATGATCGCGAGGGCGGGCGACGATCCGGTGAAGCTGCAGACGAGCGTGGAAGCGTGGTACGACAGCGGGATGGACCGGGCGTCGGGGTGGTACAAGTACCGGACGCAGTGGGCTCTGTTCTGGATAGGTCTGCTGATCGCGGTCTCGATGAATGCGGATACGATCGGGATCGTCAGACAGCTATCGAAGGATTCCACGCTGCGGCAGACGATTGTTGCGGCGGCGCAGGCGGGCAAGGATTCCAGGGACGGCGCAGGTGAGCGTGGCGAATCGGGCGAGCCGATTGAGCAGCGAATCAAGGCGGCGAGAGAGTCGTTCTCGGACATCAGCGACCTGGGAGTTCCAATCGGGTGGCCTCCGGGCGACCCTTCGGCAAAGAGTCGCGGAGAAAAGTTCACGCGGTGTCTGGACTGGATTGTGGGGCGGCCGAGCATGATGTTCGGCTGGGTTCTGACTGCGATAGCGATCTCTCTGGGCGCGCCGTTCTGGTTCGACGCGTTGAACAAGATCATGGTGGTTCGTTCGACCGTAAAGCCGCGCGAGAAGAGCCACGACGAAGGGTCGAAGGACAAGACGGATTCTTAGCCGGGCCACGGGTAAGCCTGTGGGGGCCCTGCACGACGCACGACGGCTGGGATGGCGCTTTCTGGCGTCCACCCGCTTCCATCCGAAGAATGGTCTGGGCTCTTGTTCGTAGACTCACGCGGCACACCTTCTGAGCGACAGGACGCGTATGAACAAAGGGATAAGCACCTCCACAGTCGGCGTTGCCGCTCTTCTGGCGGGAATGATGTTTCAGTCAGCGCCGAAAAAAACCTCTGCAACCCTTGAGTTGCCCAAGAACCCAGTCCAGACGGTGCTGCCGGCTTCAGGCTCCGGTGCAAGCTAATGATGTTCGTGGCGGCGGCGTTTGTGTTTGCACTGGTGGCGTGGAACTCGTATCCGTTTCAGCCGCACGCGTTTATCGACTGGTGCTTCACGATCCTGCTGGGGATTTTGACACTTGGGTTTTTGTGGGTGTTCGCGCAGATGCATCGCAATGCGATTTTGAGCCGGATTACAAACACGACGGCGAATGAACTGGGATGGGAGTTCTGGCTGCGAATCGCCGCGTTCGGGGCGGTTCCGATCCTGACGTGGCTGGCGTATCAGTTCCCGGAGATAGGCGGAAGCATCTATCGGGTGATACAGCCGGGCTTGCAGGTCGTGAAGTGAGGCGTGCGAGTTTTGGCGGGAGTTGGGTGCGGCGGCGATTCTCGATTAGGATTTGAAGGTGGGGAAGGGAGACTTTGAATGAGTGTGATGAATGATTCGACCCATTGGCTGGACCGATGGTGGCCGCTGCTGCTGATTTTTTTCGGGGTTCTGTTCGTTACGCTTCTGGTGACGTTTTCGCCGAGGTATTGAAGGAACTGTGAACTGGCTGAGGGCTGGCGTCGTTCCGTCTGGGCGAAGTGGCATCTCCCGACCGCTTCAGGTGCCGGGAGCACCGCCAGGCCGATTGCTGAAAGGTGCGGGCCGCTACACCATCGCGGAACCGCTATCGCCTTTGTCGAACCATATTTGGTACGGGTTATCCACCGCTATTTGATGAGCTTAGCGGGATTTGATGTTGATCGGCGTGCGTTTCGGGGGCATACTGCAACAAGATTCTGCTGAAGGCTGTGCAGGACGGTGGCAACCGAGACACCCGACGTGACCCGATATAGCCGTCAAGACGTACTTCGAATACTGCACTTGCAAGCGCGCCAACTACTGGCGTGGGAGCGGGCGGGTCTGATCTCTCCAGCGGATGAGTATTCCTTCGAGGCTCTGAGCCAGTTGCGGAAGCTGCGGGATCTGCAGGCGAGCACGCGCATCTCGGTCAAGAATATCCGGGCTTCAGTGGATGCGATGCAGCGTGTGGCCGGGATGCGGAATCCTCTGTCGGAGGCGAGTTTCGTGCGGCGGGGGTCGCGGCTGAGCTTTCGCCATGGCGGCGCGCTGGTCGATCCGGTGACGCAGCAGCTTGCATTTGATTTCGAGACGTCTCCTGCGCGGCAGTTGCGGGTGGTCGGGTCTGCGGGAGAGAGCGCGGCGCGTCAGGTGGCTGATCTCCAGGAGATGTTTCTGCGAGCGGTGCGGCTGGAGGAGTCGGCGGCCACGACGTCGCAGGCGATCGAGATGTATGAGGCGATCCTGGAGGTGCGTCCGGCGCATGCTCCGGCGCTGATCAATCTGGGGACGATTCACTACAACCTTCGTGATTACGCGGCGGCGGAGCGGTTCTATCGCCGGGCGACGCTGGCGGACCCGGAGTATGCGCTGGCGTTCTTCGACCTGGGCAATGTCCTGGACGAGATGCAGCGGCTTGCTGAGGCGACGGTGGCGTATCAGCGGGCAGTGGCGCTGGTGCCGCAGTATGCCGACGCCCACTACAATCTGGCGCTGTCGTACGAACGGCAGGGGCAGCGGAGACGGGCTCTTCGACATTGGCTGGCGTATGTGCGGCTCGACTCCACGGGGCCGTGGGCGAATCATGCGCGGGATCAGGCGCGGAAGATTCTCAATACGGAGAAGCTGTCGATCGTGACCCGGCGCGGGCGGCTGGTGCGGGTGGCGGGTTAGCACCAGGATACAGACGAAATCCGGATAATCAGGGGTGCGCGAAGAAGCCGTCGCGGGCTTGAACGGTCAGCTTCTTGTCTTTGGCCTTCAACTCGAGTTTGTGATAGCTGTTCGGCGCGGTGTCTTCGGGGGGAGTGTAGCCGAGCTCGTATTCGAGCCGCAGATCCTCGCCGATGGCGGCGAAGACATCGCGCAGGCTCATCGTCCGTGAGACGGTGAACACATGGCCGCCGGTGTCCTGCGACATCTTCTCCAAGACGCTGCGTCCGGTATCCAGGGCTGGAGGACGGCCTGAGACGCCGGTGAGATCGTTCCATGCGCTGTAGACGACGGAGTAGATCTGGACGTCGGCGCGTTGCGCCTGCTCGACTGCCTCGGCGAGCGTTCTAATGCTGCCGTTGTCGCCGCCATCGGTGAGGATGACCATCGCCTTGCGCCCGGTCTCCTTCGCCATCGGCCCGCTTGCAACGGCGTAGATCGCGTCATAGAGCCGCGTTCGACCTGCGGTTGCCGGGCGCGAGGCCATCCGTCCGAGCGCCAGGCGGAGGTCGCTGGCCGAGTGAGTCATGCCCTCCAGTTGCGTGACGGCGGCGTCGAACTGGACCAGCATGGCGCGGTCGTTCTTCGCGTCGAGCATGGTCTCGAAGAAGACATCGCTGGCCAACGTCTCGTCGGAGATGAAGGTGTGCTGGCTTCCGCTGGTGTCGACCATGACGGCGAAGGTGAGCGGCAGCTCGGAGCCCTGGGAGAAGTAGTGGATCGGCTGCACCTTGCCGTCCTGCTTCAGGACGAAGTCATCCGCCGTCATACCGCCCTGCGGCGTGCCGGCTTTGGACTTCACCACGGCGGAGATGGCGACCATGCGCGTGGACACCTTCAGCGTCGTGACGGGCTCGCCGCTGGCCGCGGCTTTCTGAGCCGCCGGGGGCTGAGTCTGTGCTCCCATCGTTCCTGACAGCATCAGCAAGCACAATATTCGCGTACCCGTCGTCATTGACTGCCTCCCGCCATGCTGGTCACCATTTCATTAAATGGTGCCTCGTGTAGTCCTGCAACGATGGACTCTTCAACTTAAGAAACGGCGTCCCCGCCAGCATACCGCTGCGGGCTCGCCGATGGTGAGAACGAATCGGGCTCATGGAGGGCAGATTGAGATTCTTGCGGTTCTGCATGGCGCGCGGGGTGTCCCGAGGGCTTCGTAGAGTTGGAGCGCGCGCTATCTGACGAGTGAACGGCTATTCAGTGGCATCGTGCGGATGCTAAACTCACGTTTCTGAGCAGGCCTATGAGGTGAGTGGATGGAGCATGGAAGTGCGGTGGCGTTGACGCGGCTGGGGGAAGATGAGGAGTTGTTTCGGGATACGGTGCGGCGGTTTGCGACGGAGCAGATCGGGCCGCTGGTGCGCGGGATGGACGAGGCGCAGCAGATGGATGCGGGCCTGATTCAGAAGCTGTTTGCGATGGGACTGATGGGGATTGAGGTGCCCGAGGAGTATGGCGGTTCGGGCGGCAGCTTCTTTCAGGCGATCCTGGCGGTGGAGGAGATCTCGGCGGTCGATCCGTCGGTCGGGGTGATGGTGGATGTGCCGAACACGCTGTGCATCAATGCGCTGGCGCGGTGGGCGACGGCGGAGCAGAAGACAAAGTACCTGACGCGGCTGGCGAGCGATACGATCGGGTCGTATGCGCTGAGCGAGGCCAGTTCGGGGTCGGACGCGTTTGCGCTGCAGACACGGGCGGTGAAGCGTGGCGACGACTATGTGCTGAACGGGCAGAAGCTCTGGATCACGAACGCCAAGGAGGCTGGAGTGTTCCTGGTGTTTGCGACGCTGGATGTTGCGGCTGGATATAAGGGGATTACGGCGTTCCTCGTCGAAAAAGGGACTGCCGGTTTTACGCTGGGCAAGAAGGAAGACAAGCTTGGGATTCGCGCATCGAGCACCTGCGAGCTGATCTTCAACGACTGCGTGGTACCTGCTTCGCAGGTGGTGGGTGATCCGGGCAAAGGCTACAAGATCGCCATCGAGACGCTGAACGAGGGCCGCATCGGCATAGGGGCGCAGATGCTTGGGCTGGCTTCGGGCGCTTGGGGACATGCGGTGAAGTGGGCGAAGGAGCGGAAGCAGTTTGGCAAGACGCTGGTGGAGTTTCAGGCGATGCAGTTTCAGCTTGCGGAGATGGCGACGGATATCGAGGCTGCGCGGCTGCTGGTCTACAACGCCGCGCGGTTGAAGGATGCGGGGCTGGACTTTCTGAAAGAGGCGGCGATGTGCAAATACTTTGCCTCGCAGGTGGCGGAGCGGGTGGCGAGCCTGGCGGTGGAGGTGTACGGCGGCTCGGGGTTCGTGAAGGACTATCCGGTGGAGAAGCTGTACCGCGACGCGAAGATTGGCAAGATCTACGAAGGGACGTCGTTTATGCAGCTTGCCACGATTGCGAAGTTGACGCTGGGGAAGATTTAGCTGCGGGCAGGCGCTGTGTGCCTCGAAGGCGTGGTTTGGCTACACTGGAGTAGTTCGCTTGGGTATGACCACTCACACTTCCTCAACACCTCGCGCCCCGCTCGGGTTTCTTGGGCTTGCCTGTGCCGTGGGTGTGTCGACGATGTATTACAACCAGCCGCTGCTGCTGGAGATGGGGCGCACGTATGGTGCCGCGGCGAGCCGGGTGGGGTGGGTGGCCGTGGCGACGCAGATTGGATATGCGTTTGGGCTGCTGACGTTCGTTCCGCTGGGGGATGTGCTGGAGCGGCGCGCGTTGATGATGAAGATGTATGGGGGGGTTGCCATCGCGCTGCTGCTGGTGGCTGTGGCGCCGACCGTCGACGTGTTGATCGTGAGCAGCGTGCTGCTGGGAATGCTGGCTTCGGTGACGCATGTGGCGCTTCCGATCGCGCCGGATCTGGTTCCGCATGAGCAGCGTGGGCGGGCGATCGGGACCGTGATGACCGGGTTGCTGCTGGGCATTCTGCTGGCGCGCACGTTCGCGGGCTGGGTGAGCGGGATTCACGGCTGGCGGTGGGTGTTTGTGGTGGCGGCGGTGATGAATGCGTCGTTTGTGCCGTTGTTATGGACGGTGATGCCGAAGCTGCCGCCCAAGGAGTCGCTGCGTTACCGCGAAGCGATGCGGTCGCTGTGGACGCTGGTGCGGACGCAGGCGCTGCTGCGCGAATCGGCGGTGACCGGAGCTCTGGTGTTCGCTTCGTTCAGTAGCTTCTGGACGATCCTGGCGTTTCTGCTCCACAGCCACTATGGGCTGGGTGCGGGGGTCGCGGGGAGCTTCGGCGTAGTGGGCGCGGCTGGCGCGATGGTGGCACCGCTGGCGGGGCGGTTGTCGGACCGGCATGGCTCGCGATGGGTGATTTCGCTGGGGATGGCGCTGCTGGCAATCTCGTATGTGATTCTGTGGGCAGAGGAGGCTGCGCGGCTGTCGCTGACGCTGCACATAATTGCGCTGGTGGTGGGGGTGATCGTGCTCGATATGGGCGCGCAGATGACCCAGGTGGCGAATCAGACGCGGATCTTCGGGCTGGTGCCGTCGGCGCGGAGCCGACTGAATACCGTGTACATGACGGTATACTTCACCGGCGCGGCGGTGGGGTCTGCGCTGGCGACGGCGGTGTGGGTGCGGTGGGGGTGGAACGGGGTGAGTGTGCTGCAGCTTGGCTTCATCGGGCTGGCTGCGGCGTGGCACGCGTGCGGGCGCCGTGGGTCGGAAGATCACCCGCACCTGAACCCGGAAGACGTGCTGGTGGAGGCGTAGGGGAACGCTTTGGGGTGGTGAGCGAGGCAGGGCTCGAACCTGCAACCGTCAGCTTAGAAGGCTGATGCTCTATCCAATTGAGCTACTCGCCCGGCGGGGTCCCCACTTCCGATTGTAGCGTTGAACGGCTTCGGCTTTGCGACATTCTCGCCGTGCTGCCTCTTTGCACGCCTAAAGGGAGAGGCCTTTGAGCCATGCACGGAAGTCTGGGCCGAGGTCTTTGTTCTTGAGGGCGAACTCGACGGTCGCGCGGAGGAAGCCTTGCTTGTCGCCGGCGTCGTGGCGCTTGCCTTCGTAGCTGAAGCCGTAGACCTTCTCGTATTTGAGGAGAGCCTTGATGCCGTCGGTGAGTTGCAGCTCTCCGCCTGCGCCGGGGGTAATGTGTTCGAGCATATCGAAGATGCGCGGGGTGAGGATGTAGCGGCCGATGATGGCGTGCTGGCTGGGAGCTTCCTCGGGCTTGGGCTTCTCAACCATGTTCTTTACGGAGAGGAGGCGAGGGTTTTTGGGATCGGGGGTGCAGTCGAGGCAGCCGTAGGAGGAGATGGCGGCACCTTCCACAACCTCGGACCCGAGGATGCTGGATGCTTCGCCGTTGGCGGCCTGAAGTTCGTAGAAGGCTTCGACCATCTGCTTCATGCAGGGCGTGGAGGCGTCGACGATGTCATCGGGCAGGAGGACGGCGAAGGGTTCGTCTCCTACGAGTTCCTTAGCCATGAGAACGGCGTGTCCTAGGCCGAGGGGCTCGGGCTGGCGGGTGTACGTGACGCGAGCGAGCCTGGAGACGGAGCGCGCGACTTCGAGCAGGGCGATCTTATTCTTCTTCTCGAGCGAGGCCTCAAGCTCAGGGGAGCTGTCGAAGTGATCTTCCATGACGGATTTGCCGCGGCCGGTGACGAGAATGATCTCGGTGCAGCCGGCGGCGACTGCTTCTTCGACGCCGTATTGGATCAGGGGCTTGTCGACGAGGCACAGCATTTCCTTCGGCATGGCCTTGGTGGCGGGGAGAAAGCGAGTGCCCATACCTGCGGCGGGGAAGACAGCTTTGCGGATTTTCTGTTGGGGCATGTGTTCCTTGGATGCGGCTTGTTTTAAAAATGCTAGCAGGGAAAGAGACGAAGTGAGAGCCGGGTGGCTGAATACGTTGAAACGATGGGATTTAGAGCGGGAGGCGAGGTGGAAGCGCCCGCCGTTCAGGCACGGGGCTTGCAACTTCATTTCGAAATGCGACCTTGTATACTCGTCGAATCGCGAATAACGATCAGGCAGTGAACGCAATGAGCCATGGGAGGATCTCACAGCTCGATGGAATACGAACCATTGCGATCCTGGCAGTGTTCCTGCACCACTCCTTTCACGCAAGGCTGCTTTGGATGGGAGTGGATCTGTTCTTCATCCTTTCAGGATTTCTGATTACGGGGATTCTACTGCGACAGAAGACAAAGCCTATCGGGCGGTATCTCGGTGGCTTTTACGGGCGGAGAGTGCGGCGAATCCTGCCGCCTTACGTGCTGTTGATGGTGATGACCACGTTGATCTTCGGGTTCTCGTGGATGCGACATGGTTACCTTTACCTGATATTGATGAATTTCATCGTCGCGTTGCGGATTCCTTAGCCTGAGACTCTTTCTGTGCTTTGGCCCTTGGCTGTGGAGGAGCAGTTCTACCTGCTTTGGCCGTTTGCGGTGTTTTTCCTGAGCGAGGCGTCGCTGGGTTGGATGGGATGTGCGCTGCTGGTGATCGTTCCGGTGCTGCGTGGAGTCTGCACGCCGCTGTTTGCGTTGCACTGGCCAATCTATGTGCTCACGCCATTCCGTATGGATCTTCTTGTGATGGGTGGATTACTGGCGATCGCATGGCGTCATCACCGTCCCTTGATCGAACGCTACGGGCGCTTGGGTCTCGCGCTGCCTGTAATTGCGGGGTCAGCCCTGATCCTTGTGTCGCGCCGCTATCATATTTCGACTGCGGGCAATACAGTAGCGGGAAATGTGCTGATTTACGAGCTGAGCGTGGTGGCGTGCACGGGAATGCTGCTATGGGCGCTGAGCGGCCAGTGGGTTGGAATCCTGAAAGTTGCACCGATACGCTATCTTGGACGCATCAGCTATTCGATTTACCTGATCCATCTGACGGCGCTGTACGTCTGTCGTCTCCGTTTCCAGGGAATCACAGCAGCGGCGCTGGCGGCGGTGGTCACGGTCACGTATGCGGCTCTTTCGTGGCATCTAATGGAGGAGCCGCTGCTGGGAAGTAATCCAAAGGAAGCCTCCGTGGTGCTGTCGGCTTAGCGGGGTATCAGAGTACCGGTGAGTCGTCGTGGAGCATGGCTTTGCGGATGACTTTGATGGGGGCGAAGCCCTGGCGCATGAAGTTGTTGTGGAAGTCCTCAAGGTTGAAGGCTGCGCCCTGTTTCTTCATCATGTCGGCGCGGAGTTTGAGGATCTCGAGCTTGCCGAGGGTGTAGTAGAGGTAGGTGGCGTCGGCGGTTCCGCGTTTCGTCTCCATGAGGCCGACGGAGTGGGACTGGTAGCCCTCGTTGACGAAGAAGTCGACGGCCTGGTCGATGGTCCACTTGCCTCCGGGTGCGCCGAGGCCGGTGTGGAGCTTGATGGCGTTGACGAAGCGGGCGTCGCGGAGGAGGGCGTCCTGGAGCTGGCCGAGGCGAATGAGGTTGGCTTCGCGGGCGTCGATGGGCTTGCCGCCGGCGGCTTCGGTGCCGGGCTGGCCGTAGCCCTGGTCGAGCATCATCTGCTCGCAGTAGTGGGCCCAGCCTTCGATGTTGGTGTTGGCGCCGAGGACTTTGCGGATGTCCGAGGGGAACTGAGGCATCCAGAGGAACTGGACGTAGTGGCCGGGGTAGGCCTCGTGGACGCTGGTGCTGATGATGGTGCCGGCGTTGAAGGCGGCCATGTGCTCGGCGATGTGCTGCGCGGTCCAGTCTTTGTCGGGCAGGGTGACGTTGAAGTAGGCCTTGGTGGAGTGAGTCTCGAAGGGGCCGGGAGGGTCCATCGAGGCCTGGGTGGTGGCGCGCATGAAGGGCGGCGTCTCTTCCAGGGTGGGCTCGACCTTTGAGGGGATGGTGATGATGTGATGCGTGTCGATGAAGGTGATGAGGCTGGAGAAGGTGTTCTGAAAGGAACTGAGGAGCTGGTCGGGTGCGGGGTGGATAGTGGCGAGTTCGGCCAGCACCTGCTGCGGCGTTTTGGTGGGATCGACTTCCTTGGCGACGCGGGCGAACTCGGCTTGATTCCTGTGGAGGTCGTCGTATCCGATCTGCAATAGGTGGTCGAGCGGGATGTCGACCATCTCGTCGTACTTGAGCTTCTTGGCGAAGGTGTCCGCGCCGAGCCTATAGTCGCCGTTGGAACGTGGAAGGAGGTCGGACTTCATCCATGCACCGTAGGACTGGAGGGCTGCGATGACGGCGGCGTTGGATCTGGAGAAGTCGGCTTTGGCGCTGGGATCGGTCGCTGCGCTGAATGCTGAGGGAACATCGGTCTGAAAGAAGCTGACGAGCCCGTCTATCTGTTCAAGTGCGATCTCGGTGTAGATCTTCGGAGGATTCTTCAAATTCTTGCGAGCTTCGAGGAGGACCTGCGGCATGAGCTTTTCACGTTCGACGGCGGCTCGCAGGCGGGTGTCGACGGAGGCGTAGGGGCGCTCCATGATGACGAAGACGGAGTTGGTGATGCCGGAGGAGTAGAGGTCGGGATTCTTCTCCCAGGGGCGGATGAGTTCGAGGGTGAGGAGAGTGCTGCGGATGCTGTTGAGCAGGATCTCGCGGTCGGCGGCGACGGAGGCGTCGAGGGCGCTGGGGTCGACGGCTTCGACCTTCTTCTCGTAGAGGTGGAGCGCCGCGATCTGTCGCTCGATGCTGGCGGCGGAGTAGTCCTCCAGCTTGTCGTCATACTGGTGGAGGCCGTTCGCCGTGCCGCTGGTGGGTGAGAAGTGGAAGTAGACGTCGGAGAAATACTGGCCGGCGACAGTATCGAAGGTCTGAGTGCCGCCGTCTGCGGAGGCGCGCTGGGCGTGGGCTGGTGGCATCGAGGGCCCGGCGATTAGAAGTGCGAGAAGAAGGGCAGAGCAGAGAGAAGAACGAGTCATGGGCGTGCAGCCAGTTTACGGCAGCCGCCGCTGGTCTGGGTAGGCCGGTCAGGCGGTGCTGGGGATGACGCCGTAACGGTTCATCACGGCGGCGAGGCCTGCTATATCGGGTGGACCATCGGCGCGGAGGACGGCGGCCATCTCGCGGAAGTACTCGGGACCGACGATGCCGGGAGTGAGCAGGCACAGCATGCGGCAGGTTTTGGGGTGGTGATTGGAATAGCCGTGCGCGGTACCGCGGGGAATCTCCAACTGCTGACCGGGAGCGACCTGGATGCGGCGGCCACCGACGGTCCAGGTGGCGATGCCGTTCATGCCGATGATGGTTTCGTCATATTCGCGGTGCAGGTGGGGGACCTTCATGTAGGCGAAGGGCGGGACGGTGACCTCGAAGAGATCGAACGCACCCTCTGTCTCATGGCGCGACTTGAGAAAGGTGACGCTGAGATTGCCGACATGGATAGGATGGTGCATCATGCAGCTCGCTTGCTCATCTTCGATCATACCGGTTCCGATGGGAGAGGATTGACACGCGTGAAAGCCGGGATTGTACGTTTTACCGAGTGCGGGGGAGTTTGGATGAGAGAGAGTCTGCTTCCGGCTGATGAGAGTTTTCAGACGGGGACGGCGAGGGAGACGTCGAGCGCGTCGAGGAGGGCGCGGGTCTCGCTGAGGACGTCTTCGGCTTTGGCGGAGGGGAGTGGCCAGCGCAGGGTGCCCTGTGGGGTGAACTGGGCGCCGCGCTTGGTGTTGCGGCTGACGAGCTTCATGAGCGTGGAAGGGTTCACCGGCGCCTGCGCGAGGGTCGCCTGATCGGCGTTGACGGCCGCGAATTTGACGTGGAGCATCTCGACGAAGGTTTTGATCGGGGCCTTTTTATTTCCGTTGGGGTTGGGGAGTTCGACCTGGGTGCGTTTGCGATCAAGCTGGGAGATGCCGAGCTGTTCGCAGTGAAGGCGGATTTCTCCGGCGGCGAGAAGATTCAGGACGGTCTCGGGTGGGGTGCCGTAGCGGTCCTGCAGTTCGGCGCGGACGTCGGCGAGGTCGGCTTGCGTCTGCGCGCCGGCGATGCGTTTGTACATGCGGAGGCGCTGGTTTTCTTCGGGGATGTAGGCGGAGTCGATGCGGACGGAGATGCCGAGATTGATGACGGTGCTGGCGTGTGCGGGCGCTTCTTCCTCGCCCTTCATCTTGCGGACAGCTTCTTCCAGCATGGTGGTGTACATCTCGAAGCCGATGGCTTCGATGTGTCCGGACTGTTCGCCGCCGAGCATGTTCCCCGCGCCGCGGAGTTCGAGGTCGAGGGCGGCGATTTTGAAGCCGGCGCCGAGGTCGGAGAACTCTTTGAGTGCCGCGAGACGGCGGCGGGCGATGTCGGTGAGTTCTGTGTCGGGCGGGATGAGGAGGTACGAGTAGGCGCGGCGGTTGCTGCGTCCAACGCGGCCGCGAAGCTGGTAGAGCTCAGAGAGGCCGTGGCGGTCGGCGCGGTTGATGATGATGGTGTTGGCGAGCGGGATGTCGAGGCCGTTCTCGATGATGCTGGTGGCGACGAGGACGTCGTACTCGTGGTTCATGAAGGCGAGCATGACGCGTTCGAGCTCGGCTTCGGGGAGCTGGCCGTGGCCGATGACGATTCGGGCCTGCGGGACTAACTCGCGGATCCTGGCGGAGAGTTCGTAGATGGTTTCTACGCGGTTGTGGACGAAGTAGACCTGGCCCCCGCGTTCGAGCTCCATCTCGACGGCGGTGCGGATGAGCTTCTCGTCGAACTTGGCGACGATGGTCTGGATGGCCATGCGGTCTTTGGGCGGGGTTTCGATGACCGACATATCACGTAACCCGATCAGTGACATATGTAGCGTGCGGGGGATCGGGGTGGCGCTCATGGAGAGCACGTCGATGGCGGCACGCATCTGCTTGAGGCGTTCCTTGTGGCGGACGCCGAAGCGCTGCTCTTCGTCGACAATGAGGAGGCCGAGGTCCTGGAACTTGAGGTCTTTGGAGAGGAGGCGGTGGGTGCCGATGAGAATGTCGACCTTACCTTGCTCAACTTTCTCGAGGATGACCTTTTGCTCTCTGGGGGTGCGGAAGCGAGAGATCATTTCGATGTTGACGGGGAAGTTGGCGAAGCGGCGCTTGAAGGACTCGAAGTGCTGGAAGCTGAGGACGGTGGTGGGGGTGAGGACGGCGACTTGTTTGCTGTCCTGTACAGCTTTGAAGGCGGCGCGCATGGCGACTTCGGTTTTGCCGTAGCCGACGTCGCCGCAGAGGAGGCGGTCCATGGGCTGGGTGGACTCCATGTCGCGTTTGATGTCGGCGATGGCGGTGAGCTGGTCGTCGGTCTCGTTGAAGTCGAAGGCGTCTTCGAACTCATGCTGCATGTTGGTGTCGGGAGAGAAGGGCGTGCCGACGGCGGCCTTGCGCTGCGCGTAGAGCTTGAGCAGCTCGGCGGTCATGTCGGCCATGGCCTTCTTGACGCGGGCTTTGGTCTTCTGCCACCCCTGCGTGCCGAGTTTGTTCAGTTCGGGCGGTGGCCCGGTTTCGCTGGAGCGGTACTTCTGGATCAGGTCAAGACGGGTTAGAGGGACGTAGAGCTTGGCCTGGTCTGCGAACTCGAGGATCATGAGTTCGAGCGGCGGCTGATCGTTTTCTTCAATGACGCGGAGGCCGCAGTACTGAGCGATGCCGTGTTCGACGTGGACGACGTAGTCTCCGACGGCGAGGTCGCGGAAGTCGGAGATGAAGGCGGCGGCTTTGGATTTTCCGCGGCGGACGGGGCGGGCGGTGATGTCGGCATCGTCGGAGAGGTCCTGTGCGCCGAAGAGGACAATCTGGCCCGCCGTGGTCTTGTCCAAGTCGAGGATCTGGACGCCCGATGCGATTGCTGTTTTGACGATGACCGGGGTGCGGAGGTCTCCGGCGAGATAGCTGGATTCGCTGTAGACGGTGGCGCCGCCGGGGGCTTCGCTGCGGGAGCCGAGGCGGTAGGGGATCTGGTACTCCTGGAGGAGCCCGGCGAGGCGTTCGACTTCTCCCTGGTTGGGCGCGGTGAGGAGGATGCGGGCCTCCTGCTTCATCAGGGCATTGATGGCGTCGATGAGGGCGGGGATGGCTCCGTGAAAGCGCTGGGTGGGGCGGGTGCTGAAGTCGACTTCGGAGAGGTCGCTGCGGTCGGCGTCGAGGATGTCGACTGCGCCGAGCTGATCGAGTTCGATGCCGGAGAACTTGTGGAGGCGGTCGTCCAGATCCCAGGGGGAGAGGTAGATGTCTTCAGGGCGGACGAGATTGCCGATACCGGAGCGCTCGTGGCGCTGCTCGATTTTGTTCCACCAGCGCTCGCCCTGGTTCTTGATCATGGCGGGTTCTTCGAGGAAGACACGCGGAGCTGCGGAAGCGGAGGCGCTGAGGAGGTCGAGGAGGGTGAGGTTAGCGCCCGCAACGGGGGCGAAGAACTCCCAGCCGGGAAAGATGGTGGCTTCGCCAGTGCGCGAGCTCACATGATTTAGCAGTTCGGCAGGTTCTTCGCCGTTTTGGAGCGCGGCACCAGGGAGGCCGCTGCGGGTGAGGCGGGCGTTGATGGCGGTGAGGAGCTTTTCGGTGACGGGAGTTTCGGTGAGCGGAAGGAGCAGAGCGTGGGCGAGGGTGGAGCTGCTGCGCTGGGTGTCGGGGTCGAAGGTGCGGATAGATTCGATCTCGTCGCCGAAGAAGTCGATGCGGACGGGGCGGCTGACTTCAGGAGCGTAGACGTCGAGGATGCCGCCGCGGAGGGTAACCTGGCCGGGCATTTCGACGACATCAACTTTGGTATATCCGACGGAGAGGAGGTGTTCGACGAGCATGTCGGGCATGTACTCTTCGCCGGTGTTGAGGCGTAGGGCGAGGCCTCGGTAGTAGTCGCGCGGGAAGAGCTTCATGCAGGCGGCTTCGACGGGTGCGATGACGAGCCGAGCCTGTCCGGTAGCTATCTTCCAGAGGGTGGCGGCGCGGGTTTCCTGGATCTCGGGGTGCGGGGAGAGGTTTTCGAAGGGCAGAACATCGTGTGCGGGGAGGCGCAGGACGGAGTCGGCAGGAAGTGCTCCGGTAAGCTCGCAGGCGCTGAGGACGGTGGCATGGAGGGCTTCGGCAGCCTTATTGTCGGCGACGATGATAAGGCAGGGAGCAACGGCGGCGCGGGCGAAGAGTGGGAGATACAGGGCTCGGGCGGTGAAGGTGAGTCCTGAGACACGTCTGCGCCCCGTGCCCCCGCTCAAGTGGCGGCGTACACGCTCAAAGGCTTCAGAATGCTCCAGGTCAGCGAGGAGCTCGCGGACGAAGGGAAGAACCATGCTGCATTCATTTTAGTTGAGTTGCGGGTGTTCATAGCTTGTGGGTTTGGAGTAATATCTGTGGCCCGGCAGGAAAGCGGGAGTCGGAATTCGCCTGTAGCGGAATCGCCAGGAATCTAAATAGAGTCTCGGGAGGTTGACGATGATGAATTCAAGCAGACGGATTTGCGTTGTGCTTTTGGGCGCGGCACTTTTGCCGCTCGCGGGATGCAGCCGCCACACCAAGAAAGAACAGTTTTACATGATCGCGACCAACACCGCGGTTCCGTACTGGAAGATGGCAGCGGCTGGCTTTGCTGCGGCGGCAGCTCAGTACGGAGTGTCGGTGGATACGCGGGGACCGGCGGGTGTGAACCCACAGGGCGAGGTAGACGAGTTCAAGGCGATGGTGGCGCGCAAGCCGGCGGGCATTCTGGTATCGGTCGCGGACTCCAAGCTGATGGCGCCGGAGATCGATGCGGCGATTGCGGCCGGTATTCCGGTGATTACGATCGATTCGGATTCGCCGGAGAGCAAGCGGCTGTACTTCATCGGGACCAACAACCGGGAGGCGGGACGGCTTGGCGGGAGACGTTTGGCGGCGCAACTGAACGGGAAGGGAAATGTGGTGTTCTTCACCAATCCCGGACAGCCGAATCTGGAAGAGCGGTTGAAGGGGTATCAGGATATCTTCGCGACCAGTCCGGGGATCAAGGTGGTGGAGGTGTTCGACATCAAGGCCGATCCGGGGACGGCGCTGGACAAGGCTGCGGAGTATCTGGCGCGGACAGGGCCGGCGAAGATCGACGGGTTCGTCTGCCTGGACTCGAGGTCGGGTTCAAATGTGGCGGAGGCCTTCAAACGGAGGAATGCCACGGACCGAACATTGATTGCGATGGATGCGGACTCAGACACGCTAGCGCTGGTGGGCGATGGGACGATTGATTCGACGATCTCGCAGAAGCCATACACGATGGGATTTCTGGGGCTGAAGGCGCTCGACGAGATCTATCACTATCCCGTGAAGTCGCTGGGCTCTGACTTTGCGCTGGACCCTTATTCTCCATTTCCAGCGTTCATCGATACCGGCGTTGCGCTGATCGACAGGACCAATCTGGATGCGGTGATGAAAAAGCAGGCGGCGGCGAACCAGTAGGTTCGTTGACGCTTGAGGTGACTTTGCCGAGAGCGGATCCCGGGAGAGAATGCGGATTTTTCCGCTTCGCCGCGCGATGAGACCGAGCGGCTTCGGTCGAAATGACGATTTGTTGGATGAGCCTCAGGCCTTCGTGGCTTCTTCCGGCTTTGCTTCTTCTTTGGATTTGGGCGCGATGGCTTCAGCTTCGGCGTCGCCGCCATAGATGACCTGGCCGTATTCGAGCAGCGTGACCATGCCGACGCCGCCGCAGATGTTGCCGGTGACGGAGAAGAAGAACCAGTTGGGATAGGCGCTCCATGGGGCGCTGCCGGTGAGGACGGTGGTGAGGATTTCGCCGCTGGCTGCAATGCAGTGGGCGAAGTTGCCAAGGCCTACGACGAAGGTCAGCATCCAGATGATCATGACGGAGCCGGTGATGGAGTGGGATCCGGAGACGAGCCACGCGACGGTAGCGATGATCCAGCCGCCCATGACGCCGCTCCAGAAGATGGTGGCGGGCGGGTTATGAATCGCTTCGGCGCCAAGGCCAGCGAGAGCGTGGACGACCTCGGGGCGAAGGGCTCCGGTGAGCGAGGCGATGGCGGCGAAGGCGAATGCGCCGAGGACGTTGGCGGGGAGCACGGTGGCCCAGAGACGCAGGGTCTTCCAGACGTGCTTCTTCTCCGCGAGAACGAGCGCCACGGGGTAGAGCGTGTTTTCGGTGAAGAGCTGCGAGCGGCCCAGGATGACCACGATGAAGCCGAGCGGGTAGAACAGTTTGCCGATGAAGAGCACCGTCTGCGTGGGTGCGGCGCCGGTCCGGGTCAGCAGAGCTATGGCGATGGCGTTGCCTAGCGCAGACAGACCCATGAAGATTCCGCCAGCGAGGCCTGAGATGGCGAGTGAGACGCTGGAGCGGCCAAGCTCCTGGCGGGCGTTGTTGGCGACCTGCTCGTAGATGTCCTGGGCGCTGGGGCGCTCAAGATTTTTCTGCGTCTCCTGCGCGGGTGGGGACGCAGGCTGGCGGCGAAGACGAAAGGGCATGGGTGTGTGATGCAGAAACGACTGTAGCGGTGCGGGCGCTTGTCCATGGCATTCGGCGTCGACTTCGGGATCGACGCAGCTCTTCCTTATTTCGCCCGCCTCGGCGCCCGGCGGACGCACGTAAGAGCTGCCGTAGTGGGGTCATTATAATTTCGCCTATGCCGTCGAAGCTTACGCCCGACCAGGAGTTGCAGGAGCTGCGCGATACGCTGCGTCACCACGAACATCTCTACTATGTCCTGGACGCGCCCGAGTTGACGGATGCACAGTATGACGGGCTGATGAATCAGTTGAAGCGAATGGAAGAGGCACATCCGGACCTGATTACGCCGGACTCGCCCTCGCAGCGAGTGGGAGGAAAGCCGCGCGACGGTTTTGTGAAGATGCCGCACTCGCGGCCTATGCTGTCTCTCGACAATGCGTACAACGAAGCTGAGCTGAAGACGTGGGACCAGCGGGTGCGGGAGGCGCTGCCGAGTTCAGAGACGGTGCGCTACGTCTGCGAGCTGAAGCTGGATGGGCTGTCGCTGGCGCTGCACTATGTGCCGGGAGCGCATGAATCGGCGCATCTGGAACGGGGGATGACGCGCGGCGACGGCTCGATCGGCGAAGATGTGACGAGCAATGTGCGGACGATACGTTCGGTGCCGCTAAGCCTCTCGAAGGTAAAGCTGGCGGCGGCGGGATTGCCGCAGCGGTTCGAGGTGCGCGGCGAGGTAGTGATGCCACAGACTGCGTTTGTGAAGCTGAACGAGGAGCGCGAGGCCCAGGGACAGACGCCGGCGGCGAATCCTCGGAATGCGGCGGCAGGAACGATTCGAACGCTTGAGCCGAACATCGTGGCGCAGCGAAGGCTTGATTTCTACGCATATTTTCTGCTGCAGGACGGCGAGTTTCTGTTGCCGCACCAGGCGAAGACGCTGGATGCGCTGCGTGCTTCGGGTTTTCGCGTGAACGAGTATGCGAAGGCCGTGAGAGATATTGATGAGGTGATCGCGTTTATCGCGGATGCGGAGCCGCTGCGCGACACGCTGGGGTATGAGATCGATGGCGTTGTCATCAAGGTGGATGCGGTCGCGCAGCAGCGGCGGCTGGGATTCACGGGGAAGGCTCCGCGCTGGGCGATTGCGTACAAGTTCGCGGCGCGCGGAGGTATTACACGGCTGGAGGATGTGCTGTTTCAGGTGGGCCGCACAGGCAAGGTGACGCCGGTTGCGGCGCTGGCTCCAGTGTCGATCGGAGGCACGACGGTGACGCGGGCGACGCTGCATAATGCGGATGAGATTGGCCGCCTGGGCGTGCGCATCGGCGACTTCGTGCAGGTGGAGCGGGGCGGCGATGTGATTCCGAAGATCGTGGTTGTGGTGGAGGACGCGGCGCATCCTCGAGGCTCGCAGGAGATCATGTTTCCCGGGTGTTGTCCCGAGTGCGGAAGCGCACTGGTGCGGGCCGAGGGTGAGGTGGACTGGAGATGCGTGAATGCGAACTGTCCGGCGCGGCTGCGGGAGGAGCTGCTGCACTTCGCGGCGCGGGGCGTGATGAATATCGAAGGGCTTGGAGATGCGATGGTGGCGCAGCTTCTGGCGGCGGGATACGTGAAGGGGATCGCGGATCTATACCAATTGACGAAGGCGCAGTTGCTGGAGCTTGAGCGGGTGGGAGAGAAGTCGGCGCAGACGCTGCTGGATGAGATTGAACGGTCGAAGTCGGCTCCGCTGGCGCGGGTGATCTTCGGGCTTGGGCTGCGATTTGTGGGTGAGCGGACGGCGCAGTTGCTGGCTGCCCACTTCGGATCGATGGATGCTCTGATGGCTGCGAGCGCGGAGGAGCTGGAGTGCGTAAACGAGGTCGGGCCGCGGGTGTCGCAGGCGATCGTGGAGTTTTTCGGCGAGGAGCACAATCGTGAGTTGATCGAGCGGCTGCGCTCTGCGGGACTGACGTTCGAGGCGGAGAAGCGGGTGACGACGTCGACGCTGGAGGGGCTGACGTTTGTGTTGACGGGGACGCTGCCGAGTCTGACGCGCGAGGCGGCCAAGGAGAAGATTGAGTCGGCGGGCGGCCGGGTTTCGGGAAGCGTTAGCAAAAAGACGAGCTACGTGGTGGCGGGGGAAGAGGCGGGGTCGAAGCTGGATAAAGCCGTTTCGTTGGGAGTGAAGGTGATCGATGAGGCTGGGTTGCTGAGGCTGCTGGAGGATGGACCGCCGGGCGGAGGATAGGGACGGCCAACACGACCGTTATCGCTGGCCGCGGGAGTGGAAGCCGCAGGCTTTCATGGCGGCTACGGGTTCGGGGTTTTTCATGAAGGTGTCCCAGACGAAGGCGGTGCGGAGGTTCTCTGCCATGAGAACGCTGATGCCGAGGTCGATGCCGAGCACGTCCGGGTCGTACCACTTGAGGTCGGGATGGAATGCGTCGCAGAAGCCGTAGCGCCCCCAGGCATCCTTACCGAAGTCGGCGCGCAGTGCGCGGAGGACGCGGATGCAGTCGATGGGGAGGAATGGGAGTGAACCGGCGGCGGCGCAGGGCACGACGGAGCCGTCGACCGGGCCCATCAGGGGAGGGCCGCCCCAGGCGGTGTAGCCGTGCTCCCAGTCGGAGGCGCTGACGCCCCAATAGTCGTCGGTGTAGCCGCGCTTGAGGCCGAGGCAGAAGGCTTTGTGGGCGCGGGTGGCGGTGATGGAGTTGGTGAAGTAGTTGGCGTAGGCGTCTCGTTTGTCGGCGAAGTCGAACCAGGCGTGCGAGAACTGGTGGATGAAGAGAGGATCGCGTCCACTGATGTACGAGAAGGGGCCGAAGGTGACTGGCGGGCGGGTCCAGGCGCTCCAGGTCTCGGGGGAGACGGGGTGAGTGCGCGATCCGATGGCGAGCAGATAGAGCATCATCAGCTCGGAGTAGTGATCCCAGCGGGTGGAGATGAAGCCGGTGTCGGGTCGCCAGCCCATGGAGAAGGTCTTGCCTCCGTTGAGCATCCAGGGCCACTCGACGCGGTTGTAGATCTGGGTGGCGAGATCGGTGATGTGCGGGTCGTTGAAGTGGGTTCGGCAGGTGAGGATGCCGCAGAGAAGAATGGAGGTGTCGATCGACGACACTTCGACGTTGATAAGCGGCTGGCCGGTCTTGACGTCGTTGAAGTGGTAGAAGAAGCCGTGTTCGCTGGGCATCTTGTTGAGGTGAAAGTCCAGAGTGGCGATGACCCGGCTCTTGAGGTCGTCGGTCTTGAAGTAACCGCGGCGGTCGGCGATGCAGAGGGCGGTGAGGCCGAAGCCGGTGGCGGCGATGCTGGAGGCGAAGTGACGGTCCAACTCGCCCGTGGAGGTTTTGTTGGTGGCGCGATCGAGCACCTGGCCGGTCGCGGGATCGGCCTGCTCGAAAAAAAAGAGGCAGGCGGCGTGTTCCATATCGTCGAGGAAGGCGAGGTCTTCGTCGCTGAGAAGGCGGTGGTAGGGGACTGGCGCGGCGGGGGCTGTCGGCGCTCCAGCGGGCAGCACAGGCGCTTGCCGGGCGGCGGCTGCGGGAGTTTGCGCCAGTGCGGAGGCGGAGGCTACGAGGTTCGAGAGAAGGGCCCCGCCCAGCAGCTTCGTCGCACTACGCCGCGTGATTTTGTTGGAAGCCCTGGGGCGAACAGTCATGTAGATATATCGTATGTTTCGGCAGCCATGGATTGAGATGGTTCGTTAGATGGAGCAGGAGATCAATGCTGGTGAGAGCCGTCAGAGACAGTGAGGAGGACCAGACCCTGGGGAGGAATGGTGACGGTGAGGGTGCCGTCTTTGAGAGCGGCGCGCTCGGGCGGTGTGGACTTGCCCGCGGTGCGAAGCTGGGTGATCTGATCTCGTGAAGGGAATGCGGGCCGTCCCATCGCGTCGTAGGTTTTGATGACGTTGCCGTGATCGGCGTCGAGCCTCCAGATCCGGACCTTGGCGTTGGGTGCGGTTCCAGTGATAGTGAGGTGGAAGGTCTTCGCTGGGCCGGGGTTTGCGGGAGGCGGAGTATAGGCTGGGCCGGTACCGTCGGGAGGAGCGTAGTTCCAGAGGGCGAGTGCGAGGGAGCCGTCGTTGCGACGGGTGGCGAGTGCCGAGTCGGAGTCGAGCTTGATGCGGCGGTCACCGAGCTGATGCAGCATGGTGAAGGCGTTGAACGAGGGCTTCGGGATACTATCCTCGGCCAGCAGGCCAAATCCGCCGTAGAAGGGCGTCTTGACGATGCCCTGCTCCTCGAATACGTCGGAGAAGGTCCAGTAGCTCATGGATTCGGTCAGCCCGTCGCACTGGCTGATGGTTCCGGCGAGCCACGGACCCATGTAGATGCTGTCGGTGACGTTGGGTTCGTTGGAGTAGCTGGCGTTGTACTCGCTGAAGATGAGGGGAGTGCGCGGGAAGGGCGAGGCTGCGATCTCGTCATGCACCTTGGCGACGGAGCGGCAGACCATGCGGTCGCGGGGAATCTGCTCGTCGGTGTGGAAGACATCCTGAGCGCGGTCGTTGGCATAGACGTGGCTGGTGACGAAGTCGACGGGGATGTTGTTTTGTTTGCAGTGCTGGAGGAAGGCGGGCACCCAGGCGGCCTGCGCGGTGGAGGGTCCGCCAACGCGGATGCGGCTGCTCACCTTCTTCAGGGCGAGAACGGTGTGATCGTAGAGTTCGAAGTAGGTGGACTGCGCGGGCTTGCCAGCCCAGAAGTCGAGGTTCGGCTCGTTCCAGACCTCGAAGTTCCAGCGGGAGACCTCGTCGATGCCGTAGCGGGCGACGAGGTGCTCGGCGAAGGCGGTGATCATGGCGTCCCATAGCTTGTAGCTGCTGGGCGGCGAGACGACGGGCTTGTACCAGAAGGGCTGGGTTTTGTCGGGGTCCGAGGCCATCTTCTTCGGCATGAAGCTGAGCTCGACGAAGGGGCGGACGTGGTTGGCGAGCAGGCCGTCGTAGATCTGGTCGATGTAGGAGAAGTTGTAGGGGGACTGATCGACGGCAGCCTGGGCGGCCTGGCCAGGGTTCTGGGTGTGCGCGTTGGGGTTGTAGAGGCCGACGTCGTCCATGAAGATACCGTGGAAGCGGACGGCGTCGAAGTCCGTAGCTGCTTTCACGGTTCTGAGGTCGTCCCGGTAGTCCTCGCGGAGGGAGAGAACGGCGCGGCCGGAGCCGAAGGTGTTCTCCCAGAAGTGGGGGAACGGAGTGGTGGGGGCGTTCGCGTCGATGCTCAGGTTGGTTCCGGGGGATTCAGAGGTCCGCGGGCCAGCCTGTGCGAGAAGTCCTGGGGTGAAGGCGGCAAGGAGGAGGAGCTTACCCGGATTCGAGGGACAAAGTCTCATAGTCTTATCTTTCTCAGACGCGGATCTGGCGCAAAAGGGCGCAAAGCAATGTGGGCGGGTTGCTCTCCGGCTTACCTCCAGATGAGGGTGCGGATCTCCTGAGACGACCCCCCCTCCCCCCCCGGGTATTGTTTGCCAAGTTATTTCGTTACATATAGTTAGCCTTATCTAGTTGGGTAAAACATAGAAAACAAACGACTTATATGTCAAAATATAGATTCTAAAGGAGAAAGCTCCGGGGTTACCGGAGCTTTGGCTTGGATCTTTGAGGTCTATTAACAGATTACCAAATGGAGCATAACTGTTGGCCACAGTGGAAGTGAATTCGAATGTGCGAGTTAGGGTGTTTTGCCACTTGACAGGTTTTTTGAGGCGTTGTTTTCCACATGTGGCGCTTGTCTCCCACCCTTCGTGCAGAGGACGCGCGAAGGATGGGGCACCCGGAGCACAATAGGCGCGCGGAGCCGAAAAGTGGCTTCTCCGCTGCGCCGCGCGGTGAGGCTGCGCGGCTGTGGCCGAAATGACGGCTCTTTTTCCCTCGGGCAGAGGTTCTTATAGCAATTTGCCCGATGATGTAGAGACTGCAAAAGCAGGTTCCCTTCGAGAATGACAAACAAAAAAGCAAAGGCGACATTACACCAACTGCAGCATTGCTCTAGACAGGCTCCTAGAAGTCGATTCGCGCGAAGAAGTCGATGACGCGTCCGGCGTCGGCGGATGGCGACAGGCCGAAGAGCGAGTTTTCGACGGTGGCGTTCTGGGTTCCAAAGAGAATGGGCGCGAGATTGGTTTTGTTGAACGCGTTGTAGAAGTTGGCCTGGAAGCGAAATGCGGCCTGGTGGCCCAGGACGTTGAACGGCTGGGTTTTGGCGGCGCTGAGGTCGGTCTCGAGATAGCAGGGGCCGTTCCAGGAGTTGCGGCCGATGCCGGGTGCGCCGGGAGTGCCGATCTGGAAGTATTTTCTGCCTCCTCCGGGGAAGTTGGCGCCGTTTATGTAGGCGTTGTTGGAGCAGGAGTTGCTCGCTCCGCCGAAGTACGCCGTGGGGCGGGTAGGCGCGATGGTGGAGGCGCTTTGCACAAGGGCGACGGTGGGTACGCCGGTGACGGGGGTCCAGGGGAATCCGGTGTGGAACTGGAAGATGCCGTTGATCTCCCAGCCACTGACGACGGAGCCGACAAGGCCGTGGCCCTCGTGATATCTGGGCAGGTCCCAGTCTCCGGAGACGGTGATGCGGTGGCGATTGTCGAAGTCAGATGGGCCGTACTCCGTCTCGGGATGAGCTGGGTCGGTCTGGTTGGAGAGACTGCCGGGACCTTCGTTCGAGGCCTGATCGAGGCTCTTGGAGTAGGTATAGCTGGCGTTGAGGTTGTAGCCGTGGCTCATGCGCTTGCTGAGGAGCAGGTTGAGGCCGTTGTAGTTGGTGTAGACGTCGGGGGTTGGAATGTAAGAGTTGTTGAAGGGGGAGATTGCGACGCCGGTTGGGCAGGAGCCGTCGGGATTGGGGGCGGCGCAGGTGGGGTAGAGGAAGTTCTGATCGACGAGCCGAATGAAGTGATGCCCGATGGCGCCCTGATAGCCGATGGTGGCGACGGTCTGGTAGGGCAGCTCGTATTGAATCTGGGCGGACATGTTGTAGAGGACTGGCTGCGGGGTGCGGCGGACGGCGCCGTAGATTTCGATCTCGTTCTGTCCGTTGGGCAGGCCGGTGGCGGGATTGACGCCGACGGCGAGGCCGGGGTTGGGCGCGAAGCTGTAGGGCGAACGGGAGGTGCCGCGGCCGAAGAGGATATTGGCCTTGGCGGCGGAGGCGGCGTCGGTGCCGCAGCAGAGGCCGTACTGGGCGTAGCCGGGGCCGTTCTCGAAGCCGGGAAGGAAGAGGCCGTCGTCGATGCGGTCGTAGGAGATGCCGAAGCCGCCGCTGACGACCATCTTGTTGTTGGCGGCGCTGGGCGACCAGGCGAATCCAACTTTCGGACCCCAGTTGTTGTAGTTGGAGTTGTAGAGGTGGTTGACGGGAGCGAGGCGCGCGGCGGTGAGGAAGGTGGCTGGAGTGGGCCCGAAGACGGGTTCGTTGATGTTGAAGCCCTTGTTGTAGAGGGGCTCGAAGTACTCCCAGCGAAGGCCGGTGTTGATGGTGAGGTTCTGGGTGGCCTTCCAGTCGTGCTGGAGGAATGCGGCGAGATTGTGGTCGCGGAAGTAGCGCTGACCATTGGCAACGCCACCGGTGTTGGGGTTGGCAGCGATGTTTTCAAAGACGGGAGCGTCGTTGGCGTAGTTCCAGATGCCCTGAAAGACGTAGTCGGGGCGGGAGGCTCCGCTGAGGTTGTCGTTGTCCTGCTCCCAGCGGATGAGGGCGCCGTAGCGGATGGTGTGCGTGCCGATGGTCTGGATGAGGGTGTCGCGCACCTCGTAGGTGTTCTGCGCGAGGATGCCTGGTGTGGCCGAGCCCTGGATGGCGCCGGCGTAGAGACGACCGAAGGTGTAGCCCTGGACCTCAAGGCGGGGGATGCCGAAGTCGACATTGTTGCCGGCATCGGTGAGCTGGTTGTCGGAGAAGCGGGTGAAGTTGCCGCGGCCTTCGTTGATGAGGTTGGAGGTGAAGGTGTGGATGTAGATGAGGGTCGCGGAGGAGGTGATGGGTTTGAAGGGCAGGTTGGAGAGGGGCTGCGCGCCGGTGCTGGCGTCGGCGCTGGTCTGTGCGAGTTTGGTGTAGAAGCCGGAGAGGGCGATCTGGTCCCTGGAGGTGGCGTTCCAGTCGAGGCGGGCGTTCCACTGGTTGCCGCGATAGGTGGAGGGGGTTCTGACCTGGGCGAATTCGATGTCGGGTACGCCGTCGAGGCCACCGCCGGTGAGGCTATTGGGGACGTTGGGGGTTTTGGTATTGAAGGATGGCAGATAGGCGCCGACTGCTCCGGAGAGCGAGCCGATATCGACGCCACCGGGCAACTGCGCGCAGCTTCCGGCGGTGGATTGCAGGTTCTGGCAGAGCGTCGGAAGCACAGCGATGACGGCAGGCGCGCCGCCCGGGCCGTTGAGGATGCCGTTTACGATTCCGGTTGAGCGGGCGGCGGCGAGCGCGGAGAGAAACTGTGGCGTGGGCACGTACTGCTCGGAGAAGCCGGCGTTGAGGTTGCTGGCACCCTCGTAGGAGGCGAAGAAGAAGAGCTTGTCCTTGAGGATGGGAAAGCCAAGACTGGCGGCGTACTCGCGCTGCTTGTTTTCGACGCGGATGGGAAGTGCGCCGGCGGGGCCTCCGTAGGCCTGGTAGGCGTTGAGGCCGGGCTCGTCGTATTGAAAGAAGAGGCTGCCGTGAATATCGTCGGTGCCGGCCTTGGTGACGGTGCGGATGTGGAGGCCGACGTTGCGGCCCTCGCTGGCGTCGAAGGCGCTGGAGGAGGTGGTGATCTGGGCGACGGATTCGGGGTTGGGCGTGACGATGGCGGCGCCGCCGTGCGAGAGACTGTCGACGCTGACACCATCGATGAGGAAGGTGTTGGAGGTGAGACGCTGGCCGGCTCCGGAGGCCGAGATCTGGTTCTCGGTCTGGAAGATGCCGGAGTTGGACTGGCCGGTTCCCTGGGCGTTGGGCAGAGCGACGCTGGAGCCGGAGCCGTTGCGGGCAGCGTCCGATACGACGCCGGCGGTGAGGCGGAGGAGCTCGTAGGGATCGCGGCCGAAGGCGGGCAGGCGTGTGACGTCGGCGGCGGAGAGGCTGGTGGTGGTGCTGGCATCGGAGGTGTTGAGTACGGGCACGGCGTCAGCGGAGACGTTGACGGTTTGATTGGAGGAGCCGATATCGAGCTTGATGTCGACGTTGCGGGGCGTCTCGGCGACGAGGGTGACGCTGGCGAGGGAGTAGGTTTGGAAGCCGTTGGCGGTCGCGTTGAGAGAGTAGTTGCCGGGAGGGAGCTCGCTGAACTGGTAGGTTCCCTGAGTGCCACTGGTGGAGGTGCGGACGGCCTGGGTGGCGGGATTGGTGAGGGTGACGGTGGCTCCGGGAATGATGGCTCCGGTGGTGTCGGTGACGGTGCCGGAGAGGCTGGCGTTGAACTGGGCGCTTGCGGTGGAGGGGGCGAAGGCCAGGATGGCCAGTGTGATGAGGAATGGAAAGAGCGTACGGGGGGAGGAGATGGGTCTACGCATGCGTGGCCTCGAAATGGTGGTGTAGGGACCGGTCTTTGCCGGTGTTCGATCTTTGCGGGATGATGACCGGCCATGCAGGGCGTAGAACGCCAACCTGGGTCGCACGGCTTGGAGGGTATGTTGCCGGGGGTTTGATTTGGGTTGTCCGCCGACCACAGTTGGGAGGGGTATCTTTGAGCAGGCCGCGAGATAGAGAAGGACTGGGAGGCTGCGTTGCGTTGCTGCGAACGTTGCTTTGACGAAGGTTTCAGCCGCTGCCTTCTCGGGGAAACGTCTTCCGCGGGAGATGGTTCGTCGCCTCGCAAGCATCTTTCCTGTGATAGGCTGCTTCCAAACGAACGGGAGGACTGTGTATGCCACGTCCCTACTGGTCTGGTCATATCCAAATTTCGCTGGTGTCGTTTGCGGTCAAGCTATTTCCGGCGACCGAGGCGAAGAGCGAGATCCGGTTCCATCAACTCAGCCGCAAGACCGGTGAGCGCATCAAGCACCAGAAGGTGTCCGGTGACGAAGGCGCGGTTGAGGCTTCGGATATTGTGAAGGGCTTCGAGTATCGCAAAGGCGAATACGTGACCATTGAGCCGGATGAGCTTGCGAACCTGCGGATTCCGTCGCGGCACACGCTGGAGGTGACGCAGTTTGTCGACGTGCATGAGCTGGATCCAGAGTTCTTCGAGAAGCCGTACTTCGTGGTTCCCGAGAACGACGTGAATGCTGAGGCGTTCGCGGTGATTCGCGAGGCGCTGAAGGAGACGAAGAAAGTTGCGCTGGGGAAGATTGCGTTTGGGGGGCGGGAGCATCTGGTTGCGATCTCTGTGCCGGGTGACGACAAGCAGCAGGGGATGATGGCGTATGTGATGCGCTATGCGGAGGAGTTGCGGGATCCGGCGGAGTACTTCGGCGGAATCAAGAAGGTCGCGGTGGATGAGGATCAGCTTTCGCTGGCCAAGGAGTTGATCAAGCGGAAGGCGGCGAAGTTTGCGCCGGAGAAGTTCAAGGACCAGTATGAGGCGGCGGTGCGCGAGATGGTCGAGGCCAAGGTGCAGCATGCTCCGATACCGCGTGATGAGCCTGCTCCGAGTTCCGCCAAGGTGGTCAACCTGATGGACGCGTTGCGCAAGAGTGTTCGCGGCGATGAGGCTCCTGCGGCGAAGAAGCCGGTTGGGAAGGCGACAGCGGCTGCTGCGAAGAAGGGTTTGACGCTGGTAAGCGCCGATGGCGTGAAGGCGAAGACGCATAAGTCTCGCAAGTCGGCCTGATGCGATGGCTGTCAAGAAGACGATAAAGAAGACTGGCGTGAAGTCGCTTGCCGCTGCCTCGGATGCGGTGGACGAGCAGCTTGCGCGATATCGGTCGATGCGCGATTTCGAGATTACCGAAGAGCCCAGTGGGAAAAAGCCTGCCAGGGCACCCGCCAAGCGTGAAGGCGGAGGTGGCGATACGCTGCCGTTCGTGATTCAGAAGCATGCGGCTTCGCATCTTCACTATGACTTCCGGCTGGGCTGGAATGGCGTGCTGAAGAGCTGGGCGGTGGCGAAGGGACCGAGCTACTTCACCGGGGACCGGCGGCTTGCGGTGCAGGTGGAAGATCATCCGATGGAGTACGGCGGTTTCGAGGGGATTATCCCGAAGGGCCAGTATGGCGGCGGGACGGTGATGGTGTGGGACCAGGGGACGTGGGAGCCGCAGGCCGGTCATACCGACGTGGAGGAAGGGCTGCGGAAGGGTTCGCTCAAATTCATCCTGCATGGAACGAAGATGAGAGGGAGGTGGACGCTGGTTCGCATGGGCGGCAAGGCAGCGAACGAGCGCAAGCCGAACTGGCTGCTGATCAAAGAGCATGACGAGTTCGAACGCGGCAGCGGCGATGCGAGCGTCACGGAGGAGGCTCCGAACAGCGCGGTGACGGGGCGCAGTCTGGAAGAGATCGCGCACAGCGAGGACCATGTATGGAACTCGAAGGAGACCGCGCGGGGGAATGCATGGTACCGGCAGGATCCGGAGAAGGTGGCGGCGACGCCTCCTGCGAGTGACGCAAAGGGGCAGGCCAGGAAGGCGAACGCGCGCGCGGAAGCGAACAAGAATATTGAAGCGCTGGTGAAGGATGCGCCGCGAGAGGCGTTGCCTGACTTCATCGCACCTGAGCTTGCGCTGCAGGCGGCGAGTCCTCCGAAGGGAGCCGGATGGCTGCATGAGCTGAAGCTGGATGGATACCGCATCCAGGCGCGCAAGGAGGGAAGCCGCGTGCAGCTGCTTACGCGGAAGGGGCTGGACTGGACACACCGGATGAAGGCCGTCGCGCAGGCGATCGAGCAATTGGCGGCGAAGCAGGCGGTTCTGGACGGCGAGCTGGTGGTGCTGGCGGAGAACGGGACGACCAGCTTTGCGGATCTTCAGGCTGCGTTTCAAGATGGAGTGAAGAGGCCGCTCACGTATTTTGCTTTCGATCTGCTGCATCTGGATGGGCACAACCTTCGCGGGCTGCCGCTGGTAAAGCGCAAGGAGGTGCTGGCTGCGTTGCTCGAGCGCGGCGGTGAGTCTCTGCGAGTGAGCGAACATCTTGAGACGGACGGCGAGGAGATGTTCAAACGAGCGTGCGAGCTGCACGCGGAAGGGATTGTCTCCAAACGGGGCGATAGCACGTACACCAGCGGGCGCGGTGGCGACTGGTTGAAGCTGAAGTGTGTTCATGAGCAGGAGTTCGTGGTGGGCGGGTTTACTTTGCCATCGAACGGAAGCCATGGAATCGGCGCGCTGCTGCTGGGCTATTACGAAGGCAAGCAGTTGATCTATGCGGGACGCACCGGCACGGGCTTCACGCAGAAGACGCATCGCAGTCTCCGCAACGACCTGGATGAGCTGCGCCAGACGAAGAGTTCATTTGAACGGCTGCCTGCAGAGGCGAAGCGTGGCGCGGTCTGGGTGAAGCCGAAGCTTGTCGCGCAGGTCAGCTTCGCTACCTGGACGGCGGACAATCTTCTGCGGCAGGCCGCATTCAAGGGACTGCGAGAAGACAAGGCGGCGGACGAGGTTCGACGAGAGGATGTTGCTGTGCCTCCGAAGAGACGCGGAACGAAACATGCCTCTCATGCAGTAGAGGGAGAGGTTGCGGCGAAGGCGGCGCCAGCATCGTCGGAGAAGACACCTGTGAACGTAGCGCCTGCACCATCAGAGAAGACACCTCTGAAATCGGCTCCGGTCAAGCTGACGCATCCGGAGAAGGTTCTCGATGTGGCGTCCGGTCTTACCAAGAAGCAGCTCGCCGAATATTACTGGGCGATCGCGAAGCACATGCTGCCGCATGTGGAAGGACGTCCGCTCTCGCTGGTGCGATGTCCGGAGGGGAGCGAGAAGCCATGCTTTTATCAGAAGCATGTAAATCATCTGCTGCCGCCGGGAATCGGATCGGTGGACGTGCCGGACAAGAAAGGCAAGATCGAACCGTACATCACGCTTTCGACGGCGGAGGCGCTGGCTGGCCTGGCGCAGCTTGGGGTTCTCGAGGTGCATCCGTGGGGATCGCGCAACGACGATCTGGAGCGCCCGGACCGGATCATTATCGACCTTGATCCGGACACGGCCATCGACTGGTCCCGGCTTGCGGAGAGCGCGGAGGAGGTTCGAAAGAAGCTGAAGAAGATCGGACTGGAGAGCTTTCTGAAGAGTACGGGCGGGAAGGGCCTGCACGTCGTGGTGCCGATCGTCGCGGAATACGACTGGAGCGTGATCAAGCAGTTTGCTCATGCATTTGTGTTGCAGATGGAAGAAGAGCAGCCGAAGCTTTACCTGACCAAGATGAGCAAAGCGGCGCGAAAGGATCGCATCTTTCTGGACTACCTGCGAAATGAACGAGGCGCGACAGCGGTGGCTGCCTATTCGCCGCGTGCCCGTACGGGTGCGCCGGTCTCGCTGCCACTGCCGTGGAGCGACCTGAAGCTGTCCGAACGTCCTGTGTTCCGCGTTGCTGATTTCAATCAGTGGAAGTCGCGGGCTGGGCGTGATCCGTGGAAGCGGCTTCTTACAATTCGGCAACGGCTGACTTCGAAGACTCTCGATCTTCTCGAGGTCTCGGGCAGAGCGTAGCGCTTACACGAGGTGCGAGTCCGATGGCTCAGTTTAGAGACGGCAGGACGAGGCTTCGTCCGGTGAGGAATACAACACCCATGGCCACGCTGTACGTGGCCGTCAGTGCGGAGACCGTTCGCAGTACCCAGGGCCTGCTGCGCGAGACGCCGAACAACCCACATGCCGACGCGGTCATGAGTGCATTCATCAGGAGCAGACCGGCGAGGAAGACTGCCATGCCCAGAAGGCCCAATGCAGCTCCGCCGAGGTTGGCGGCGAGCAAAAAGATCAGCAGCTGGCTTGGTGTCTCCGCGCCGAGGCCGTGAATGATGCCGATGAAGAAGACAGAACGTGCGTCAAAGGAGTTGCTGGTAAGGGGCGCGGAGGCGTATTGCTCCTTGCGGATCGCGCTTCGGACGCGATGGTACCCGTGGTGCAGCAGCATGTAGCGGCTCTTGGGCAAGGTGTTTCCAGACTGAAAGACGAGACTGCCAAGCACATAAATGCCAAGGATCACGAGGGTCACTCCGACCAGACGCTCGGCCCACCGATCCATGCCCGCGGGAAGATGGACTCCGAAGAGAATGACCGCTGAACCGAGCAGGGCGACTGTCAGTGCGTGTCCCAGAGCGTAGATCATACCGAGCCGCATGGCGGTTCGCCGGGATGATTGAACGCTTACCACATCGGTGATCGCGGCGATGTGGTCGTAATCGAAGCCGTGCCGGAAGCCGAGCAGCGAGGCGGTGAAGAGAGCGAGATAGAGCGTGTGGGACATGATGGTTGCGTTTCTCTGTGTCTGTAGCCGGTCTGCTTTTCGGAAAGCCAGGCGCCAGCAACGTTCCACTCCGGCAGGAAGCGGGCTTCGCACCTGATTTTCTATCATAGATGCTTGCCGTAGACGCAGGTGTGTACGGGCCGGCGCGTTTATAGAAGCGAAAGGCTGAGGGAGTTTTATTCGGGTTACAGTGTGGTCCGAGCTTGCCCGGTCGATTCGCGCACGATCAACTCCGGGTCTACTTTCACAGTCTGGGGCTGGTGTTCGGGGGTGAGTTTCTTGAGGAGGTAGCTGGCGGCGAGGGCTCCCATATGCTCCAGCGGCTGACGAATCGTGGTCAGGCTGGGAACGATGTATCGCGCGGCCTGGATATCGTCGAAGCCGAGCACCGATACGTCCTCCGGGACTCTGAGGCCTGCATCGTGCAGTGCGCGCACGCTTCCGATGGCCGAGACGTCGTTGAAGCAAAGGACTGCGGTGAAGTCGCGGCGTTGCTCCAGAAGTTGACGAGTGCGTGGATATCCGAGCTCGGGGGTATTGAGGTCTTTGTCGAGCTGGATGACGAGCTCCTTCTGTACCTCCAGGCACAGCGAGCGAGCGACCTGCAGAGTAGATTGCCATCGGGTCGTCGAGTCTGAGCTGAAGCGGTGACCATGCATATAGGCGATCCTGCGATGGCCGAGTTTGTAGAGGTGTCCGAGCGCGAGCTCCGCCGCCCGGTGATGATCGAGCACGACGTTGGTGACTCCGGGTAGAGCAGCGTGTCCTGCGACGGTGACGGTGGGGAGCGGCAAGGTTCCCTCGAGATGGGTGTCGATGGCGAGGATTCCATCGACACCGCGCGCCTGCAGCAGACGGGGATACTGCGCGACCAGATGTTCCCTGTGGCGGTGATGGGCGGTGAAGAAGAAATAGCCTTCGCCCATGAGGAACTCTGCTGCTCCACTGAGCACCTGCGAATGATAGCCTTCGCCAAGCTCCGGAAGGAGGATACCAATGGTCTGCGTCTTGAGCCCCTGAAGGGAGCGCGCGATCATGCTGGGGTGATAGCCGAACTTGATTGCCGCAGCCCGCACGCGCTCTCGTGTGGCCTGAGGGATCGATCGCCCGGGGGAGTCGTTCAGTACGAACGAAACCGTTGCCGGGCTCAGGTCGAGATATTCCGCCAGCATTTTGAGGCTCACGCGGCGCCCGGTTTCCGGGAAGGAGAGCATTTCTTTAGACATAATGTAAATGGTTTCAGGAAACAGTCTAGCCCGAGAGTTGCCTTCTGTGAATCATGACGTTTTGTCCTTCGACGGCGAGCGGATTATATCGAAAGATTTTCAGAGCAGGCGAGCGGCATTCTCCGTAAAAGAGCGTTCCGGTGGAATCCGTGCGGCTGTTCCGATCATCTGAACGTCAAAGACCTCAAGGCCGATTTGTCTTAGCCTTCGTTGGAGTCATTTCTACATGTGGATTGTGAAGTTGGCGCTTCGGCGCCCTTACACCTTTGTCGCCCTTTCGCTCCTGATCTTGCTGCTTGGGATCGGGTCGGCAGTCGAAGCGCCCAAAGACATTTTTCCTTATATTGATATTCCAGTTGTCTCGATTGTGTGGACGTATTCGGGCCTGCCGCCTGATGAGATGGAAGGGCGCATTGTGACCGTATGCGAGCGCGCCCTGACCACAACGGTCAATGATATCGAGCATACCGAGTCCGAGTCGTACCAGGGCGTTTCGGTGATCAAGGTCTTCTTCCAGCCGACGGTGAAGGTCGAGCTGGCGATCTCGCAGGTCACTTCGATCGTTCAGACGGTTCTTCGCGTACTGCCTCCGGGCACGTTTCCGCCGGCGATTGTGAAATATGACGCTTCGAGTGTTCCGATTCTTCAACTCGGACTGTCGGGCCAGGGTTTGAATGAGCAGGAGTTGTACGACCTGGGGCTGAGCTTCATCCGTCCGCGCCTGGCGACGGTGCAGGGCGCTTCGGTGCCGCTACCCTACGGGGGGAAGGTCCGGCAGGTGATGGTCGATACGGATCCGAACGCGATGTACGCAAGACACGTTTCCGCTTCGGATATCTCGGTGGCGTTGAACCAGCAGAACCTGATCATTCCGGCGGGGACGGCGCGGATGGGCGATCGTGAATTTATCGTGAAGACCAACAGCAGTCCGATCGAGGTCTCCTCGTTCAACGACCTGCCGATACGAGCGTCGAACGGCTCTATTGTTTTCATGAAAGATGTGGCGCAGGTTCGCAACGGCTATGCGGTCCAGACGAATGTGGTTCGGCAGGATGGCGAGCGTTCCGCGCTTCTGACGATTCTGAAGAACGGCCAGACTTCCACACTGGACATCGTCAAAGGCGTGAAGGATGCGCTTCCTCGTGTGAAGGCGGGGCTGCCGCCAACGTTGAAGATATCGCCATTGTTCGATCAGTCTGTCTTCGTTCGCGACTCGATCTCAGAGGTTGCGCGCGAAGCAGTGATTGCCGCTGCGCTCACCGGGTTGATGATTCTGCTGTTTCTGGGGAGCTGGCGTTCCACGTTGATCGTTTGCACGTCGATTCCGCTGTCGATTGCAACGTCGCTCGTGATCCTTACCGCACTGGGCGAGACGATCAACGTGATGACGCTTGGGGGGCTGGCGCTGGCGGTTGGCATCCTGGTGGACGATGCCACGGTCGAGATCGAAAATACGCACCGCAACATGCATGGGCAGAAGTCGCTGGTGCATGCGATTCTTGACAGCGCCCAGCAGGTTGCGGCTCCGGCGTTTGTGTCCACGCTTTCGATCTGCATCGTGTTTATTCCGGTTGTGCTTCTGACGGGGGCGGCGAAGTTCCTGTTTACACCGCTGGCCATGGCCGTGGCGTTTGCGATGCTGGCCTCGTACTTTCTTTCGCGCACGCTGGTGCCGACGATGATGCATTACCTGCTTCCGGCTGAACTGAAGCTTTACCAGGATCCCGATTTTGCGAGGGCCGAAGAGAAGCGCAATTTCATCTGGCGCATTCATTCGAAGTTCGACCGTGAGTTTGAGAAGATGCGTGAGCAGTACCGGCACGTACTGGAGTGGTGTCTGCTGCACCGGGCCATCACGCTGACGATCTTTGGCGCGTTCGTGCTCTGCTCTCTACCTCTGGTGTGGGTCATCGGACAGGACTTCTTTCCCTATGTCGACTCCGGGCAGATGCGGCTTCACGTAAACCCGCCCGAAGGGATGCGGATCGAAGATTCCGAGCAGTATTTTGCGGCGATCGAGGCGGAGATCCGGCGGCAGATACCGGCGCAGCGCATCAATACCATCATCGACAACATCGGCCTGCCTGCGGGAGGTATCAATCTTGCCTTCGGCAATAATGCCACCATCTCGAATACCGACGGGGAGATTCTGATTGCGCTGAATCCCGGACCGCGCGATACCCAGCGGTACATGAGGACGTTGCGCGCCGATCTCAAGCAGAAGTTTCCGGACGGCACCTTCTTCTTCACGCCCGCGAATATGACGAACCAGATCCTTGACTTCGGGCTGCCTGCTCCGATCGACCTGCAGGTGACGGGACGGGCCAAGACAAACTATCAGCTTGCCGAGGATCTCTTGAAGCGGGTTGCGGGAGTGCCTGGCGTGGTCGATGCGCACATCCACCAGCAGGTGAGTTATCCCACGATGGAGATCAACGTGGATCGCAGCAAGGCCCGGCAGATTGGATTGACGCAGCAGGACGTTGCGCAGAGCACGCTGATCTCGCTGAGCGGCACGCTGCAGACTGCTCCGAACGAATGGCTGGATCGTCAGAACGGCGTAAATTATCAGGTTGTCGTGCAGACGCCGATCTACCGCATCGACAGCGTACCGTCGCTGGCGCGCACGCCGGTGACGTCACCAACCGGAAACTCGTCTCAACTGCTGGGTAATCTCGCCACATTCCGGCGCGGGGCGACGCCGATCGTGATCGATCACTATGACATTCAACCGGTGTATGACATCTATGCCGATGTGGATCTGCGCGACCTGGGGGGCGCTGCACGTGACATCCAGAAGATCATGGGCGACACGACACCACATCTTCCAGTGGGAACGACGCTTACGTTGCGCGGCGAGGTGACGACAATGCAGCAGTCGTTCGAGCGGCTTGGGCTTGGCATCGTGTTCGCGCTTGGGCTTGTTTATCTTCTGATGGCGGTGAACTTTCAGTCGTGGCTTGATCCACTGATTATTCTCTTCGCGATTCCGGGCGCGTTCTGCGGGATTCTCTGGATGCTGTTTGCAACGCAGACGACGTTCTCGGTGCCGTCGCTGATGGGGACGATCATGACGATCGGCGTGGCGACGGCAAACTCCATCCTGATGGTGGTGTTCGCGAACGACGAGCGTGCAGCGGGCAAGGATCAGCATGAGGCCGCTCTAAATGCGGGTTACACACGTTTGCGTCCGGTGATCATGACTGCGCTCGCGATGATCATCGGCATGCTTCCGATGGCGCTGGCGATTGGCGAAGGCGGCGAGCAGAATGCTCCGCTGGGGCGAGCGGTGATCGGGGGACTGTTGCTCGCCACATTTGGTACGTTGTTTGTGGTGCCGGTGATGTACTCGCTGCTGCGCGCGAAGGCACCGGTGGATTACGACAAAACGATCGACGCGGAGTACGAGGGAAAGACGGCGAATTGACTCGACCAGACGAGAGATACATAAGCGACCGGCGGCGGGCCGGGAGCAGGGTGAGAGATCGAGAATGCGACATTCTGAAAGTGATGAGTGACTGTGACGATGAGTGAACACAAGGACAACGAATCCGGGCACCACGAGGAGCGCGAGAACGCTACTCTTGGACAGTGGCACGGCGATGCCCTCGACAGCACGGCGAAGCTGCCGTTGCGTCGAGAGACACGCAGCGAGGAAGAGATTCTCCGTGAGGAGGAAGAGCATAGGCGCAAAGTACATCGCATGCTGCTGTGGTCGCTGCTTGGCATTGCCGTGCTTTTTCTTGTTGCCTTCCTGCTTGGCTACATACCGCGGCACAAACGAACTGAGGAGACAAATCAGCAGGCCGAGACGGAAAGGAACGCTGAGCCGGAGGTAGAGGTCAGTCAGGTGAAGTATGCTCCTCCATCGGGCGACCTGACGGTGCCAGGGACTGCGATTCCGCTCACGCAGGCGAATATCTACGCACGCTCCAGCGGTTATCTGAAGAAGCGGTATGTCGATATCGGGGATCATGTTCGTAGAGGTCAGGTGCTTGCGATCATCGATGCTCCGGACCTGGATCAACAGGTGGATCAGGCTCGCGCCGCGTTGCGACAGGCGCAGTCGCAGCTTGTCCAGCAGCAGTCACAGCTTGCTCTGGCGCGGGTGACCTGGGAGCGGTGGAAGGTGCTGGTTGCGAAGGGGGTGTTTTCGCGCCAGGACGGAGATCAGCGAGAGACCGACTTCGACGCGCAGGTCGCGAATGTCGCGGCGGCGCAGCGTAATGCGCAGTCGTATGAGGCGAGCCTGGGCCGGCTGGTGGCGCTGCAGGAGTTCGAGCGGGTGACTGCGCCGTTCGATGGGATTATCACGGCACGAAACGTGGATGTAGGGGCGCTGATTTCGACGCAGGGTTCCGGTGGTGCAGATACTCTCAGCTCTGCGGCGGGGGCGGGTAGTCCGACGCAGTCTGGAAGTACGAATACCAGCGGCACGACGGGAGACATCAACACCTCGGCTACCCCTGTGACGGGAGGCGCGCAGGGCGGCGTGCTGTTCAGCATCGCGGATACATCGAGGCTTCGCATTCTGGTGAGCGTTCCTGAGGATTATGCAGGGGCGGTGCATGTGGGCCAGCGAGCGGAGGTTCATTTTCAGGCTTTTCCGAAGCAGTCCTTTTATGGTCCGGTGACGCGAACGGCTGCTTCGATTGATCTCAACACGCGAACTCTTTTGACTGAAGTGCAGGTCAAGAATGAATCCGGAAGGCTGATGGCGGGAGCGTACGTGGTGGTGGGATTTGTGGGAATGCAGGGTGGACCGGAGATCGAGATTCCCGGAGATGCAGTGATCGTTCGCGGCGACAAGAACCAGGTTGCACTGGTGCGGAACGGAACGATTCATTTGCAGCCGATCGAAGTGGGACGCGACTTCGGCGCTTCGGTGGAGGTGTTGAACGGCCTCAGGCCCGGAGACCTGCTGGTCACGACAGTAGGCGACGAGGTGAAGGAGGGAGTGAAGGTACGGACGCGGCCCGGCAAGGCACCGGGGACAAACAACAGCCCGACGAGTGGGCAGCATTCCAATCCACCGTTGGGCGGCTCCGGGCCGTACGGGAATCAGAAGCAGGTGGATTCGACGCAGGCGCCTGGCCAGCAGAAGACGAACGGGAGCAAGCCATGACTTTCCGGCGCGAGGTGTGGACATTGTCGGGACGACCTGTGAGGGAAGGTGCGAGTTGCCGGGCGCTGTTACGGCTTGCGCGGGCCGGGATGTGTGCGCTTGCGCTTGTTTGCGCGACGCGGAACGCCGCTCCGCAGGGTGCGCCTGCGGCGGGAACGCCCGCGGCTTCGCAGGAGAAGGATCTGCCAACGGTTGGCCCGGTTTCGGCGGCACAGGCGAAGGCTGCGGCGGACAAGCTGAATACGGTTGTGCCGGATCTTCCGGCCGCTCCTGCGATTAGCCTGCAGCCGTCCGCGCCGGCGGCGGGTTCGCCTGCTATCCAACGGGCCGAGTCGAGCAGCGTACCGCCGACTCGAGATCAAGTGACGGGCTTACGACCGAACTTTCTTGGGTTCCTTGGGCCATACCGGCGGCCGTATGTGCCAGAGCTCTTTCCGGGGAGTGGCGAGCGGCTCCTGCCCCTCATTCGCGATGGAAAGCTTTACCTGTCGCTGCACGACGCGCTGGCGCTGGTGATCGAGAATAATCTCGACGTTCAAGTCCAGCGATACAATCTTGAACTTGCCGAAACCGACATCGTTCGCGCTTCGGGAGGCGGCAACACTCGCGGCATCGACTACAACATCGCGGAGTCGCCTGCGGGGATCGGCGGACCGGGGAGTCCGCTGCTGAATACGTCACAGACCAGCAGCAACCCGATCACGCCGACGCTGGACGATCTGACTTCGCTGAACGCGACGCGTGCGACACGGACGAATCTTTCGCAGACGGGCACGCAGAGCTACTCGGCCGGCGCGAACCTACCTTATTTCGATCCGTCGCTGATCGGAGAGGCAGGGTATCTGCGGAGGTCCGATATTGTGACACTCGGCAATCTTGGAGGCACGAGTTCGGGGACGAGCGGAGGAACGTCGGCCGCCAGTCCGGACACGCTGCAGTTTGTGACCGCCAATGTTGCCTACCTGCAGGGCTTTTCGACTGGCGCCGAACTTGAGGCTACGGTTAACAATGCGGCGGAGGTCACTTTCTCCAACCAGTCGCAGAACGATCCATTCAGCAGACCGAGCACCTCGGTGACGTTGACGCAGCCGCTGTTGCGCGGTTTTGGCCGGGGCGTCAATCTCCGCTATCTGCGGATCGCCAATCTGAACCGGAAGGTCTCGCATCTGCTGTTTCAGCAGCAGCTCATCGATACGGTGTATGGAACCTCGCGTCTTTACTACGACCTTGTTTCCCTGGGAGAAAATATTGCGGTGAAACAGGAGGCGTTGCTGGCGGCGCGCAAGCTTTACCAGGACGATAGCGACCAGGTGGAGCAGGGAACACTGGCGCCGATCGAGCTGGTGCGGGCGCAAGCCCTGGTGACGAGCTCCGAGTTTGACCTGGTGCAGGCGCAGGGACTGTATCGGCAGCAGGAGGTGATTCTGCGGAACGAGATTATCCGGCCGGGCGCGCCCGCGTTCCGAGCGGCTTTCACGAGCATCGTCGCGACGGATCGCATCTCGGTTCCGGATCAACTGGAGCCGCTGAATGTGGAGCAACTGGAGAGTGAGGGGCTGGCCAATCGGCCGGATCTGGCACAGGCTCATCTGCAGGTGAAGTCCGGAGCAATCAGCGTTCAGGGCTCGCGCAATAACGCACTCGCGCAGTTGAATGTTTACGCGAATGTACAAACGCGCGGAAGTTCAGAGCAGGCCTATGAGCCGCTTGGATCTGCCGCTGCTGCGAGCAACGGGGCGATTGCGATTCCGCAGAACTTTGCGGTGGGCGGCTTGCGGGTGGCGACGATCTACCAGGGCGGCGTGCAGCTTACGCTGCCTCTAAGGAATCGCATCGCGCAGGCCGACGCCGCACGGGATGCTGTGGAACTGCGGCAGGCTGAGGCGAGGACGGAGCGGCTCGAAGACCAGATTCGGGAAGATATCGAAAACGCCGTGATCGCGCTGCAGACCGCGCAGGCTGCGTATAACGCGGCGGTGGCGAGCCTGGGCTATCAACAACAATTGCTGGACGCGGAGCGGGACAAGCTGGCGCTGGCGCAGTCGACGAATCTTGCCGTGGTGCAGGATGAGGCATTTTTGGCGCAGGCGCGATCGACCGAGATTGTGGCGCGGAGCAACTGGATGAAGGCTCGCATCGCGCTTGACCGCGCGCTAGGGGATCTTCTGGAGAAGAACAATATCTCGCTGGACGACGCGATCCAGGGACACGCGGAGTAGCTTTTTAACTCCATGGGTGGTCGGCTGTTTCTGGTGAGGATGTAGAAGCGGTTCTTCGCACCATGCGTTACCTTCTTTTCCTGGCTCAATGCGGCGACACGTAGACTGCTGACAGGCTGCTGGCTAACCTAATTTTCAGAGGTCTATGTGTCTATGGCTGCTCGCTGGATGATGGATGCTGTTGCAGCAGGTACACCCCTGGCACCGGGGCAATGGTATCAGCGGTACGATCCGGCGCATCACTGGTGGCTGTCGACGCTGTGGGCGACTTTGCCGTTTGTAGTGCTGATCGCGGCGCTGGTTGCGCTGAAGATGAAGGCGCATCTGGCTTCCTTGTTGTCATTGACGGTGGCGCTTGCGGTCGCTCTCGGGGTGTTCCACATGCCTGCGAGACTGGCAGTGCTGTCGGCGGGTTACGGCGCGGCCTATGGGCTGTTTCCGATCTTCTGGATTGTGTTTCCAGTTATTTTTCTATACCGGCTCACGGTGCGGGCGGGTCGATTCGAGTTGCTGCAGGCGTGCCTTGTGGGTGTGACGGAAGACAGCCGGTTGCAGCTGCTGCTGATCGCGTTCATCTTCGGCGCGTTTTTTGAAGGCACGGCGGGCTTCGGAACGCCGGTGGCGGTGTGCAGTACGATTCTGCTCGGGCTGGGCTTTCCACCGCTGGAGGCTGCAGGACTGACGCTGATGGCGAATACGGCTCCGGTCGCCTTTGGAGCAATGGGGACGCCTCTCATTGCGCTGCACGGCGTCACGGGGCTCGACATATTGTCGCTGACGCGCGTGGTGGCCGCGCTGCTGGCGCCATTCTGCATCCTGGTTCCGATCTGGCTGATCTGGGCGTTCGCAGGCTTTCGGAAGATGTGCGAGGTGTGGCCGGCGATTCTGGTATCGGGGGGAACGTTCGGGCTAACGCAGTTGGTGGTGGGGCGTTGGCATGGGCCGTGGCTGGTGGACATCTCGGCGTCGATGTTGAGCCTGGCGATGTTTGTGCTGTTTTTGCGGGTGTGGAGACCGCGGCGAATTCTGGATGCTCGCCAGAGGGATGTGACGGGAGCGGCGGAGTCCGCGAAGAGAAGCGGTGCGGCGGTCGTGATGCGCGCGGCGGCTCCGTGGATGATCCTGACGGTGTTTGTGGTGGTGTGGGGGACACCGCGATTCACGGGTTGGCTGGATGCGATCAGCACGGTGCGAATTCACATTCCGGGGCTGGATGGAATGGTGCTGCGCAATGTGCCGGTGGTGGCGAAGCCCACGGCAGAGAGTGCGGTGTTCGTGTTCAATTGGCTGTCGGCGACGGGAAGCGGCATTCTGGTGGCAGCGATTGTCGCCGGCCTCGCGATGAGGCTGCGAGTGCGTGAGGTCGCGCGGGAGCTGGTGGAGACGGCGGTTGCAATTCGCTTCACGATGGTGACGATCGCGGCGCTGATGGCGCTTGGATTCGTGGTGCGGTATTGCGGTCTGGATGCGACGCTGGGTTTGGCGTTCGCGCGGACGGGAGTGCTGTATCCGATCTTTGGCACGCTGATCGGTTGGATGGGAACGGCGTTCAGCGGGTCGGATACGTCTTCGAATGTGCTGTTCGGAAGTCTGCAGAAGTTCACAGCACATCAACTTGGAATTTCGCCGGACGTGATGGCGGGGGCAAACTCCGCAGGAGGGGTGATGGGCAAGATGGTGTCGCCGCCGAACGTGGTGGTGGCGACCACTGCCACCGAAATCTACGGGGCGGAGGGTTCGGTGCTGCGGTTCGTGTTCGTGCCGAGCTTTCTGCTGGCTCTGCTGGCAGGTGTGCTGGTTTTTGTGGGGATTCACTTTCCGGCGCTGACGCGGTGGATTCTTCGGTAGAGCTTCCACCTGCGCGTCGACCGACACTCGCATCGGACGGCCAAGTTTTTATGACCTTTGTCGGGAAGGTCCTGGCTGCGGCCTGTACTTCCTTTTCATTCCAGTCGGCCAACACCACGGAGGCACCTGCCTGGGCAAAAGCCTTCGCTGTCGCTAGACCCAATCCCGATGCAGCACCTGTAACGAGTGCAACCTGATTTTTAAACGCTATCTTCATGATGATTTCCTCTCGCTCCCTAAGATGACGCCGCCACGGCCCATGGCTTCAGAGTCCATCAACGAAGTGTTGACTGAGGACAGACTATGGAGCGGAAGGTGACGGTGAATGCCAGGTGGCGCTGAGCAGGATGCGAAGGTCGCGGACGTTATTGCCAGTGGGCGCGGTGACGATCGCGTCGCCGAGTGCAATGAAGACGAGAGCGCTGTTGAAGTTCCCGAGCACTTCGAGGACGTCGATTCCCAGGACTTCTGCACGTGCAAAGGTGGTTTCGTCGCAAACGGCTCCGGCGGCGGTGCTGTTTCCGTCGATGCCATCGGAGCCGGCACTGAGCACGGTTGCAGTGAGGTTCCTCTCGGCCAGCAGACGGGCGCACTCGAGGACAAATTGCTGGTTGCGGCCTCCGGTACCGGGCGTGCCGGTGATTTCTACCGACAACTCCCCGGCGGAGAGCAGGCAGACGCGGGGATGTTGGCGGCGAAGCACTTCGAGACGATGCAGGAGGTAGTGCGCGGCTTCGCGGTAGTCGCATTCGTCGCAGGTGGTGTCGACGGCTACGTGGAAGCCTCTGGAGGTTGCTGCTTGAGCAGCGAGCACAAGGAGACTGTCGCTGGAGAGGAGGACGGCTGCATGCGCTCTGCCGAATGCGGGGTGATCAAGCTTCGGCGTTTCTTCAAGCGACGCGCCGCGGAAGAATTTCAGAAGAGAGTCGGAGAGGTGCAGCGAGGGTGTGGAGTCGATGATGTGACGACAATCGGCGATGGTCGATGGATCGGGAAGAGACGGACCGGAGCCGATGACGTGCAGCGCATCGGAGGGCACGTCCGAGATCAGGAGAGTGCATTGGGTTGCTTCGCCGGCTGCAACCGCGAGACGGCCGCCCTTGACGCGGGAGAAATGTTTTCTAAGGACATTCATCTTCGCGATGGGGAGCCCGGAGCGAATGAGGGCTCGATTGAGATCGATTGCGTCGGCGAGGGAGAGCGCGGGGTCGAGGGGTTGCTCGACCATCGCGGATGCTCCTCCGCTGATGAGGAAGAAGACGAGGCAGTCTGCATCGCAGCCCTTGAGGAGCCACAGGATTGCATTTGCGGCGATCTCGGAGACCTGATCGGGCAGCGGATGACTGCCGCGGAAAAACTGCATACGGTTGTCCAGCATTTCGGGCAGAGAGGGGGCGACGACGATGCCTTCCATGGTCTGCGCCGGGGTGAGTGCGGGTCGAAGCTGAGAGAGCAGCGAGTTTGCCATCGGAGCGGCAGCTTTGCCGATGGAGATGAGGATGACGCGGCGGAAGTTTGCGACCGGAAGCTCGCGACCGTCGATCACAACACCGCCGGGCGATGGCTTGACGAGATGCCGCACGGCTGCGGGGATGTCGAGGCCGCTTAGCGATTCGGTGAAGATCTCCCGTGCGGTGCGAGTCAGGTTCATGGGCGCGTTGATAGAGTAAATCTTCGCGGCCCGAAGTGCGGAGGTGACGCGACCCGAGCCCAGGTCTCAGAATCGAGACCCGGGGCGCTGATTGCCTGTCTTCGCTATGTCAGAAGCGAAGGCAAATACAGGGGTCGTTCACTGCGTGAAGGATGACGACGGAAGACAACTAGCCGCATGCACTTGCTCGATTGCAATCTTTGAGCAGATATCAGACGGTGAGCTTTTTCATGTAGTCGGCGTCGATCTTGAGGGCTTCGAAGGGTGGGATATCGAAGGCTTCCTGTTCGACGAAGTAGTGCTTGATCTGGCCGGCTCTTGCAGCCTGGAAGATGGGGCGATAGTTCTGGGTGCCTTGTCCAAGCTGGGCTGCGGGCGGGGGCGCGGCGATGGTGGCGGGTTTCTCGGTGCGCTTGAAGTCTTTGACGTGGAGCATGGAGATGCGGGTGGGGTAGCGCTTAATGTAGTCGATGGGATTTGCGCCGCCAACGACGACCCAGCCGCAGTCGAGCTCGAAGGTGACCAGCGAGGGGTCGGTGAGGCGGATCATCTCGTCGAGCGGCACGACGCCGTCCTTGGGCTGAAACTCCATGGTGTGGTTGTGATAGCCGAATTTCAAACCGGCGGCTTTGGCCTTTTCGCCCCAGTGATTGAACTGGTCGGCGTTCCATTTGTAGTCGTCGAGGGTAAAGGCGTCGAGCAGGGAGCTGAACGATTTGCCTTTGACCCTGGACGGATCCTTGAAGCCGGGGAAGGAGCAGATGATGTACTGGACGCCGACCTGCTTTTCAAAGTCGAGGATCGTGTCGAAGTCCTTGACGAGATCGGGGGCGGAGTGGTGGGAGCTGACGAGGTGCAGGCCAGCGGCGCTCATGGCGTCCTTGACCTGCTGGGGCGTGTGGTTGAAGTAGCCGGCGGCCTCGACCTCCTGGTAGCCGAGCGAGCTCACTTTTTTCAAGGTGCCTTCGTAGTCTGTGTGCATCATCTGGCGGACGGAGTAGAGCTGAAGGCCGATGGGGAGGCCGAATGGCGAAGCGAGCAGCCTGGTGCTGCCGAGAACGGCGGATCCGCAGGCAAGCGTGGCGGCGGACTGAAGAAAACCTCTGCGTGTGACTGCGGACATGGAACGTCTCCCGGTGAAAGTGTCAGATTGCGGATAAAACTCCGGATTCCCGGAGGGAGAAGGTTACCATGGCGGTGGGCTTGCTTGTCTTCGGAGGGCTGCCGGTTTTTGAAATGCAAGGCAAGAGCGGGTTTGGGGAATTGAGATCCCACCCATCGCAAAGGCGCGATGATGGGGCACCCGATGCCTGGTGGCGAGGCGGAGAACAGGCAAACGCAGATTCCGTTCGGGAATGACAACAAGAAAAGCTGAAGCGAGAGATATGATGGTGGCCAGTTCAATTCCAGGGAGGTGTGCGTTCGATGGAAGCCAGTGAGGCTCTGGTTGCGCAGCAGCAGGTGGTTCGTCTGCAGGCGCTGCTTGAGGCGAGCCGCCAGATGCACTCCACGATCCAGCTGGACGAGGTCTTGCGCATTGTGCTGCAGATTGTTGTTCGCGAGCTGGAGCTGACGGGGGCATTTTTTACCCACTTCCCGCATAGCTATGGAGATGTTTCTCCTGAGGTGCAGGCGGCGTTTGGGTCGAGCGCAAAGGAAGACGCGGGTGCGTTGGAGATGCAGCGCTGGATGCGGTTTCCGCTGCGTGACAAGGCGGGACATCCGCTGACCGATCTGGTTGTGCTGCTCAGTGAAGACCGCGAGCTGGATCTTGATGAGACGGATTTTCTGGAGTCGCTGGCAGTGCAGGCGGCGGTGGCGATCGAGAATGCGCGATTTCATCAGAGGACGCTGGAGTGGCAGCGACTGGAGAGCGACCTGGCATCGGCGCGGCAGGTGCAGTTGAGCCTGATCCCACAGGTGATGCCGGCGATTGAAAATTACATGGTCGCGGCGCGCTCGATGACCTGCTATGAGGTGGGTGGGGATTATCTGGACATCATGGAGATGCCTACGGGCGATGTGGTGCTGGTGGTGGCGGATGTGGCGGGGAAGGGTTTGACTTCGGCGCTGGTGGGCAGTTCGTTCCGGTCGACGCTGCGGGCGATGGTGCAGGCGAATTTGAGCCTGTTCGAGATTGCGACGCAGATGAATGTGCTGCATTACGGGGAAGGGGCGGAGTCGCGGCGGCGGTATGTGACGGCGATGCTGATGCGGCTGGACCCGGCAAACCATGTGCTGGAGGTGATCAATGCGGGGCACAATCCAAGCTTCCTGATCGACGGCGAAGGTAAGCTGACGACGATCGTGGCGTCGGGGACGCCGGTGGGGATTCTGCCGTTTTCGAGCTATGTACCGCAGAAGTTCTCGTTAAGTCCCGGATCTCGGCTTTTGGTCTACACTGACGGCATGACGGAGGTGTTCCACGGGGAGGACGAGTTCGGCGAAGCTCGGCTTCTGGAGGCGTTCTTAGCGTGCGAGGAACAGACGCCCGAGCGTACGTTGATTCATTTGTGGCGAACTTTAGAGGGATTTTCCGATGGGCAGGAGCAGTCGGATGATATGACTGCGCTGGTATTGTTCAGAAACTCTTAGTGGAGACCACCTATGAACGGACTCATGACGGAAGAACACCGAAGCAGCATCGAACTCCGTCTTCCATCCCGGCTTGGATTTGAAAAGGTTGCGATGGGCACGGCCGCGAGCGTGGCCAAGCTCATGGGTTTCACCGAGGAGCGCATTCAGGACCTGAAGACCGCGGTCGCGGAGGCCTGCATCAACGCGATGGAGCACGGCAACAAGCTGGATGAGACGCTGTGCGTGGGAGTGATCCTGTCGGTCGGTCCGGAGACGCTTGAGGTCAAGGTGCTCGATACGGGCGAGGGTCCAAAGGGTCATGCCGCGACACCGGATATCGACCGCAAGATGCATGAGGAAGAAGAGGCCAGAGGCATGGGAATGTTTCTGATCGAGGCGCTCGTCGATGAGGTGGAGTGGGTCAGCGCGCCTCCGGCCGGCAGTTATGCGCGCATGGTGATTCATCTTCATCCAACGAAACATTAGACCGGCGAGGCCAGAGCGGCAGAGGGAGAAGCGATGCAGGAGAAGACAACGGACGTGAAGATGGAAGAGGTGCAATGCGGAACGGGCGATCCGATCACGGTGCTGCGCTTCGCGGGCGACATTACAAGCGCTTCGAAGGCCGCGGTGCTGGGGACGTACCAGGGAATTCCTGAGAGCACAAAGCGGATTCTGCTGGATTTCTCGAAGGTGGAGTACTTGAATTCGAGCGGGATTGCGCTGGTGATCCAGATGATGATCGCGGCGAGCAAGAACGGGCAGACGATCCAGACCTTCGGGTTGACGCCGCATTTTCAGAAGGTGTTTACGATGGTGGGAATAACGAAATACACGAAGCTGCATGCGGATGAGAAGGCGGCTTGCGCGGCGTTTTTGGGGTGACGGGTTGGGTGATTATGGTCTCCCACCCTTCGCAGAGGCGCGAAGGATGGGGCACCCGGCGGATCGGACAGCGGAACAACCTCTTGACCAACTACAGGCACCTGGCAAAAGCGGGTTCTGCGCCTCTGGTCGAAATGACAAATTATTGAAAAGAATTGAAGATTTCCTAAACTAGTCGGCGATGAGCTGCGGCTCGGCGTGGATCTCGGTCCTTTGGCGGCGGGTGCGCTCGATGCGGAGGACGAGGATGTCGTCTTCCTGGCCGAACTGCTGGGCGGCTTTCGCGATTTCGGCGGCGGTGACGGGCTTGCTGAGCAGTTCGTTGACGCGATCGAAGCCGAAGAGATTGCCGTGGGCGTCCTGGGCTTCGGCGATGCCGTCGGACATGAGGATGAGCGAGTCGCCTTGTCCGAGCTGGAGAGCGGTGACGGGAACGTCTACGTCGGGAAGAACGCCGAGCGGAAGGGCGCCCTCGAGCTGCATTTCCTTGCCGTTGAGGTAGGGAGGGATCTGGCCGGCGTTGGCGATCGAGACGGCTCCGTCGGGGGTGATGCGGAGGATCATGCAGGTGGCGCTGGCGTGTTCGCGTTCGCAGAGTTGCTGGTTGACGAGCGAGAGGATGCGGGCGGGGTCCGAGGTGTGCTGCGCGGCGCTGCGGATGGCTCCTACGATGAGCGCGACGAGCATACCGGCCTGCAGGCCCTTGCCAGTGACGTCGCCGACGACGATGAGGGCGGTGCCGGGGGTTTCGCCGGGAAGGATCTGGAAAAAGTCGCCGCCGACCTCGCGGGCGGGGCGGTACTCGCTTTGGATGTGGAGGCCCTGGATCTCGGGGAGTGTGTCGGGAATGAGGACCTGCTGGACATGGCGGGCCTGCTCGATTTCGAGCTTCCATTGCTCCTTCCTGCGCTGCGCCAGGACGAATCTGCGCAGCAGCATGACGGTGATGATGAGGAGCGAAAGAATGGTGGAGACACTGCCGAGATTGAAGCTGTAGTCGAGGATGGAGGTGGTGGTCTGGACGTGGATGAGGCGGAGTTCGCGCTGGTAGTTGGCGATGGCGGCGAGGAGGATAGCGGCGATGGCCATTCCTCCCTCGGCTCTCTGGCGTGTGAAGCCGCGGTAGGCGACGAGGAAGAGCAGGACGGCCAGCAGCAGCTTGACGATCAGAGCGAAGGGAACGAGGAAGCCGTTGGCGGCGACTGGGATGAGCTGACCATAAAGTGGAGGACACACCATGGCCTTCGCGGCGGCCAGCAGAAGGACGAGGCTCCAGACAATGGCGTGTAACCTGGCCATGCGCCAGAGCCGGAACCAGTAACCCCAGAAGAGCACCCAGAGGCCGATGCGCGCGGGAGCGAAGACGGCATTGCTGAGGATGACGCTTGCGGTCTGGCCGATCCAGAATGTGAAGTTGGCCAGCAGGACGACACCGTTGCCCAGGATGGTGACGGCGCAGACGATGGCCAGCCATAGATAGGATTGCTCGCTGCGATCCAGGAAAAAGAGCGCCAGGGCCATGAGCAGCGCCATGACGAGGATCAGCATCTCCAGGAGGCCGCTGCCGAACTCGTGGTCGAAGTCGTCCCAGTCCAGGCGAACCTGCGCGGCGATGATCGACGCATAGCCAAGGACGGGAGGACCGTGCATGCCGCCGGTGTCAGGAACGTTCAACGGCGTGGCGCTGTCCATCCACATGCGGATGGCGATGGTGACGGGACCGCTTCGCGCTCCTTTGGGAAGCCGGTAGGCCTGAGGCTGGGAGACGTAGGCGGTGACATGGCGGCCGTTGAATGAGCCGAATTCCCCGATTTGTTTGCCGTTGACGAAGACCTGGTAGGCGTCGTCGGCGTTGTCGGGCATCTTGAGCGAAAGGGGGCGGTTGTCGCCTTCGATGTTGATGCGAAGACGGTACCAGGCAAAACCGGAGTAGCCGGCGTATCCTCGGTCTGTCCAGCCGGGGATGTATCCGCTGATGCCCAGGCTGGGATCTGCCGATCCGGCTGGAGGGGTGAGGTCGAGGAGGCTCCATGCGGAGTCGTCGAAGTCCGGCTGCGACCATGCCGGGTTGTCGCCGGTGCGGAACTTCCATGGGCCGGCGAGTTCTGCTGCCGACTCACCAAGCTTGACCTGCACGGCAGCTTCGGATGGCGGGGCCGGGGGTGGGGTGGCGGATCTTTTTCCGGGACCGGTCTGCGCCAGAAGGGAGGTCGAGGACAGCAGGAAGAGGAGGAGAAATCGTCCGGCTCGAAGCATGGAATCTCTTTTCTGCAGCAGGTTTCCGGATAGCCCGAGTGCGTCATCGCTATGGTACTCGCGCAGTGGAGCGGAGCCAAGCGGAGGTTTCTCCTGATGCGAATCAGCGGCGGTTCAGGCCAAGGAGGCTGAGAAAGAAGCTGCCGAAGATGGCTTCGACTCCGAGCATGAAGCAGGCGGCCGACGGCAAGGTGAGGCGGAGCATGCGCTGGGGGGAAAGATCGCCGAAGCCGGCGTCGTGCCAGATGTGGAGGGCGTAACCCAGGATGCCGAAGCCCACAAGCAGGAGAGCGCAGCCGAAGAGCAGACCGGTTTCAAGATTGACGTATTTGAAGAGACGCTCGAACTTTGGGTTGGGAGGAAGAAAGCCCTCCTGCGTGCCGAAGACTCTTGCGCTTACGGCGAAGACGGAGATGTGAGCTCCGATCAGCATCAGGCCGAGGGAGTAGGTGAGGGTGTCGACGTCGAAGGTCCAGCGCCCGACTGTGCGCGGAGCGGGAAGAAGCCAGAGCGAGAGGACGAGACCGAGGATGAACGCCACGATACCGGGGTTAAGAAAGAGCCATCGCGGGCTGTAGAGAAGGAGAAAGCGAAGATGCCGCCACCCGTCGCGCCAGGTGCGCAGGTGGGGAGCGCGGGTGCGGCCGTCGGGGGAGAGGGTGGTGGGCACCTCAGCGAGGCGGAGGCCGGCGAGGGAGGATTTGACGACCATCTCGCTGGCGAACTCCATGCCGGTGGTGCGGAGGTCGAGGTGGAGCATGGAGTCGCGTCGGAAGGCGCGAATGCCGCAGTGGAAGTCGCGTGCGGGAATCTTGAAGAACAGGCGCCCGATGTAGCTGAGGACGGGATTGCCGAGGTAGCGGTGGAGCGGAGGCATGGCTCCGGGCTTGATCTGGCCGCCGAAGCGGTTGCCCATGACGAGGTCATTGCCGGCTTCGAGCTTGTCTAGAAAGCGGGGCAGATGGCCGAAGTCGTAGCTGGCGTCGGCGTCGGCCATCAGGATGTACTTGCCGCGGGCGGCCTCGATGCCGGCCATCAGGGCCGCCCCGTAGCCGCGGACAGAGACGGGAACGACGCGGGCGCCTTCTTCGGTGGCGATCTCCTGAGAGCCGTCGGTGCTGCCGTTGTCAGCGATGAGGACCTCACCGGTGACGTTATTGTCGTGGAGTGCGGCGAGTGCCTGGCGCACGCAGAAGGCGAGCGTCTCGGCCTCGTTGAGACAAGGCATCAGGATGGTGACGGTGAGCTCGCTCATTGTCTGGATGCTATCAAATGCAGGGGGAAGGGGAGAGGGTGGAGGTGCAGCGGGCAGTCTGCTCCGGCCTCCACCCTCTCCCCTCCACCCTGTTCTAAGGGTTGAGTGGAAGGGCGTAGAAGTGCGAGTCGCCGAGGCGAATCCATCCGGCGGATGCGGGGGTGGTGCCGGTCATCTGGCCCGGGTCGAAGAAGCCGACGAGAACCTTGGCACCCTGTTGCCGGACGATGTCGAAGACGTGTGTGCGGTTGGGCATGGCTGCGAACAGAGGGTCGAGTGGCGCGGTGGGCTCATAGATTTCGGTGAGGATGCGGACGCCGGCGATGCGGGCCCAGTAGTGATCGTAGAGGCAGGCGCGGGTTCCGATGCAGGCGATGGTGTCGCCTGGACCGACGCCGAGACGATTGAGCGCGTGTGCGGCCTGGAAGTCGTCGGCGTCGTACCATCCGGCGGGATAGTGGATGAAGGGAAGGCTGCGGCGCAGCTCGCCGACGATTCGGGCGGAGTCTCCGACGGCAAGCAGAGCCAGCAGGGCAATCGCTGCGACGGCGGAGGGGCGGGCAGCGGCGGGCGCCTGCGGCGTTACGACGCGCAGGGCGGCGAAGAGCGGCAGCAGAATGGCGAATATGCCGAGGGTAATGTAACGGTCCTCTATATTGACCAGGGAATAGATAGCGAGAACAGTGAAGCCGAGCAGGACGGGTACGAGCCAGAAGGCGTTGGACCTGGGCCGCCAGTCGAAGGGCAAGCGGCTCCCGAGCAGGAGGAGGAGAAAGAGCAGGAGCCACGGTTCGGGATGGTTGGCGATGTAGCGGACGATGCGGATGGCGCAGTCCCGGAGGACGCCGGCTTCGAGCCGCGGATTCATATGGGGCTTGATGCGGTCGTTCCAGAAGGAGTTATCGAACCAGTCGGGATAGGTGCCGTAGGGGAGCTGCTTGTAGCTGAAGACGCCCGGGTTGCGGAGGAGCTCTTTTTCGGGGTGCTTGAGATGGACTTCGGAGGAGCCGAAGAGTGATGGCTCGTCCTGCTGGAGATGCATCTTCTCGGTGCCGCTGACGAACCAGGCATAGTTGAGCGAGCCGGAGTCGCCGAAGTCGAAGCGTCCCTTCTGGCGGGAGAGCGCGGCGATGTAGGGGCCGGCAACGATCGCGAAGCAGACGAGTGCGAGCAGGCCGGCGGCGATGGCACGGGTGGGGGAACTCCGCTGCCAGAGGATGCGAAAGGTGACCAGGGCGAGGATGCAGAGGAAGCTGAAGACGAAGGCGAAGGATTTGGCGAGATAGGCGAAGCCGAGGGCGATGCCCATCAGCGCGGCGTAGCGAAGGCGATTGGTGACGAGGTGTTTGAGCAGCGCAGTGAGGGCTAAGAGCAGGCAGGCCTGGAGGAGAGCGTCAGGGCGGACTTTGCCCATGCTGAGCTCGCGCTGAGAAGAGATGACGAGCAGGGCGAGCCCGAGATAGCGGAGGGGATAGCGGCCGAGCAGGAATGATTCGAGGGAGGCGGGCTCGGCGGAGACGGCGCGGAGGTCGCGAAGTTGGACGATGGCATCGGTGAAGACCACAATGGCGAGCATCTCCAGCAGGAAGATGCCGAAGTTGACCATGTAGTACGCGTGGAGTTCGTTGAAGCGGGTGGGGTGAAAGACGGCGTGGCCAAGCGCGAGCGCAGTGGGGTAGAGCGGGTTCCAATAGCCGTTGATGACTCCGGCCCAGTGGTGCGCGCGGATGAGGTCGCCGATGTCCATGTAGGCAACCGCGTCGCCGTCAATCTGGAAGGGGTCGTAAAGAGCGTAGCCGAACGTAACGAGGGCGGCAAGGAAGCAGTAGATGGGAAAGCAGCGGCGGAGCAGCAGTGAGATGCCGGTCGGCTGATCGAGCGACTCGCCCGAGGTCACATGCGGCCTGAGGTGCATGGCTTCGATTATCGCAGAGCGGACAGGTCAGCGGCCCCCACCTGCATGACTCCGGTGATGGGCTGCGGAAGGAAACTCAACCTGTTCCCGTACGGACAGAATCAATTACCTTATGACCTGCGGGAATGGGTTCTCTACCACAACGCTACCGAACCGCTGCCCATTCTGCAGGTCTTCGGTATACAGCACGTCGCATTCGGCGCGCTGTGCGGCGGCTACGATGAGGCTGTCGTACCAGCTCAATTTGTGCTTGCCCTGAAGCCGGATCGCTGCGCTCATTAGATCCGTCGAGGACTGTACGGCGAGCATCGGATGAAACACGGTTATGAGATACCTTTGCGCGTCGTCATGCCGCATGGTCTGCTTCGCTTTGCCGAGCACCACGTTGAGAAACTCCTGCACTACCTGGTAGCTCACTACGCCCTTGCGGCTCATCGCCATCTCACGAACGAGAGCCTTCGCGGTGTCCTGTTTCTCGCGATCTCGAGCGTCGTAGGCATACACGAAGATATTCGTGTCCAGAAAGCATTTAGGAAGCATTCAGCGCTCATTCCTCTCATCTCGTGTGTACTTCCGATCCACCTCGACGTATTTCAATTGCTCCATCAGCGCATCGAAGTCTTCGGTCCGGCTCTGCTGTGCGGAATAGTCCCGCAGCCACTCCCGAAATGCTGCATTGAGGGTGGTATGCCGCGCCTGGGCGATCTGCCGCGCTCGTTCGATTGAGCTCTCCTCAGCGCTTAGCGTGATGTTCTTCATCAGAGTAGTGTACACTGCAATGTGCGCACTAGAATTAGCGTATCGCGAAAAAAGACCCTCGCATTCACACGAGGGTCTCGGAATAAGACACGATAGAAGCTTAGTTACATTTCTTTGACGCCGTCGACGAAGGCCTTCAGCTTGCGGCTGCGGCTGGGGTGACGCAGCTTGCGGAGGGCTTTGGCTTCGATCTGACGGATGCGCTCGCGGGTGACCTGGAAGGATTGGCCGACCTCTTCGAGAGTGTGTTCGCTGCCGTCCTCGAGGCCGAAGCGCATCTTGATGACCCGCTCTTCGCGCGGGGTCAGGGTGCGGAGGACTTGCGAGGTGTACTCCTTGAGATTGACGCTGATGACCGCGTCCGACGGGCTGACTGCCATGCGGTCTTCGATGAAGTCGCCGAGATGCGAGTCTTCCTCTTCTCCGATGGGAGTTTCGAGGGAGATGGGCTCCTGGGCGATCTTGAGGACCTTGCGGACTTTGGCGACCGGGATGTCCATGCGCTTGGCGATCTCTTCGGAGGAGGCTTCGCGGCCTAACTCCTGGACCAACTGCCTTGAGGTCCTGATGAGCTTGTTGATGGTCTCGATCATGTGGACCGGGATGCGGATGGTGCGGGCCTGGTCTGCGATGGCGCGGGTGATGGCCTGACGAATCCACCACGTCGCGTAGGTCGAGAATTTGTAACCGCGACGGTACTCGAACTTGTCGACGGCCTTCATCAGGCCGATGTTGCCCTCCTGGATGAGGTCGAGGAACTGGAGGCCGCGGTTGGTGTACTTCTTTGCGATGGAGACGACGAGACGCAGGTTGGCTTCGATGAGTTCGCGCTTGGCGCGCTCGGCGTCCATGTCGCCCTGGATCATCTCGCGCTGGGTGCGCTTGAGGTCGGCGAGAGAGATGCCGGCATCAGTTTCTACGCGCTCGAGATCGGTGCGGCAGTTCTTCTGCTGGCGCTTGTACTCCTTGCGCAGCTCTTCGGACTTCGAGGCTTCGAACTTCGTCTCGAGTGTCTTGATCTGCCGCTCGAGTGTGCGCATGGAGTCGACGGTCTTATTGACCTTATCGAGCAGGCGCTTCTTCTCGCCGTTGGTGTACTTCAGCTCGCGGACAATGCGGTTGATGTAGACGTGCTCGCGCCCGATGAGCCAGCGGACCTTGCGAGTCTCTTTGGTCTTTGCCTTGATGTCTTTGGCGGCGGGATTTTCGAGCTTCTCTTCGAGCGCCTGCAGCTTTTTCTGGTGCTTGACGATGATGTCGATGCGGCCGACTGTGGCGCGAACGCGGGCCTGCAGAATCTCTTCGGTGAGCTCTTCTTCGTCGAAGGTGACGACTTCCTTGATGTTTCGGACGCCGCGGCGCAGGTCTTCGCCGAGACCGACGATCTCGCGAATGACGATGGGCGAGCGGGAGATGGCCTTCATGACGCGCATCTGTCCACGCTCAATGCGCTTGGCGATCTCGACCTCGCCCTCGCGGGTGAGCAGGGGCACGGTGCCCATCTCGCGGAGGTACATGCGGACGGGGTCGTTGGTCTTTTCGAGCGTGCCGGGCGAGAGGTCGAGCTCTACGTCTTCGGACTCTTCGCCGGCCTCGGGCTCGTACTTGTCGCGCTCGCCCATGCGGGATTCGCCCGAGAGCACGTCGATGCCCTGGGTGTTGATGGTGGTGAGCAGGTCATCGAGGTCGTCTGGGGTGGTGATGTCGCCGGGGAGGAGGTCGTTCACTTCTCCGTAGGTGAGATATCCCTTTTCTTTTCCGGTGTCGATGAGCTTGTCGATGTCTTCTTCGTACTTGTCAATTTCTTCAGCCACGGCTGTGCGCACTCCTGCTAAGAATTCTATGAATTGGGATGCCGCCGGTCTCGATTACTGGTATCCAGGCGTAACATTCCCTTGGTTGTTGCGTATTAGCAGGGAGCTGATTGCGGTTTAGACCGCATTGGCCAGCCCGGTGACCTTATCGAAGGTCTGGGCGTTCGAAGGCACACGTCCCCAGCGAATCACAGGATACCACATTTGTTAGACGCTTTTTTGGGGAAAAAGATTCGTGGGGAAGGGTCGATGAGCCGTCTGTATTTGTTCAGGCTACGCTGGCGCGCTCTCGTAGCCAACCGGCGAGTTCCGCCTCGGTCAACTCGCCAGCGGCCAGCGCGTAAAAAGTCAGATAACGGTCCTCCGCAGTGGCTGTTAGGAGGATGCCGTTCTGCCAGAGGAAGCTGAGACAAACAACGAAAGCAGTTCGTTTGTTGCCGTCGACGAAGGCGTGGTTCTTTGCCAGTGCAAACGCGTAGGAAGCAGCCAATTGAAAGATGTCGGTGGGCGGATCGGAGTATGCGAATAAATTGCGGGGTCTGTCGAGGGCCGATTCGAAGAGGCCCTGGTCGCGGATCCCATTCGGTCCGCCGTGCTCGGCTAACTGCATTTGATGAATCAATCGAGCCTCGTCGCGCTCGATCCATACAGGCTCTTTCATTCGGCAAGGCGTCGCAGAACATCACGATTCTCGCGCATGATTTTTCTTGCGATTTCCATTTTTTCAGCGAAATCAGGCCGGTACGGCGTGAGTTGAAACCCATCCGGAGTTTCGGTGACGAAGAGCTGGTCACCTTTTTCGACGTGGAGCCTCGCCATGATCTCCTTCGACAGAATGATCCCAACTGAATTCCCAATGGATGTCACTTTGACTGTGGTGTTCATAGGTGGTCTCCTTAATATTCAGTATAACAAACGTTATACAGTTTGCTGACGCCCGCCTCTCAGCTTTCGAAGCCAGGGCGGGAGCGGCGGATGCGGGCGAGAAGGGCCTTGGGGTGGATGGCGTTGGGGATGGTGGTCATGCTGGCGAGGAAGGCGGGCAGGGTGTCCTGGGCGATGCGCAGGCAGGCGGGGACGACGTAGAGGTTCATCACGGTTTCGGCAATGAGCAGTGAGGCGGCGGCCCCGTAGAGACCGTAGGCGCGGGCGAAGAAGTAGCACAAAATGCAGGAGATGCTGGTACCTGCAATGTAGTAGGTCGCGAGCCGCTGGTGCTGATTGGTCGAGGTGATCAGGGTGGCGCTGGTGGACCAAAGCGCATAGAAGAGAACGACCAGAAGCAGGATGGCGAGGAGGTGGCGGCTGGGAGGGACATGGCCTCCGGTCCAGTGGGTGAGGAACCACGGGCCGAAGGTCATCATGACCAGGATGATGCAGACGGCTACGAAGAGGGCGAGTTGGCAGGCGCGGCGGAGGAGGGTACGGACCAGAGCGAAGTTTCGCGCTCCGAAGGCGATAGACATCTCGGGTTCGAAGGTGGTGTTGACCATCTGGACCATCTGGAGGGCGACGCGGGAGACGGTGCGGGCGGTGCCGAAGACGACGACCTCGGTGGGGCCGAGGGCATATCCGACGGCGAGCAGGGTTCCCTGGAGATTCAGGGCATTGCCGATGGGGAATCCCATGAAGGCGATGGCGGGGCGGATGAGCTTGCGGATCTCCTGCATGCTGGCGTACTGCCAGCCGAAGCGTATCCAGGGGATGTCGCGCCGGACCCGGAAGCAGAAGAAGACGGTGACGGCGATGTTGGCGGAGGCGAAGACCAGAGCGGTGATGCGCGGACCTGCGCCGAGCGAGACGGCGACGATCATGCAGGCGAAGGTGCCGAGCGACAGCATGTTTTTCAGAAAGGTTCCGAAGGGATAGCGGCCGACCGCGCGATAGGCCGATTGCAGAAGCTGCTCCAACTGACCGAGCAGCACCGCGACACCGAGGTAAAAGATGATCCACTTGGCGTCGAACTCGCCCAGGGTGGAGAGCTTGAGAAGGCGGGCGGCGGGAAGGAAGTAGAGTCCTCCGCTGAGCAGGAGGATGGAGGCGGCGCAGATGAGCGCGATGAGCCACCAGCAGCTCTGGAAGACACGGAGGGCTCCTTCGCGATCGTCGCGTGCGGCCATCATGGTCATCTCGTTGCCGGCTACGGAGCCGAAGCCCAGATTGCTGAAGCTGAGGTAGGCGGGGATGGAGTTGACGATCATCCACTCGCCGAAGAGGGGAACGCTCCAGAAGTGAAGAAAGACGGGTACCTGGACGAGCTGGATGATGGTGGAGGCGAGGCGGCCGATCCAGTTGACGAGGAAGCCGAGCATGAGCCTGCGTTTTGTGGCGCCATCCATGGTTATTGCCTAGGCTACTGCATCGTGGCCTGTACCCGTGTTTGGAGTTGAGGTGAAGAAGCGGCCTCGCCTCATGCACAGGTCAATGCACAAATGAGGGAACGCGTCAGTGAACACGAAGACTGCGATCGATTTGGAGCTTTTCGGTGGTGAGCCTGGCGAGCATCTCATGGTCGGCGCGGCGGTCGGCCTCGGCGATCAGACTGCGAAGTTCGCGTTGACGGCGCTCAAGCTGGCGATGTTCGAGGGTGTGAAGAGCGTTCTCGACCTGCTCGGACATGGACTGGGTCGCGGTTGCTGCTTGAGACTCTTCTCCGAGAGCACGGGCGAGCAGGGCGCGGCTCGGCTGGTCGGGGGCGGCGTCGAGCGGGTTGGCCGGTGCGGGCGCGTTGGCGAGGGACTCCAGAAGAGTGGCCGAGGGCAGATTGTCGTACCAGTCGGGGTGCTCGGCGAGGGTGCGGGAGGCGAGGCTGCGCGCGGAGTCGCTTTCGGGTAGAACGAGGGCGCGGAGCAGGACGCGCTCGATCTCGGAGGCTGCTTCGTGCGCGCGGGAGCTGACGCTTTCGCTGCGCGTGGAGGCGGCCTGCTTGAGCTCCTGGCGGAGGAGGGCGGAGTCGATGCCGAGCTTCTGGGCGGCGTCGGCGGCGAACTCGTCACGCTGAATGCGGTTGGGCATGCGGCGGATGTGGGGCAGGAGGAAGTTGAGGGCTTTGACCTTGGCCTCGGAGGTGCGGCCGGGGAACTGCTCGCGGGCGCGGTCGATGAGGTAGTCGGCGTAGCGCTTCGCGGTGCGGATGGCCTGCATATAGGCATCGGCCCCTTGCTCGCGGAGATAGCGGTCCGGGTCGAGGCCGCCTTCGAGGGTCATCACCTTGACCTGAAAGTCTTCTTCCGTGAGGAGGGTGAGGGCTTTCTCGGCGGCGTTCTGGCCGGCGGTGTCGGGGTCGAAGTTGACGATGACATTTTTGGTGAAGCGGCCGAGGAGGCGGACCTGCATCTCGGTGAAGGCGGTGCCAGAGGTAGCGACGACTGGCTGCACGCCGGCCATGAAGACGGAGATGCAGTCCATCTGGCCTTCGACGAGGATGGCGAAGTCGTGCTGGCGGATGGCGGTTTTGGCTTTGTCGAGATTGAAGAGGATCTGGCCCTTGGTGTAGAGCGAAGTCTCGGGAGAGTTGACGTACTTCGCGATGGGTCTGCCCTTCTCGTCTTCGTTATCGAGGGCGCGGGCGGTAAAGGCGATTGGTTTGCCCTGCTCGTTGGCGATGGGAAACATGATGCGTTTGCGGAAGGCGGCGTAGAGCTGGCCCTGGCTGCCGTCGGCCTGTTCCTTCGACTTGAAGAGGCCGCTGGCGTGCATGGTGTCTTCGCTGAAGTGCGGTTTGAGAGCGTTGCGCATGTGGTTGAAGTCGTCGGGGGCGTAGCCGATACGGAACTTCGCGATGGTCTCGGGAGTGACGCCGCGGCCGGAGAGATACTCGCGGGCGCGGGCGGCTTCGGGGCCTTTGAGGGCGGCTTCGAAGTATTGCGTGGCGGCCTCGTGGATGGCCATCAGCTCGCGACGCAAAGACGCGTCGCGGGATTCTTCAGCGGAGTTAAACTCGCGCTTGGGAAGTGGGATGCCGCACTTGGTGGCGACGGCGCGAACGGCTTCGGGGAAGCTGAGGCCCTCCATCTTCATGACGAAGGTGAAGACGTCGCCCTTCTCGTGGCAGCCGAAGCAGTAGAAGTAGCCATGGGTGGAGTTGACGGAGAAGGAGCCGGTCTTCTCCTTGTGGAAGGGGCACAGGCCGGTGTGATTCTGGGCGCCGGATTTGCGCAGCTTGATGTAGTCGCCGATGATGCGGACGATGTCGGCCTGCTGCTTTACCAGTTGTGCGAAGTTGTCGGACATGAGCTGTGATTCTTGGGGTGTCTCCTGAAACGGCGACGGCCCTGCGAGGCGGGTCGAACGCTGTCTCTTCGAGTTTAGACCGAGCATCGTTCACGGTATGGACGTACCACCATTGAGGGATACTTCTGAGCCACACGCCAGCCTAATTTGAAAGTTGCGAAAACTTCCTGCGTGAGCCGGTGTCCGTATGGAAGGAATTGAATCGCGGGTCTCCCCGCAGAGCGTTATCGGGAGCTACCTGTTCGCAAGACCGGCGAATCTGCCGCAACATGTTGCAATGAGGTGACTGTATGAGACTTTTTCGTTTGATGCGAAAGCTGGTTCTCGGCTTGACACTAGGGCTTGTGCCTGCGGCTTCTTTCGGCGCGGTATTTCTTTCGGTGAACATTGCCCCGCCGGCGCTGCCGGTGTATGTGCAGCCGGTTTGCCCGGGCGCTGGATTTCTGTGGAATCCAGGCTACTGGGCCTACGGCGATGAAGGGTACTACTGGGTTCCCGGTGTGTGGGTCAGGCCGCCGCAGGTTGGTTTGCTGTGGACGCCGGGCTATTGGGGCTGGGGTGGAGGCGCGTATCTCTTTCATGCCGGATACTGGGGCCCGCATGTCGGATTTTATGGTGGCGTGAACTATGGGTTTGGCTACGGCGGCGTCGGCTTTGGCGGGGGACGCTGGGTCGGCGGCAACTTTGCGTATAACACGGCCGTGATGAATGTGAATACGACGGTGATTCACAACACGTATGTTGACCGTACCGTGATCAACAATAATACGTACAGCCGTACGAGCTTCAACGGCGGAGCGGGCGGGATCCAGGCGCGCGCGTCGGCGCAGGAGGTTGCTTACTCAAGGGAGAACCATATTGCGCCAACGGTTGCCCAGCAGAGTCACTTCGCTGCGGCGGCCCAGGATCGCGGCAATCTGGCCTCGGTGAACGGCGGCCACCCGCAGAATGCAGCGTTTTCGCGGCCGGGCGTGCGCGCGAACAATCAGCAGCAACGCATCGCGCAAGGTGTTCGCTCGGGTCAGATGACAGCGGGCGAGACGAGGAATGTCGAAGGTCGCGAGGCGAGCATTCATCAGCAGGTTGCACAGGACCGCTCGGCGAACGGTGGCAGATTGACCGGGCAGGAGAGGCGGCAGGTGAATGAGCGGCAGAACAATGTCAGCCATTCGATCTACAACGACAAGCACAACGAGAACACACAAGCACATTTTCATGCGGAGGAACGCCGGTAGCGGAAATTTGTGACAAGCAACAGCGGCGGCCGGCGGATCTCTTCGCCGGCCGCTTTTCTTCGGCCTAGAATTGGAGTTGATGACGGTTGGATTGGAGCGGGAACGAGTCGTCGTCGTGCTGGTACGGGCGCGCAACCCGAACAACATCGGAGCCGTGGCGCGGGCGATGCACGACTTCGGCTTCAGGCATTTGCGGGTGGTGAACGACTATGCCGTGCCGTTCGATACGGCGCGGTCAGCCGTGGACGCTTCGGCGGTGCTGGCCGACGCGGAGGCGTTCTCCGATGTCGCCGAGGCCGTGGCGGATTGCACGCTGGTGGTGGGAACGACGGCGGTGGGCGAGAGAGCGCTGCAGCATCCCCTTTATTTGCTGCCGGAGGCGGTGGGCAGGATCGGAGAGGAAGTAGCGAGGGGATCCAGCGGCGGAAGGGTTGCGCTGCTCTTTGGTTCGGAGAAGACCGGGCTGAGCAACGAGGAGTTGAGCCACTGCAACTGGCTGCTGACGATTCCGATGCAGGAGTATGAAGGAGTTCGCCATCCTTCGATGAATCTTGGGCAGGCGGTTGCTGTGTGTTTGTACGAGGCCGTGCGGGGCGGCGGGGTATCTGCCGTTAGCGATCAGGTCGAGGCGGCGGCGGCGGGGGAGATGGAGCGGTTGACGAAGCTGCTCCTCGAAGTGCTGGAGAAGACCGGATACATAAAGCGGCACCCGGCGAATTGCAGCGAAGCGCAGGTGCGGCGTCTGGTACTACGGATGGGCCTCGCGGCCGGCGATGTGCCAGTTTGGATGGGCGTGCTGCGTCAGGTGCTGTGGAAGCTGGGGCGCGCTGCTGATGAACTTGAGTAGCGGGCAATAGTGGCGGGCGACTTGTGACACGGAGTGGTGTTCTCCCACCCTTTGCGCAAAGGACGCGCAAAGGATGGGGCACCCGAATTTCTGTCAGCTGTAAAAAAGCCCGATGTGGTCATCCGGGATAGGCGGATGGTTCGTGTCTTCAGACGATCGCAGATGCGAGCAGTTTGAATTCACTTATTGGACGATTTTGCCATCGGTGCTCGTGGCTCCCTGGGAGTGGCCTGCGGAGGATACCTGCCAACCGTTGTTTGTGTTGGTGAGCGTCGCCTGACCGGTCTGCGGACCGCTGAGATCGGCGTGGAGCTGAGGGTAGGCGGTCTGCGTTTCGGCGGCGGTGGCCCAGCCGGGCGCGTCGGAGAGGGTGTAGTGGTAGTTGACCTGGGTGGTGGCGCCGGGGTCGCTGGTGGTGGGGGTAGAGCTGTCGATGCTCGAGACCTTCCGATGCCCGAAGCAGAAGTTGCCGAAACCGGGCTGCGTGGTGTCTGCTGTCCAGGCCGAGCGGCCTTTATCGGAGAGATCGTAGTTGTTGACCTGCTTGCTGGAGACGATCAGGTGCTTCTTCTCGGCGGTGGTGCGGACAAGTAATCCCTGATCGACGAGCGCGTCAAAGCCCGCTGTTTTGCTGGCGTCGGAGGTGTCTTCCTGCACGGGGAACTTGACGGGGTCGGACCAGAGGCATGCGGGGTGAGCCGAATAGTAGGAGTTGATGGCGCTGGTGTAGTTGCTGGTGTTGTCCTGCTTCTTGTTGCAGCCTGTTGCGAGCAAAAGTGCTGCTCCGCAGAGAGCTGCGGACCGGACGATGGTACGGACGAGCCGAGTATTCATGGTAGATCTCCTGTTCACTGATGTGGGATGCAGGAGATGCGGGTTTTGTCTTATGTCCTCTTTATAAACAGGAGAGAACGAGAGGGCGAGGATGGGTCGATGACGAGAACTTCTCCACTTCGCTGCGCGATTGAGCCGCGCTGCTCCGGTCGGAATGACGATTCCTTTTATCGGATTCACGAGACGATTTTTGCCGGTGCGCTGCGGGTCGTCAGAGCCAACCTTTAGCGCGGGCGATGCGGGCGGCGTCGATGCGATTGGAGGCGTCGAGCTTGGCGATGGCTTCGGAGAGATAGTTGCGTACGGTGCCGTCGGAAAGGTGAAGCGTGGCGGCGATTTCGATGCTGCTGCGGCCGTCGCCGGCGAGCTGGAGGATCTGGCGTTCGCGGTCGGTGAGGGGATCGAGTTCGGCGTTCCAGGCCTCGGCGGCGAGGGCAGGATCGACGACGCGCAGACCGCGGTGCACACGGCGCACGGCATCGGCGAGCTCGGCAGCGGGGCGGTCTTTAAGGAGGTAGCCGCGCGCGCCGGCGTCCATGGCACGTCGCAGGTAGCCGGGGCGGGCGAAGGTCGTGAGAATGATGGTGCGCACGGCTGGGAAGTTGGCGCGGAGGCTGGCTGCGAGTTCGAGGCCGGTGACGAGGGGCATTTCTATGTCGGTGACGAGGATGTCGGGGGTGAGGCGCCGGACGGCGTCGAGGGCCTCACGGCCGTTGGGGGAGGTGGCGACGACGGAGATGTCGGGCTCGAGCTCGAGCAGGGCGGAGAGTGCGCCGAGCACCATGGCCTGGTCTTCTGCTAAGACGACGCGAATGGAGGCGGTCATACGATGGCGCAGGATGTCTGGATGGAGTGCCGGGAGTGCCGGGGGAGTTCGATCAGGACCGTTACCCCGGAGGCCGCCGTGATGGAGAGGCGTCCGCCGAGCGACTGGACGCGCTCCCGCATTCCGCGGAGGCCATTGCCCTCGTGCAGTTTCGGCTCGGCACCATCGTCGGTGATGAGGAACGAATGATAGCCGTCTTCTGAGGTGGTGAAACGCATCCGGCAGTGGGTGGCCTGGGCGTGGCGAACGATGTTGGTAACCGCTTCCCGCATCGCAAGACAAAGGACGGTCTCTTCCGCGGCATGGAGTGGAGGCAGAGGAGACTCGCAGGAGAGCGCGACGCCTGCGGATTGGAGGGTCTTGCGGGCGAGTTCCAACTCCGCGGGAAGCCCCTGGGAACGATAGCCTCCGATGGCTTCGCGGACCTCGCTGAGGGCGGTGCGGGCGGTCGCTTCGACGTCGGCGATTTCGATAGCGGCGCGCTGCGGATCGCGTTCGAGAAGTCTGCCGGCGAGCTCGGCTTTGAGAACGATCAGCGACAGAGTGTGGCCTAGCACGTCGTGAAGATCGCGGGCGATGCGCTCGCGCTCGGCGAGTGCGGCAAGGGCGACGTTCTCTTCCTGAGCGCGGCGGAGCTTGACGTCGGCGCGCTTTTGCTCGGCGAAGAAGATGTTGCCGCCGCCGATGACGAACAGCAGAAAGATGGCGATGAAGGTGTTGGGCCACGCGATGTGGAAGAGGTGGCCGGGAGCGTGGAAGAGATAGCCTTCGGCGAGGATGATGAGCGCTTCCGCGACGAAGAGATAAAGGACATGCCGCGTTGATTTGATACTGAAGGGAAGGAAGGCGGCGGTGTAGATAAAGAATGTGGAGGCGCCGGCGTTCCAGGGGAAGGTGACGAGGCCCAGGAGGAATGTTGCGAGGATCATCCAGGAGCGGGTTGGAGAGCCTTGATCGGTCGCGCGGACGTAGCCGTTGAAGACGGCGAGGAAGATCGCGAAGACGGCGAGTGTGCCGAGCCATAGGCGCAGGCTCGGCTCGAAGATGGGATCGATGAACAGGAAGCCGGTGTAGGCAAGCCAGATCCAGGCCCAGTTGCGAGCGCGCTGCTTCGAGATTGCGTCGTCGTGGCTCATCGGCTGTTCCATCGGTGCTTCGATCGCTCCATGCAGTTTACGTCGGGCGTCGCATTACGGCTATGCGTTTTGTTCTTTGTTATGGAAGACGAGCCAACTGGAGCCGAGCATCAGGAGCGTGAAGCCGATGAGCGCGTTCCAGTGCGTGGCGAGCGAGATGGTGTCGTTGTAGTGGAAGATGCTGAGCATGAGTTGAGCGAGATGATAGGTGGGAAGCGCGGGAGCGAAGCTTTGCAGCCAGTGAGGCATGAAGCGGATCGGCATCCAGAGACCGCTAAGGAACGACATCGGCAGGTAGATGAGGTTGACGATGCCGGCGGCGGCGTTCGAGGGGACGAGAAGCGCGAGCAGAAGGCCCATGCTGGCGAAGCTGATGGAGCCGATGACGGTCATAGCGAGCATTTTTGCGAACTCCGATGTGGCGATGTGGACGTCGCCGAAGGCAATGCCAATGATGGTCAGAAGGACAACGATGACCAGGCCGAACGCGGCGGCGGAGGCGCACTTTGCGAAGAGATATGCGGCGACAGGCATGGGGCTGGCACGCTTGAGCTCTAGCCACCCGGCGGAGATCTCGAAGGCCACGCCGACGCCGATGCCGAAGAGCGCAGCGCCGATGAGGCCGAAACAGGCGTACCCGCAGAGCATGTATTTGGCGATATGTACGGTGCCGGCGTAGGCGTTGCGGTTGGCGATGCCGAAGAGGACGTAGAACATGAGGGGGAAGCCGATGGTGGCGAGGGAAAAAGATTTTGTGCGCAGGAGTTTAAGGAACTCGTACCTGGTTTCTTTGCGGAAGATGCGGGGGAGGTTGGGAGCGGTGATCGCGTTGGCGATGGCTGAGGCGGGCATTGGGTTCTCCTTGGGTGGGCTGGAGGTGAGTTGATTGGGTCGAGGCTTCCGAGGACACTGACAGGCATCGAGCTGCCGGGGCCGCGCTAGCTGCTGGTGAGGGCCAGGAAGGCGTCTTCGAGGGCGGGGATGGCGATTTCGAGGTTGCTCAGTGAGGCGTCGAGCAGGAGCATCTCGCGGACGACGGCTTCGGCATCCGAGGCGATGACGCAGACGGAGTCTTGCTGGCAGGTGACGCTGGTGACGGTGGGCATGGCCTGGAGGAGTTCGCGGGAGAGAGTCGTCCTGCAGCGGATGGTGCGGCCTCCACTGTTGCGCTTGATGTCGGCGGGAGTGCCTTCGCGGATCACGTGGCCCTTGTGCAGGACGATGACGCGGTCGGCGAGGGCGTCGGCCTCTTCGAGGTAGTGGGTGGTGAGCAGGACCGTTTTGCCCTGCGCGGCGAGGTTGCGGATCTGTTGCCAGAGGGCGCGGCGGGCTTCGATGTCGAGGCCTACGGTGGGCTCGTCGAGGAAGACGAGATCAGGGTTGCCGCAGATGGCGAGGGCGAAGAGGGCGCGCTGCTTCTGGCCGCCGCTGAGCTGGCCGAAGAGCTTGTCTTCGATGCCGTGAAGCTGGGCGATGTCGAGAATGGCGGCGACGGGTAAGGGATGGGGATAGTAGCTGCGGAAGAGGTCGAGGTGCTCGCGAACGCGAAGGGTTTCGGTTACGCGGGAGACCTGGAGCATAGCTCCGACGCGGGTGCGGGTGGAGGCTTCGCGCGGGTCGCTGCCGAAGATGCGGACCGTGCCGGAGGTGGGGCCGATGAGACCGAGGAGGAGCTTGATGGCGGTCGATTTTCCCGCTCCATTGGGGCCGAGCAGCGCGACGATCTCACCGGGTCGCAGGGTGAGATTTATGGCGTCGAGTGCGGTGTTTGCGGCGTAGCGCTTGGTGATGCTGGTGAGCGAGGCGACGGGTTCGGCCTGCGCGCGGGCATGGGCTTTGTCTGCGATGGGCTCGGTTTCGTAGGCGATGGCGGCTAGCGGCATGGCATGTCTCCTGTTGGCATCCTGTTTCTCTACTGGAGCAAGCATGAGCTTGTTTGCGCGCTGGATGTAGTGGCGGGAGTCAGAAATCGGAGGTGACAGATGTCATGTTCGATGGCAACTGGTACGAGGCTAAAGCCGCTGGCGTTTATAGTGTGTCTCATGAGGCGGAGCGGGCGTGACGTGAGCAAGAGAGAGAGCAGGCCGAGGAGGCGATTCCATGCCCATGAGACGGCCCGTGTCGACAGCCTGGATCATCGGCTGCTTGCGACCTTCGGGCAGAGAGCGGTCGCGTTTGGTGTGGACCTTTTCGTTGCGACGCTAGTGTTTTCTCCACTTGAGTTCCTGTGGCAGAGATTTGTCGAGCGCAAGGAAAAGATTGTTATCGCATTGAATTTTCATGAATGGCGCAGCCTGATTGTCATCGTGTTGTACTTCGGGTTGTGCACCTTCTTCTGGAAGGGCCGGACCTTAGGCAAGAGATTGATGCTGATACGCGTGGTGAGCCTGACGCACGAACGCATGTCGCTGTGGCAAGCGATGGAGCGCGCGCTGGGATACGGCGCCTCGGCCCTGGAGGCAGGGTTTGGCTTCTTCCAGTTTTTTGTCAACCGCAACCGGCAGTGCGTGCATGACCGGATTGCGGAGACGATCGTGGTAGACGAGCGTGCCGGTACGGATCACATGTAGTCGACGCCGTACTGGACGGGGATCTGGGTGAAGGCGATGCGGGTGGGGGCGGACTCGCGGGCGGGAAGCATGCCGGCGAAGTGCAGGGTGGTGTGGCCGTACTTGAGGTTGAGCTTGTCCATGGTGGTGGAGAGCTGGGCGCGGTTGTTGGGGTCGGCGAAGAGCTCGGCCTGGTGCTCGGCTTCGGGGATGAGGTTGCGCATGGTGACGCCGACGAAGAAGGGCTTCGAGAAGTCGGAACCCTGCGGGCGCTGCGCCCAAAGGCCGCGTAGAACTTCGAGGAGCGTGAGGGTGTCCTGGCAGTCGCGGAAGCGGGCTTCCATGGCCCAGCCGGAGTGCTTGATGCCGCTGGTGTGGCGTTTGGCCTTGATGCGTTCGGTCTGCTCTTTTGTGAGTGCGAAGCGGATGGTGACGGCGAGCGAGCTGGTGTAGAAGTGCTCCATGCGGAGGCGCATGGCGGCTTTGTGGAGCAGCTTGTGGGCGACGGCCCAGGCTCCCTCGTGCGAGCGGTGTTCGGGGCCGAGCACGTGCGAGTGGCCGAGGGACTTCTGGATGCCGTTGGAGACGGGAGCGCCGTCGTCGCCGGTCTCTTCGCCGCGCAGCCAGTGGTAGAGGCGGTCGCCCCAGACCGAATCCCAGAGCTTGTGCATGCCGGCGCGATCGAGGGCGAGAAGCTGTTCCATCGTGGCGATGCCCTTGGCGTTGAGGCGGACCTCGGTGCGGGCGCCTACGCCGGGAAGGTCGCGGAGTTCGAGGTGCGCGATGGCGCGAGGTAGTTGTGATGGGAGAAGCCCAATGAGGCCGTCTGGCTTCTGCATGTCGCTGGCGATCTTGGCGAGGTATCGGTTAGGCGCCATGCCGATGGAGCAGCGCAGTGTCTCGCCGACGTTCCTGTAGATGGACTGCTTGATGGCGAGTGCGATCTGTCGCGCGCGCGGCGGCTCCTGCTCGCGGCCGATGAGTTCACAGACCATCTCGTCGATCGACGGCGTGTGCGAGACGGGGCAGGCGAGTTCTACTGCCTTGGCAATCTCGTGGGAGTATTTGGCGTATTCGGTGTGGTTGCCGGCGATGAGGACGATGCCGGGGTAGATCTCTTTGGCTTTGCCGACCTGGGTGCCGGTCCTGATACCGAGGGCCTTGGCCTCGTAGCTGGCGGCGATGCACATGGTGGTGTCGGCCATCGTTGGGACAACGGCGAGCGGACGGCCGCGATACTCGGGGTGAAGCTGCTGCTCGACTGAGGCGAAGAAGCTGTTCAGGTCGATGTGCAGGAAGCGGAAGCGGTCGGTAGAATGCGAGGTTTCGTCCATCTCAGAGCTGTCCAAGGACTGTCCATGTATCAGGAACACAATCGATTCTATGCCGACTGGCGAGATAAGCGCGGCGTTCGTCGCCGCAAAGCCTTCATCACAGCAGAGGCCGCACAGGCCCACGAGGAAACACAAAAGGACATGGCGCGCCCAAAACGGCAAGGCGCGGTCGGACGATCACGACAATCCTCCACGCCTACATTCAAGCCGTCGCGCTCAACAACTCCTCGCACCACGTCAAGTACGCAGGCAAAGCGTTCATCACAGTCAACGGATCGAAGCACCCGTGCGACCTCACCACGACAGACGTGCTCGAAGCCTTCGCGCTCGGACGGCACCACTCGCAAGGGGTCCGCTACGCGTGGACGGTCGAATTCAGGCGCATACTGCGTTTCTTGCAGGAAGAACACGGCGCGCCGCGCCTAGCGAAGTCAGTCCCAAAGGTGACGTTACCACCACCACGCGCGGTGACAGTAAGCAATGCAGAGCGGGACAAGATTATCAGCGCAGCACCACCACATCTCCAATGCTGGCTGCTGCTGTGCTCGGACCTAGCCATACGCAGCACGACAGCGGCGCGGATTGCGCCATGTCACTTCGACGCGGAGGCGCGAACCCTCACCTTCGCTACGAAGTTCGGAACCACGCAAACCTTACCAGTCACGGCAGCTCTGCTGGACCTGTTCAACCGGGCGAAGCGCGTAGAAGACTCGACGGTCCCATACGTCGCGCTGCTCAGCAGACTCGGGCGCGTGTGCGCGCCACACCTGCGGGTGCATTTTCACAATCTGCGAAGGTCGCTCGGCATCACTCGACACATGACACCGCACGATCTACGCCGCACCACGGCAGTCAAGATGCTCGACCTCACCAAGGACATCCGCGCGGTGCAGGCGCTACTCGGACACCGTGAATTAGCAACCACCTTGTACTACCTCGACCACAGAAACACACCAGTCGAACTCGGCAACCTTGAACTGGCCAAACTAAACCCAACCACGGAGACAGTCCAATGAGGCAACGCAAGACCACGGAAAACCGGGCAACATTGACAGTCGAAGAGGCGATCAACTTCGCCCTCGACGGGGCGGCGGAAGCCTTTGCCGAAGTGAACAGGCGCACTTCGGACGAAGCCGCCGCCGAACTCGCGGCGCGGGAAGCCTTCCGCAACCTCATGCCGCTGCTCGAATCGAAGCACACCGCGAAGTGCTACATCGGCTGCATCGCGCAAGGAGTCAATTGGGGCTTCTTCACCACGGCTGAGGCGCGGGTACTGATGTACGGCGCGCAAGTCTGGTTGCAAATGGAGGACTCGAAGCGATGACGGTCACAGTCTCAGACAACTACGTCACCGGCTGCGAAGAGTGTTGCCGGGAGGTCGTAGAAACCCCGGAAAAGCAGGAAAATAGGGGGCTGGTGGCCGCCACCGCCCCAACCAACCCCCCGCCCCTCGGGGATCAAGACACGCTGTTTATCGACGCTCAAAGCGGCTCGCTAAACGGCTTCGATCACGCCAAAGAGGCATAGCTTCGCAGTATAGCTTCCCGCAAAGTCAGGGAAGTCCGAGACGTAACCTTGATTCGGGGTGGGCCACGGCAGAGGCTCACCCCATCTTTTTGCGCTGGCGGTCCTACAGCGCTCCGGGGGATACTCAGCCATGCCCAGACTCATAGAACTTCACTGTAGGGACAGCTACGGCCAACAGCACACGGTCGCGGAGCACGAGAAGAACGTCATCTGCGCCGCGCGGTGGGTGCGCCGCGCGGTGCGCCGGATGGAAGAGGATCGGCCCATGGGGATGCTCATCGCCCTCCGCGAGCTAGCGGACACGGTCGACGCGCTGGACCTCGCCGAAGCTCGCCAACTCTAAGCCGTGGGCTGTGACACGCGCGGAGAGCGCCGCTGGCACGTCCCATGCGAGAAGCAGAAGCGCATGTGCCGCGCCAGCTACAGCACCGGCACTACGAAGAGCGGCCACCCGAAGCACCGCGCGCTATACGGCTAGGCCCCAAAGCAAAAGGCGGGGCCTACGCCTTGCGCGCTCTTGGCATCCGAAGCCCGGGGTGCCGCGCCCACGGCAGAGCCGAAGCCCGCGCGCCACCCCGCCCGCAAGCGGGACCCACCCCTGAGGGCCGCCCGCTGGAGACAGTCTGGGTAGGTGCCAACCTCACGCATCGCGGTCGGCGCGGTCGCGTTGCGCCACAGCACCTACCCTCCATCGAGTCATGCGCGCGCAACGCATCTCGTCGTCCTATGGGGCGTGCCGCCCCAAACCCCTGCCCTACGCTCCATCAGCATCTACGGTTCCGCGCGGCGCGGCATCTCCGTTCTCACGTGTGCACGGGCCGCGCGGGTCACAGCCCACGGCAGTATTCCCAAAACGGGAAGCCAGAACAAGAACAAGCAACGGCGCGGGCGTGCGGGTGCGGGCCTGCTCCCGTCCGGGGCGCCGCCGTTTGGCTCGCGGTGGTACTGCTCGCGTCCGGCTGGCACCCAACGTCCTCCTTGCAGGCCCGCACCCACCCACCCGCAAAAGCAACAGCAAAGACCAAAGCCCAAAACAAGCAACAACTTCGGCCCCGAAAGGGGCCTCACGGCTTCGCCCCGCTCCATCGAGAAGGCCGTTTGCCCGGTGATAGGCCATTGTGTCAGGCCGGTCAAGGTCGCTTCGCGCCGCTGCGCGGTGGCCGCAAACAGCGCGGCCAACCCTGACTCGCCCTGAAAAATGGCCTAAACATCACCGGGCAACCAGCCCAAAGGGGTCACTCACATGTCTACTCTCGCCACCACGTCACTTTCACGCATCTCCGCACGTTGCCCCCACTGCCGCACGGTCGGTGTCCTCAGCTACTACCGCATCTTCGTCACGCGCGGCTGGTACTGCCTGCCCTGCTTCTGGTCGGCTCGCCCTCAGCCCGGATGGTGGCGGCGCTAGTCGCCACAAACGCAGAGGTGTCCACTTTTCTTTGGACACCTCTGTGGACACCTGCTAAAACAAAGGCACGGCATCTACATCTGGGATTCATGGGAACATTCCGCTGTAACGAGTTGCGTGGCTAGCGGTCGGCTACGAGGAGGAGTGGGCTGGGGGTGGCTCGGCAGAGGGAGGGGTGCGGGCTGTTCCAGGTGGTTCCGTCGGCGTAGGTGATGGAAATGACGTCGACCCAGCGGAGGACGCCGGCGCCGCTCATGTGGAGGTCGAAGCTGGTCAGGCTCTTGTCTCCGGTCTTGCGTTCGAGGTGGAAGGTACGGGTGAGGTCGCTGGCGGAGTGGGCGGCGGCGGGCATGACCTGCGGGTCGGCGGAGAGGCCGTGGAGGATTGCTTCGATGGAGACGATGGCCGGGGTCTCGGTGCGATGGACGGTGACGTGGAGGCTTTGGGGCGAGTCTGTTTTTGCCGCGTCGCCGGCGCGCTGAAGGACGACTCCGGATTGACGCTCGGCGAAGAGGTTGACGGGGCAGGCTGGGCTTGCGGCCGATGGGATTTGGGCTGAGGCTGAGGCGGCGGCGAGGAGGAGGGTAAAGGCGATGCGGTGCATAGGCACTCCTTTGCGCTTGCACCCGGAGGATACTCCTGGCAGAGGGGCAAGGCTAGGGGCTGTTGCCTATTGGGTGGTGCCGGTGAGGAATATCTGGTCGGAGTGGGCGGCGATGACGCGATAGAGAGCGAACTGGCGGGCGGTCTGGCCGCGGAGTTCGAAGAGGAGGCTGGCGCGGTTGCTGGCTTCGGCGTCTACGGCGTCGATGAAGTTCATGCGGGGCTTGTCGTCGAGGTGGGCGGCGTCGGTGACGCTTTCTATGGCGGGTTTGAACTGGCCGAGGCTGTCAGACTGGGCGACGAGGGTGACGTAACGGAGGGCGGTGCCGGTGCCGGCGGTGTGGGCGGAGTAGATGTAGGTGGGGTCGCCGCCGTAGCTCAGGGTGTAGGCTTTCAGGTCTTCGTCCATGAGGGCGATGGGCGGCGGCGTGGTGGCTTTGGCGGGGTGGTGGGTGCGGGTGGCGGAGTTTGGCTTGGGGGTGGGCCTGGCAGATGCCAGGGTGGCGGCTGGCTGGGTGGTTGTGGCTGAGGGTTTGCCGTAGGCGGCGAGCTGGGCGCGGGCGAGGGTCTGCATCTTTTCGAGGATGGCGGCGCGCTCGCTGGCGTCGCTCCAGGCGAGGACGAAGGAGTGCGGGTCGCGGTTGACGGCGTCCGAGACGGCGACCATCTGGTGCAGGTTCTGGGGCAGGCCGGTGAGTTTAGGGAGATCGGTTTCGGTGAGGGCCCGGGTGGGTTTGCCGTGGTGGAGGTTGGGACGGTCCGGGTCCTGATTGAGGGATTCGTACCCTGTGGTGGAGGCTCCGTCGTTGGCGTTGCGGGCCTTGCGGGCCTCTTCGGGGGTGCGGCGCTTGAGGGGGGGGCGGTCGGGATCGTTGGTGGGGTCGCCGGTGGTGCTGCTGGTTGTCCCGGAGCTGTCTGGAGTGCCAGGACGGGACATGGTGGGGCGGTTGGGGTCGTCGGCGGGAGTGGTGGAGGGCGGGGTGGTTGAGGCAGAGGTGGGGCTTGAGGTGTCGGGGGCCGGGGTGGTGCGCTTCATGGTGGGGCGGTCGGGGTCGTCGGGCGGAGCGTCGGTGCTGGCGGTGGTGGAGGTGGTGCCGGAGGTGTCGCGGCGCTTCATGGTGGGGCGGTCCGGGTCGTCGGCGGGGGTGCTGGAGGTGGTCGAGGCGGTGCTGGTGCCGGAGGAAGAGGTGTTGGTGCCGTTGCGGCGGATCATGGTGGGGCGGTCCGGGTCGGCGGCGGAGGCGGTGTCTTTGACTGAGCTTTGCAGCGCGGGCGGGTGTTTGGAGG